>MTKX01018754.1_pt1 | contig 34340 bp, 30 predicted proteins | sample 1042771 | NCBI WGS metagenome assembly MTKX01 (sample SAMN06212183, study PRJNA360534) | anaerobic digester metagenome | biome: Wastewater treatment plant; material: sludge; isolation source: anaerobic digester fed with sludge from wastewater treatment plant | place: Denmark: WWTP Randers ...
TTTAACGAGAACACGTGGGCCGGCCTGCAGCGGGCACAGGACGAGCTGGGCGTGCAGGCGCAGTTCATCGAGAGCCAGGCCCAGGCGGACTATGAGCGGAACATCACCGAGTTTGCCGAGCAGGATTACGACCTGATCATCACGGTGGGCTTCCTGCTGGCGGATGCCACGGCCAAGATGGCGGAGGTCTATCCCGACGTCAACATGGCCATCATCGACAACGCCTATGACCCGCCGATTCCGAACGTGGCGGGCATCGTCTTTAACGTGGACGAGGCGACGTTCCCCATCGGCTACCTGGCGGCCGGCTGGGCGGTTCTGCAGGACCCGGAGGACCCGCAGATTGGCTACGTGGCGGGCATGCAGATTCCGCCGGTGGAGCAGTTCATCGTCGCCTACGAGGCGGGAGCCAACTACTACAACGAGCAGAAGGGCACGAACGTCCAGGTGAAGGGCGTGTACGTTGGCGACTTTGAGGCACCGGACGACGGCAAGATCCAGGGCAACTCGCTCATCGACGAGGGTGTGGACGTGGTCTTTGGCTGCGGCGGCAAGACCGGGAACGGTGGCATCGCGGCGGCCAAGGAGCGGGGCAAGTGGGGTGTTGGCGTGGACGTCGACCAGTACTTCACGCTGCCCAACGAGAAGGACATCCTCATCACGTCGGTGATGAAGCGGCTGGACAACGCCGTGTTCGCCGTGGTGGAATCGGCCCTGAACGGCGAGTTCCCCGGTGGCAACGTCTTCGTGGGCACGCTGGAGAACGAGGGTGTGGGCCTGGCCCCCTACCACGACTTTGAGGGCGAGATCCCCGCGGAGCTCGACGCCGAGGTCCAGGAGATCGTCCAGGGCATCATCGCCGGCGACATCGACACCGGCTGGTAGTCGTCGCCGGAACCTTGAGAGTGATAGAGTGATCGGGGCGGTGCTGGGGCGACTCAGCACCGCCCGTTGCGATAACGGCGGATTGGCAGAATCTGCGGGTGCCCCCCCCCATGGTCCGCACGTTCTGCCAAGCTGCGGTTGTGAGGCAATCCTGAGAAGGGAGCGATGATGGCCCCAATCCTGGAAGTGCGCAACATCACCAAGCGCTTTCCCGGGGTGCTTGCCAACGATAGGGTCAGCTTTTCTCTGGAACAGGGCGAGATCCTGGCGTTTCTCGGCGAGAACGGCGCGGGCAAAAGCACCCTTATGAACATCCTCTACGGCCTTTACCGGCAAGACGAGGGAGAGATCGAGGTCCGCGGCCAGCCCGTCGTCATCGACGAGCCCAACGACGCCATTGCCCTGGGCATCGGCATGGTGCACCAGCACTTTCAACTGGTCCCGGTCTTTACCGTGGCCGAGAACATTGTCATGGGCACCGAGCCGTCGCGCTTTTCGTTTTCGTGGCGAACGATGGGCATCGGCGCGGGGCTGAGCGCCCTCCTGTTCTTTGTGGGTGGCCTTTTTTCCCTGGAGAACATTGGCCAGGCACTGCTGGCCGCGGTGGCGGGTGGGGCAGCGGTGGCGGTCATATACGGTCTGGGACTTCTCCTCGCCTACCTGGCCCGCCGCCTGAGTTTCTGGCCCTATTTTGGCATCGTCGGCGTGGCAAGCGCCGCGCTGTTGGTGGCCCTGGACCTCGGGCTCGGGGGCGTGAATCGCGTGGCCCTGCACATCGTCCTGGCGTTGCTCTTTGCCGGGGTCACTTATCCCATCCTGAGGGTCATCGGCACCGCCCTGGACCGCCGGGTCGCCTCGCGGCGCATCCAGGCGCTCTCGGCGCAGTACGGCCTGGCGGTGGATCCCGAGGCGCTCATCGCCGATATGCCGGTGGGCATCCAGCAGCGGGTGGAGATTATCAAGACCCTCTACCGCGAGGCCGAGATCCTGATCCTCGACGAGCCGACGGCCGTGCTGACCCCCCAGGAGACGGAGGAGCTGTTCGAGATCATGCACGGCCTGACCGGCCAGGGCAAGTCCATCATCTTTATCACCCACAAGCTGAAAGAGGTCATGGCCATTGCCGACCGCATCGTCGTCTTGCGCGACGGCCGCGTCACCGGCCAGACCAAGCCCTCGGAGACGTCGGAAGAGGAGCTGGCGGAGATGATGGTCGGCCGCGAGGTGGCCCTGGTGGTCGACAAGGGGCCCGCCTCCCCCGGCGAGGTGGTGCTGGAGGTGACGGGGCTCCGGGCCCTGGACCAGCGGATGCACGAGACCGTGCGCGGCGTCGACCTGTTCGTCCGCGCCGGCGAGGTGTTGGGCGTGGCCGGCGTGCAGGGCAACGGGCAAACAGAGCTGGTCGAGGTCCTCAGCGGGCTGCGGTCGGCCAGCGCGGGCCACGTGCGCATCCTGGGCACCGATGTGACCAACGCCTCGCCGCGGCAGGTAACCGAGCTGGGCGTGGCCCACATCCCGGAGGATCGCCAGGAGGATGGCCTGGTGATGGCCTTTCCCATCGCCGACAACCTGATGCTGAACACGTACTACGAGCCGCCCTTTTCCAGGGGCCCGGAGATCCAGTTTGGAACGCTGTACAGCTATGCCGAGCGGCTGGTCAAAGAGTTCGACGTGCGCACGCCCAGCGTCTATCTTCCCGTCCAGAACCTCTCGGGCGGTAACCAGCAAAAGGTCATCGTCGCCCGCGAGTTCTCGCGGCCCATCAAGCTGCTCATCGCCGCGCAGCCGACCCGCGGGCTGGACGTGGGATCCATCGAATACATCCACCGCCGCCTCATCGAAAAGCGAGACGAGGGCACGGCCGTGCTCCTGGTATCGGTCGAGCTGGACGAGATCATGGCCCTCTCCGACCGCATCGCGGTCATGTACGAGGGCCGGATCGTGGGCACCGCGGACGCCGACAAGGTGACGAGGGAAGAGCTTGGCCTGCTGATGGCCGGTTCCGGCATCGAAGCCAAGCCCGCCGCCCCGGCGCTGGAAATGGTGGAAAAGGAGGGCAGGAGCGTTGGCTGATGAGGCTTCTCCAAGCGAAGTGACGCAGCAACCGTCCAACCGGCGCTGGCTGAGGCTGGCCATTGTGGCCATCCTGGTCGCCGCTGCCGTGCTACTCAGCAAATGGTTGGTCCTGGCGCTGCTCGTGGTCCTGGGCCTGTGGCCCCTGGCACTGCTGGCCGGCCTGCTGCTGCTCATCGTGGTCTCGATCTTCAAGGGGGGCTGGCCCTGGCTCAAGGGCTGGCTGGGGAACCGGTTGGGAGGGTTGTTGGTGCCCGCCCTGGCCGTCTTTACCGCGCTGCTCATCGGCGGCCTGATCCTGATGCTCACCGACCAGGACGTTCTCCTGCTCCTGGGCGACGGGCAGATCGGCGACGCCCTTTCGGTGGCAATCAAGAACCTGGGCAGGGCGTACGGCGCCCTGTACGAGGGTGCCCTGGGCAGCCCGGCCAAGATCGTGGAGGCCCTGGGACAGGTGGGTGGCGAGGATGGGCTGCGGCCCCTCCTGCGCGTGGTGCGCGGCCCAAGCGACACCCTGGTCCAGTCGGTGCCCTACATCTTTGCCGGGTTGGCCGTGGCCCTGGGCTTTCGGGCCGGCCTGTTCAACATCGGCGGCGAGGGGCAGATCGGCATCGGCTGGTTGGTGGCCGTCGTCGCCGGCTTTAGCTTTGCCAACCTGCCGGCCTTTATCCACCTGCCCCTGTCCATCCTCCTGGGCGCCATCGCCGCGGGCCTGTACGCGTCCATCGCCGGCATCCTGAAGGCGCGCACGGGCGCCCACGAGGTCATCACCACCATCATGCTCAACTATGTGGTCTATCGCCTCAGCGAGTGGCTGTTGTGCGGTCCCCTGGAGTTCACCCAGGGCACCTGCCGCACGCGGGACACGCTGGAGACGGCCTTCCTGCCCCGCTTCCTGGACCACCCGGTGACCGTCCACTGGGGCTTTGTGCTGGCCCTCGTGGCGGCGGTCGCCGTCGGCTGGTTCCTGTTTCGCACCAAGTGGGGCTTTGAGCTGCGGACGGTGGGCGCCAACCCCAACGCCGCTCGCTACAGCGGCATGAGCGTGGGCAAGACCTTTACCCTGGCCATGTTCCTGAGCGGTGGCCTGGCGGGCATGGGCGGCGCCGTCCAGGGGTTGGGCATCACCCACAACATTGCCCTGGGTTTCCAGTCGGGTTACGGCTTTGACGCCATCGCCCTGGCCCTGTTGGGCAAGAGCCACCCCGCGGGCGTGGTCGCGGCCAGCCTGCTGTTCGGCATGCTGCGCGCCGGGGCTGCCCGCATGCAGTCCGTCGCCAGCGTTCCAACCGAGATCGTGCAGATCGTCCAGGCCCTGGTCATTGTCTTTATCGCCGCACCGGCCATTATCCAGGCCCTCTATCGGCTGCGCGAGATGCGGGGCGAGGCCGTCCCGACGGCCGTGTTCACCCGCGGCTGGGGAAAATAGGGATAGAAAGATGGCTGTCCAATCAACTGCTGTCGAAAGAACGACTGGTTTCACGCTGAACTGGCGCAACCTGGTGATCGTGCTGCTGTTCCTGCTGCTGGGGGCCGCTTTCCTGGTCCTGGGCAACGCGGGCACCGAGCCCGGCGACACGGCAGCCTTCACCGACGAGTTCCTGGGCACGCTGTTCCGGGTGCCGTCGCGGCCGACGCTCTACGTGGCCGGCGCCATCTGCTTCTTTGCCGCCGGCATGCGCCTCTTTCGCCTGCTGTCCTCGCTGCGGTCCGTGGTCAACTGGATTGTGGTCTTGCTGGCCTCCTTTGCCTTTCTCGTCTGGATTACCAGCGGCTCCAGCATGAACCTGCCGGGCGTGGTCCAGTCCACGCTGACGGCCGCCACCCCTTTGACGTTGGGGGCCATGGCGGGTGTCTTTTGCGAGCGCGCGGGCGTCTTTAACATTGCCATCGAGGGCATGATGCTCGCCGGCGCCTTCACGGCCGTGGCCTTTGCCAGCATCTTCCAGAGCCTGTGGATGGGCGTGCTGGGCGCGTGCATCATGGGCGGGCTCATGGCCGCGCTGCACGCGGTCCTGTCCATCAAGTACAAGGTCGACCAGATCATCTCGGGCACGGTGATCAACATCCTGGCGGCGGGCGCGACCCGTTTCCTGAACATCCGCCTGCTGGAGCCGGCCGGGCTGAGCGACCCCGGCTCTTTTCCGGTCTACAGCATCCCGGTCCTGTCCGACATTCCCATCGTGGGGCCCATCCTGTTCGAAAACCAGCCGACGGTGTTTATCATGCTCATCTTGCTGCCCCTGGCGACCTATGCCATCTTTGGCACGCCCTGGGGCCTGCGCATGCGGGCCTGCGGCGAGCATCCCCGGGCTGCCGACACGGTGGGCGTGCACGTCAATCGCACGCGCTACATCAGCATTATCATCGGCGGTCTCATCGCCGGCATCGGCGGCGCCTACTTTTCGCTGGGCGTGGTGGGCACCTTCGAGGACGGCATGACCCGGGGCCAGGGCTTTGTGGCCCTGGCGGCCATGATCTTTGGCAACTGGCATCCGGTGGGCGCCTTCATGGCGGCGCTGCTGTTTGGCTTTGCCAACGCCCTGCAGGTCAAGATGCAGATCATCGCGCCCATCCTGCCGTTTATCGGCGTGCCCATCCCCCACAACCTGCTGCAGATCACGCCCTACGTCCTGACCATCATCGTCGTGGCAGGGGTGGTGGGCCGTTCCCGGGCCCCGGCGGCGGGCGGAAAGCCCTACGAGAAACAATGACGGTCAAAGCGGCCGATCTCGCCGCCCTGCTGGGCGACCCACAGCGCCTGCGCGAGATCCTGGAGGCACACTACGGGCGGCCGGAAACGGCCGCCCTCTCCCCCTGGGAACGGGTGGAGATGGCCCTGGCCCATCGACAGCCCGACCGCGTCCCCTTTGACTTCTGGGCCGTGCCCGAGGTGTGGCAGCGGCTGCGGGCGGCCCTGGAGGCCGAAGACGAAGAGGTGCTGCGCCTGCTGGGCATCGACTGCCGCATGGTGACGGCGCGCTACGTGGGCACCCGGGCGCGCACCCTGCCCGACGGCACGGTCGTCGACGCCTGGGGCACCCACCGCCGCCGCGTGAGCAACGAGTTCAGCACCTACGAGGAATATGCCAGCCATCCCCTGGCCGAGGCCGAGACCGTCTCGGACGTCCTGAATTGGGACTGGGCCCGGACCGAGGAATGGGACGTGTCGGGCGTGCGCGAGCAGTGCCAGGCCCTGAGCAGCGGGCTGCGCCACCACCTGCGCTACGAGGTGGGCGGCATCTTTGAGTGGTCGTGGGCCCTGCGCGGCTTTGAGCGTTTTCTCCTGGACCTGGTGGAGCAGCCCGAGGTGGCGGGCGCCATCATGGACCGTTTTACCGACGTCTATATCGAGAATACGCTGCGGGTCATCGAGGCGGCCGGGGGGCTGCTGGACATGGTCTACACCTACGACGACGTCGGGATGCAAAACGGGCTGCTGATCTCACCCCGCATGTGGCGGCGGCACATCCTGCCCCGCCACCAGCGCCTGAACGCCGCCATCCGCGGGGCGCGCTACCCGGTGCGCATCATGTACCACTCTTGCGGGTCCATCTACCCCCTCATCGGGCCCTTTATCGACGAGATGGGCATCGACGTCCTGAACCCCCTCCAGCCCCGGGCCCGCGACATGGACATGGCGCGCATCAAGGCCGAGTTCGGGGAGCGGCTGTCGTTCCACGGCGGCGTGGACATCCAGCACACCCTGCCCCACGGGACTCCCGCGGAGGTTCGGGACGAGGTGCAGGAGCGCTGCCGGGTGCTGGGCCCGGGCGGGGGCTATATCTGTACGTCGGCCCACTATATCCAGGGCGACACGCCCCTGGAGAACATCCTGGCCATGTACACCGCGCCCCGCGAGCTGCCCTCGACCTGAAAGTCGGCGGTCTCGACCCGGTTCGCCCGTACCTCCACGATGCGGCTGCCCAGGACCGCGCCGTCCTTTTCCACCTGGACGACGTACCTGCCCGGCTCCAGGACGATGGAGAAGCGGCCATCGTCGCCGGTGCTCTGCTCCTGGAGAAGGCTCTGTTTCTGGTAGAGGGAGCCCTGGTCGAGCTGGCCGATGCCCTGGAGGCCATAGATGGCGATGGTCATCCCCGCCAGCCCCTCGCCCTGTGCGTCGACGACTTGACCCTGCAGGGTGCCCGGGGCGTTCGGGTCGCCGCCGCAGGCGGCAAGGAGCCCGGCCAACAGCAGCAGCAAGAACAGGAGCGTGACGCGTTCAGTGCAGCGGTTCATGCGCTCTTCCTTTCGACGCTGGCAACGTGCCCGAGCCTGTGATGGTGCCCCGGCCCGGATGAGAGGAACCTACGCGCGGCCCGTCACGGCTCGGCCTGGATGCGGACAAAGGCAATGTCGCCGGGCTTGACGGTGACGGGCTGGACGTAGGACCGGTCGCCGATCTGCACCTTGACCAGGTAGTCGCCGGCGGGCACGTAGCCCAGGGCCAAGTTCTCGCCCAACTGATCGTCGGGGTTGATCTCCTCGTTGGCATAGGTCTGGATCTGGCGCCACCACTTGTTCGGCTCGGCGGCGCGGAAAAAGGTGACGGGCACCTCGGGCACGGGCTCGCCCGCGGCGTCCAACACCAGCCCGGCGATGACCCCTTGCCCCGGTTCGGGACGCAGCCACAGGACAGGGTTGCGGGTGCTGCCATAGTCGTTGCTACCCAGGCGCACCTCCAGGTGCACGTGGTTGCCGATGGCAACCCCGGTCATGCCCACCAGGCCCAGGACCTGGCCGGCCTCCAGTTGCTGGCCCTCCTCCACCAGGACCTCGGAGAGGTGAGCGTACAGCAAAAAGACCCGTTGCCCGTTAAAGGCCTGGTCGAGCTCCTGGATGACCAGGTTGCCGTAAAAGTCGGGCTTGACCCCGTACACGACCTCCAGGTCGTTGCCGGCGACAATGACCCGGCCGGCCGCGGCGGCCAGGACCGGGGTCCCGGCGGGATTGGTATAGTCGACGCCGTGATGGAGGTGATAGCGGCCGCCACCCGTGGCGCCGTAGGGAAAGTAGCTGCCCGGGTAACGGTCGCCCTCGGTCTCGGGGCCCAGGGGATGGCTGAGCCACAGGTGGTCGACGGCGGCGGCCGGGGTCGGCGTCGCCGTCCTTCCAGGACTCCCGATGGTCGTAGGCGTCGGGCTGGGCCGTGGCGTGCGGCTGGGTGTCGGCGTCGGGGTCGCCGTCGGCGTCCGGGTAGCGGTCGCCGTCGGCGTGGGGGTCAGGGTGGGCGTGAAGGTGGCCGTCGGCGTCGCCGTGGCTGTGGGCGTGCCCAGGACCTGGGGCTCGGCGGCGATGGGCGCGCCCCCCAGGCTCAGGACGATGGCCAGGCCCACGACGATGGTCAGGGCCCACGCGCCGATGGCGGGGCTGGCAGGCCGGTTGCTCACGCCGCCCTCACGCTGGGATCGGCCTGGGCGCGGGCGTCGCGAGAAGAGTGCGGGGTGCCGGGGAGGATCATGGCGCCCAGGAGATGCGCTCCCGCGTCCACTCGAACTCTCCGCCGCCGTAGCCGCCCCCCAGGTCAAAGAGCTTTTGCTGGTTGCCTCCGTCGGCGGTCATCACCCAGATGGCCCAGGCGCCGCCGCGGTTGGAGACAAAGGCGATGGACCGCCCGTCGGGCGACCATGTTGGCAGGCCGTCCTGGGCCTCGTTGTTCGTCAGCCGCTTGGCGGCCCCGCCCTCCATGCCCACCGAATAGACCTCCCAGTTGCCGTCCCGCGCCGACATGAAGGCCACCCTGGTGCCGTGGCCGGCCGGCGCCGTGTCGCTGTAGTGGTTTGTCAACTGCTGGTAGTTGCCGCCTCCGGCTCCCACCCAATACAGGCCGCACTTTTCGCCCCCCGTCGCAAAGTCGCAGCCGCTGTAGACGATGCGGCCGTCGGCCATCCAGAAGGGGTATTCGCCCCGGATCTCGGTGTTGTCAAAGCGGATCCAGTCCTGGTTCTTGCCAAAGATGTCGTGGACGATGCCCAGGCGGGTGATGCCGTCGCCCCACGAGCTGGACGAGTAGGCCACGATGGCCCCATCGGGCGACCAGGTGGGGAAGCTATCCTCGGTATAGTTGCTGACCTCCAGCATTTCGCCGCCGCTGGGGTTCATGCGCACCAGGTGCTCAAAGTTCGGTGCGCCGTGGCCGTTCACCGCCAGCATGGCCCCATCCTGGCGGAACTGTGGCTGGCGAAAGCCCTGGCCGATGGGGTTGCGGCCGGTTCCGTCGATGCGGCTGACAAAGAGCTCGTATTTGCCCAGCGGGGCGTTCCAGACCGTGAAGGCGATCTTGCCGGTGAGGGCGGCCGGCCTGGGCGTCGCCGTGGCGGGCGGCGCGGGCGTGTCGGTGGGCCCGCTGGGGGTCGGTGTCGCCGTCCTTTCAGGACTCGCGGTGGTCGTGGGCGTGGCCGTCGGTGTCCGGGTCGGGGTGGCCGTGCTTCCGGGAGTCCCGGTGGGCGTGGTGCCGGTGGCCGCCGGCGACGGGGTGCGGGTGCCCGCGGCCGTGGAGACGACGATGGGCGTCCAGGTGGGCGTCGGGCTTGCCTCGGCGTCGCCGGTAGGGCCGGCGGCGTCGGGGACGATGAGCACCTGCCCCGCCTTGATCAGGGCGGGGTTGGTGATGCCGTTGGCATCGGCCAGGGCATCGAGGCTCACGCCCAGTCGGGCCGCAATCTCGGACAGGGTCTCGCCGGCCTGCACCGTGTAGGTCCGGGGCTCGCGGGTGGCCGGCGTTTCGGTCCCGGCAACGTCCGTTGCGAGGGCGACGGCGCCGGTCGCGGACGACGCCTCGGGCGCCGACCCGGTGGCCGAGGCGCCGTCGCTCGTCGCCTGCGGCGTGTTGATCACGGCGCGCGTGGCGGCAGCCGTCCTTCCAGGACTGGTCGTGGGCGTGCGGCTGGGGGTCGGCGTGGGCGTTGGCGTGAACGTGGCGGTCTCGGGCCACGGCGTGAAGGTGGCCACCGGGACGACGGTCGTCTCGGCGGCCGCGACGGCAGTGGAATCGCCCAGGTCGCGGAGGACCAGGACCCAGGTCGATACGCCGGCGCTGACCAGGCAGGAGAGGACGAGGAATGCCACCAGGACGGTGCCCAACAGACGTGAGCCGCGCAGCCCTCCCAGGGGAGCCGTCCTTCCAGGACTCCCGATGGTTGCGGGCGGCGGTGCCGGCATGGCCTCGGTTCGAGCCTCTGTTTGAGCCTCGGGGTGCACCTCGACCGGCGGCCGTCGCCGGGGCCGTCCTTCCGGGACTCCCGCCGGTCGGCTGGGCGGCGGTTCGACGGCGGGTGGCGTTTCGGGCGCCAGGGGAACGGCGATGCCCTCGGGTCTGGGTGGTTCGGCATTCACCCAACCCCGGCCATCGTGCAGAAGCCAGCGACCGGTGCGCCCGTTGAGCATCCACTGGCGCCCCTCGTCATCGTCGACTTGTAACTGGGCGACCTGGGCCTGGAACTCGTCCTCGGCCAGCTCGCCTCGCAAGAATTGAGCTTCCAGGTCGCGGTATCTTGATTCCGCCTCTGCAAAACGCATGGTTCGCACCTCAGAGTTCCCTCGGGCAGGCATCGCGCATTATAGCACAGAACGGGCGGCAGTCCAAACAGGCGGTTTGGGACGTTGGCAGCGCCCGAGTGCCGCGCTGGCTACCCCCAGAGGGTTTCGACGACTGCGAAATAGGGCTTCAGGGCCTTTTTGATCTCGTCGTTGTTCACGAGGTTGTCGAGCAAGCGCCAGTCGGAGCTGTCCAGTTTTTTCTTGGGAGGGCGTTGGTAGCGCAAAAGGCCGATGGCCTGTTGAAAGAGATTGGCTGCCAGCTCGGCGTCGCCGTGCATGGCCCAGGCCACGCCCGAGAGGATCAGCATCCGGATGCCAAAGTGCTCGCGCAGCGCATCCTGCAACCACAGGAGGGCCGGCACCGGATCGCCCAGGCGCAGGACGGCTTCGACCCAGGCCTCATGGCCGTACTCGAACTCGTTGGGGTCTAGGTCGGCGATGCGTTGCCACTCTTTCCTGGCCTCGAATGGATTTGCCATCAGGCTGTGGATATGCCCGCGCCGCAGACCGGCGCGCAGCGGGTTGGGCTCGCGGTCGAGCATGGCGCGGGCCTCGCTATAACGGCCCGCGTCGGCGAGCATGGTCACGATCTCGCCGATGCCCTTGCGGGTCTCCTCGTCGAGGGCTGCTCCCTCTTCCCAGGCGGCGACTGCCTCGTCGATCTGCCCCGCCGCCCTGAAAAACTCGAACCGCTCGCGATAGATTCCCGGCAGATCGGGGCAAGAGTTCTCCTCGCACACCTCCAGGGCATGGTCCAGGGCCTCGCGGGCCATGGCGAAACGGCCCTCGATGCGCGCTTCCTGTCCCAGGGTCAGCCAGCTCAAGTGATCGTCATCCGACTCCTCGGCCAGCGCCCGGAGGTCGGCCAGGCCGCTTTCCACGTCGCCCCGGGCCACCTGGAGGGTGGCTATCTCCCGCCGCCACATGCGCGCCTCCTCGGGATGGCTGTCCAGGAGCACGCGCACGACGTCGATGGCTTCGGAGTAGCGACCTTCGGGGCGCAGCAGCGAGGACATCTCCATCCGGGCAGCGCGGTGCAGGTTGCGCAGCTCGGGGCGGAGCTGCAGGACGCGGGGCGTGAGGCGGGCCAGCCGGTCCACCAGGCGCCGGTAAAGGTTGATGGCCTCCTCGACGTTGCCCGCGGCCAGGACGCTTTGCACCTGGGAGTAGAGCCCCTCGTAACTGTCGGCCAGGGGGACCTGTGTGTCGTTCATCCTTCATGCTCCAGCTCGGCACTGGCGGTTTTGCGCGACCGCACGTGGCGCAGGACGTAGTAGGCCAGGGCCAGAGCGATGGCGATGGCGATGGGGATGTCAAAGGGACGCATCATGGCCCGCAGCGTCTCCCAATGCTCGCCAAAGTAAAAGCCACCCAGGGCAAGCAGCGCGCACCAGATAAAAGAGCCGACAAAGCTATAGATAACGAACCGCCAGAAGCTCATGCGCACCACGCCGGCCGGGAAGGAGATAAAGGTGCGGACGATGGGCAGGAGGCGCGAGACAAAGGCCGCCCAGTCGCCCCAGCGGGCAAACCAGCGGTCGGCCTTGGCCAGGTCCTCCTCGTGGACCATGATGTAGCGGCCATAGCGCTCCACCAGGGGCCGGCCGCCCCAGGCGCCCAGGGCATACGAGATCACCGAGCCCAGGGTGCAGCCCACGCCTCCCCACCAGCCGCCCAGCAGGAAGGCACTCCAGGCCGTCAGCCCCCGGGCCTGGACCAGCATCCAGCCCGACAGGGGCATGGTCACCTCGCTGGGGATGGGGATGTTGGCGCTCTCAAGGGCCATGATAACCACCACGCCGAACCAGCCGATGGTCTGGAACAGGTTGGTCAGAAACGCAACGAGCTGGTGTTCTAAGGCTTCCACAGTTTCGAACCCTCGGTCACAGGTTGCCGGCCGGCGGCCTGCCGGGTGACGGGTCGCCCCGTCTGCCCCAGGATCGCGGCCGGCCGCACTGGCGCGTACAAACGCAAGATGTGATTATAGCATCACCACCAGGGCTTGGCAAATTGCCAGAGCGCGAGGGGATTCTGCGATTGTGCGATACGGGCGGCCGGGAGGGACAGGCGTGGGTGCAAACGGTTTTGACAGAGCGCTGGAATTGGCATACAATAGGCCGGCCGAACGACGGGGCAGGCTGCTCCTCGGGTTTTGGCCTTGCGTTTCACTCACAAAGGGGGTGCGTAACAGATGGGCAAAACGTTCGCGGAGAAGGTTCTGGCTATGAAAGCGGGGGTCGACGAGGTCGTCGCGGGGCAGATCGTAACCGTGAAACCCGACCGTCTCCTCACCCACGACAACACGTCGGCCATTGCCAAGACCTTTCGGAAGATCGGCGTGGACCGGGTGGCCGACCCATCCATGAACGTGATCATCCTCGATCACGTGGTCCCGGCGGCCAACGACACCTACGCCCAGAGCCACAAGGAGACGCGCGAGTTTGTTCGCGAACAGGGCATCACGGCTTTCTACGACGTTGGCGAGGGCATCTGCCACCAGGTGCTTCCGGAGCAGGGCCATGCCCTGCCTGGCATGTTGATCGTGGGCAGCGACTCGCACACTCCCAGCCACGGCGCCCTGGGCGCTTTTGCGGCCGGCATCGGCCGCACCGAAGCAGCGGCGGTCATGGCCACGGGCGAGATCTGGCTGCGCGTGCCCGAGACCCTGCGCATCGTCGTCGAGGGCCGGATGCCGGCGGGCGTGTCGGCCAAGGACCTGGCGCTGCGCATCATCGGCGACATCGGCGCCGACGGGGCGGATTACATGTCCGTGGAGTTTGCCGGGCCGGCCATCGAGGCCATGAGCGTCGGCAGCCGGCAGGTGTTGTGCAACCTGGCCGCCGAGATGGGTGCCAAGAACGGCTACGTGGCGCCCGACCAGGTCACCCGCGACTGGCTGGCGGGGCGCACCACGGCCTCCTGGGTCGAGATCCTGCCCGACGCCGACGCCCGCTATGCCCGGGTGTTGACCTACGACGCCGGCAAGCTGGTGCCCCAGGTGGCCAAGCCCCACCGCGTGGACAACGTGGTGCCGGTCACCGAGGTGCTGGGCACGCCCATCGACCAGGCCCTCATCGGCACCTGCACCAACGGCCGCATGGAAGACCTGCAGGCCGCGGCCGACATCCTGCGCGGCAAGCACATCTCGCCCCGGGTGCGGCTGCTGGTGCTGCCCGCGTCGCGCGAGATCCTGCTGCAGGCCATCGAGGCGGGCATCATCACCGACCTGGTGGCTGCCGGCGCCACTTTGCTCAACCCCGGTTGCGGCCCTTGCCTGGGCGCCCACGAGGGCTGCATGGCCCCCGGCGAGCGGACCGTCTCTACCGCCAATCGCAACTTCAGGGGGCGCATGGGCAGCCGCGACGCCGAGATCTATCTCGCCAGCCCGGCCACCGTGGCCGCTTCGGCGCTGCGGGGCGAGATCGCCGACCCTCGGCAGATCTAGCCGGCCGCCTGGGGAATTCGCCTGGGCGCTCCTGGCGTCGTCGGTGGCGCAAGGAGGAGAGCGCCGCAGGATGTCTCGAAGAGGAGGAAGAGCGTTGGAGAGCAAGATTTCTGGACGCGTGTGGAAGTATGGGGATGACGTCAACACCGACGTCATCTTTCCGGGCAAGTATACGTACAGCATCACCGATCGCCAGGAGATGGCCCAGCACGCGCTGGAGGACCTGGATCCCGAGTTCGTGAAGAACGTCCGCCCGGGGGATATCGTCGTGGCCGGCAAGAACTGGGGCTGCGGCAGCTCTCGCGAGCAGGCGGTCATTGCCCTGAAAGAAGCAGGCGTGGGGGCCATCGTCGCCCGTTCCTTTGCCCGCATCTATTTTCGCAACTGCATCAACGAGGGCCTGCCCATCGTCACCTGCGATGCCGTGGACGGCGTCGAGACGGGCGAAGAGATCACCATCGACTTTGAGGCCGGCAAGGTGACCACGGCGCGGGGCGAGTACAGCTTCCCGCCGCTGCCCGCCTCTGTCCTGGAGATCCTGAACGCGGGGGGCCTCGTCCCCCACGTCAAGAAAAAGCTGGCCCTGGCCTGAACCTAACCGAGGAGGAGGAAAGACCGTGAGCAAGTACAAGATCGCCTGGCTGCCGGGTGACGGCGTTGGGCAGGACGTGATGGAAGCGGCCAAGATCGTGCTGGACCGCATCGACCTCGATGCCGAGTACATCCACGGCGACATTGGCTGGGAGTTCTGGTGCCACGAGGGTGAGGCGCTGCCGCAGCGCACCCTGGACCTCATGAAGGAAACGGACTGCGCCATGTTTGGCGCCATCACGTCCAAGGGCAGGGACGTGGCCGACCTGGAGCTGGACCCGGAGCTCAAGGGCAAGGGTTACGTCTATCGCAGCCCCATCGTGCGCATGCGGCAGGTGCTGGACCTCTATATTTGCCTGCGCCCCACCAAGGCCTACGCCGGCAACCCGCTGAACTACAAGGACGGCATTGACCTGGTGATCTTTCGGGAGAATACCGAGGGCATGTACATCGGCGTCGAGTATGCCAGCGTGCCCGAAGAGTTCTATGCCGTCAACGGCATGGACAAGATCCCGCGCCACGCGGCCATCTCTTTGCGGGCCATCACGCCGGAAGGCTCCGAGCGCATCGTGCGCGCCGCCTTTGAGCACGCCGTCGAGCACGGCCGCAAGAGGGTGACCGCCGTGCACAAGGGGAACGTTCTGCGGCAGACCGATGGCGTCTTTATGGAAGCGGCGCGCAAGGTGGCGGCCGAGTACCCGGGCATCCAGTTCGACAACGCCAACATCGACGCCATGGGCATGTGGCTGCTGAAGAATCCCTTTAATTACGAAGTCATTGTGACGACCAACCTGTTTGGCGACATCATCTCGGACCTGTGCGCCCAGATGGTGGGCGGGCTTGGCTTTGGCTGCAGCGGCAACATTGGCGCCAACTATGCCGTCTTCGAGCCCACCCACGGCTCGGCGCCCAAGTACGCCGGCCAGTACAAGGTGAACCCCATCGCCACCATCCTGGCGGCCAAGATGATGCTCGACTGGCTGGGCGAGAAGGACAAGGCAGCCCAGGTTGAGGAGGCGGTGGCGGCGGTCATTGCCGAAGGCAAGGTGCGCACCTACGACATGGGTGGGAGTGCCGGCACGCTGGACGTAGCGCGGGCCATCGCCGGCAAGCTCTAAGAACGGGCGACCGGGCCCCCGGCTCGGAGCGCCCCGGCGAACACCAGGGGTGTGGAGAAGGGAAGGACACGAAGGTCCCCGCAGGCCTTCGTGTCCTTGCTATCCCCCCGAGGGCGACCGACGAAGGAGGTTCCCATGGACTTTGGTTGGAACGAAGAGCAGCGGCTGTGGCGGCAAAGCGTGCGCGATTTTGCCCAGGCCGAGATCGCACCCCGCGTGCGCGAGATCGACAGCCAGGAGCGGATCCCGCCCGAGATCGTGCGGGGCATGGCCCGGCTCGGGCTGCTGGCGCCCGTCTGCTCGGAGGAGTATGGCGGGGCGGGCATGGACTGGACCATGGCTGCCATCGCCGCCGAGGAGCTGGGCCGGGCGGACATCAGCCTGGCCATCCCGGTGCTCTACCTGGTGGAGGCGGCCTGGGGGTTTGTCTTTGACCGCTACGGGCCGCCCGAGCTGAAGGCCGAGATCCTGCCCCGGGTGACGGCCGGCGAGGCTTTCCTGGGCATCGCCACGACCGAGCCGGGAGGCGGGTCCGACATCCTGGGGGCCTGCCGCACGCGCGCCGTCCGCCAGGGGGACGAATGGCTCCNNCTTTACCTTCTTTGCCCTCCCTCTGAAGGGCACGGCGGGCATCACGCCCACCTACTTTGACGACATGGGGCGCATGGGCATCTCGACTGGCGGCTTTGCCCTGGAAGACGTGAGGCTGCCGGCCGGCCACCAGGTGGGCGAGCTGAACCGGGGCTTTTACCACGCCATGGAGGGCTTTTCGGCGGCCCGGGTGCTCATCGGGGCCACGTGCGTGGGCGCTGCCGAGGCGGTCCTGGAGATGGGCATGGAGCACATCAAGGAGCGCCACGCCTTTGGCCGGCCCCTGGCAGCCTACGAGGGGATCTCGTTCCCCCTGGCCAACCACTATGCCAACCTGGAGAGCACCCGGCTGCTGGTGCAGAAGGCGGCCTGGATCCTGGACCAGAAATACGGGCCGGGCACCAGGAGCCACGGCGACGTAGCCCTGGCCGCCGCCCTGGCCAAGCTGCGGGCGCCCCAGGTGGGCTTCGAGATCATGAACGAGGTGGCCGACTGGTTCGGCGCCATGGCCTACACCAAAGAGAGCCCCATCGAGATGGGCATCCGCGGCATCCGCTCCTACTCTATCGGGGCTGAAGGCACGATGAACGTCATGCGCCTCATCATCGGGCGGGAGCTGTTGGGCAACGAGTACCTGCCCTACCGGTGGTAGGCAAACCGGCCGCCGGGGATCGGGGATCAGGAGGCTCGAATTCGAAGCAGAAGGAGAGGCGAAAGCGGTGAAGCGATATATCCTTTCATTGGACCAGGGGACAACCAGCTCGCGGGCCATCGTCTTTGACCAGGCAGGGCAGATCGTGTGCACGGCCCAGCAAGAGTTCCCTCAGATCTATCCCCAGCCGGGGCACGTGGAACACGACCCGGAGGCCATCTGGAACAGCCAGATGGCCACGGCACGCCGGGCGCTGGCCGGGGCCGGGATCGAGGCGGGCCAGGTGGCGGCCATCGGCATCACCAACCAGCGCGAGACGACGGTGGTCTGGGACCGGGAGACGGGCCGGCCCCTGCACAACGCCATCGTCTGGCAGTGCCGGCGCACGGCGCCCATGTGCGACGAGCTGCGCGCTGCCGGCTGGATCGACGCCATCCGCTCCAAGACCGGGCTGGTTGTCGACGCCTATTTTTCGGCGACCAAGCTGGCCTGGCTGCTGGCGGAGGTTCCCGGCCTGCGGGCCAGGGCCGAAGCGGGCCAGGCCCTCTTTGGCACCATCGATAGCTTTCTCATCTGGCGCTTGAGCGGCGGACGGCTGCACGTCACCGACGTCAGCAACGCCTCGCGGACGATGCTCTACAACATCCACACCCTGGACTGGGACGACGAGATCCTGGCCGAGCTGGACATTCCGCGGGCCATGCTGCCCGAGGTGCGGCCGTCGTCGCAGGTCTACGGGCAGGCCGACGCCGCGCTCCTGGGCGCGGCCATGCCCATCGCCGGGGCGGCCGGCGACCAGCAGGCGGCCCTCTTTGGCCAGGCCTGCTACGCGCCGGGCCAGGCCAAGAACACCTACGGCACGGGCTGCTTCCTCCTGCTCAACACCGGGCAGCAGGCCGTCCGCTCCGAGCGGGGACTGCTAACGACCATCGCCTGGCAACTGGGCGACGGGCAGCCGGTGACCTATGCCCTGGAGGGGAGCGTGTTCATCGCCGGGGCGGCCATCCAGTGGCTGCGCGACGGGCTGGGCATCATCGCCAACGCCGCCGAGACCGAGGCCCTGGCCGGCCAGGTGCCCGACAGCGGCGGCGTCTACTTTGTGCCGGCCTTTGTGGGGTTGGGCGCGCCCTACTGGGATTCGTACGCCCGGGGGACCATCGTCGGGCTCACGCGCGGCACCGACCGGCGGCACCTGGTGCGGGCCGCCCTCGAGTCGCTCTGCTACCAGAGCCGCGACGTGCTGGAGACCATGGCCGGCGAGGCGGGCATCCGCCTGCAGGCCCTCCGCGCCGACGGGGGAGCGGCGGCCAACAACCTGCTCATGCAGATGCAGGCCGACATCCTGGGCGTGGCCGTGCAGCGGCCGGCCGTGACCGAGACCACGGCCCTGGGAGCCGCTTACCTGGCCGGCCTGGCCACGGGCTATTGGCCGGGCGTGGACGAGCTCCAGGCCCAGTGGCGCGTCGATGCCCAGTTCGAGCCCGCCATGCCCGCCGAGGAGCGCGACAGGCTGTACAGCGGCTGGCAGCGGGCGGTGGAGCGAGCGCGGGGATGGGTTGAGTAAAGTAAATTCCATATTTGGATTATATCATCTCGGGTGGGCGATGTCAATGCGCGCGTTTCGGTCTATTCCCCTGCTCCGACCGCCAGCGCCTCGGCCAGGCGGCCGGCCGTCTCGGGTTCGAGGAGAAGCGACTGCTGAATATCGAGGAGCGTAGCACGGCTGTAACGGCGAGCCATACCATCTGCATCGAGCCTGAACAGCTCGAGTGCCAGCAAGAATTGGCCGGGATTGTGAATGACTACTCCCCGGAACGATCGCAAATCGAGCAAATCGCGGTCGCTGCTGACCAGGTAATGGGCCTCACCTTCCACGACGCACGCCAGGAATTTGTCATCCCTGGGATCGCGGCACGCACCAGGCAGCGCCAAGATGCCCGGTACTGGCCAGGTATAGCGTTCGATTCCGCGGACCAGCTCTTCGAGGGGTGCCACGGCCAGGCGCCTGATCTGAGGCCTCGACACCACGGCTGCTAGCTCTGCGCGGGTGGCAGGTGATGAGAGCAGAACGTAGTGGTTGGCGCGCCAGTGGGCGACGACGCGCCGCATAATGTCTCCGCGCGTGAGCAGATAACTCACCAGCGAGCTCGTATCGAGGACAACGCGCAGCACGGTTCAGTCTGTCTCTGCCGCGTCTTCGCGTGCTTGCTCGATAATGTCCAGCACCTCTTGATCGCTCAGCCCGAGGTTCAGGGCGGCGTTTTGCCTGGCCGCGTCGTCCAGCCAGTCGAAGAACGCCTCTCGCTCCTCCCTGAAACGCTGGAACTGACGGTACTCCTCCACGTTGACCAAGACTGCCTGGTAACGCTCGAACGTGGAGATGATATAGGTCGCCTGCTCTTCACGCACAGCCTGCAGCACATCGGTCAAACGCTGCCGGAGTTCCGTGGCGCCGATCGTTCGTTCCAATCTAACCTCCACTCTGCGTGGGTTATAAGGTTAGCAACCATTATAAACATATAGAGAGACTCTGTCAAGCGGGAGGTGCCGCGCTCGAAGCGGAACGGCTCCAGCGAGGCGACGATGCGCCGGATGGCCCGCTGCCGTATGCGATGACTGGGGTTCCCCTTTTCAAAAATAGCATTTGCTCGCCGCGGATAACAATCCGCGGCTCTTCAGGACGGCGCTGGATTGTGATCCGGCGCGAGCACCAGGTTTGCATCAGGACGGCGCTGGACTGCAATCCAGCGCGAGGACTAATTGTCTTCCTCTTTCGTGGCGCCCGGCCGGGCATGAGAACGGCTTCGGTAGTGCTCCTCCGGCAGGGCGCGCAGCCGGGCGGCGGCCTGCTCGGGGGTGAGGTCGCGCTGGGCTTCGGCCAGGAGCTCGAAGCCGACCATGAACTTGCGCACCGTCGCCGAGCGCAGGAGCGGCGGGTAAAAGTGGGCGTGGAGCTGCCAGTGGTCCGCGGGCCCGCCGGCCTGCCCGAAGGGGGCGCCGTGCCAGCCCATGGAATAGGGGAACGAGGTCTCGAAGAGGTTGTCGTAGCGGGTCAGGAGCCGCTTGAGGATGGCGGCCAGGGCGTCGCGCTCCTCAGCCGACAGGTCGGGCAGGCGAGGGACGGGGCGGCGCGGCAGGAGCAGCATCTCGAAGGGCCAGACGGCCCAGAAGGGCACCACCGCCAGCCAGTCGTCGTTCTCCACGACCACCCGCACGCCCTGTTCTGCCTCCAGCGCGGCATAGTCCGGCAGCAGGGGCCGGCCATGCTCGGCCAGGTAGGCCCGCTGCTGCTCTTCCTCTTTGGCCGCCTCGTTGGGCAGCGCGTCCACCGCCCAGATCTGGCCGTGGGGATGGGGGTTGGAGGCGCCCATCATCGCCCCCCGGTTCTCGAACACCTGCACCCAGCGGTAATCGCGGCCCAGGGCGGCCGTCTCCGCGGCCCACACGTCGACGACCCGCCGGATGCTGCCGGGGTCCATCCTGGAGAGGGTCAGGTCGTGGCGCGGCGAAAAGCAGATCACCCGGCAGGTGCCGCGCACGGTCTCGTACGTCTGCAGCGGGGCGTGGTCCTGGCCGAGGGGCGTGTCGGGTAGGAGGGCGGCAAAGTCGTTGGTAAAGACAAGGGTGCTCTCGTACTCCGGATTGCGCTTCCCCCCGGCCCGCTCGTTGCCGGGGCAGAGGTAGCAGCCGGGGTCGTAGGCCGGCCGCTCCTCGGGCGGCCTCTTTTCCACCTGGCCCTGCCACGGCCGCTGTGTGCGGTGGGGCGAGACCAGGATCCACTCGCCCGTCAGCGCGTTCAGGCGCCGGTGGGGATGGTCGGATGGGGGCGAGATCCGCACGTCGGGGCCTACCCCTTCAGTGCCCCGGCCAGGATGCCGCGGATAAAGTACTGCCCCAGGGCCAGGAAAAAGACGAGGGGCACGATGAGGGTGATGAGGGCCGCCGCCATCTGCAGCTCATAGTGGGCGACAAAGCTGCCCTTGATCTCGGCCAGCTTGATCTGGATCGTCGTCGTCCGCGGCGTGGCCAGGGTGAGGGCCAGCAGGAACTCGTTCCACACCTGGGTAAAGATGATGATGGCCGTGGAGGCATAGGCCGGCATGGCCACCGGGATCACCACCCGGAAAAAGATCTGGATCTTGGAGGCGCCGTCCACCTCGGCCGCCTCTTCCAGCTCGCGGGGCACGGCCAGGAAAAAGGTGCCCAGCAGGACCGAGGCGAGGGGCACGTTCAGGATCAGGTAGCTGAGGATGAGCCCCCAATGGGTGAGGGTCAGGCCCGTCTTGGCGAATGGCGCCCGCGGCGATCAGGTCGTTGTAGGCGAACACGGCCGTCACCCGGGGGTGGTGGGCCATGAGCCGGCGGGCCGACCGGTAGCCGCGCTCCACGTCGCTGTTGCACTCGTCGGCCACGATCCAGTCGGCGACGAAAGGCAGCCCGTGGGCCTGGAGGCCCTCGCGAAAGCCCTGCATCCGTTCCATGATCTGCAACGGCGCAGCGCGCCCGGCGAGCATGCCGATGCTGCGGTGCCCCTTGCCTGCCAGGTGGTCGACGGCCAGCCTGGCCCCGCGGCGGATCTCGTTCAGCACCAACGAGATGCCGGGTTGGGGCTCAAAGATACGGTTCACGACCACGAGGGGCCGCGCCGGGCCGGCAAAGGCCCGCAGCTTCTCGCGATTCTCCCAGCAGGGAAAGACGATCATGCCCCCCACGTTGTGGTCGGCAAGGGAGCTTAATGCCCGGAGCTCTTGTTCGGGGTCATAGTCCGAGTTGCAGAGAAAGACGTCATAGCCCTCGGCCTGGGCGGTGTCGAGGACGCCGCGGGCCACTTCGGAGAAAAAGGGGTTCGAGATGTCGCCGAGGATGAGACCCAGGGTGTCGGTGCGCTGGGTGACGAGGGCGCGAGCGACTTTGCTCGGCCGGTAGCCGAGCTCCTGTATTGTTGCCAACACCCGCCGGCGGGTCTCGTCAGAGACCTCTCCCTGCTTGTTCACCACGCGAGAGACGGTCTTGATCGAGACGCCCGCTGCCCGGGCGACATCACGCATGGTTGTGGCCACTTGTCCCCCACCTCGATCGGAACAAACCGCCAGAAACCAGGTTGGATCGGGCGATAAAACGGAGCGAGAACCGCGACGTCGCGGCCGACAGCGTTAACGACAACGCTGTCATTATATCATGGAGCCGGCGGCCTGTCAATACCCGGAATTTCGCGCCGGTGCGCTAGTCCGTCCGGCGGGCGACGCTGTTGAGGGCCAGCAGCCACAGCGCCGCGGCGATAACTGCCAGGTAGGCGGCTTCGGTCCACAGGGCCTGCAGGCCGGCGCCCTTGAGCGTGAGGCTGCGAATGATCTCCAGGTAGTGCCGCAGGGGCACGAACTGCGAGATGAACTGCATGAAGCCGGGCATGTTCTTGACTGGCACCAGGAAGCCAGAAAGGGTGATGTCGACCATGGCCTGGATAAAGACGAACAGGATGGCCTGCTGCTGCGTCTGCGACACGGCCGAGATAAAGAGCCCCCAGCCCACCACGGCGCCGATAAAGAGCAGGGTGAGGCCCGCCAGCAACAGCAGCGAGCCGTTCATGGGCACGCGAAAGATCAGGCGGCCGACAGCCCACGTCACGGCAAAGTTGATCAGGCCAACGGCGATGGCCGGCAGCCCCTTGCCCAGGGCAAGCTCCAGGCGCCGGATGGGCGTGACCATCAACTGCTCGAGGGTACCCAGCTCTCGCTCCCGGGCCAGCCCCAGGGCGGCGACGGCCAGGGTGACCTGGTAGATGATAAAGCCCAGCTCGGCAGGGATGGTATAGTCGCGAAAGTCCAGTGAGGGGTTGAAACGGACGCTGGTGCGAAAGTCGACGAGCTCGGGCGTGACCAATCCATAGCCGGCGGCCAGGTCGGCCGAAAACCGCCCGGCGACACCGGCGGCCGCCGACAGCGTCGCCCCCGCCACCACCACGTTGGTGCCGTCGACGATGAGCTGGATGGGCCGCGACGACCCGGGCTCGATGAGCGACCGGCCAAAGCCGGCAGGGATGACCACCGCCAGCCGGACCCGCCCTTCGTCCATGAGGCGGCTGACCTCGTCGTCGTCGGTGGCATAGTAGCGCACCTCCAGCTCCTCGGCAGTGTCGAGCTTGACGGCCAGTTGCCGGCTCCAGCGGCTGTGATCCAGGTCCATGACGACGACGCCCTGCTCGTCGATGCCCCTGGTCACGGCCTGGGCCATGAGCACGAGCTGCAACACCGGGACCAGGGTGATGAACAGCAGCAGGAGGCGGTCGCGCCGGAACTGCAACAGCTCCTTGACGACGATGGTGGCGATGCGCAGAATCATGGCCCTTTGCCCTCCGCGCGCCTCAACCGATCCGCTTGCGAAAGGTGCGCAACGCTACGAGGAAAGAGCCGACGCCCATGCCCAGCAGGATGAGGGCCGGCTGGACCAGGTAGGGCAGGCCCAGGCCCTTGAGGAACACAGTGCGGCTGATCTCGACAAAGTGGGTACCGGGCAGGGCGTAGGAGGTCAGCATCGGCACCAGGGAGCTGCGACTGACGGGATTGATGAGGCCCGCCAGGAAAAAGCCGGGCACGATAAAGATGACGAGGACGATGAACATGGCCGTCTGCTGACTGCGCACGAAATTGGCAATGACCGCCGTGGCGCCCATGCAGGCCAGGAAAAAGGCGCCCGCCAGCAGGAGGTAGACGGCCAGGCTGCCGCGAAAGGGCACCTTGAACCACAGGACGGCCACCAGCCAGGCGAGGATCGCGCTCACCAGCCCGGTGGCGACGTAGGCCAGCAGCTTGCCCGCCAGGTACTCCAGCCCCGACACCGGCGTGGCCATCAACCCCTCCAGCGTGCCGCTCTCCTTCTCGCGCGTCAGCGCCAGGGCCAGGGCCAGCGTCGGCATGGTGAGCACGATGGACAACAAGCCCGGCACCATGCTCAACAGCGACTCCAGCCCGGCATTGTACCACGCCCGGGTGCGAATCTCCACCGGCTGCAGGTCGACCCCCGCGCCCTGGCTCCCCGCGGCCAGGACAAAGGCGCTCGACTGGGCGGCCAGAAGATTGACCACCTCCCGGCCGACCAGGGGATCGGCGCCGTCGACGACGGCCTGCACCGGCGCGGGCCGGCCCCGGTTGATGGCCTCGCCAAAGCCCGGGGGAATGACCAGCACGGCGTTGGCGCTGCCGTCCACCAGGAGCTCTTCGGCGATCTCGTAGCTGTCCACGCTATAGGCCAGGACCACCTCCCGGCTGCTGGACAGGCTCTCCATGTAGCGGCGCGACAGGGGGCTGCGGTCCATGTCCATGACGGCCAGATCGAGGCGCGTGACCTCGAAGGAAAAGATGTAGGCCAGCAGGAAGAGCAGAAACGCGGGCGAGATGGTCACCAGGAACAGGTTGCGCAGATCGCGGATGATGTGCAGCAGCTCCTTGCGCCCGATGGCCAGCAGGCGGTGGAGCGAAAACCGCCGGGCGGGTGTCATGGCCGTCAGTGCCGGCTCTCCAGGCCGTCGGGCAGGGTGGCCCCTCGTCGGGAAGCCGCCTGGGTGAGCTTGGCCTCGGTGACGGCCGCGCCGAGGAGGTTGGCGCCATCGAGGACAGCCCCCTCCATGCGGGTCCAACGCAGGAACGCCCCCCGGAGGTCGGCCTCGCGCAGATCCGCGCCCGACAGGTCGGCCATGGTCAGGTCGGCCGTCTCCAGGCTGGCGCCGCGAAGGCCGGCAGCCCGCAGGTTGGCCCCCTGCAGGTCGCTGCCGCTGAGGTTGATGCCCGACAGGTCCACCTCGCTCAGGTCGGCCCGGGCCAGGGTCACCCACCGAAAGTCCCTCTCGCCGGCCTGGTAGCGGCCGATCAGCTCCGATTCGTCCACGGCGACCTCAGGCCATCGTCTTCAGGGGAAAGCCCAAGGTGTCGGCGGTGGGCAGCGCCTCGACCAGCACGTCGTCGCGGGCCAGCGTCACCAGGAGGCCGGCCGTGCTGCCCAGCTCCAGCCCCAGCCCCTTGAGCGAGGCGGCGATCTCGACCGTCCGCTCGCCCGCCGCCACGCTGGTGACCGTGGCCGCCGAGCGCCACACCTCCTGGCCGTCGGCCCGGTGCAGGGTGGCGTCGTGGTGCCCCGGCTGGACCAGGATCTCCCAGGTCCAGCCCGTGTCGCCCGGGGTCAGGAAGGGATTGGTGTCGGCCAGGCGGACTCGGCGGTTCGTCCTCTCCCGGCCGGGCACGGCCAGGTAAAAGGCCACCTGGTAGGGAGCCAGGGGCTCGTTGAGCTCCAGCCGCAAGAAAAGGCTGGCGGGATTGTAGCCGTAGTAGAGCCGGCGGATGGCCGTGTGCCCGCGCTGCATGGCGCCCGCGGAGGGGGCAGGGTCCAGCCAGCCGGCGCCCGTCCACTCCAGGGAGATCTCCGGCCGGGCGGCCAGGTGCGGCGTGATGTAGGCAGCGGGCGGCCGGGAATGGGTCGGGATGCCCAGGGCAGGGATGGGCCTCTCCAGCCAGGCGGGCACGGGCAGGCCGACGGTCGTGTGGACGGCGGCCAGGTGGTCGCGAAAGGCCTGGTCAAAGAGCCGCTCCTGGTCCGAGGCGTTGCGGCTGTAGTACCACCAGAACCAGTCGCTGCCCTCGGCGACATAGATGGAGCGCCACGCCTTTTCCAGCGTCTCGTAGTCCAGGAGGGGATATTCCCGCTGCCACGAGGTGAGCCGGTCGCGGGTGCGGGCCAGGTACTCCCAGGCCGTGTTCTGCTGCGGCTCGCCGATCCAGGTCTCCAGGTTGTGGTTGATCCAAGAGCCGGTGTGCAGGCTCGGGATCTCGATCCGGGCCTCGTGCTCGGCCAGATATTCGGCGACGGTCACGGCTTTGAGCGCCGGGTCCTTTTCCAGGAGCTCGTAAAAGCTGTGCAGGAACAGATCTCCGTTGTGCTCGTACTCTTCCCAGCAGTTCTCGCCGTCGAGGATGATGCAGGCCAGGTAGGGCCGGCCGGGATCGGCCAGGTTTTCGCGGATGCGCTGCAGGCGGTGCACCAGGTCGCCCGCGGCGTCCTGACCCCGCCACTCGCGGTAGACAAAGCCGATGCGATCCGACAGCAGGCGGTCGCGAAAGACCACCGCCGGCGGATGGTCGCCCACCTGGGTGCGATAGGGCTGGTAGAGCATCTGCGGGTTCGTCACGTGGCCGTAGCCGTCGCGCTGCACCCAATGGCCCAACGACAGGGAGAGGACCGCCTCGTCGGAGGCGAACCAGGTGAGGCCCTCGGCCGCCAGGCGAAACACGATCTCGGGGCAGACGGCGCCCTCCGAGGGCCACAGGCCGCGCGGCCGGGAGCCGAACCTGGCCTGGTGGGCCTCGATGGCCAGTCGAATCTGCTCGCCGGCATCCTCGGGGTGGGCAAAGGGGATGCCGGGCAGGGCCAGGCCCGGGCTCGCGCGCCGGGCGTAACGGTTGTCCATGAGCAGGGGCAGGATGGGATGGTAGTAGGGCGAGACCGACAGCTCCAACTGGCCCGCGGCCTGGAGCTCCGCATAGAGGGGCAGGACCCGGGAGGTGATCTCGCGCTGCTTCTCCAGGACGGCCGCCACCTCGGCCTTGTCAAAGTGCTGGCCCTTGGCCACCATCTCGCGCAGCAGGGGGTCCTGTTCCAGCCAGTTAGGGTCGATCCAGGCCAGGTTGAACCACATCAACAGGTCGCGGTAATAGTCCTCGGCAAAGAGCAGCGCTTCGTCGCGGGCGTTCTGGCGGAGCTGGAGCAGTTGCCAGTAGCGGGGGTAGCGGCGGATGATATTGTTCCAATGGATGCTAAAGCAGTTGGCCAGAAGGTAGGCCTTTTCCTCCGCGTCCCAGGAATCTTGCAGCGCCAGGGTCTGGATGCGATCCGTGGCCCGGCCGGACACGTAATCTTCCAACTGCTCCACCAGGGAAGGGGCGAGGTTAAAGGTAACGTGCACGCCCGGGTGCGCCGCCAGCACCTCGGCCATGTGCAGATAATCCTTGGCGGCGTGCAATCGCACCCAGGGCAGGATGTACTCGCCGGAGCGGCTGTCTCTGTAATAGGGTTGGTGCATGTGCCAGACGACGGCCACGTAAAGCGGGTGGGTCAAGGGCACTCCTCAAAGAACCCAAAAAAACCCGTTTCTCGGGCAACCAGTGGTCACCGAAAACGGGTCTGGGCAGATGCTGCCGGCACCAGCGGGGCGCCGGCAGGAAGGCTCAAGCGCTAGCTTGTTTGGCCTGGTTCAACTGCTTCATCAAGCGCGACTTGCGGCGCGCTGCGTTATTCGGATGAATGACGCCCTTTTGCGCTGCAACGTCGAGGGCACTGGCTGCCTCGCGAACCATCGTTTCGGCTTCGTCGAACTTGCCGGCGGCGATCAGAACGCGCGTCTTTTTCACATAGGTCCGCGCTCGCGAGCGATGGACCTGGTTGATTTTGCGCCGGCGCTCCGAGCTTCGGACGCGCTTGATGGCGGATTTCGTGTTGGCCAAGGCTATAAAACTCCCTTCAAGTACGAGTGCAGGCGACATTATAGCGCAGGCAGGGGTAAAAGTCAAACGCCGGGGTGACGTTGGAACATGGGACGCAGGGGCGGAATTGGCGTTGCTTGACAGATCTCGAAGGGCTGCATATAATGAATGCAGAGGCTGCTGCGCCGCCGGTAGCGCCGGCCGCGAGAGTCCAGCCTGTCCCACGTCCGGGCCGGGGTCCACTCCCGGTCCTGTTCCAGGCCGGCGGCAGTCCGCCTGCCTGGTGAGCGACCCACAGGAGGAAGCAGTGGCCGGAGAGCGCAGCAGGGAAAGTGAAGCGTTCGCGTTTGGCAGCTACGAGGGCGAGGGACCGCGCTACAGGGGCACCACGTCCTACTCCGAATACATCCCCATGCGGGACGGGGTGCGCCTGGCGGCGGACGTCACCCTGCCTCGAAACCTGCCGGCCGGAGCCAGGATCCCGGCATTGCTGTCGCTGACGCGCTACTGGCGGGCCATCGAGCTGCGGGTACCCTTCAGGTGGTTTCTGAAACCCACGGCCCTCGATCCCGACTTTCGCGACCTGATCCCGTTCTTTACCTCGCGAGGCTATGCCATGGTGAGCGTCGACGTGCGGGGCACGGGCGCCTCCTTTGGCACGTGGCCCTATCCCTGGGCGCCCGATTCGGTGGAGGATACCCGCGAGATCCTGGACTGGATCGTGGCGCAGCCCTGGTCCGACGGCCGGGTGGGCAGCCACGGCATCTCGTACCTGGGCACGACCGCCGAGCTGGCGGCCGTCGTCGGCCATCCCGCCCTCGTGGCGGCCATGCCCATGTTCAACCATCCCGACCCCTACACCGACATTGCGTTTCCCGGTGGCATCCTCAACCGGCGCTTTATCGAGGCCTGGGGGCGCATGGACGAGACGCTGGACCGCAACGAGGTGCCGGCCGAGTTCGGACTCCTGGGCCGCCTCGTCACCCGAGGGGTCGCGCCGGTGGGTGGCGCGGCCGGGCGCGACGTCTTGGCTGCCGCCGTGCAGGAGCACCGCGCCAACGGCAGCGTCGGGGCCATGGTCCAGGAGATCGAATGCCGCGACGACGTCCCGCCGGGCAGTGACGTCTCCCTCGATTCCGTCGCCGTGCACCGCTGCAAAGAGGCGCTGGCCGCGTCGCAGGCCGTTCTGTGCGGCTGGGGGAGCTGGATGGACGCCGGGACGGCGGACGCGGCCATCCGGCGCTTCTTGACGTTCGACAACGCGCGCTGTGCCGTCGTCGGCGCCTGGGACCACGGCGGCCGCTTTAACGCCAGCCCCTTCCGCACCTCCGACAAGCCGCCCAACCCCCCGCTGCGCGGGCAATGGGCCGAGATGCTGCGCTTCTTTGACGCCTACCTGAAGGACGAGGACAACGGCGCCCGCGGCGAGAAGGTCCTGTATTACTATACCATGGGCGAAGAGCGCTGGAAAAAGACGCCGGTCTGGCCCCCGGAGGGCACGGGGTACGAGTGCTGGTACCTGGGGGAGGAGCGCGCCCTGCTGCCCCAGGTGCCCCGGGCCGAGGACGGCTCCGACTCGTACGCCGTCAACTACCGGGCCAGCAGCGGCCTGCAAAACCGCTGGTGGGAGATGTCGGCCCTGTACAGGGAATCGGTGACCTACGGCAATCGAGCAGAGGCCGGCCGGCGGCTGCTGACCTACACCAGCCCGCCCCTGAGGGACGCCGTGGAGATCAGCGGCTACCCGGTGCTCACCCTCTACCTGGCCTCGTCGGCGAGCGACGTGGCGATCTATGCCTACCTGGAAGACGTGGACGAGGAGGGCAGGGCCACCTACGTCACGGAGGGGCAACTGCGGCCCGTCCACCGGCGGATGCCGTCGGAGGCGTCGCCCTACGACGTCCAGGTTCCCTACCGCTCCTTCCGCCGGCAGGACATGGAGCCCCTGGCGCCGGGCGAAGTGATGGAGCTGGCCTTTGGCCTGCATCCCACCTCGGTCCTCATCCGGCGTGGGCACCGCCTGCGCCTGAGCATCGCCGGGCACGACGAGGGCACCTTTCCCCGCATCCCGGCGCGAGGGACGCCGGTCCTGACCGTGGAACGGAATGCGGAGCGGGCGTCGCGCCTGGAGCTGCCCACCCGGCTGCGAGGGAGCTGACGGGCCGTCGCGCCTAGGCCGGAGCGGCCACCGCGCCTGCCGACAGCAGGTACTGGTCCACGAGGGCCAGGAGGCGGTCGGTGCTGAAGGGTTTGTGCAGGTAGGTGTTGATGGCCGGGTGCGAGGCCATGGTCTCGAAGGAAGGCGTGCCGTAAGCGGTCATGAGAATGACCGGCGTGCCCGGGTCGAGGATTCGGATGGCTTCGGCGAGCTGCAAGCCGTCGATGCCCGGCAGAAGAAGGTCGACGATGGCCAGGTCGTAGGAGCGCGCCTGAAGCTTGGAGAGCGCGTCCCACGCGGCCCCCGCTGTGTCCACCCGGTGTTGCCGGGTGGTGAGAACGTTGCGCAACAGATGGCAAATCGCCGGCTCGTCGTCGACGACGAGTATCCTACTCAAGTTCATCTCCTTTGTGCTGATACCGCGAAGGCGGAGTGTGCCGCCGGCCTCATTGTAACAGGGAACCGGCCTCCGCGCAAGAATGGACCGCTGTTTTCCCCGCCGGCCTGGCAATTGCTCGCGCCGGCACCCAGAGGGCCTCCGGGATCGCCGAGCGCCAACTCGGCAAGTTGCGCGTGGAGAGGATGGCCGAGCGGGCGCTCGGCGACCCCAGGCAATAGGACCGACCCTCCCACAGCCCTGCTAGCGAGCGACAGGGCTGTTGGCAAAAGGCACGACCTGTGTTATACTCGGGGCATGGATGGCCGAATCGTTCTCAAGCGAGACCGCGAGAAACCGGTGCAGCAGCGCCACCCGTGGATCTTTTCGGGGGCCATTGACCGGGTCGAAAGCGACGCGCCCAACGGCGCCCTGGTGCAGGTGGTGGACTACCAGGGCAACTACCTGGCCACCGGCTACCTGAACCGTCGCTCCCAGATCGTCGTCCGGCTGCTGACCTGGGACGTGGATGAGCAGGTGGACACCGCCTTCTGGCAGCGCCGCCTGGAGCAGGCCATCGCCGCCCGGACGCTGCCCGCCGGCACCGACGCCTGCCGCCTGGTCTATGCCGAGGCGGACAGGCTGCCGGGCCTGGTGGTCGATCGCTACGGCGATTGGCTGGTCATGCAGTGCCTGACCGCTGGCATGGCCAGCCGCCGCGACGAGATCGCCGGCCTGCTGGCCGAGCTGCTTTCCCCGGCCGGGATCTATGCCCGGGACGACGCCGACGTGCGCCGCCAGGAAGGGTTGGCGCTGGAGACCGGTCCCCTGTGGGGCGCGGAGCCGCCCGACCTGGTCGAGATCGAGGAGCACGGGCACCGCTTCCTGGTGGACGTGAAGCGGGGCCAGAAGACGGGCTTTTACCTGGATCAGCGGGAGAACCGGCGGGCGACGGCCGCCTACTGCGAGGGCGCCAGGGTGCTGAACGCCTTCTCTTACACGGGGGCCTTTGGCGTGTATGCCGGGCGGGCGGGGGCCGCTTCGGTGATCAATGTCGATTCCTCGGCCCAGGCGCTGACCCTGGCCCAGGAGAACGTGGTCCTGAACGGCTGCCAGCCCCAGGAGATGGTCGTGGGCGACGTTTTCCAGGTGCTGCGCCGCTACCGCGACGAGAGCCGGGAATTCGACGTCATCGTCCTGGACCCACCAAAGTTCGCGGTCTCCCAGGCCCAACTCGTGGGCGCCACGCGGGGCTACAAGGACATCAACATGCTGGCCCTGCAACTGCTCCGGCCCGGCGGGTTCCTGGTCACCTTTTCCTGCTCGGGCCGCGTCACCGCGGACCTCTTTCAGAAGATCGTCTTTGGCGCCAGCCTGGACGCCGGCCGCGAGGCGCAGATCGTGGAGTACCTGCGCCAGGCCCCCGACCACCCGGTGCTGCTGACCTTCCCCGAGTCGGCCTACCTCAAGGGATTCGTCTGCCGCGTCGCCGACCGGTGACGCCGCCGGGCGGGGGGCGCCTAGCGGGCGATGCGAAAGAGGCAGGTGGCGTCGCCCGTGGCGACGCACGCCGTCTCTTCCACCAGGCGCTTCTGGCCCGTGGCCCACTCTATCGTTTCCTCGATGATGGCCGCCGGGATGTGGCACACCGGCCTGGCGATGGCCTTGCCTGCCGCCCGGGCGCGCCGGGCAATCTCGGCGCAGAAGGGACAGTCCTCCATCTCCACGAAAAAGGCGGCTTCCTCTTCGTGCAGGTGGTGGGGGTTGCCGTACAGGTCCTCACCCTGCTGGACCAGCCGTTCAAGCACCAGGCGCATGCGCGTGGCGGCGGGCAGGAACCTCAGGGCCGTGCCCGTGACGGCGAGCTGGGCCGGGCGCTGCCGTCGCATCTCGGCCGCGCCCAGGCGCCCGGCCCGCAGAAAGATGGGCCGGGACCCGCGGGCGCCAAAGAGGTCATGGACGTTGGCCAGGAGGTCCGAGTAGTCGGCCACGGCGATGCTGGGGGTTTCGTTCATGGGCGGCAGCTGGTCCACGTACTCGTCCAGGCCGGCCTGGCGCAGGAGCATGATCAGGCTGCGGTGGCCCATCGTTTCGTCCACCTGGGCAAGGAGAATGTTGAGCAACAGCGACGGGACCCGTTTCTCCTCCTCCATGGCTCCTCCTGTTCCTTGGATGTTGCGACTGCCGGGCTATTATACCACAGAACTGGAATCCCGGGGGGTTGCCGGATTCGCAACGGCGTCCCCTTGTGGTATAATAGTCCTGCCGACCAAGTTGACGGAGGAAAAAGGCCGATGAAAAGCTTGGAAGAAGCCGCACACGCGGTCCTATCGCACCCCACGCCCCAGGCTCTGCTCGACTTGCAGGGCGCGCTCCTGTCGCTGGGCCGCGACGACGAGGCGACGGCCCGGGCGCTGGAGGTCGCCGGGCGGTTTTACGGCTATCTGAGCGAGCTAAAGACCAAAATCGCGGCCCGGGAGTACAGCGAGCTGGCTTCGCGCCTGGACATCGGGGCCGTCGGCGCCGTGGCCCTGGAGAACGTCATCGCCGGGCAGAAGGACCACCTGTGGCAGAGGCTGCTTATGGGCAGCCTGGGCGAGGGACTGATGGTCGCCGCCAGCCGGCAGTACGTCCGCGCCTGGAAGGTGGAGACGGGCCTGGTGCACACACAGGCTGCCTGGTACCTGACCGAGGCCCTATGGCGCGCGTCGCACCAGGCGCAGCCCGACCTGGACCCGGGGGAGCGCTGGCAGGCCATCGCCTCGCTCCTCGCCCCGGCCAACGAGCCCCAGGTGCCGGCCCCGGAAAAGGCGACGCTGCTCGGCCGCGTCTTTCAGATCCTGCTCCTGACCCACCTGGCGCGCCTGTTGCCCGCCGCCTGAGGCACCGCGCGCCCGCGCACAGGGATCTACTTTCGCAAGGAGAGATACGTTCATGACACCTGGCGAAGGCTCGCGCTACGACGTGGTGGTTTTCGACGTCGGCGGCACGCTCCTCGGCTTTCACGATCAGGCCCCGTTCCAGGCGTTCCTGGCCGGGGCTGGCCTGCCCGCCACGGCCGACGACGCCCGCGCCCTGCACGCCCGCCTATCGGCTGTCATCCGGCAAGAGCGGAACAAGGCCCAGGGACTCGGCGCCCGGGGTCAGGAGCTCTCGGACTGGTGGCGCGGCCTCTTTCGCCTGACCTGGCCCGACCGCCCCGACCTGGCCGACGAGATGCTGCGCTGGCTGTTCGACGGGCGTTTTGACCAGCTCTACGACGACGTCAAGCCCACGCTGGCAGGCCTGCAAGCCCACGGGCTGCGCCTGGGCGTTATCTCGAACTTTGGGACCCACCTGCCGGGCGTCCTGGCGAACTTTCAGCTCGACGGCTACTTTGACTTTGTCATCGTCTCGGCCGCGGTGGGCGTGGCCAAGCCCGACCCGCGCATCTTTCATATGGCCGTGGAGGCGTCGGGGCGGCCGCCCGAGGGGCTGCTGTACGTCGGCGACCACGTGGGCGACGACGTGGAGGGCGCGCGGGCGGCCGGCGTGGATGCCGTGCTGATCGACCGGGGCGATCGGCAGCCAGGAGCGCTTTGCCCCCGCATCGACAGCCTGGCCGAGCTGGTGCGCTACGTGCAGGTGCCCCGGCAGCCGGCCCGGGCCATCATCCTCGACATGGACGGGGTCGTCCTGGACTCCATGCCGCACCACCTGGCGAGCTGGCAGGAGGCGATGGCGCCCCTGGGCATCGCCCTCGGCGCCGAGGACCTCTATCCCGTGGAGGGCGTGCCCACCGTCCGCACCGCCCAGATCTTCACGGAGCGATTTCTGGGGCAGGCCTGCTCGGAGGAAGAGGCCCGCCGCCTGGCCGCGGCCAAGCAGGCGGCCTTCCGCCGCGCGTTTGTCCCGCGCCTCGTGCCGGGCATGGGCCCCCTGATCCACGACCTGGCGGGACGCGGCTTTGTCCTGGGCCTGGTGACCGGCAGCTCCCGCAGCGTCGTGGAGGAGAGCGTCACGCCGGCCGGGGTGGCCGGTCTCTTCCAGGCCGTCGTCAGCGGCGACGAGGTGGCGCGGGGCAAGCCCGATCCCGAGCCGTACCTCCGCGCCGCGAGCCGGCTGGGCGTCGAGCCGGGCGAGTGCCTGGTGGTGGAAAACGCGCCCCTGGGCATCCAGGCGGCCCGGGCGGCCGGCATGGCCTGCGCCGGCCTGGCGACCACCCTGCTCGCCGAGCGCCTGGCCGCCGCCGGCGCAGACCCCGTTTTCGGCACCACGGCCGACCTCCGCGACTGGCTCCTGGCCCGCTGGCGCGGCGATTAGCAGCCTTTCTACGATGATGGGTGGCTGCGCGCTGAAGCGCGCACTACGAACGGGCTCTGCGATGGGGGTGCCAGCAGGTGTTGGAGAGGTGCTTGCGCTTGTCGGTTCGTAGTGGGCGATTCATCGCCAAAACACCGCGCT
>MTKX01000175.1_pt1 | contig 34190 bp, 30 predicted proteins | sample 1042771 | NCBI WGS metagenome assembly MTKX01 (sample SAMN06212183, study PRJNA360534) | anaerobic digester metagenome | biome: Wastewater treatment plant; material: sludge; isolation source: anaerobic digester fed with sludge from wastewater treatment plant | place: Denmark: WWTP Randers ...
GCTTCAAAGTCATTAAGTTCACAGGCGGTCCTGAGAAAAGGTATCAGGATCCCATTCAGCCAGGTGACAAATCCGAATATGAAAAAGAAAAGGCCAATTATGAAGATTGAAAAGATATAATCTTTCCTGCTTATTGAGTTATTGTTGCTTGTATCGGACATACTTCGGGTTATCAGATAATTTTACAGGTTCTTGTTCAGAAAGAGTTACTATATTATTTATTCATGAACCGTTAGCTGATTTTTCCCTCGATTTGGTTCCCAGGTATCCTCCATGGTGTCTTTTTGCATAATCAGCAGCAGTGAATCCGATCTTTTCCATCATCAGTACCACAAGAGCATCTCCGATTGCTGTAAAAACTGTTGTTGAAGTTGTGGGTGTAAGCCCCAGAGGACAGACTTCCTCAGGAGCCCCGGTAAGTATGTGGCATTGCGATTTCTTAACGAGGGGACTGTTGGGATTACCTGTAATAACAACCACAGGCACTGATCTGTAAAGATTATCCTTGAGATCCATCAGCTCGATAATTTCACGGGTTTTTCCTGAGTTTGATATGACAAGCATGACATCATTTTTCTGTATGATTCCCAGGTCACCATGCTGGGCCTCGCTCGGGTGGAGAAAAACGGCCGGAGTCCCTGTTGAGCTGAAGGTTGTCGCAATGTTGTTAGCTATCTCGCCGGCCTTCCCCATGCCACTTGTGATTAGTTTTCCCTGGAGCTTATGCACGTGCTGATATATTATCTCAGTGGCCTTTTCATAATTCTCGTTGACCGGAATATTTTTTATTGCAGCAGCTTCCTTTTCAAATATCTGACGTATCTTTTCTATCATGTTCTTTCTCTTTTTAGAGACTATTTCTGACATATTTGTAAGCTTTTAGTGATATCATTTTACCTCTGCAATCAATTGGCATTGCGAACGCCCAAAGTTATCAAAATACCTTTTCATTGACATACCCTGAGAACTTTTACAATTTTCAGAATCCTTATCATCAAAGTTATTTTATTTTTGCATTTTATCGCAACGATGCTGAAATCCTTCGAAATGCACATTGAAGAAAACTTATCAATATGATCAGTATCTGCATCCCGGTTTTCAATTTCAATATTACTTCTCTTCATAACAGGTTAATGGCTCAGATGAATGAAGTAAAGAAGGATAGTTGCGATATTATAGTAATTGACGATCATTCGGAAGAAGAGTTCCGGAAAGTGAACAGGGAGATCTGCAAAGATAATGTTTATGTAGAGTTGGAGAAAAATAAAGGCAGATCAGGGATCAGAAATATGTTTTCCGGACTTTCATCCAAAAAATATTTACTGTTCATCGATTGTGACAGTATTGTAGAAAATCCCTTATTCCTGAAGAAATATCTCGGATGCATCGAACAGGCTCCGCAGGTAGTTTGCGGCGGAAGTATTTATACTAAAGATCCACCTGAACGGGAAAGGATGTTAAGATGGAAATACGGTACATCAAGGGAAAGCAAACCGGCTGATATAAGAATAAAAGATCCTTACAGATCCTTTATGGCTAATAATTTTCTTATCGAAAGAGATATTTCCGGCAAAATAAGGTTTGATGAACGGCTGAAAGGCTACGGTTATGAGGATACCTTATTCAGCTACTCATTAAGGAAGGCAGGAGTAAGAATTGAACACATTGATAACCCGGTCGTTAATGGTGGACTGGAGACGAATGCTGATTATCTGGCCAGAACTGATGAAGCAATGTCCAACCTGGTTGAAATGATGAGATCAGGGAATTATAATGATGAAATCACAGAATACATATCCCTGCTGGCCTTCTATAAAAAGGTGAAGAAATACGAAAAGAGTATCAGTTTTGCATTCTCGCTCTTCAGACCTGCGATTGTAAATATGCTGTCAAGGGGCTATGTAAATCTCAGGTTATATGACTTTTATAAGCTGGGTACATTTAATCATCTCCTGCTCATTCCATGATCCCCGGCACCTCTACAGATTAATTCCTGTGATACCGGTATTTAAGCGGAACTGGGATCGGTTCGCCTGCTCCCGGTGTAAGGTAGATCAACTGAAGATTGTGACTTTCATCAGTCTGAAAATATTCCAGTTTTAACGGATAGAAACCCTTCTGCATCGGGATCATAAACGATTTCAGGTTCTCGCTGTTATGGATACCGTCATTATCAATAAGCAGGGTGTTATTAATGTACAACCTGGATCCGTCATTTGAGCCAATCGCCCAGAGATAATAACCATCTTCCGCTATTTCAACATATCCTTCAGCTACCAGGGCAAAGTTTTTCTTCAGAGGGAGATTTTTAAGACTGAACATGCTGTCAGTAATACCTGTCTGAATTGCCTTCAGCTTTTTAAAATCCGGGATTTTATCCCACACCCCCTCATAAATAGTGTATTTGAATCCGCCTGATGTTATTTTTTTAGGTTTTGGCAGTGACAAGTATACTTCACCCAGCACATAACTTGCTCTTGCTGTCTGGTCGTATTTGCCGGTAGTTGAAAATGTCCTGAGGACAAGGTCTGCCGGACCATTCAGGATTATCCTTGATTCAGCTTTAGGTGAAGACAGGTCCGGTTCCGAACCATCCAGTTCATATCTTAATTCAGGGATACTGTTAAGTAAAAATACAGGTGCGGGTTTATCTTTCAGCAGGATAGCACCCATTGGATGGAAACTTATCGGGCCGTCTGTGAATCCCTGATATGCATATTTGATGCCATCGTACATTGCTTTTAAACGCACTGAATTATGCTTCTCATTCGGGAAAGTTGCAATCTTCCATTTAAGATTGCCAGGGGCTTTCAGCTTCAGAACAGAGTCCATACGGCCTATACCCATTCCTTTGTATGTCGATTCTATGCCCGCTATCCACAGGACCTTCTGAGATTTTATCTCACCAAGCTTTTCGGATGCCAGTTTGATCACAAAATCATTGTTCCACCACATCGATGGATCAGTTGAATAGTAAGTGTCAAATAACTGAGGTTCAGTGAGTAAAGCGTACATTACAAATAATCCGCCGTAAGAATGCCCGTAAAGAGAATTATTGCCGTTGGTCCGGTAATTTTTATCTATATATGGTCTGAGTTCGTCTTTAAGGAAGCTGATGAATTTATCGGCTCCGCCTGAGATAGCAGGACTTGGCACATTGACAGGAAGAAAATCCCTGTCCCGCTGATTGACCTTTTTCAGATATGTATTTGGAAGAGCTACAATTATTACGGGAGGAACATATTGCTCATCCTGAGCAAATTTGTAGATAAAAGGGAATAAATTCACAACCCATTCCCCATCAGTAAGATAGATCACCTCATATTTCTTTGTGGTCTCTGATTTATAATCAGCCGGCAGGATGACTTTTACAGATCTGTATTCATTTAATACATCCGAATAAATTGAGTCAGTGATAATTTCATTTTGCTGGGCAGATGAATAATTAATCTTCAGTATTAACAATATTACCGATACAAAAGCAAGTTGAAAGATTCTCTTCATGATAATTGTTTTAGGTTTAATGGACTAAATACGGTAAAAAATAATTAACGCTGCATATGATGATAATTATTGTAAGTTCGAAGTGCCTAAAGTGTCTAGAGTGTCTAAAGTTATTTTGTTAACCAGTAACCAAACGGAAGCGCCAGCCAACAACCAACAACTGGACTCCAAATCCTCCTCTCTGCGCCGTAAAGCCCTAAAGCCGTAATGCCGTAATGCCTTAATGCCAAATTAATATATTAATCATCTGCGGCAACCGCTTTCTTCTTGATATCTTAATAATCTTATTGTATTTTTGGTTAATGATACAATCCTGGTTTATCTAATCGCTACGATTCATGGAAACACAAGCCGATACTCTTGATCTTATAGTAAAGCTGGCAAGTCTTGGGACGGCCGGCATTAGTATCCTGGGTATATTTTATACCGGAATTATTGTTAAATCACTGCCAAATGATGTAACATCAGGAAAACTATCCGCAGTTCGCATGTACAAGAATATGTGCATCGTTGTTGCGATCATATGTGCAATATCCAGAGGACTTAATGCATTCTTCAACATGCAGAAGGTAATGGATGCAAAAGACAGTATGGCGAAGATTGAAAATAATTATACAAACCAGGCTGACAGCCTTGATATTATAAGAAGCGCTATAGTCAGTGATCTTACCGAACTGAAACACAAGCTTGCTGATGAACCATGTGAACAGACGGCGACATCAGAGATAATTCAGAGGATTAATGAAAATGTAAATTTATTGAGCTTTAGTCCTCACAACAGAACGGATTAATGATTTAATTTAACTGGATAAAATATCATATACAACTATGCGATCAGTTTTTAGCTTTATTCAACTGTGCCTTTCAGGATTATTAATATCAGTTAATGTATTGTCCCAGCAGGAGCAGGGAGCAATTCTTACAGGACCCGGAGTGTCAGTTCTGCTTGTCGATACCGACCATCCGGCAGGTAAGATAAGCGAAGGTGTTTACGGACAGTTCCTGGAACATATAAATCACTCTGTCGTTGATGGACTATATGCCGAACAGATACAGGGCAATGGTTTCGAAGGCAAAGATTTCGAAACCCACTGGAAGCCTATCGGAGAGAACGGATCGATCACTGTCATGGCAGCAGATTTTAAGAATGGTGAGAAGAGTCTTCAGCTCAAAACAAAAAAGAATCCGGCCGGTATCAGGCAGGAAAGGATCTATTTACAGGAGGGATTTACTTATACCGGATCGGTGTGGGTAAACAGGGTAGAAGGTTCACCGAGACTCACATTACGACTGAAAGATAATCAGAGCAAACTCATCAAAGAAATCTCTCTTAAGGTCGCCGGTCAGGGCTGGAAAGAGGTCCCCTTCTCATTTTACTGCACCAGAACCGACACTCAGTCGATAATGGAAATTGAATCCAGGGGTGCCGGAACAATTCTTCTCGATTTTATTTCAATGATGCGTGAGGATGTCCGCAGGAAAGGAATGCTGCGTCCGGATCTTCTTGGCGCACTTAACGGGCTTAAGCCGCCTTTCATAAGGTGGCCGGGAGGATCTTTTGCGACTGATTACAAGTGGAAAGATGGTATCGGACCGCGCGAATCACGTGTCTACCATCCGCACATGATATGGGGAGGTTATTCGGATTATTATGGTTTCGGAACCGATGAATTCATGGAATTGTGCCGTCAGCTGAAAACTGAACCGCTTATCGTATTGCCTGCTACGAAAAGAACTCCTGAAGATGTTAAATATGCAATGGACTGGGTGCATTATCTGAACGATCCGGTAACGACAGAAATGGGAAAACTGAGGGCAGCCAACGGTCATCCGGAGCCATATAATGTAAAGTACTTTCAGATCGATAACGAACCGATGAATTTCAATATCACCCCTGATCAGTATGCTGAGCTTGTTAACCTTTACGGCAGTGAACTGAGGAAGATTGATCCCGGGCTAAAGATTGTCGCATGCGGACAAAAAAANNCGGACAAAAAAGATCCAATGACCTCAACTGGAGCCAGAAAGTCATTGATTTAGCCGGAGGTAATTTTGATATTCTGGGTTGTCATAATTACGAATACGAAAATGAGAATTACCAGACAGGGGTTGAGAGGATAGAGGATTACCTGGTTAAGCTTCGCGACTTTATAAGGAGTTCCGGACATCCGGATATCAGGCTGGCTGTTCTTGAATGGGGTCTTTGCCGGACATACGACTGGAGAGCCGGTTTGCATACTGCAGGAAGCCTGATAATGTATGAGAAGCTTGGTGAGGAATTGAGTATGACATGCCCCGCCTTGCTTATGCGTAATACTACTGATGATCCGACATGGACAGCTTTTATTTACCACAACCAAGTTTCATGGTTCCCTGGCGGAGGCTATGTAGTTGAAAAACTATTCAGAGAACATTATACCGGGGCTCTTCTTGCATCGACGCAGGGATCCTTCCGCGATATTGCCGATAGGACACAGTTCTTTGATGATATTTCCCAGATGAAGCCTGAAGACTGGAAGCCGGGAACAATGGATGCAATAGCTTCCTGCTCAGCCGACCGTAAGCATATAATAATTAAGGCAGTCAATTATGAAGGGAATAAAAATACCCTCCTCGTCAGACTCCAGGGCTCTTCAGTAACCGGTAATGCTGATGTTAAGGTCTTTACTTTGAAAGCCGGATTAACAGATAAAGCCTCACTGGAAGATCCTGAGAAAATAAAAACTGCGGAAAGCACAATGCCATTTTCAAAAGATATGGCTTTTGAAATTGAACCCTGGTCAGTTGTTGTGTATGAAATGACAATGAAGTAAGAGCTTAGAGACAAGCAGAATGTTTATTTAATGGCAGGCTGGCCGATCAAACAGAGTAACGAATAATAACCAATCAATTCTGTGTTTGTTTTTTATGTTTCCGGTTATGGCTGACAATGAATAATACCCCGGCAATAATAAAAGGAAGACATAATATTGACACATTTATCAGGCTCTGAGTCAGCGAAAAATTATTCCGTCTGTAATTAATATAAAATACTAAAATAAATAGAATTACTCCGGTTATTGTTAGTATTATCCCTCCGATCTTCTCCCATTTCCAGGCAACAATAAGTATGGCGGTCAGGATAAATGACGGGATCAGATGAATAAGCAGGGCAAGAATCTGTTGCCAGATAGTCAGATCGGGACTGAACACATCAAAGGCGAACATGCTTACCAAAAGGATTGCCAGAATACAAATTATCCTGGGAATCCAGTGAATGATCTTATCTGTTGTATTCATTTCAGTAGTATTTAAGAATACAAGTTACGCTTTAATTAAACCATAGTAAAGTTTGACCATTATTTTAAACTTTTTAACTGATCCTGATAATAATAGTATGTGAATTGTTGACTTGTATTGAATTATTGCTGAAATTTGATGATAAATAGTTCATTAGTAATAATATAAATCTGAACCAATGAAAACATTAGTAAAGTTATTGAACTGGATAGAATGGATTTCGGCTGGTATTGGAGGTGTATTTGTAATTCTGGGGCTGATCCAGGTACTCTTAAGAAAGAGATTTGGTCCGAGTATTGAAATAATCAACTATTTCCATGCTGCCAACAGCTTTTTCCTTCTGGCTATTGTACTGTTTCTATTCATTCATCTCGGGCAGTTCAAAAAGGAGTGAAGCTGACTGTTTTCAATCTATAAGTTATATTCATTCCAGGCCGGTCCGACAATATTGATTACCGGTTCTTCGCGAAAAAAAGATATCGAAATTGCATTGGTAAAGTACAGGTCGACGGCTTCTGCATATGGATTAGGATTCTCATTCAGTTTTTAGAAATTATAATTCAATCAGAAAAGGATTTGTATGCTGCTTCCAGAGATATTTGACAGTTCCTACTTGAATTAAGGCATGGTCGAAGTTAGAACCCGGGTCTTCACCTGAGTTTTACTTTCATTATAACAGGATTATGATCTGAATTTATAAAACCAAGATGGATGCCTTTTACGCAAACAAATTCAATATTGGGCGAAATAATGAAAATATCACATATACTTGTCGGAGTTGTTAAAGGATCATATCCTGCCATAAGGGTCCTGACTGATGGTGTCGCAGGATCATAAATCCATTTCCAATCTTCCGGCATATAATCTGATTCTATTCCTGTGAGGTTAAAATTTCCAACTATACCGGTAAAAGCCTTATTTGCTGAAAAAGAAGGTTTAAAATCAGGAGGGTATTGGTTCCAGTCACCACCAACTATTACATAATTGCCGGAATTATACTCATTCATGACAAATTCCTTAAGCTTTTCCATCTGGGCTTTTCTTATAATACCACCCTCATCAAATGCTTCATTATGGGTGTTTATAAGTACCAGTTCTTTACTGTTCCCGACCTTGTATCTGTTAACCATAAAACATCTGTCGAGATAAAAAAGCTGAGTAGGGAAACCGAAATCTCCCGGTAAAGAATATCTTATCGAAGAAACAGGGGTGTACTTAGAATAAGTAGCTATGCCTGATACGACCTTCCCCATAGGTTCTGAAGGCGGAGCCGGAACGAAAAAGACATCATAGTTTTTTGCAAAGAATGGTTTATGGGAGGGAAGTACTGTGGCTATCTTTGCATACTGATCAATATGATAGCTTCTCTTACTGTCACGATCAACTTCCTGCAGCAGTATAAAATCAACCGTGTCATTTTTTATTAAAAAATCTGCAATACCATCAATATTTGACATGCAGATGTCTTTTGGCGTAATTACCTTTGTGCCGCCATCCTTGAAGAAATCCATATCCTTGTCCAATCCAGCATAACCGATGTTCCAGGTTAAAAGAGAAATGCTGAGTGAGTCTTTCAGGACAGAAATATTTTCCGGCTGAGAGATTACTTCTTTCTCCTCCGGTTTGAAGTCTGTGACCTTTGCATAAACCAGAAGACCGATAAAGCCAGCTATAAATACGATAATTATTACCAGTAATGTCCTGAGGATTACTTTAAGTGCTTTCATAATTTTTCAGAATTGTTATGAACCGGAATAAATAAGAGGATCGTAAAAACCATTAATGACAATGTTTACTCAGTAAAGTTACATTTACAACATATCAATATCAAATAAATTTCTTCTGATTTGCAGGATAAATAAAGTGGATATTATCATGACTATTCGAACTCTGTCGGGTAGCTTTAACATTTCTCCCATTGCCACCTGCTTTAACTAACCTATGCCAGACATTCCAGAACTGCCATTGGCTTCAGTGAGCGGCATTGTAAATTGTATAAAAAACATTGAGCCACTTACATTTCAGTATTAGTAAGTGGCTCATTTTCAGTGTGATCCCGAAGGGACTCAAACCCCCAACCTTCTGATCCGTAGTCAGATGCTCTATTCAGTTAAGCTACGGGACCTTTTTACGGGTGCAAAGATAATAAATTTACCATACAAAAGTGCCTGGAGTGCCTTGAGTTCGGAGTACTTAAAATTAAGATAACTCCAGGCACTCCAAACTTTAGGCACTCCGAACTTTATTTTTGTCTTAATAATGTTTACTTTTATTTCCATGTTCTGTAATAATTTTCGGATCTGTAATTCGTTGATATTAAGAAGTAAATTATAGTCTATGAAAAAGATAAGCGGCATTATTTTAAAATCTGTTCTCGGTCTGATACTTGTTTTGCTGATAGTACTTTTCACAGTTCCTGTTCTTTTCAAAAACAAGATCAAAACAAAGGTTGAACAAGTAATCAATGAATCTGTAAATGCAAAAGTCAGTTTCGACGACTATAAGCTTGGTTTTTTCAGGAACTTCCCTGATCTTTCCTTCTCCCTTGAAGGATTATCGGTAGCAGGTATCGGAGTATTTGAGAATGATACACTTGCAAAACTTAATTCACTCGACCTTGTCTTTAACCTCTCAAGTCTCTTCGGGAAATCAGGTTATGAGGTTAAATCTGTTATCATTAAGGATGCTAAGATCAAAACAATCGTGCTTAAAGACGGATCTGCTAACTACGATATTGTAAAGGAAACAGAAGAAGCTGAAACAACAGAGGCAACCTCTTCCTCACCAATGAAGATCCTTCTGAAGAAAGTGGAGATCGTTAACAGCTCTTTATCTTATGTTGATCTCAGCGCTGATATGGAGGCATCAATAAATGATCTGAATTTCAATATGAAGGGCGACCTTACAGCTAGTACAACTGACCTTGAGATGTCCTTGAATTCAGCAGATGTTAATTTTATAATGGAAGGTATCAGATACCTTAATAAGGCTGTAGCCGATGCAAAGATGAACCTTGATGCAAACCTTGATAGTATGATATTCAGACTCCGGGATAACTATCTTACCCTGAACGATCTTAAACTTAATTTTGAAGGCATGGTTGCCATGCCCGGTGATGATATTGAAACTGACCTTATATTCAAAACCGACCAGACCTCCTTCAAAACTCTTCTGTCACTGATCCCTGCAATTTATATGACAGATTTTCAGGATCTTAATGCATCCGGTAATTTCACCCTGGAAGGATCTGCAATAGGAGTTTACAGCGATGCCGACAGCACTCTCCCTGATGTATCCCTTAAAATGGCTGTGAATAACGGACTGATAAGTTATCCGGCTCTGCCGGAAAAGATCACTAATATTAACCTGAAGACTGATCTTTTCGTTGACGGCAAAGATCTTGACAAAACAACTGTCGATGTCAGTAATTTCCATATGGAACTGGCCGGTAATCCTTTTGATATGACATTCTATCTGCGCAATCCGATGAGTGACCCTGATTTCAGGGGTTCAATGCTTGGGAAACTGGATCTTACAGCATTATCAAAGGCGATACCGCTTGACAGTATGGTTCTCGGAGGCGTTATAGATATGTCGGTGAAAATGGCAGGACGACTCTCAATGATCGAGAAGGAACAGTATGATAAATTCCAGGCTTCGGGAAATCTCGGAATAACACGGATGAAAGTTGTAATGGCAGGATATCCTTCTGTTGACATTAAAGAAGCCGGATTTGAGTTCACACCTGCCTATGCAGCTCTGACAAAAGCTGAGCTGACAGTGGGAGAGAAGAGCGATTTCAATATCTCGGGCCGGCTTGAAAATTACATCCCTTATCTCTTCAGCGATGCCACAATAAAAGGCAACCTTGCGTTNNCTCAGGTCAAATACGATCGACGTTTCAAACCTGCTTGCCGGGATAGCGGCAGATACAACTGAAGTAGAGGATACAACCTCTCTTGCTGTAGTTAAAATTCCTCAAAACATAGACTTCGATTTCAATGCGCTTATAAACAATTTAATTTATGGTAAAATTCGTGCAAAGGACGTAAAAGGTCATATCCTTGTAAGGGACGGCGTCCTCACTCTTCGTGAAACAGGTATGAACATACTTGGAGGAAGTATTGCCATGAATGCCGATTACGATACAAGGGATTCTTTGAAGCCGTTTGTAAAAGCGGACCTCAGCCTCCAGAGTTTTGGTGTGAAAGAAGCTTTCAATACTTTCAATACTATTCAGAAACTCGCTCCTGCAGCTGCCGGAGTGGATGGCCGGGTAAATGCAAAACTTAGTTTCCAGAGCCTTCTTGGAAGTGACATGATGCCTGTGATACAAACAATAGCAGGTGGTGGGAAGCTTCAGTCAAATGAGATAACTGTAGTCACATCAGCAGCTTTCGACCAGATGAAAAACCTGTTAAAACTGGGTGATAGTTTTACCAATGTCTTTAAAGACCTGAATGTCAGCTTTAATCTAAAGGATGGAAGAGTCTATGTAAGTCCTTTTGATACTAAAGTGGGTAATATTAAAATGAATATCAGCGGAGACCAGGGACTGGATCAGACTATGAATTATATAATCAAGACTGAGGTCCCGAGATCTGAACTTGGCAGTTCAGTTAATACGCTTGTTAACAGTCTTTCAGCACAGGCTGCTGCTTTCGGCATAGGGTTTAAGCCTGCTGATGTCATGAAAATAAATGTGAAAATTTCAGGCGTATTCGGTAAGCCGGTTGTCACACCTCTCTTTGGTTCTGCAACAGGAGAAAGCTCTACCGGCGCTGTTGCTCCTGTTAAAGAAGTTGCAAAGCAGGCAGTTGATAATGCAATAGATACCGGTAAGGATAAGCTCCGACAGGAAGCGGAAGCGAAGGGAGATGAGTTGATAAGAGAAGCAGAACAACAGGGAAACAGACTCCGCGAGGAAGCTGCCAAAGGAGCTGAAACAATCAGAAAGGAAGCTGATGCCAGGGCACAGAAGCTGATTGATGATGCTTCCTCCAAAGGGACTGTTGCCAAACTCGCTGCCCAGAAAGCAGCTGATACAATGAGAAAGGAAGCTGACAAGAGAGCTTCGCAGCTTGAGCAGGAAGCAGATGCAAAAGCTAACAAACTGCTCGAGGAAGCCAAAGCCAAAAAAGAAGATCTTCTCAACAAGATCTAAGACTCTAAGACTCTAAGACTCTAAGACTCTAAGACTCTAAGACTATGAGACTCTGAGACTAAAAAAGCCATCTCCCGATGGCTTTTTTTTAGAATTTTTTCTCTTTTATCCTTGCTTTCTTACCTGTAAGATCCCGGAGGTAAAAGATCCTTGCTCTGCGGACCTTTCCATGCTTGTTGACTTCGATCTTATCTATGAAGGGGGAAGAAACAGGAAATATTCTCTCAACTCCGATGTTGCCTGACATTTTTCTTACTGTGAAAGTTCCGGTATGTCCGCTGCCCACTCTCTGCAGAACTACTCCGCGGAACTGCTGTATTCTTTCCTTATTACCTTCAATGATCTTATAGTGAACGGTAACTGTGTCTCCTGCAATGAATTTCGGAAATTCTTTCTTTACCGCCAATTCCTTCTCAACAACATTCATCAGATTCATCTCAATCAATATTTTGTGTCAATAATTTCAAAATCGGACGCAAAGGTATAAATAATATTTGAAATTTTACAATCTCATTCAAAATGTTTCTATTATACCATTGTTGGTCATTAATGTCCTGCCCCTGCCGGCATCAGAAGCTTATCACCGGTGTCCTGAATGACAGCTTTCTTCCATTTATCTGAATATCCGGGTTGCAGCGGCATTTCCGGATAGTTATTACGGGTACGTGCAAATTTGCCGTCTTTCTCTTTTTTAATGTTTCCGTCGATATATTTAACAAGCAGGTATTCGCTGAGTTTCTTCCATTCGTTAAATGTATTTCCGGCAGTTTTTAATGCGTACTCCGTGAGGTAATCCCTGGCTTTCCAGACATCATTCTCATAGAGTTTCACAGCTGCAGCGTCGACCTTTTCAGTTTCAGCTATGTATTTCTGCTCAAGTTCTTTCTGAACCTTCTTTGCATCGGCTTCCATCAGATCATATCTTGAATAGCACATATTGGCGACCAGATTGAATAGCCAGAAAGCCGATGTGGGAGAATAGGTTGTCATATCTCCGTTACCGACCCTGAAGCATTCCGGCACATCAGTTATGCCGCAGTAAATAGGATTAAAGACAGTCGTTCCCGCATCATCAACACCAAACCAGAAGATACCGCCTATTGGATCGGGCAGCCAGTTCCTTGATTCTGCCACAAACACGAAACCTGTCTGCTGGGTGGCTGTTGCCCTTTCATTTGTGTATTCTGCTCCTTTTGGATCGTCAGATACTTTCCATGAGAGAGGGCGCCAGCGATATGGCGATCCGAATGGTCCGGCTCCTGCATCAAGTCTCATGTCAAGGGGTGTTCCTTCAAGATGATCGCGCATGAAGGTCATCATATCATGATTTGAGATCTTCCTTTTCGGTTTTATCCATAGAGGCATCCGCTTGCTCAGTTCATGGCCGGTTGCATAATTGTAATACTGATCCATTTCATCACTTACAGATTTGAAGAACGACCATACGCGGATCTCACAATATCTTGCACCTGAGAATGTTATTGGATTATACGTATCTGAAAAGCTGAAATTCTCATCAGTCCCTTCATANNGCATTCTACAACAGGATCGAAAATCCTTCTCAGATCCTTTGATGTTATCGAAATACTGTTCTTCTTACCTGTGGCAAGCGGGAAGGTCTGGATCCTTGCCTGGTTGGCGTGAGCACATATATAACCGTCAGGAATAAGCCTGGCCACCCATACACCACCTTTTTTTCCATGCCCCCTGCCAATTATTTCATATATCCATACTTCATTTGGATCGGATATTGAAAACGATTCTCCTGAGCTTGCATAACCATATTCAGATACAAGTTCAGACATCACCTTAATAGCTTCCCTGGCATTCCGTGCCCTCTGAAGTGTGATATAGATGAGACTTCCATAGTCAATGATCCCTGTAGTGTCGATAAGGCTTTCTATACCTGTATATGTAGTCTCACCGATTGCAAGCTGATGCTCGTTCATATTGCCAATGACTGAATAAGTATGAGGTACCTGCTTTATCCTGCCCATGAATCTGTGTGTATCCCATTCGTAAACATCCATCATGGCACCAACCGGGTAATCTCTTGCCGGCCAATAATATAATTCTCCATATAGGACATGCGAATCTGCTGAATATGAGATCATTGTCGATCCTGTGGCAGATGCACCCCTGGTGACCAGAAAATTAGTGCAGGCAAGTGATACACGGTTTGAAAGCATACCTGTCATCACAGTCATAACTATTATTACTAAAAATCTTTTCATAATAATCAATTAATTGTATTAAGTTGATAAATATTATTTTACTGAATGATACAAAGGTAAAAAGTCAAAGGAAATTTCATAGTGATATTTTACTATTTGTAAGGATAATTATGAAATCAAAGCTATTAAGAAGTACTTAAAGTACTTAGAGTACTTCAAGTACTTAAAGTTTTTAGAGTTCCAGGGGTCAATAGAAAAAGGCGGAAACTTTTTTCTAACTTTAAGTACTCTGGGCACTCTAGGCACTCTAGGCACTAATTACTTCTCTCCTCATATCTCTGAAATTAAAAATTCTCACCTGCAATTACATTTACAGATTTTTCAGTATTATTGCGTAATACTAAACATACGATAATGAAACCTTCAATTTTAGTTCTGGCAGCCGGAATGGGAAGCCGATATGGCGGTAACAAACAACTTGATGAAGTTGGTCCTGCAGGTGAAACAATCATTGACTATTCGATATATGATGCAATTCGGGCAGGATTCGGAAAAATTGTATTTGTTATCAGGCGGGACATTGAAGATCAGGTTAAGGAAAGGTTTGTAGAAAAGCTTCAGGGTAAAATTGAGGTTGATTATGTATTCCAGGAAATAACCAATCTGCCTGAAGGTGTGAAGGTTTCACCGGAGAGGGCCAAACCATGGGGGACAAGCCATGCCATTCTGGTTACTGAAAATAAGATAAAGGAACCCTTTGGGGTAATAAATGCCGATGATTATTATGGCGTTGAATCTTTCAGGATCCTGTATGATTTCCTTACGAATGATAAAGACCCTGATTGTTACAGCATAGTTGGTTATAAGCTTGGAAATACCCTGTCGGATCACGGACATGTCAACCGGGGAGTATGTAAAGTGGGACAGGACGGACTTCTGCAGCATATTGTTGAGACAAGGCAGATCGAGAAGATAAATGGCGGAGCCAAGGCGCCGGGCCCTGACGGCCATGACCTTCTTTTTACAGGCAATGAGATCGTATCAATGAACCTTTTCGGATTCAAACCCTCATGCTATGACTATCTCAGGAAAGAATTCAGGGAGTTCATCAATAATAAAGGGATGGATCTCAAGGCAGAACTCGATATACCTACATCTCTTGATAAATTCGTAAAAAACGGCACTATCCGTATCAAAGTTCTGATGAGCAATGAGAAATGGTTCGGCGTAACTTACCGCGAAGATAAGCCGCATGTTGTTGAGAATATCAAGAAAATGATAAGGCGGGGAGTATACCCGGCAAGGATTTATTGAAATATTACCATCTGAACCCTCCGGCATAGACATTCTGGTTCCCTCTGTTGTCAGTCACCCTGAGTTCAAGGAGATGATCGGAATTCCGTTCAATGCGCTTAGGATCAAATTTATAAATCAAAACGTTATTCTTCTGGTCATAGTCGAACAAGGCCCATTTACCATCGATTGATGGTTCGTATGTTTTGATACCCGACAAATCATCAGTTATCCTGATCCTTAACTCAGATCTACCGGTCAGATCCGACCCGGGTCCAAATCCGTTTGTATTGATTGAAGGTGGAATTGTATCAATACTGATGCAGAATTTACCAAAAACAGGAGATTCAGCAGTAACATAACCTTCAGCCCAGGTGCTGTTAAGCGGACTTTTTTTGCTGAGATCTTTGCTTAGCTGAACTACCAGAAGCTTTGACTCCCTGCCTTCAGGAATGAAGGAAGGCTTTATTGATATCGTAAATGGCTTATGCAGAGGAGTATATATGTTGTGAACATTGTGAATGTCAGAATACATCCCTGCTAGGCCAGCCTCTTTCGTATATTCAAATGCTATCGTGTCGTATAATGATCCTGCAGGAATCGAAATTGTTACGTTTTCAGCCCTGAACCTGTTTGACCTGTTATAAGGCATTTTTAACTTATTATTCTCTTCAGGTGCAATGATATTCTCTCCCGACCGCATGCCCTGTACACCGAAAACGAGGGAAGATATATTTCCGTGAGCATCAGAAAGAATAATCTCTATATGGTGTTTCCTTCCATCGCTGAAATTAAATATACCCCTGTTGATGACGTCACTGTACACATTTAGCTTATCATTCGGTAGTATGTAGGCTCTCTCGATGAATGAATTTTCTTTTACGTATGTCTCATAGTCGATGTGGCTGTTTATATATTTGCTATCGTTGAATGAGAATTCATCCATCACATACCTTAAATGAGTAATGCTGTCAATCTTAAGTTCAATTGAGTATACTGAACATTTGTTGTAACTGTCGTTGAGAAGATCATATGATTTAATTCCAAAACCGGCCAGACCGCTTATAGTAATATCATTACCCGATGGAACATAATAATTACCGTTACCTCCTGCTACATTAATCTTTCTGGGTTTGTTCTCGCCATTGATAAGGGAATATCTGTTTATAGGATAAACAACCAGTCTTTCGATAATTGGTTTAATATCGTCACTGGCACCAAATTCAAAGTGCAGAGGATTTATGGGATTCTCAGAGTCTGATTTTCTTATCTCATAATGAAGATGTGGTCCTCCTGAGCTGCCTGAATTTCCTGAGAAAGCTATCAGATCCCCCTGTTTCAGAACGAATTTGTCTTTCGGAGGGAAAATAGTCACGGTAAAGCTTTTCTTTTCATATTGCTGCTGTATTATATAATCCTCAATTTCCGGGATGAATCTGTCGAGATGTCCATATACAGTTGAATACCCTGAAGGATGCCTGAGATAGAGCGCCCTGCCGAATCCTCCAGGCGATATGCTTATTCTATAGACATAACCGTCGGCAGCTGCGACAACCTCTTTGCCGGTGACCCCCTGGGTCTTGATATCCAGACCTGAATGGTAATGATCGCTCCTCAGTTCTCCGAAAGTAGCTGAAAGGGCAAGTGGTATTTTTACCGGTGAGATGAATGTTATCCTGTCCTTAGAATCGTCATTGAATATGCTGAATATTAATAGGCTGGTTATTAAAAAACGGCTAAAAATCATTAATATCGGATTATGTTCAACTAACCTGCAAAACTATACTTCCCGGTCATATAGGCAAACTATTTAAGCCATTTTTTTGAAAAATCACCAACAATGATTAACTTTGTAGAAAGATTCATATCATGCCGGATCAGATTTATGAAGAATTAATAATTCTGAACAGAAAGCTTGATGAATTGTTTAACAGATATAATGAACTGAAAACCGAATGTATGAATCTGAGATCCGTGAATGAAGCAGTAAGGAAGCAGCTTCAGGAACGCGATGCCAGAATTAAAGAACTGGAAAACAGATACGAAAGGATAAAATTATCAGGAGCACTGTTGGGAGATGGTGAACATGTGGTGGAAGCAAGGAAGAAGATAACAGAATTAGTGCGGGAAATTGACAGATGTGTTGCTCTTTTAAACAGATAAAATATACCAATGGATGATAAGCTTTCGATCAGGGTAAATGTAGCGGACAGGTATTATCCATTGAAAGTGGAACGGGAAAATGAAGAGAAGATCAGGAAAGCTGCCAGAATGATCAATGAGAAGGTTCTGCAATACAAGCAGAGGTACAGTGATAAGGATGTTCAGGATTTTCTGGCGATGGCTGCACTCCAGTATGTGATAAAACTCACAGAAGAGGAGGAGAAACTGGAGAATGATTATTTACCGGATGCCATTAAAGAACTGATTCTTAAGATCGATTCAGTTCTTGAGACAAAAGAGTAACAGCGTTCTTTTAAATAGCAAAGAAATTGCCCGCATTGTTTCTTCATTCATTTTTGAAACTCAACAGTTAAAACTTTGGAGCAATCCTTAGTTCGTCAAGAACAGGCCGCATCCCGTCCCGATTTTATCGGGAAGTAGGGCTTCCGCCTACTGGCGGAACAGTGGAAGTTCGAAATGAATTAGTAGCACCAACCATGAATGATTGGGGTTTTATAAAATCTGGAGGAACTTTGCGGGTTTTTATTTATAAACATTTTACTAATATATATATATGATGACACTAATAATCGGAGCACCAGGCACAGGATTGATAATTGCATTTTGCGCTGCGTCTCTTGTTCTAGGCTTTGCCAGCTCTTATTTGATCTGGCAGAAAGCACTTAAAAGCAAGAGCCGTAAAATAATAAATGAAGCTGAGGCTGAAGCTGAAGTGATAAGAAAAGAAAAAATCCTTCAGGCAAAGGAAAGATTCCTGCAGTTGAAAAGCGAGCATGAGAAGGTTATCAATGAAAAAAACATGAGGATAGCTCAGGCTGAGAACAGGATAAAACAAAAGGAAATTACTCTGTCACAGAAACTTGAAGAATCACAGCGTAAGAAAAATGAAGCTGATGCCATACGGGAAAACCTTACAAGCCAGCTTGAACTTGTTGAAAAGAAAAATGAGGAACTATCGAAGCTTCACCGCCAGGAGGTCGAGAAGCTTGAAGCAATATCAGGCTTATCGGCAGAGGAAGCCAGGAATCATCTTATAGAATCCCTTATAGAAGAAGCAAAAACAGGGGCTATGTCATATATAAATGAGATACTTGATGAAGCCAAGATGACGGCAAATAAGGAAGCAAAACGGATTGTTGTACAGACAATACAGCGGGTTGCTGCTGAAAATGCCATCGAGAATGCTGTAACAGTCTTCCATATTGAATCAGATGAGATGAAGGGAAGAATAATCGGACGTGAGGGACGTAATATACGGGCTCTTGAAGCTGCAACAGGGGTGGAAATAATTGTCGACGATACTCCTGAAGCCATAGTACTTTCTGCTTTCGACCCTGTAAGAAGAGAAATAGCCCGTCTTGCATTGCACCAGCTGGTTACTGATGGAAGAATACATCCGGCAAGAATTGAGGAGATTGTTGAAAAAACAAAGAAACAGGTTGAAGATGAAATCCTTGAAATCGGTAAGAGAACTGCAATAGACCTGGGTATTCATGGATTGCATCCTGAGCTGATCAGGATGGTTGGCAAAATGAAATACAGGTCGTCATATGGACAGAATCTGCTTATGCACTCACGCGAGGTAGCTAACCTGGCTTCGATAATGGCTGCTGAACTCGGACTGAATCCCAAGCTAGCAAAAAGAGCAGGTCTTCTTCACGACATTGGTAAAGTGCCTGATGATGAACCCGAACTGCCGCATGCTATCCTGGGCATGAAGATCGCCGAAAAATTCAAGGAGAAACCCGAGATTTGCAACGCTATCGGTTCTCATCATGATGAGACTGAGATGACAACACTAATTGCACCGATCGTTCAGGTTTGCGATGCAATATCAGGAGCACGTCCCGGAGCTCGCCGCGAAGTTGTTGAATCTTACATCAAGAGATTGAAGGAACTGGAATCGCTTGCTCTCCAGTACCCGGGTGTTATGAAGACATACGCCATTCAGGCCGGACGCGAACTTCGCGTTATTGTCGGTGCAGAAAAAGTAACTGATAAGGAAGCTGAAGGATTATCCTTTGAGATCGCCCGTAAGATCCAGAATGAGATGACATATCCGGGACAGATCAAGATAACTGTTATACGAGAAACAAGAGCAGTCAACTACGCGAAATAGGTAGAAGGTGCAGGGTGCAGGGTTTTATTCATTATTTAGATATTTTGCTAACTTTGAGCTCCTGAAACTGTAAAAATGCCAGAGATAAAACTTATTAATATTGTAGGAGCAAGACCTCAGATAATCAAAGCTTCGGCAATAAGCAGAGCTATACGCCTTCATTTCTCCGACAGAATAACCGAACTCACTATACATACCGGGCAGCATTATGATAAAGAGCTGTCGGATGTCTTCTTTGATGAGCTTGAAATTCACAAACCTGATTATAACCTTGGAGTCGGCTCTTCAAGCCATGGAAGGCAAACATCAATGATGATCACAGGCATAGAAGAGGTTCTCCTCTCTGAAAAGCCTGATTGTGTGGTCTTATACGGTGATACTAATTCAACACTTGCCGGCGCTCTGGCAGCAGTTAAGCTTCATTTCCCGGTCATCCATATTGAAGCAGGACTGAGATCATTCAACAAGATAATGCCTGAAGAGCTTAACAGGATAGTCAGCGACCATGCATCAACGCTTCTTTTTGCACCGACAAACGATGCATTTAAAAACCTGATGCGCGAAGGCTTCAGACCAGAGAACTCACCTCCTTATACAGTTGATAATCCGAAGATCTACCTTACAGGAGATATAATGTATGATAATACCCTCTTCTTTGCAGAGCTGGCTGAAAAGAAGAAAGCCTCATTTCTGGATGATCTCGGTGTAACACGCGATAATTACATTCTTACCACAATACACAGGGATATAAATACCGACAATATTAAAAGGTTAGAAACTATTCTGTCAACACTCAAATCACTGGCTGAAGAGCATTCGATCAGATTTGTGATGCCACTTCATCCAAGAACAACAAATTCCCTGAAGATGCATCTGGAACCATTCTGCAATGATCTGTACAATTGTGAATTTGTAAAGATAATTCCACCGGTCTCTTTCCTTGAAATGACGATCCTTGAGAAAACAGCAAAGATGATAATAACAGACTCAGGCGGTGTTCAGAAGGAATCTCATTTCTTCCGGAAGCCCTGTCTTGTTCTCAGAAAGGAGACTGAATGGATAGAGCTTGTAAACAACGGTACTGCTGTTCTTGTTGATGCTGATCAGGAAAAGATCAGAATTGAATTTAACCGTTTCATTAAAGATGATCTGAATTTTGATTATCCGGGTTTCTATGGGAATGGTAAAGCCGCTGAATTTATTCTTAATGAGATACTTATGATGTTTGAATCATAATGTTCTGAAATTTCTGAAATAAGGGTCTTGTTTATTTATAAATGCACATAATGGCAGTCAGGTTATGGAAAGAATTCTCAGGAATGCTAAAGTCCTTGTAACTGGGGGGGCAGGTTTTATTGGTTCCAACCTTGTCGAGTCGCTGCTTGCTTCAGGAAATTATGTAGTATGTCTTGATAATTTCTCGACAGGAAAAAGGGAGAATATCAGGGAGTTCATAGATAATCCAGGGTTTAAGCTGATAGTAGGGGATATAAGGAATTATGACGATTGCCTGAATGCCGTAAAGGATATCGATATTGTCTTTCACCAGGCTGCGCTCGGATCGGTGCCGAGATCGATAAAAGATCCGGCTACTTCCACAGATGTCAACATCGGTGGTTTTGTCAAGATGCTTTTTGCATCAAAAGAAGCCGGGATAAAGCGTTTCATCTATGCTGCAAGCAGTTCGACTTATGGTGATCATCCTGGCTTGCCAAAAGTCGAGGACAGGATAGGTAAACCGTTGTCACCCTATGGTATAACAAAATTTGTAGATGAGCTTTTTGCTGATAATTTCTCGAAGATCTATGGGATTGATACAATTGGATTAAGGTATTTCAATGTCTTCGGGAGGCGCCAGGATCCTGACGGAGCTTATGCTGCCGTTATTCCCAGGTTCCTTAAGGTGCTTAAGAACCATGAGGCACCGGTAATAAATGGTGACGGAACCTATTCGCGCGATTTTACCTACATTGATAATGTATTGCAGGTAAATCATCTGGCTGCCCTTACAACGAACCGGGAATCAATCAATCAGATCTATAATGTTGCCCATGGAGAAAGGACCGATCTGAATCAGTTATTTGAGCTCATTCGCGAAATGGCCGGTAGATTTGACAGGGATGTTTTGAAGATAGAACCAATACATGGTCCTGAAAGGGCAGGGGACATACCTCATTCGCTTGCATCGGTAGATAAAGCAAGGATACTTCTGGGTTATTCGCCAACCCATAACATAAGGGAAGGCCTGTCGGAGGCAGTGAAATGGTATTGGGAAAACCTCTGAAGGGCTGCAAGTAGCTGTATTTCGATTTACCTGAAATGATCAAAAGAATTCAAAATGTTTTAGTCGAAAACAAGGTTGTTCTTGTTAATTTTTCATTTCTGGGCATTCTTCAGCTAACGAATCTGATCATCTTTATTATCCTCATACCCTATCTATACAGAATATTGGGAAAAGAAAACTATGGTCTGGTGGTATTTGCCCAGACAGTGGCATTATATTTTTCTATAATTGTAAATTATGGTTTTAATGTTACTGCTACCCGTGATATATCAGTTAACAGGGACAACCAAATAAAAAGATCAGAAATAATTTCTTATGTCCTGGCAATAAAAATTTTATTCTTCGTTATTTCTTCAATTCTGCTTTCCCTTCTCATATTTACCCTGAAAATGTTCAAAGATCATCCGGCTTTATTCTATTTCTCGATGCTTGCATGCTTAAGTGAAGCATTGTTCCCGGTATGGTATTTCCAGGGAATAGAAAGAATGAAGTATATAACAGTCATCAATATTATTGTAAGGATAGCTTCAGCCTCTTTCCTTTTCATCTTCATAAAAGAACAATCAGATTATTTTCTTGTACCCTTGTTTTTGGGTTCAGGAACACTATTAGGGGCACTTGCGGGACTTTATATAGTCTTTGTAACCCATCGGAATAATTTTATACTGGCACCAGTATCATTTTTGATCGGGAAAGCAAGAGAGAATTTTCCGGTTTTCATATCCAACATTTCTTCTCAGATATATGTGAACGCAAATAAAATCATTATAGGAGCTTTAGCAGGAGTCAGAGAGGTTGCACAGTATGATATAGCTGAGAGGCTAGTTAGTTTAGCGAAGGTTCCTTTCTATGTTCTTGGGCAGGCACTATTCCCGGAAATTTCAAGGAAAAAGAATATAAGGTACATAAATAAAATCACCTTGATCGTATCCTTCCTTAGTATTGTAATAGCAGCACTCATAATCATTATGGCTCCCCTTATGGTAACTTTAATGACTGGTTATAGTGATGAAAATATAGTGACTGCATTAAGGGTATTGATCCTGTCAGTAATTCCTGTAACAATTGGATTGTTTTATACTGATCTGAGATTAATCCCGTTTGAATATTATTCAGATTTCGCTAAAACAAGGGTATTATCCTTAATAGTCTATTCACTTCTAGTCCTTTTACTGCTGATGACAAAACTTATATCGATAGTTTTTTTCGCATGGACAATAGTGGGAGTTGAAGTTTTTGTTGTTATGGCGGCTTATTATTTTTGTAATAAACGGAGGATTTGCTAATATGGCAACTCAGGTTTTTATTTTGCTGGTTGTCTTCTATTTGATTTTTTTTATTTTGAGTCTTACTCTTTTCCTTAAGTTCAGGCAGGAGATCCTCATAAAACAATTAATTGTTTTCGTTCTAATTATATTGGCTGTGTTAAGCCATAATTACAGCGTTGATTACGGCAATCATGTTGCAATGTACAACGAGGCTGTTGCAGGTATTTTGAAACACGAAATATCATATTATCTGCTTGCCAGATTTGTTGATCTGTTTTCCGGCACGCCCTTTTTGCTCTTTCTTCTGTATGCAGTTATGGGAGTTACTGTCAAATATAAAGCGCTATCACAATTGACAGAGTTTTTATTTCCTTCTTTGCTTATTTATTTTTCATATTTTTTTATACTTCATGATGTTACCCAGATCAGAGCAGGAGTTTCATCAGCATTCGTACTTATGAGTATAACCGCACTACCTGACAGAAATAAGTTCAGGTTTTTCATTTTTGCTTTTCTTGCAGTTTTATTTCATTATTCAGCACTTATAATCCTTCCTCTGATATTCCTGAATGGAAACAGGATTCAAATTATTTACTTCTTCCTGATCCCTTTGGGATTTATCATATGGGCATTAAACATCAACCTTTCAGGTTTCTTATCTCATATACACTTTGAACAGATACAGGTCAAATATCAAACCTACCTTCAGCTTGCTGCTAGTGAACAGATAGATCTTATCAATCTGCTTTCATTTTCAAGAATAATATTCTGTTATATTCTTCTATGGAAGTGGGAGTATCTGGCTGAGAAATCGAGATACGCAGTTGTAATAATTAAAATATACATTTTATCAAGTTTATCTTTTATTGTATTTTCTGATATCCCGACCCTGGCATTTAGGGTGAGCGAGCTTTTAGGAATAGTTGAAATTGTACTGATACCATATATCCTTTATCTGATAAAAAACAGGACGATTGGTAAGCTGATCCTGTCATTTATCGCATTAGGTTTTTTGTGCCTTACTTTATTATATGAACGTATTATAGCATTCTGAGTAATCCAACATATGAAACTCGCTGTTGTAATTGTAAACTGGAATTCAGGAAGTCTGATTGTTGAATGCATCAGGTCACTGCTGTCGTCATCTTTTAGTGACTTTTTATGTTATGTTGTTGACAATAATTCATCAGACGGATCATTCATGCGACTAAGGATTATATTTGACGATACAAGATTGGTTTACATACAAAATAATGAAAATTCGGGTTTCGGAAAAGCGTGTAACCAGGCACTTTCTCTGGTTAATGCCGAGTATGTCCTTTTTCTCAATCCTGATACAGCCCTCGGTAAGAGTACTCTTGAAAATGCCATAAGATTCATTGAACAGAAACCTGATATTCACGTGCTTGGCATTCAAAATATCAGAAAAGACAATACAATTTTAGCTACCTGTTCCAGATTCCCTCACACCGGCCGGCTGATAAATGATATGCTAGGTCTTTCCAAGATAATGCCGCATATCTTTAAGCCAGGGATGATAATGAAAAATTGGGACCATAATGATTCAAGATTTGTAGATCATGTTTCAGGTGCTTTCTATTTGGTAAGGTTCAGAACACTTTCGCTTACAGGTTTCTTTGATGAAAGGTTTTTCCTTTATCTCGAGGACCTGGACCTTTCGAAAAGAATTACAGACTACGGTGGTAAGATTTTCTTCAATGCTGATTATAAAGTTTTCCATGCTGGAGGTGGAACCTCAGAGAAGATACCGGCTAAAAGGTTATTTTATAGCCTTCAAAGCAGAGTCTTGTTCTGTGAAAAATACCGAAAAGAGTTGAATCCGACGCTGGTTTTATTTTTTTCACTAATACCGGAACCACTGATCAGATTAATAGGATCAGCAATCCGGCTCAGATGGAAAGATTGTGCCGCCATTATACAGAGTTACAAATTATTCTATTCATGGCTTATTAAGCGGAGAGATAAGAATTGATGGGACTTATGTTATCCACAATTTCAAAGAAGCCCTTTAGAAGTGTTAAAACAAAAAAAATGAGAATTCTGTTTCTTCCAAAATATTCTGAATCAGGACCAAGTTCAAGGTACAGATTTTATCAATATTTGGAATTAATTAGCCGGAGCGGGCTAAGTTATAAAGTTGCTCCATTGTTTGACGAAAAATATGTACACAGGTTCTACACTACTGGCAAGAAAAGCATTATTCTTACTGTTATAGGATTTATTAATAGGTTTTTCATAATGATAACCTCATGGCATTATGACCTTATTGTTGTTGAATATGAACTGTTCCCTTATATGCCTGGTCTGTTTGAGAGCCTTATCAATCTTACCGGCAAGAAGATGATTTTAGATTTCGACGATGCAGTTTTTGTCAGATATCAAAACAGTAGTAATCCGCTGATCAGGTTTCTTCTGCGGAAAAAGATCTTCAGAGTCGTCCAACTGGCACAAGGAGTAATAGTGGGGAACAGATATCTCTATGATGAATTCATCAGCTATAATAAGAACATTTCACTGATACCAACAGTAGTAAGTTCAAAGTTATACGACAGTGTCGTCTCCGGCAGTGGATCAGATAAGTTTATAATTGGATGGATAGGATCACTATCAACAAGCAGGTATTTATTACCTCTCTGTGACATCTTCAGAACTTTTGACAAGGAATCTTTTCAGCTTAACCTGATTGGTTTTGATAAAAGGTTAAGGGATCAATTTGAAGGTATAAATGTTGAATGGATAGATTGGAAGCGGGAAACAGAAATAACAGAAATTAAGAAATTCTCGGTTGGTATTATGCCGCTGGATGATGATTTATGGTCAAGGGGAAAGTGTGGATTCAAGATAATACAGTACATGGCTTGCCGGGTACCAGTAATTGCAAGTCCTGTCGGAGTTAATTCAGAGATTATAGAAGATGGGATAAATGGTTTCCTGGCCTCTGATCCGGACGAATGGAGGGAGCGAATACGTTACTTTATTTCTAACAGGGAGGTGGCAAAAAAAATGGGTAACTCGGCGTATGAGAAATTTGTCAGGAATTATTCTCTGGAGAGAAATTATTTGAAATATCTGGATGTTATTGGATTAAGTCGTGATTAAAATGTGCGGTATATTAGGTGGTATAAATATTGAAAAATCAAAGCTTTACGAGGTTCTGCCATCACTTTATCATCGTGGACCAGATGAGCATGGAATTTTTTCTTACGACAATATTCATTTACTCCATGCGCGTTTAAAGATACAAGACCTGGAAACCGGTCAGCAACCTTTCGTATTGAGAGATCTCGTCCTTGTTTTAAACGGAGAGATTTATAACCATCAGGAATTAAGAAGGAAATATAATCTGGAGTGTAAAACACGGTCGGATACTGAAACTTTTGCACTTTTATATGAGAAGTATGGGATTGACATACTTAATGAGATTGATGGCATGTTTGCATTTGCTTTTTTCAATATGAAAGAGAGAAAGCTGGTTATCGGAAGGGACAGGGCTGGCAAGAAACCTTTATATTATTTTTGCAGAGGGAGGAAATTTGCTTTCAGCAGTGAGCTGAATACCTTGAAACTTATTGAAACTTTTGGGATCAACCACAGGAACATTAGCCAGTACTTACGTTATGCTTTTACGGGTTCATCAACTCCTTACCAGGATATCAATGAACTGGAGGCTGGTACCTGTCTTTCAATTAAAGCAGATGATCTCAATCTGACATATAACCGATGGTGGTCAATATTGGAACAGTATAAGAAACCTTCGATATGCAACCTTCAAGATGCATTACTGAGTCTCGAAGATCATCTGGATAAGAGTGTTTCATTAAGGCTGCAAAGTTCGGACCTTGAGGTAGGGGTCTTTCTAAGTGGTGGGATAGACAGCGGGCTTGTCACAGCCTTTGCTAGTAAATATGCCCATGATCTTAAGACATTTACAGTAGCTTTTAATGGTCTGTATGATGAATCGCATTTGGCAAAACTTGTTTCCGAGAAGTTTAATACCAGACATCATCTGATAAAAATTTCGTTCGAAAACCTGGCAGCAGAGATTGAAAACATTCTTCCAAAATATGGGGAACCCTTTGGCGACAGTTCAGCAATTCCTTCCTTCTTTGTCAGCCGGGAAGCTAAAAAGTATCTGACTGTCATACTTAACGGAGATGGCGGTGATGAAATCTTCGGAGGATACAGAAGGTATGTTCCTTTCCGACAGCACGATTTTTTAGCTGCTAAACGACCAACTCGAAATTTATACAAGTTTCTATCAGGGATAATGCCATTTCCTGTAGATAAACAAAATTGGTATAACTATTTATACCGGCTGATTGATTTCGCAGGAAAACCGCCACTGGAGGGCTACCTGTCTTCAACAGTCGATACATTTGAGGGTTATGAGGATGTATTTATACCAAACGAGATACTTTTTGAAGAGTTGAATAAGTTCATTGATAAAGTCAATCTTTCCGGTCTGTCAGGATTGCAGAAAATTATGTGCATTGATTTTCAATATCTTTTACCAAATGATCTTCTCGTGAAAATGGATATTGCCACGATGGCTAATTCATTGGAGGGTCGCTGCCCATTCCTCGGTAAAAGTATCCTTGAATTTGCCCCCTCATTATCAGATAACTTGAAAATCAATGGAATAACGACAAAATTCATATTGCGAAAACTTGCCGGTAAATATCTCCCGGATGAAATTACTAAGCAGCCTAAAAGAGGTTTTGAAGTACCTTTAAAGACATGGATTGAAAATGACCTTCACGAATTGGTTTCTGACTACTTAACAGGTAATACATTCTGCAGCGAGTTTGTTAAAAAAAGCTTCATCAGGGATTTATTGGATAATAGAGCACATGTACCGGCGGAAAAAAGAGCTAAGATGTTATGGTATATGATGGCACTTGAAATTTGGCACAGGAAATGCTATTTGAACAGATGAGAACCAATATCGCATTGATAGAGAATTTTGGACTCGACTTCCTGAATTTCAGAGTTCCTCTGGTAAAATACCTTGAACAAAATAATTTTAACGTAATAAGTATAATTCCCAAAGATGATTATTTTGAAATGGTTAAGCAAACCGGGATTAAAGTCGTGGCATATGAATTAAAGAAGAACACTTTTAATCCCGTTCTTTTATTCCAGGCAGTGAAACAATTAAGAGGATATCAGAAAGAATATGGTTTCACTTTGGTTCATTCTTTCCGCCTTCAGCCTAATATTACCTCAAGCCTCGCTTTTGGATTTAACAGGGAAGTTAAAATTATTAATCATATCACCGGATTGGGTTATGCCTTTACCGGAAAATCATTTTCGTCTTTTTTTTACCGATCTGTTATTGTTTTATTATACCAGTTGAGTGCTTATTTCTCTAACCGTATCATTGTACAAAATAATGAGGACATGAGGATTATATCGAAATTAGCTTTTACTTCTGGTAAGATGGTCCTTATTGAAGGCAGTGGAATTGATTTAAAGAAATTCAGTCGGACATTTGCCGATCATAATATAATTAAAAAGTTTAAACAAAATGTATCCTATACACCGGGAGATATCATAATAACATTTACTGGCAGAATACTGAAAGAAAAAGGTTTATACGAATTTCTTGAGGCTGCTAGAGCTCTGTCTGCAACAAATCCGCAATATAAATTTTTAATTGCTGGCTGGTTTGACTTCAATAATCCATCCTGTATATCGCCGGATCAGTTGAAAAATTACCTTATAGAAAATCGGATCATTTATCTCGGAGGTATTTTTGAAGTCCGGGAACTTCTGGCAATGACAGATATTTTTGTTTTACCAACATACCGTGAAGGATTTCCCAGATCAGTTATCGAGGCTATGGCAATGGAAATTGCAGTGGTTACAACTGATGTTCCTGGAGCCAGGGAAAGTATCACTGATAATTTCAACGGATTACTTATCCCGGTTAAAGATGTTGAAGCCTTAACTAAGGCAATTATTCGTCTTTCGTCTGATAGCCCTTTTCGTAAGAAGCTTGGAGCGAATGGACGGTATCTTGCAGAAAATAAATATGATAGCAATATTATCTTTAAGAAGATAGTTGATGTATACAAGGGTGTCTAATAAAATTCTTGACTCAGGATTTCTGTTACTGGGTTTAACAATGTTTCTCATGTCATTCCCAAGATCATGGTCATTATGGCCACTTGGTCTGTTTCTGGGAACAGGTCTTTTAATGTGGGCGGGAGATTTCAGGAAAAACGCATGGAGGCTTTTAGAAAACAAATGGATTGTTATGCCTCCAGTGATCTATTTTATAATACATTTTGTAAGCATTGTTATTCAGGGAGGTCCGCTTAATATGTTAACGGATAAACTAATGTTCATTTTAGTACCTGTTCTTGGTTTACCAGTTTTTGTATCATTTTCCAGGGCAAAAATCCAAAACCTGATGAGATCTTATATTGCGGGAATATTAGTTGTTACTATAATATTGATATTCAAAGCTATCCTAATTGTTAGAGGACAAGTGCCGCCTGAAGGATCTTTTTTCGAATATGCAGTAACTCACGATTACTGGTTTCTCACCTCAAGGCTTTCAGTTCTTGAGCATCCGACATACCTGTCAATGAAAATCCTATGGATTTTATTGCTACTTTTTTTTGCATATGATATAATTAAATTTAAAAAAGGTTTAATAATTGCTGTATCAATTTACATTTCAATATTCTTGTTTTTACTTGCGTCAAGGGCATCGATTATTTTCTGGGTCCTATTAATTATGGCATTTCTTTGTAGTTTGTATAAAAGAGGGGTGATGAAACCACTTTTCCTTTTTATTGGTGCATGTGTTATAATAATTTCAACCATTTTGTCAGCTAATAAGATAGCCAGGGTATATGAATCAGTTGATGCCCTGAAAGTTAAGCTTAAAAACGATAATATCGACTGGAAAGATCTTGATCAGCGTACGAGAGAATGGTATGTGGCAATTCAGATAATTAAGGAAAAACCTGTTACAGGAGCAGGTTATTACCTTATTAAAGACGAAATGTTAGATAAATATATTGAAAACAAATTCTTTGAAGAAGCTCTTTTACAGATGAATGCCCACAACCAGTTTCTCGAGGCACAGATGACATTTGGAGTTTTCGGTACTTTGTCTTTACTCTTAATGCTTTTGGCTCCCCTTATTTTCAGAAAGCGACTCAGATATCCTCACCTGATGACAGGATTCATTCTTATGATCTCTTTTTTCCTTTTGTTCGAATCAATGTTCAACCGCCAGTGGGGCATAATGTTCTTCTTATTATTCTATTTCATTCTGGGAATCCAAAACCCGGAGACGGAAGATAATATTACACCTGATCATTCGTTATTATAATACTCTAAATAATTTAGTGAATCTGACCTTTACTAATTTTTTTAGATCTTTGAAATAGTTAGTAAATTTGGTGAATGTTTGATTCGAAATTAATAATGATTGATTTCCCTTCCTGGCTGATGATCACGACGGGATTCATCATCTCATTCATGATAACCTTTTTCGGAATTCCCTCTGTTCACAAAATTGCGCGAATAAAAAATATTTATGATATCCCGGGCATCCGGGCATCACATAATGTCCCTATACCACGACTGGGCGGCACAATGATATTCGCTGGAATCATTATTTCATCAGTTCTCTTTACAGGACTGGAAAAATCTGTCGAATTGAAATATTTCATAGCAGGCCTGCTGGTACTGTTCTTTATTGGTCTGAAAGATGATATCATCTCCCTTGTCTATTATAAAAAAGCAGCCGGACAACTTCTGGCCTGCATAATACTAGTAATATTCGGAGGTATAAGGGTCAATCTGAACTGTGATTTTTTAGGAACTGGTGAAATCTGCTATGTTGTCAGCACTATTCTCTCGATCATCCTGGCAATGCTGCTTATTAACAGCCTTAACTTTATAGATGGTATAGACGGACTGGCCGCAGGCGTAGGTATTATAGCTTCTGTATCTTTTGGCTTATGGTTTATAATCATCAACCAGGTATCTTATGCTGTGATCTGCTTTTCTCTGACAGGATCGCTGATAGCATTCTTCTGGTATAACGTGTTCAGCCGGAAATACAAAATATTTCTGGGAGATACCGGATCAATGGTCATCGGATTTCTTCTGGCAGTATTTCTTATCAGATCCCTCGAACTTAATTACGATAATTCAGTCTTCGGTTTCACCGATATTGCTGCATCTCTTGTCCTTGCAATCCTTATCGTACCGGTTTTCGATTTCTTCAGGATTGTATTCGTCAGGATATTGCATGGGAAATCCCCATTTAAAGCGGATCATAACCATATTCACCACAAGGTTCTGAAGTTAGCAGGCTCTCACCTGAAAGCGACATGTGTCATGCTTTTCGTAAATATTGTCCTGATATCAGTTGTAATCCTTTTCAGATCTCTTGGGAATAAGATACTGATACCTTCTCTGCTTTCAATTTCGATAGTCCTTTCTCTTCTTCTTACAATTTATTTAGTTGATCCTTATTAAATCGATTTTTTGTTTATTCTGTAGGATTGGATATTTACCGGGACCAAAATAAATTCCTGGAAAATCCAGCGCAAAATTAATTTCATTATTTCTTCTTTCTTTAACCTCATCCACTTTTGCATATTATATACTGCAGCAGCCAATAATGTGTTGATTTGGTCCCCTGCAGTACCGCTGAGGTAATTTCTTATCATCCTGTGATCGTGTTTCAGGTGTGATATCAGTCCTTCTACTCCGGCTCTCGATCTGCATCGTTCTTCTCGTTTCTTCTTCTTGTAATAGCTTTCTCCTTTTTGCACCTTCGGCATGACTATATCTATCCCCGGAATGCCTCCTGGTACCTTGTACCCTTTATCCACTATTGCTTTCTTTACTTTTCCATCTGTCAGATCTTCTACCTGTTCGAGTTGTGGTTTAAGTGTTCTGCCATCGTAGATGTTCCCTTCTATTGCCATCGCCCCGACTATGATCCCTGACTTTCTTGTATAGGCGAACGAGCTCTTGTTGCCAAATTCATAAGGTTTATGCTCTTTCCCTTTCGATATGCAAAGTGTCTCAGGTTCATGGATACTGTATATCTTGTTCGAGTCATCTCGCTGTTGTGTCAGAACCCTGTAGAGAACATCAAATTCCTGCATATATGATTTAGGTATTGGGCTGAGCTGTTTTACAACGTCCTGATAGATCTTGAACGCTATCCTGTGAAGCCTCTTTTGTGCTTTTATATGCTTCTTCATATTCTTTGGCTTGCGTGCAAATCGAAGTTGGTGCTTCAGCTTCTTTATCTCCCGGCCATAAGTTCGTTTGAGTGTTATATCCTCCTTCTTCGCTATTCTCTTACAGTGTCCTATTACTTTCTCGATCAGCTTCCGGTCCGTAGGAAAGGTAATGTTCTTCTCCTGAACCGTTGTATCAACTCTGACCTCTTTTACTTCCCTTCGGATCATGTCTGCATCAAACAAATCAATGCTTGCCTTGAAGATCTTTTCCATCCCTTGTGAGCCGATCCGATGCCGGAAGTGAACAAAATCACTCGGATCAAATGGAAGCTTATATTGAAAATATACTTCTCCACAGAAGTGTTGCCAGTAAGGGTTTTCAAGGTATCTTTCAACCACTGTCTCATCTCCCAGGTTATACATTTGCTTCAAAAGTAACAGGCCTACTATTGTCCTGATTGGTATCGATGGCCGACCAACTTTCCCATATAAGGGTTCAAACTCTTCTTCAAGAGCTTTCCAGTCTATTTTCTTTGCCAGAAGACATAACTCATGCTCAGGATGAATAAAACTTGTGAGGACTGTTTTGAACATCTCTAACTGTGGCTGAACCGGCAATTTTTTCAACATGATTTTCAGGGTTTTATTCAAATTTACTGAAAATCAAGTTAAAAATCAATACTTCAAAGAACATAAGTTATTAACAATCAATATGTTAATAATTATTAAGGATCAACTAGATTATAGTGTAGCTTTTCGTATTGGCCTCACTCTTAACGGTATATCTTTTTTTGGGTTTTGATAATTCATGCGCGTTGGCCCAGTCAAGGCATAAATAGATTTTTCAAGGCCTCCTTCTTTACTTGTCCACCAGTCGTCAAATGTATTTGACAATTCATATTTTAAGGCACGGTCCATAGTTGTCAACTCATTTTCATTTGGCAGATACCAGTCATCATAACCTTCTAATACTAAATCATAACATTCCTTTGCAGCATATATCCCAGGACCAATTGCTGTAACAATTTTTTCAGTATTAATTATTCCGCCCCCTAAGCTGTTATTATCTGCATCAATAAGAGTAAATGCTTTATCTGTCCATGGAGCTTGTGGTAAATCACTTTCAGCGCCAATCAAACAAAATGAATTGTCAGGCGCAACATAGAATACAGTTCCCCCCTGAAAATTTTCACCCACTATAGGTGGAGTATCATCAGGAGTAGGGTCTTTACTACATGCTATCAGAAATACTGTTAGCATTATTAATATCACTTCCTTCATTTTTCGCTTTTTTGTTCCCACTTAGAATCTTTTGATAACCTTACTGATCAATAATAATGAGGATATTATTTGAAGCTTAATTTTGGTAATCCATTGACAATATCCACCGTCTGCACGCTCACATTAATAATACTCAGCAGCAGGTCCAAAATGTATCTCGGATTACCAATCTCCTTAGCCCAATCATTCGGATCATTCTTTATTCCGCTCTCCTTATGGATAGTGACCTGATACCGCTCCATTATCCACTCAATAGCACTTTTCCCATTAACTACATATTCATAAGCTTTTGCAGGTATCTTGGTAATGGTAATATGGCTATTATAAATTATTGAGATGGTCTAGAAGGACTGGACAATTTATTTATCAAATATAAGTGTTTATGTTGAAATGAG
>MTKX01001044.1_pt1 | contig 33896 bp, 27 predicted proteins | sample 1042771 | NCBI WGS metagenome assembly MTKX01 (sample SAMN06212183, study PRJNA360534) | anaerobic digester metagenome | biome: Wastewater treatment plant; material: sludge; isolation source: anaerobic digester fed with sludge from wastewater treatment plant | place: Denmark: WWTP Randers ...
GGCGCCTTTGTTCGGCGACGCCAGCCCCAGGACCTTGCCGATGGTGAAATCGGGATCCAGGAGAATAATGGCGCCGCTGCTTTTCTGTTTGCGCTTGGAAATCTGCTTGATGATAAAGTTCGGCACGGGACTGTCCTTCTGATTGCCGATGCCCAGACCGACATACTTATTTGCGCTCTTCAGGTTCATGATGTCCTGGTTGGCGTTGAGCGCGGCGGTAACATGATCATTATCGTCCGCAGAGCTTGAGCTGGCATATACGATGTAAACGACTTTGCCGGCAAATTCCGGCGAGGCGAGATTGTAGGCTTTATTATCCAACGCATCGTTAAGTTTGAAATCACCTAATTTGTCACCCACTTTCAACGTGGCGGCATAAGACGTAAAAACCCCCAACGACAACACCAGCAATAAAGCGACGATAATTTTTTTCATTTCCTCCTCCTTTTTAATCCCCACATCATGATTCCTTTTGGCAACATAAAAATATGTAAGTTATGGAGATTTTAAAAATTTGGCGCAATTATAGAGTAAAAAAATAGCACGGGCAAGCAAAAAGAAATATTTGTCCAAGGGGCTGTTATTATTTGAATTAACGTTTCCCAAACACGGCTTGCCGTTTTCGGGAAAGTTCAGCGCCGGCCCGAAGGGCATCCGTCTCAGGTCACGATGATGTCTTTCAGCGCCTGATCAATTCCCGGATGTGTAAATTTGTATCCGGCATCCAGCAGACGTTTCGGGATTACTCTCTGGCCTTCGAGCAGAACGGAACCGAATTCGCCCAGAATCAGTTTAATCATAAAGCCGGGCGCCGGCAGAAATGACGGGCGGTGCAGCACCCGTCCGATGGCATGGCCCAGTTCCAGGTTGCGCACCGGCTGCGGAGAGCAGATATTCACCGGTCCGGAGATGTCTTTTTTTGCCAGCAGAAAAATAAAGGCTTCGGCCAGATCGCGCATGTGAATCCAGGAAAACCACTGGCGGCCGCTGCCCAGCGGACCTCCCAGAAAAAATTTAAACAGCGGAATCATCTGCCCCAGCGCGCCGCCGTTTTTCCCCAGCACGATGCCGAAGCGGGTGATGATCACGCGGGCGCCTTTTTGCTGCGCCTTCAGGGCTTCGCGTTCCCAGTCATCGGCCAGCCGCGCGAGAAAATCGGCGCCGGCGGGCGACGCTTCCGTCAGTTCTTCATCCTGATGAAAACCGTAATAACCGACGGCGGAGGTGCTGAAAAACGTGATGTACCCGGCGTCTTTCGGCAACGCGTCCACCAGATTCCGGGTGGTCAAGATGCGGCTGGAGAGCAGAATGTTTTTCTGCCGGTCCGTCCAGCGGCTGAAGATGGACGCGCCGGCAAGATTGACGATCACATCGTAGGCGGGCACTTTGGTCTGCCAGTTTCCCGCCACGGTGGGGTTGCCTTCCAGATAGTCCAGGCCGTCCATTTTTAATGTCGCCGATGCGTTGTCGTGCGTCAGGATGGTTACCGAATGGCCTTCGGAAATAAAACGCTTCGCCAGAGACGTCCCGACAAACCCCGTGCCGCCGGTCATGAATACTTTCATCACAGCCCTCCCGGAAATCAATGCTTTACGATTTTATTGAGTTCAATCATGCGTTGACGTTTATGCGCCGGCGCCGATCAGCGGCAGTACTTTTTTCACTTTGAAATAGACGAGAAATTTCGACTCTTTTTTATCGGTCGAGTCGTATTCTTTCCGCTTTTTGCGGCGAAGATTTTCAATCAAAGGCGAATCCTTTTCTTCGTGCGTCATCGCGAGATAAAGTCTTTTGCCCTCATACGATCCGTTCTCTTTAAAAAGATAAACGGCAGAAGGATTGGCCTTCAGGTTGGCATGGGTGAGACGATCAGCGGCAATGAAGGCCAGCGTTTTCTCATCCATAAAATGAGGCCTGCCGTAAATCGCCGCATTGACTTTCCCGTTTTTGTCCGCCGTGGAAAGGACACCGACTCCTTTTGCTTTTTCAAAATATTCCGACAGCGTCATAATTCCTCCCTTGATTTTAATCTTCTTTGGGGTAAATTAAGTCATCCTCGTGGAATTGTAAAGGAGATAAATGATGCGTAAAAGATTCCTGATCGGTTTGGTTTTTTTGCTGGCGGGCTGCGTCGGCGTACCGGACGGTGTCAAGCCGGTGGAGAAATTTCAGCTCGAAAGGTATCTGGGCAAATGGTACGAAATCGCAAGGCTCGATCACTCCTTCGAACGCGGGCTCTCGCAGGTCTCCGCCGAATACAGCCTGAATGCCGACGGAAGCGTCAAGGTGATTAACCGCGGATTTTCCGACAAGGATAAAAAATGGAAAGAAGCCGTCGGCAAAGCGTATTTTGTGAAACGTCCCGATCAGGGTTTTCTGAAAGTCTCCTTTTTCGGCCCTTTTTACGGCTCGTATATTATTCTGGAGCNNGCTGGATCATAAAAACTATGCCCACGCGCTGGTCTGCGGTCCGAACCGCTCCTATTTATGGATTCTTGCGCGTTCGCCCAAAATCAGCGACGAGGTGAAAAATTCCCTGGTCGCCAAAGCCGCCGCGCTGGGTTTTCAGACGGGAAACCTCATTTACCCGCGACACGACTAAAAAGGGCATTAAATCTGCAAGCAATTGATATTGATAAGAATTTATAATTTATGGTGTAAATTCTGTGTGACCTTTCGGCAACTTTTCCCTTTTGACCCCAACACCGCAATAATCAGCATCTAACATATTGTTATTAAAAGATTATTTTATTTTTTCCGGATTTTTTGGCGCCTTCGGGTTGTAATCCTGCATCAAATGTGCTAAAAAAACATACATTGAAGTCAAAGAGACTTTCTTAATTTTTCGTACCACCAGATTAACCTCGTCGTTCAATAACAGCGGCAAACCAAAAATAATAAACATCAGGAGACGGATTTGAAGAATGATTCCCATCATATTTTATTTCGCTTGCCTGAAAAAAAAGACGCGCAGGCGGTAAGGCGGCTTATCGAAGATTCTCCCCCTCTGGATCTGAATTCGCTGTACTGTTACCTTCTGCTCTGCACGCATTTCGCGCCGACATCGGCAATTGCCGAGTATCATCAGGAGGTTTGCGGATTCGTTTCCGCTTATATCCGCCCGGATCAAAAAGATACCCTGTTTGTCTGGCAGGTGGCGGTCCAAAGGGATTTCCGGGGAAAATCCATCGCTAAAGGCATGTTGTTATCGTGTCTGCAGCGCGCTCATTTATCTTCCCTGCGTTATCTGGAAACGACGGTTAATCCGTCCAACTCATCATCGAACGCCCTGTTTTCCTCGCTGGCCGAATTTCTAAATGCCGGTCTGGCCAAAAGCGCTTTGTTTTCCGCGGATGATTTCGGAAAAACGTCTCATGAGGAGGAAATTCTGTATCGTATCGGGCCGTTCAACATTTCTAAGGAAGGAGAATCTATAAATGAAAACAATTAGACGACTGGAATCCGAGGTTCGCAGTTATTCGAGATCTTTCCCCGTTTTGTTCGAAAAGGCCAAGGACGCCTTTTTGTTTGACGCAGGCGGAACCCGTTATATCGATTTTTTCGCAGGCGCGGGGACGATCAACTACGGACATAACAACGAATACATGAAAAGGAAAATTTTCGATTATCTGGAAAACGACGGCATCGTTCACGGTCTGGACATGGCCACGGTTGCCAAGGAGGAGCTGCTCCTCAAAATGGAGGCCACCCTCTTCAAACCGAAAAATCTTGATTACAAGGTGCAGTTCACGGGTCCCACGGGAACGAACGCCGTGGAGGCAGCGCTCAAACTGGCCCGCATGGTAAAGAAACGCTCCAACATTATCTCTTTTACCAACGGGTATCACGGTCTGACGATGGGCTCGATGTCCGTGACCGCCAACGCCTACTACCGCGACGAGGCGTTCATCAACCGTTCCGATGTTTCCTTTATGCCCTACGACGGATATCTGGGTAAACACGTCAACACCGCCAAGTATCTGCGGCGGTTTCTGGAAGATAACAGCAGCGGGGTCGATATTCCTTCGGCCATCATTCTGGAAACGGTTCAGGGTGAAGGCGGCATTCGCGTGGCGGGGGATGAATGGCTGCGCGAGGTGGAAAAAATCTGCCGGGACTTCGATATCCTGCTGATCGTGGACGACATCCAGGTCGGCAACGGACGGACGGGCCATTTTTTCAGCTTTGAAAAGTCCGGCATTAAACCGGACATTGTTACGCTTTCCAAATCGTTTAGCGGCTTCGGTCTGCCGATGTCCGTTGTGCTGTTTCGCCGCGATCTCGATATCTGGAAACCCGGCCAGCATACCGGAACGTTCCGCGGCAACAATCTTGGCTTTATCTGCGCGTCCGTGGCGCTGGATTACTGGAAAGACGACCGCTTCTCCAAAGAGATCTTCCGCAAAGGGAAAATTCTGCACAAGCGGCTCAATAAAATCAGCGCGAAATATCCGCAGCTTCACACGGAGGTGCGCGGGCGGGGTTTTGTCTACGGAATGGGCCTGTCCACCGGCGAGATCGCCAAGAAGATTCTGACCGAATGTTTCCACAACAAACTGATTCTGGAATCGGCCGGCGCCAGAAACAACGTCATCAAATTTCTTGCTCCTCTGACGATCACGGATGAAGTGCTGGAAGAAGGCCTGGATATTCTGGAGCGCAGCATCGACAACGTTATGAAAAAACACTGAAAGGATTTCTCATGCTCGTAAGAACAATTGACGATATCCGGGGAACCCGCCGGGAGGTATTCGCCGAAAATAAAAACTGGGTCAGCCGCAGACTGCTTTTAAAAAAAGACGGAATGGGATTTTCGTTTCATGAAACGATCATCTTTGCCGGCACNNGCACATCTGGTACAAGCATCATCTGGAAGCGGTTTTTTGCGTAGAGGGAGAAGGCGAGGTCGAAACGGTTGCGGACGGAAAAATCCACCGCATCACACCCGGCACATTATACGCCCTGAACGACCACGACGAACATTATCTGCGGGCCCAAAAGGATATGCGCCTGTTGTGCGTTTTCAACCCGCCGGTCACCGGGGAAGAAGTTCATCTGGCGGACGGATCCTATCCTGCGCCGGAATAGTGGAACGTCCTGCCCCCTGTCTGCAGCCGGAATTCTTTATGCGTGCGACTGCTTAAAAACGTGATGCCGGATCCATTTTTCCGCACCGATCACGATATGAACGGCCAGGGAAACAGCGATGATCAACAGCCAGTCCCTGCCGGAAATGGGCTCGCTCTGGAAAATTCTGTTCATGAACGGCGCATAGGTGTAGAGCAATTGCAGAACAATCATCGCCGCACTGCCGAATAAAACCCACGGGTTCGAGAAAACACCGATTGTGAACATTGACTTGGTCAGAGAGCGGCAGTTGAACAAATAGGCCAGTTCGATCATGATGAAAAGATTCACCGCCACGGTGCGCGCGGCCTCTACGGAATAGCCCTGCTGTTTCTGCCAGATAAAAATGCCGAATACCGCCGCCAGCATCAGGGCAATCACCAGGCATATTCTCGATATAAGCGTCCAGCTCAGGATGGGGCTTTGGGGCGCCCGCGGAGGGTAATCCATAACATCCGGCTCGCCGGGCTCAAAGGCCAGCATCAGACCCAGCAGAATCGCGGTCGTCATGTTAATCCAGAGAATCTGTACAGGTAATATGGGCAGGGTGACGCCGCTGAAAATGGCCGCCAGGATCACCAGGCCTTCACCGCCGTTTGTCGGCAATGTCCACGTGATAAATTTTACAAGATTATCAAAAATTCGACGGCCTTCCTCCACCGCCCGCGTGATGCTGGCAAAATTATCATCGGTGAGCACCATATCGGCCGCTTCTTTGGACACATCCGTTCCGGTAATACCCATGGCAATGCCGATATTGGCCTGTTTCAGCGCGGGCGCATCGTTGACCCCGTCGCCGGTCATGGCGACGATATGATTGCGCGCCTGCAAAGCTTCCACCAGCCGCAGCTTCTGTTCCGGAGCAACGCGCGCGAAAACGGATGTGTTCCCCGCTGCGGCGATCAGTTCTTCGTCGGTCAGTTTTTCAAGATCCTTGCCGGTCAGTGTCTGCGGCGCACTGTTTTGACTGCCTTTATCCTGCCCGATGTTCAGTTGGCGGGCGATTTCCGTGGCCGTGACCGCGTGGTCCCCGGTAATCATTTTAACCATAATCCCCGCCTTGTGACAGGACGCAACGGCTGCAATCGCCTCCGTGCGGGGAGGATCAATCATCCCCTGCAGTCCCAGAAATGTCAGACCGGAAAGGCAGTCTTCGACGTCCAGATTTTTCTTGTCGATTTCCTTGCAGGCCAGCGCGAGAACGCGCAGTCCTTCGCGCGCCATGGCATCCACCCTGGCGAATAAATCGTCCTTGTTCACGGCTGCCCTGCCTCCGTCACGATCAAGACCGTCGGCGCAGAAATCCAGGATTTTTTCCACCGCGCCCTTGATGTAGATGATATTTTGCCTGTCCTTTACACGGTGCAGCGTGGCCATGAACTGCCGTTCCGATTCGAAAGGAATTTCGTCAAGGCGGGGCATTTCGGCGCTGGCCGTCTCCGGCGTCATACCGGCTTTCCCGGCCACGGTAATCAGCGCGCCTTCCGTGGGATCGCCTTCAATACGCCATTGACCTTCTTCCTGAATCAGGCGCGAATCGTTACACAGCAGTCCCGCCGTCAGTGTTTGCGTTAAAACCGGCGGCAATTCCCCCGTGAATTTTTTTCCGTCACGCAAGAGGCGGCCCTCCGGTGCGTAGCCGTTGCCGTCAACGTAGTAAAAAACATCTCCCGCGAAAATTTTTTTCACGGTCATCTGGTTTTCCGTCAGCGTTCCGGTCTTGTCCGAACAGATGACCGTGGTGCTGCCCAGGGTTTCCACAGCGGGGAGTTTGCGGATGATGGCTCTTTTCTTCGCCATCCGGTTAACGCCGATGGCCAGCGTAATGGTGACGGCGGCAGGCAGTCCTTCGGGAATCGCTCCGACAGCCAGGGCTACCGCGGCCATAAACATATCCACGGCCCCTTCGCCGCGCCAGATACCCACGGCAAATGTCACCGCGGCCAGAACAAGAATGGCAATAAGAAGGATGGTGCTGAAAGAAGCGATTTTCCGGGTCAGGGGCGTGGACAGATCGGCTGCTGAAGAAATGAGCTCTGAAATACGCCCCGTCTCGGTTTTGTCGCCGGTGGCCACAACAACGGCGCGCGCCTGCCCGTAGGTTACAAGGGTCCCGGCATAAGCCATGTTCCTGCGGTCGGCCAGGATCGTCTCCGGATCGAGAGACTCTTCCTTCTTGATAACCGGAATCGATTCTCCCGTGAGGGCGGACTCGTCCACCTGCAGATCGCGGCAGCGCAAAATCCGGACGTCGGCGGGCACTTTATTGCCGGAAGCCAGTTGGACAATATCGCCGATCACAAGTTCCACCGCATCGATTTCCTGCCACTTGCCGTCGCGTAACACAGTCGTTTGCGTCGTCATCATTTTTTTCAGCGATTCGATGGCACTCTCCGCCTTCGATTCCTGCACAAAGCCGATCATGGCATTGATGATCACAACGCCGAAGATGACGGACGAATCCACCCATTCCTGCAAGAAAAAGGTTACTGCCCCGGCCGCCATCAGAATGTAAATCAGCGGTTGATGGAACTGGAGAAGAAACCGCATCAGCGGCCCTTTCTGCTTTTTCATGGTGACAGAATTGGGACCGTATTTTTCCAGCCGGTGTTTGGCCTCAAAAGGCGAAAGGCCTTTGTCCGCATCGGTATTGAGCAACGTTGTAACTTCTTCAGAGGGACAGTGGTGCCAGTGCTTGCATATAATGGATTCCATGAAGCTTCTCCTGATTTTTTTTGCCGTAACACCCTGCGAAGAGGGGTATAGCGGTGACGTCGGTTGAAGGTTCGGTAATGAGCGTGATGAACAAAAAGATTCTTAAGGTTTGTAAGCAGTGTAGCCTATGCGACGTGCATTTGTCAATTTAAACCGGACATTTTTTTGAATAACCGGCAGACATGCGGACACATTAGCAAGTTTTTTCATCCGGAATCATTTTTCCACCGCAGACCGGATGGTTTGCCGACGCTAAAATCTTTGCGCTTCCAAAACAAAAAATACAAGAAATAAGTAATGAAATTAAAGTTTTGACAACCAGGCAGGTGATGACATCGGCCTGATGAAACGGTTCAGACGTTTACAAAAAAACGATCCGGTTTTTCTTGAATCTGTCCAACCTTGCTTGATGCATTTTATTGGAAATTATGCTAACAATCGCATGGTTCTATGGAAGAAATGCCCGTCGTTGCCGGGTTGTACTCAACAGGGCTATAAAATATTTTGAACATTGAAAGGAGTTAAGCATGAAAGATGTAGTAATTGTGAGCGGCGCCCGAACCGCTGTGGGAGAATTCGGCGGATCGTTGAAAGGTATCAAGACGGTTGATATCGGGGCACTGGTGATGAAGGAAGCCATGAAACGCGCCGGGCTGAGACCGGCCATTGATGATTTTCATAAAAGCTGCCGTCCCGATGCCTTCGGCAATTTCGAGATGACGGACATCAATAAAAAATATTACGACTTTGATCAATCCCTTCAGCCTGTTTACGTGGATGAAGTCATTATGGGCAATGTTCTGCAGGGCGGACAGGGACAGAATGTCGCCCGGCAGGCCTGTATTTATGCGGGTTTTCCGGAAGAAACCAATGCCTATACGATTAACAAGGTCTGCGCTTCGGGCATGAAAGCCATTGCACTGGCCGCTCAGGCGATTGCGGCCGGCGATGCCGACATTATTGTTGCCGGCGGCATGGAAGTCATGAGCAGTGCGCCGTTTGTCGTGCCGCAAGCCCGTTGGGGCTACCGGATGAGCATGCCTTTTTCCCAGATTACCGACATGATGGTCTATGACGGTCTCTATGAAATTTTCAACGGCTACCACATGGGAATGACCGCGGAAAACATCGCAGCACTTTACAAAATCTCCCGCGAGCAGCAGGACGAATTCGCTTTCCGCAGCCACCAGAGAGCCCGAGCGGCGAACGCCTCCGGCGCCGTGGCTGATGAAATCGTGCCGGTGGTCATTCCGCAGAAAAAAGGCGACCCCAAAGTATTTAACGTCGATGAACGTCCCATGGATACGTCTCTGGAAAAAATGGGCAAACTGCCGACGGTGTTCAAAAAAGACGGCACGGTTACCGCGGGAAATGCATCCGGTATCAACGATGCCGCGGCGGCTGTGGTGGTGATGAGCGCCGAAAAAGCCAAACAGTTGAAACTTCAGCCGCTGGTCAAAATCAGCGGATACGCCAGCGGCGGTGTGGATCCCGCGTACATGGGACTAGGACCGATTCCGGCATCGCGCAAACTGCTCAAAAAACTGAATCTGACCACAAAGGATATCGATCTTTTCGAACTCAATGAGGCCTTTGCGGTGCAGTCCCTGGCCTGCATGAAGGAACTGGGTGTGGACGCAGACCGATGCAATCTCAACGGCGGCGCGGTTTCCATCGGCCATCCCATCGGCTGCTCCGGCGCCCGCATTACCTACACACTGGCCATGCAGATGAAGAAGAACAATCTGAAACGCGGTCTGGCCTCGCTGTGCATCGGCGGCGGTCAGGGCATGACCATGATTCTGGAAAACGTTTAAAATGTTTTTGTCAAAACACAGGGAGGGTGGATTCTCTACCCTCCCTGCTCATCCCACTCTGTTATACCAAGGAGTATTGCCATGTCATTAAGTTCGGTCGAGTCTTTTTGACTCGACCGTTCATCAACAGCCAAGTCAAAAAGACTTGGCTCAACCGATGTTTTGCCATGACATTTCTTTTCTTGACCGAGTATCTACTTTTATCTATAAAGAAACCTATGAAAAATTTCAGCCGATATTATCAGGGAGTTGATCAATGGCATTAAGTCTCAAGAAATTAAAATCTTTTCACGGGAGGAAAGGACCCGTTTTGCTGATTATCATGGACGGGATGGGCATCGGGAAAGCGGATGAATCGAACGCCGTTTTCATGGCCAATACCCCCCATCTTGACACATTATTTAAATCGGATCTGTACACGCAGTTGAAAGCCCACGGCATGGCCGTCGGCCTGCCGTCGGATGACGATATGGGCAACAGCGAAGTCGGCCACAATGCCATCGGCGCCGGGAGGATTTTCGATCAGGGCGCCCGTCTGGTCAACAAAGCTCTGAAGAGCGGAGCAATCTTTCAGACAGCGGTATGGGAAAATATCGCAAAACGCGCTCAGCGCGGAGGAACGGTTCATTTCATCGGCCTGTTATCCGACGGCAACGTCCACTCGCACATTGAGCAGCTGTTTATTATGATCGACAAATGCGCAGAATTAAATTTTAGGAAGGTTCGGATTCATCCCCTACTGGACGGCAGGGACGTCGGAGAACGGACGGCGCTGGACTATGTTGTTCCCACCGAGGAAAAACTCAAAAAAATCTCCGGCGAAAAAGGCTTCGATTACGCCATCGCCTCGGGAGGCGGACGCATGAAGGTCACCATGGACCGGTACAATTCCGACTGGACGATCGTGAAACGCGGATGGGATGCGCACGTACGGGGCGAAGGCCGGACGTTTTCCTCCGCATCGGAGGCGGTCAAGACGTTTTATGCGGAAGATTCCAAGGCAACGGATCAGTACCTGCCGCCGTTTGTCATTACCGATGCTTCGGGAAAACCGGTTGGTCGCATTCAGGACGGCGACGCCGTGATCTTTTTCAACTTCCGCGGCGACCGCGCCATCGAGATATCCAGAGCCTTCTCCGAAAAGGATTTTTCCGAATTCGACCGGGGAGCACTGCCGGATATCTTTTATGCGGGGATGATGGAGTATGACGGCGATGCGCATATCCCGCACAATTTTCTGGTGCAACCTCCGGCGATTGATCGCGTCATCAGCGAGTATCTCTGTGCGGAAGGCGTAAAAACGTTTGCGGTGTCCGAAACCCAGAAGTTCGGTCATGTGACCTATTTCTGGAACGGCAACCGTTCCGGTTATATCGACGAGACGCTGGAAAAATATGTGGAGATTCCTTCCGACCGGATCGAGTTTGACAAGGCTCCGCAAATGAAGGCAAGGGAAATAACGGATGCGGTGATTGACCTGTTGAAAAGCGGCCATTACCGGTTCGGCAGACTTAATTACCCGAACGGCGACATGGTCGGCCATACCGGTTCGATGGATGCGGCCATTATCGCGGTGGAAACCGTGGATCAATGTGTGGGCGCGCTTCTGACCGCCGTCAAAGACATCGGGGGCATTGCCGTCATTACCTCGGATCACGGCAACGCGGATGAGATGTTTACGATCGATAAAAATGGCGCCAAATCCGTCAAGACCGCGCACTCCCTGAATCCGGTGCCTTTTATTATTTACGATCCCCTGTATCTAGGTGAATACCGCATGGCGGATCTTAAAGAAAAAGGGCTGTCCAATATTGCGGCAACCCTTTTGAATCTTCTGGGATACGAAAAACCGGAAGATTACGATCCGTCACTGATTGAAATGACTTAACAAACGTTCCAAGTTCAATGTTCTACGTTACATTTTTTAATATTGAACATAGAACGTTGAACTTTTATTTCCCCGTAAACGTGGGTTTTCTCTTTTCCAGAAACGCCGTCATGCCTTCTTTCTGATCCTGGGTGCTGAAACACTGGAGGATACAGGCTATTTCCAGTTTGATGGCGTTATCCAGCGACAGGTCGTACCCGTAATTGATCGCGTCTTTGGCCATCTTCATGGCAAAGGGCGGCAACTTGGCCAGCTTCACGGCGAATTTCCGGACTTCATCCATGAGATTTTCCGGAGGAATGACTCTGTTGACCAGTCCTATTTCATAGGCGCGCTGGGCGTTGATCTGCCCGCCGCCTAGAATCAGTTCCTTGGCAATCCCCATGCCGACCAACCGGGGAAGACGCTGTGTGCCGCCCCATCCGGGAACAACACCAATGAGAATTTCCGGCTGGCCGAAAACGGCTTTCTCCGATGCAAACCGGATATCGCAGGACATGGCAAGTTCCGTGCCGCCGCCCAGCGCAAAACCGTTGACGGCCGCAATAGAGGGTTTGGGCATGGTTTCGATCAGTCTGAAGGCGCGATGCCCTAATTCCATGACGGGGACCATTTCCAGGGACGTGGCATTCTGCATCCGCGCGATGTCCGCTCCGGCTACAAACGCCTTGTCTCCCGCGCCGGTCAAAATCAGCGCTTTGATTTTTTCATCTTTCTCGCAGATGGTTACCGCGTCCAGAAGTTCCGTTAACACGTCAGTGTTCAGGGCGTTGAGAACTTTAGGTCTGTTAAATGTTATTGTAGCAATTTCCTCTTCGACGTTAAAAAGTATGTCTTTGTACTCCATTTTCTCCCTCTTTCTTGTGAAAATGCCGGAATACGGCAAATCGCATTCCGGCATTCACATCTTTTTTATTAACCTTTTCTTTTCTTTAATTCTTCCGCCCGCAGTTCCTTGCGCAGAACCTTTCCTACCGTGCTCTTGGGCAGCTCTTTACGGAATTCCACTTCCGTCGGCAGTTTGTAGGTCGCCAGATGAGCCTTGCCGTATTCGATCATTTCTTCCGCCGTGGCGGTCTGGCCTTCTTTCAGAACGATGAAGAGTTTCACATTCTCTCCGCGCTTCGCGTCGGGGATGCCGATGGAGCAGGCCTCCTGAACTTTCGGATTTCCGTAATAGACTTCATCGATATCCCGCGGGTAAACATTGTACCCGCCGGAAATAATCATATCCTTCTTGCGGTCAACAATATAAAAATATCCATCCTCGTCCATCGTGGCAATGTCTCCGGTGTACATCCACCCGTCTTTCAAAACGGTGGCCGTTTCCTCAGGCATTCCCTTGTACCCCTTCATAACCTGCGGCCCCTTGATGATCAGTTCTCCGGGTTTTCCAATCGGCATATCCGTAACACCGTCATCCAGATCGACGATCCGGGCAAGAGTATCAGAGGCAGGAAGTCCGATGCTGCCGATCTTCTGTTTTCCAATAAACGGGTTCATGTGCGTTACCGGACAGGTTTCCGTCATGCCGAACCCTTCGGAAATATAAGACCCGGTCTGTTTCTGGAATTCCTGAATTACTTCCACGGGCAGCGGCGCACTGCCGGAGAAAGCTCCTTTGATACAGCTCATGTCCGTTTTCTTCAGATCGGGATGGTTGAGCATGCCGATAAACATGGTCGGTACCAACGGTGTAAATGTGGGTTTGTATTCCCGAATGGCCTCCAGAAGCGGCTGCGGCTGCGGCCGGGGAATCAGGAGCTGATTCCAGCCCAGGGCGACCGACAGATTCATGGAGCAGGACATTCCGAACACATGGAAATACGGCAATGCGCCCAGCATGGTTTCTCCACCGCGGCCGAATGTCGGGAACCAGGCGTTAATCTGCTGCACCTGTTTGCTTAAATTCCCATGCGTCAGGATAACGCCTTTGGACACACCGGTCGTACCGCCGGTATATTGGTACATGGCGATATCGTCGAAGGTCAGTTTCACTTTCGGCGGATTCGGCTGATATTTTTTAATGCAATCCATCCAGCGATACACGTCCGGAGCCGCTTTGACATCGGCGAAGGGGAATTTCTTCAATTTTTTACCAAGAAATCGCTTAATCGGATTCAGGAAGTCCCCGATGCCCATATAAACAATCTGTTTGATTTTTGTTTTCGGCCGCAAATCAATCATGCGGTTCCCGAGGGCATCGAGCGTAATCAGAACCTTGGAATCGGAGTCTGTAAACTGATGTTCCAGTTCGGGATCGGAATAGAGCGGATTATTCAGAACAACAATCGCACCGATCTTTAAAATAGCGTAGTAGGCCACTACACAGGGGATGCTGTTGGGAAGAAGAATCGCCACGGCATCTCCTTTTTTAATGCCGAAATCCGTCAGACAGGTGGCAAAACGATCTACCTGATCTTTGAATTGACGGTATGTCATTTTATAACCGACAAATACCATGGCCGTATCATTGGGAAAGTCTTTTGCGGATCTTTCGAGATAGTCGGGCATCGTCAGTTCTTCATAATTGATGATTTCAGGAACGCCCTTTTCGTAGGATTTCAGCCAGGGCTTGCTCGCGTAAGAGATGTTTTCTGCCATAATACTCCCCTCCCCTTAATAAAATTTTTTGGAATGGCGCATTATACTCTTCTGAAGTATAAATTCAAATATATTTTTAAATCCGGCCCGCAAGAACAGGCAAAGTGGAGCCCGGAGCGCCGGGAAAAAGGAGCCGCGTTTGAATTTCAAAAACAAAGCGGCAAAATGACAGGACGTTGCAAACATCCTTATAAAAAAAGCCCGGCTGGACATCAAGCCGGGCTTTTACAAAACATCGATGAATGTTTACTTACACAGAGCAGGTGTCAAAATTGACCTTCACTTCTTCGATACCCATTGCCTGGGCAACAATTTCAGCAATATCCAATGCAATCATGGAATCGATTTTCTGTCTGTCTTTGATACCGTCCGAAATCATGGTTAAGCAGAACGGACAACCGACAGCCACCGTGTTTGCGTTGACCGCAATCGCCTGATCGGTCCTCGCGTTGTTGATGCGGTCGCCATGTTCTTCCATCCACATTCTCGCTCCGCCGGCGCCGCAGCAGAAGCTCTTGGACAGGTTGCGTTCCATTTCGACAAGCTTCGTTCCCGGTATAGCATTCAGAATGCTGCGCGGTTGAGCGTAAACCTTGTTGTAACGGCCGAGGAAACAGGAATCATGATAGGTGAAGGTTCCGTTCAACGGCTGTGTGAATTTAATCTTACCCTTCGCAATCAGATCGGCAATAATCTCCGTGTGATGATACACTTCGTAGTTGCCGCCGAAATTGGGATAATCTTTTTTGATGCAGTTGTAACCGTGCGGACAAATGGCGATGATCTTCTTCACGCCATAGCCGTTCATGACTTCAATATTGGCCTGAGCCTGCATCTGGAACAGGTAATCGTTCCCGCCGCGCATTGCGGAATCACCGCAGCAGCTTTCTTCCGTTCCCAGAATACCGAAGCTGACACCGGCCGCCTGCAGGATTTTGGCGAACGCCACAGAAATCTTCTTGCCGCGATCATCAAAAGAGCCGGAACAGCCGACATAGAAGAGATATTCAACATTGGGATCTTCCGCCAGCGTCTTGATACCCAGTTCTTTCGCCCAGTCACCGCGCAGATGCCCACCGATACCCCACGGGTTGGAGTTGTTTTCCATGTTTCTGTAAGTCAACTGCAGTTCGGGAGCGAAATCGGCTTCGGTCAGAACTTTGTAACGACGCATGTCAATAATCTTCTGGATATGCTCAATCGAGGATGAGCAGTTTTCCATACAATACATACAGTTGGTGCAATCCCATACGGCATTCAGATCGACCACATCGCCGATCAGAGCTTTTTCCGGGGTTTCGCCTTCGGCCGCTTCAGCGGGAGCTGCCGCTTCAGCACCTTCCGCAACGGGAACCACGGCTTTGGTGGCCGCCAGAGGCGCCTGTTCCAGCCAGAATGTCTTGATATCCTGAACCAGTTTCTTGGGCGACAAATGTTTGCCGGTCAGATAGGCCGGGCAACCATCCTGGCAGCGTCCGCACTTCGTGCAGGCGTCGGAATCAAAAATCTGCTTCCAGGTGAATTCATCCAGCTTGGACACACCGAAGGATTCCTGATTCTCAATATCACGAATCGGTTCCACATATCCGGTCGGCTTCAGCGTCGCGAAGAAATGGTTGGCCGGTGTGGTAATGATATGCATCAAACGGGAGTATGGAATGTAAGCAATAAAACCGAGTGCAATAAATGTGTGCGTCCACCAACTGATGGAATGCCAGGTTTTGGCTGCTTCAATATCCAAGCCGGAAATCACATTGGCCAGGGTCCAGCCGACAAATGACCACCCTTCCCACGTCGCATAACCGGTAAGCGGATCCAAAGTAGCGTGAATACGCAAGGCTTCAATAATGAATCCGGTCACGATGATGCCGCCGATCAGTAAAAGAACGATGCCATCTTCAGGCGTGGTATCCGGAGTGCCTTTATAGGTGAGGCGATCCGGTTTTTGAATGTACCGGCGATAGGCGGCCATCAATACTCCGATCAGCACCAGCAGACCGAACAGATCCATCAGGAAGGAGAACCCGAGATAAAAACTGCCGCGCAAAAACGCCCAGCTGAACAACGGCTCCGTGATGTGAAATTCTCCGGCATCAAAAGCGGCTCCGAAAATCAAAACAAAGAAACCAAAAAAGATACAGCCATGCATAATTCCCGGGTATATATCTTTCCATGTTTTGACCTGGAAAAATCCGTTCATAATGAGAGACTTTATTCGTGCAGGAAGCTCGTCCACACGGATTTCATCCTTGCCCATCGCTTTCCAGAGCTTCCAGCGTTTGTAAACACCGTAGGCGAATATCGCCATGGCAATGGCAGTAAAAAGAAAAAGGAACGGCTCAAAACTATGAGCGTTCCAGAAAACCTGACGACCTTCATTCCCTATTCCGATAGGGCTAATACCATGATGTTCCATTGATCCTCCGAAATAATTGAGGTTTTTTATGTATTTTTAACTTAATTTTTCTTTCAAGTCCGAAGACCTGAATTGATAATTTAATAAAAATTCTTTGCGGCTGTTTTATTGTAAGCTTCCGGCAAGGGTTCTCCTTACCGGAAGCTTTGTGAATATCTTAAGCCAGCATTTTCTTGCAGACGGCGGTCAGTTCGGGAACAACTTTGAACAAGTCATCCACAACGCCGAAATCGGCCTTTGCAAAAATGGGAGCTTCCGCATCCTTATTAATAGCCGCGATGCATTTCGATGAGCTCATGCCCGCCAGATGCTGAATCGCACCGGAAATACCGCAGGCGATGTACAGATTCGGAGAGACAACCTTACCGGTCTGTCCGACCTGATCTTTCTGGGGACGCCATCCGGCATCCACCGCCGCACGGGAAGCACCGACGGTGCCTTTGAGCACGTCAGCCAGTTCTTCCAGAATCTTGTATTCATCCGGACCTTTCATACCACGACCGCCGGAAACAATAATGTTGGCTTCAGTCAAGTCAACCTTGCCGCTGGTGTCTTTCTGCACTTCCAGAATCTTGCTCTTCTGAGCGTCAACAGCAACGTCAACCTTGGTGACAGCGCCGGCTTTGGCGTTTTCCACCGCCGGGAAAACATTGGGACGAAGCGATGCCATCGCCGGAGTGGTATTGAAGGCCACTTCGCCGAAGCATTTACCGGCGTACATCGGACGAACGGCGACGAGTTTCCCGCCGTCAATCTTGACGTCGGTGCAGTCTGTCGCCAGACCGCCGGCCAGCTTGGCAGCTACGCGGGCGGAAAGATCCTTGCCCTGAACGGAAGCGCCAAACAATGCGATCGCTGCATCATTATCTTTTAATATTTTGGCAACAACCTGAGCGTGTGCTTCGGTAATATAGGGCTCCAGAGCCGCATTGTCGCCGACAAAAACTTTATCTGCACCGAATTTACCCAATTCGGCAGCCATACTCTCTACACCAGAACCAAGCAGAATGGCGCAAACTTCATCGCTTGTCTGATCAGCCAGTTTTCTGGCCGCGGAAACAAGCTCAAAGCTTACTTTACGCAGGGCGCCGTCTCTCTGTTCTGCAATTACATATATTCCTTTTGCCATTTTTCAATTCCTCCGCTTTTAAATTAAATAACTTTAGCTTCTTCCCTGAGACACCGGGCCAATTCCGCCGCCTTCTGAGCCGCGTCATCACCACAAATGATTTTGCCGGCTGCTCGCGCGGGGGGCGGAACCATTTTGGCTACGTTGGCCTTAACATCGGTAGCAATACCCAAAGCGGCCGCGTTTTTAACATCCACGGGTTTCTTCTTGGCTTTCATAATGCCGGGAAGTGACGCGTAGCGGGGTTCATTGAGACCTTTCTGCGCCGTGACGACACAGGGCAAACTGGTTTCAATGGAGAGCTGTGCACCTTCAATGGGACGAATTACTTTCACGGAAGATCCGGCGTAATCCAGTTTGGTGACCAGGGTCAACTGGGGAATGCCCAGAAGCTCGGCCAGCATGGCGCCGACCTGACCGGAGTCATCATCAATGGCGCGCTGTCCGCAGAAAATAATGTCATGGGGCAGGCCTTTGATGGCGGCAGCCAGAGCAGATGCTGTTACAAAAGCATCTGCGTTGTCCAGAGCGGGATCACTGATATGAATGCCTTTATCAGCGCCCATGGCCAGAGCGGTTCTGATGGTTTCCATGGCTCTTGCCGGTCCCACGGAAACGATGGTTACGTCCCCGCCGTTTTTCTCTTTCAGTTTCAGAGCTTCTTCGACACCGAATTCATCGTAAGGATTCATGACCCATTTAATCTGGGAATCATCTATCCCTGATCCGTCAGCTTTGACTTTGATCTGGGCTTCGGTATCCGGTACTTGTTTTACGCATGCGATAATATTCACTTTGTCCAACCTCCTTCTTCTGCGCATTTTTCCTTTAAAGGAAAACGCACAATTTTATTTTTCTCTTTATTTCATTAAAAAGTCCGGTTCCCATTTCCGGGGAACCGGACTTAATGTTTTACAGTCTGTTTTTGACAATATCGTCAACCACGGACGGATCGGCCAGCGTGCTGGTGTCGCCGAGGTTGCCCAGATCATTGGCGGCAACTTTCTTCAAAATTCTTCTCATGATCTTGCCTGAACGGGTCTTGGGAAGACCATCAGCCCACTGAATCTTGTCGGGGGTCGCGATGGGTCCGATAACCGTGCGGACATGAGCGATGAGTTCTTTCTTCAGCGCGTCGGATTTTTCCACGCCGGTTTTCAGGGTAACGTAAGCGTAAATGCCCTGGCCTTTGATGTCGTGCGGCATGCCGACAACGGCAGCTTCAGCAACAGCTTTGTGAGCGACCAGTGCGCTTTCCACTTCGGCGGTGCCCATGCGGTGACCGGACACGTTGATAACGTCGTCGATGCGGCCGGTAATCTGATAGTAGCCGTCTTTGTCACGGCGGCAACCGTCACCGGTCACATAGTAGCCGGGGAACTGTTCGAAATACGTTTCCTGGAAGCGCTTGGGATCGCCGTAAACGCCCCGCATGATGCCGGGCCAGGGAACTTTGATGCACAGCGCGCCGCTGGCTTCGGTATCTTTGAATTCTTTGCCTTCGTCATCGACCAGCACGGGCTGTACGCCGAAGAAGGGCAGTGTGGCCATACCGGGTTTTATGTCAATCGCGCCGGGAAGCGGAGTAATCAGAATCCCGCCGGTCTCTGTCTGCCACCAGGTGTCCACGATGGGGCATTCGCCGCGGCCGATCAGATTGAAATACCAGTTCCAGGCTTCGGGGTTGATCGGTTCGCCGACGGTTCCCAATGTCTGCAGAGAGGAGATGTCACATTTCTTGACGAATTCGTCGCCTTCCTTGGCGATCGCGCGGATCGCGGTCGGAGCGGTGTAGAAAATGTTGACCTTGTACTTTTCAACGACCTGCCAGAAACGGCTGTAGGTCGGATAGTTGGGAACGCCTTCAAACATAATGGATGTGGCGCCGTTGCAGAGAGGACCGTACAGAATGTAAGTGTGACCAGTGACCCATCCCAGGTCGGCGGTGCACCAGTACATATCGCCGTCATGATAATCAAAAATAATCTTGTGGGTGTAGGAACCGTATACCAGGTAGCCGCCCGTGGTGTGCATAACGCCCTTGGGTTGTCCGGTGGAACCGGAGGTATAAAGGATGAACAGCGGATCTTCGGCATCCATCCATTCCGGTTCACACTTGGCGTCAGCTTTAGCAACTTCTTCATGATACCAGGTATCGCGGCCGGCCGTCATGTCGCACTTGATCTTGTCGCCGACTCTGTTGACCACGATCACGGATGTAATGGACGGGCAGGATTTCAATGCTTCATCAGCAGTCGCTTTCTGGGGAACAGCCTTGCTGCCGCGGAAGGTGCCGTCGCAGACAACCAGAACTTTGGCTGCACCATTGACAATTCTGTCTCTGAGCGCGTCAGCGCTGAATCCGCCGAAAACGATACAATGAACGGCGCCGATGCGCGAGCAGGCCAGAGCGGCGATGCCCAGTTCGGGAACCATCGGCATGTACAGACATACACGGTCGCCCTTCTGAACGCCCTTGGACTTCAAAACGTTGGCAAATTTGCAAACTTCTTCATGGAGCTGTTTGTAGGTAATGGCTCTCTCTTCGCCGGGTTCGTTGCCTTCCCACTGAATCGCAACCTGATTGCCGCGTTTTTCAAGGTGCCTGTCCAGGCAGTTGTAAGAAACATTGAGTTTGCCGCCTTCAAAAAACTTCACATAGATGGGGCCTTTTTTAATGTCAAAGTTGTAATCCATCACTTTGTCCCATTTTTTGAACCAGGTCACCTGCTGCTCGGCGATTTCCGCCCAGAACTCTTCCGGTTTTTCGACCGATTTTTTCCACAACTTGTCGTAAGCATCTCTTCCGCTAATCCAGGCTTTCTTTTTCGCCTTTTCCGGAATCGGATATATCTCCTTTAATTGAACTTTTGCATCAGCCATGATAATTTATTCCTCCCTAAAAATTTTTATGATTTCAAACGTTTTTATTACGCCTTGATACCGGCCAAACAAACATTCTAACTGTTTGATACTAACGGTGTTTTTGAACAAAGGTCACAACTTGACTGAAAGTCAGAGATGCCTCGGATTTTTCCTATCCTAAGATTTATTTGATGTCAAGAAATATTTAAAAATCACGTCCTGCAATTTATGAATTTCCCTTTTAAAAAGCCGGACCGGCCTACAGATGCCTTTTGACAATCAAAAATCAAAAACACAAATTAAAAATTATCATAATAATATTATGCTATTATCCAGACTTTTTCCGTTGGGTTTTTGGCAAATATTCAAACTTCCGAAAAACGGCCCATACCTTCATACAGAAACTTCAACCCCCTTGATTCGATGCGATGGAATTCAAACAAAACCGTTTCTGCTTTACTATGTATCGTACGACCTCAATCAGGTGGACACTGTAAGCGCAAAGCGAGAGATTAATTTTATCCGCACACAAAAACACCTGTCTCCATTTTCAAATGATCAAATTTTTATGATTCGTCTTTGGGTTTATTGGAAAACATTTTCGAACGTAAAAACATTCTTGACAAAATGAATTATTCAGTGCTATTTTAATACAGACGTATTTTTGACTGTAATTCACGGGAGTTTTTCCCGTAATTTATTCAGTGTGTGGAAGTCGCTTGAAGAAAATGCCCGTTTTCTGAAAAGCGGTAATTAATGACTCTTTATTTAAGGAGGAAAACATGAAGAAACTTTGGTTAGTTTTGTTGTCACTGGGGCTACTCATGGCCTTCAGTGTGTCAGCTTCCGCAGCTGACGTTAAATTCAGCGGCGAATATTATGCCGCCGGCCTGTATATGAATCATGTTAATTTACAGGATCCCGCATTAACGTATTCCCGCAGCACAGCCTTTTTCTATCAGAGACTGCGCCTGGGAACAGACTTTGTCGTATCGCCCTGCCTCAGACTCGTAACCCGCATGGACATTATGGAAAGAGTCTGGGAACCGGACGACACGGGAAATGATGCATTTGGCAGACCTGTTGCTCCCGGCATCACCAATGATGCCCGCAATCTGGACTTTGACGTCGTCTACATTGATTATGTTTCTCCCATCGGCAAATTCCAGATCGGTTATCAGCCGGACTATATGTGGGGCACCATCTGGGCCAACAGAACCACCGGACCGACCGCTCCTCAGATCAAATATTTTCTGCCGATCGGACCCGTTGTGTTGTTTGCCGGATTTGCAAAGGAAGACGAAAATGATTACTCGGTGCAGTATCCCGGCACCGTAGCAACTGATAAAGATCAGAATTCTTACCGCATCGGCCCGATCTTCCAATTCAAGGGAAACAATGCATCCGGTGAAGCAGGCGTTCTGTTCACCTATGATGACGTCCGTCAGTATAGCGGACCCGCTGTGGGCTTCTTTGAACAAGACGTATATACTGTTCAACCTTATTTCAAAGCCAAGTTCGGACCTGTCGCTCTCCAGGGCGAAGTCCACTATGCTTTTGGTCAAAGAGATTTCGAGACCAATATCCCCGGCACCATTGAGGATCGGGATATCAACTCCTGGTCAGCATTTCTGGATGGCGATGTTAATTTAGGGATATTTGACTTCGGCGGTTCTTTTGCTTTCGTCCAGGGTCAGGATTTTGATGATACCACCGCTAACGGCGGTGATATTCAGAGCCAGCTTTCCGGCGGTCGCGACTGGGATCCCTGTCTGATTCTGTTCAACAACACCACTCAGGTCAGCTGGATTGCACCGCGCATTACAACGTGGGTTCCTGCAGTAATTGAAGGATTAAATTACAAATCCAGCCCGACGGGTGAAATGCGAAATGCCTACTTCGGCCAGTTAAGATTCGGTGTGAAACCGGTTCCCAAACTGCGTTTGGCCACATCGGTTTCTTACGCGGCAGCTCATGAAAAACCGAATGTCGGGTTTGGCGATTTCGATCGCGATTACGGTTGGGAAGTTGATGTCACCGGTACCTATAAAATCACCAACAACCTGTCCTACATGCTGGGCGGCGGTTATTTCTTCACCGGCGATTACTTCCAGGCAGGCAATGATGCTCTTGACCTCAACGACGATTTTATCATCATCAACAAGTTGACTCTTGCCTTTTAAGAGCCATGTAAAATCCGGCAAATGCCGGATGAACAGTTAAAACCAACCCCGGGAGGAAGTTTCCTCCCGGGGTTTTTAGTGAGGCAAGCTGAAGACGAGTGCAACGAAGTCTGAAGCGTAAGCCGAACTATCCCGCAAGCGAAGCTTGTCGGGATTGTGGACTTCAAATTTCAGAAGCGAAGCGCACTAGAACTTGATGGTTGAACTATCCCGCTTTAGCGGGATTCCTGAATTTAAGAATCAACAACATCGCAGTAATATCTGGCTGGACGAATTACCCCAGGAGCGAAGCGACGTGGGGTAATGAGCCTTGACTATAATCTTAGAGCGAACTATCCCAGTCCCGCAGGGACGTGGGAAGTGACACTCGCTTGAAGCGCTAGTGGAATTATCCTAGGAGCGAAGTACCCTAAAGGGCATCTTCGACGACGTAGGAAATGAGACCCGCTTGGTGCGAAGCGGAGTGGGATTGTGAACTTCATTTTATAAACGCCTGCCACCGAATCTAGTAAGCCGAACTATCCTAGGAGTGCAGCGACATTAGGAAATGACCCTCGCCGGTAACAAGCCCCTATTCGGTGGGATGCATCTTGAATTTTGAATCCAGAACCGTTTTTTCTATTCACTATTCACCATCAACTGCCCTTCACATCTTTTGACTAAATCCTGCAAAATGTGGTAAAGCAATTTCAACGCATCACATCCTCCACTGGCCGCGAAGAATGTGATGTGAAAATATTTTTAACAGGACCACTGCCATCAACAAAATTTCCGGAAATACGACAGGATTAAAAGCGGCGCACATCAAACAACTGGAGCGCCTCGGATATAAAGGTATCCCGCCGGAAAACATCATTACGAATGATCTTGCCCGGCAGGTCTCTTCGCTGTCCCGTGAAATCAACCGGCAAATCGGCCTGCTGATCAGCCGCAAGGGCGAAATCAGCAAAGTTATTCTCGGCGATTACAAAAGCATATTCATTCCATCGCTGGACGGATTCCGTTCTTCTTCAGTGCGTTTTAAGGGACTGCGCCTCATTCACACACATTTAAACGGTGAAAATCTATCCGATGAAGATATGACGGACTTGTCCCATCTGCGCCTGGACCTCATCGGCGCGCTGGACGTCCGGGAAGACGGATCACCGGGCCTGTTGCACTGGGCGCACCTGGTTCCGGAAAATCCGGCGGGAGACTACTGGCTTTTCATGAAACCGGAGGAACCGCACCAGATCAAAATTAATTTTCTTTCCTTCATTCAGGCGCTGGAGGATGAGTTTGCAAAAAAACAGCAATCGCGTAAAATTGATGCAACGAATAAAGCCATTCTGCTGCGGGTTGAAAAAAATCCGCTGGCGGGCGCCGACGCATCGCTGGAAGAACTGGCTCAACTGGCGCATACCTGCGGTGTGGAGGTTTTCGATTCCATGATTCAGTACCGGCCCCAGCCCGATCCCAGGTTCATGGTGGGACGGGGCAAGCTGTCCGCGATCGATCTGCGCGCTTCGCAGATCGGCGCCAACATGCTCATCTTCGATCACGATCTGACACCCGCGCAGGCGCGTTCAATCAGCGACTTTACGGGCCTGAAAATCATCGACCGCACACAGCTCATTCTGGATATTTTTGCCCGGCGCGCCCACAGCCGGGAAGGGAAAATTCAGGTGGAACTGGCACAGCTCAAATACCGGCTGCCCCGGCTGACGCATGCCGACACGTCGCTGTCCCGGCTGGCCGGCGGCATCGGCGGCACCGGTCCCGGGGAAACCAAACTGGAAATCGACCGCCGCCGCGTCCGCGAGCGCATTCATCGTCTGGACAAAGATTTAAAGACCATCACAAAATCACGGCGTCAGCGCTATGGTCGCCGGGAAAAAACAGGATTGCCGATTATTTCCATCGTCGGTTATACCAACGCGGGCAAGTCCACATTGCTCAACACGCTGACGCAAAGTTCCGTCCTGGCGGAAGACAAACTGTTTGCGACACTCGACACGAAAAGCGCGCGTCTGCGTTTTCCCCGGGACACGGAAGCCATCATCACCGACACGGTGGGATTTATCCGCGATCTTCCGGAAGAATTATTCACCGCCTTCCGCGCGACGCTTGACGAACTGTTCGAAGCGGATATCCTGCTGCATGTCATTGACGCCAGCAACGCTCAGTTCGAGGATCAGATTGCGGCGGTGGAAAAAATTCTTACGGATCTGGAAATCCACGACAGGCCGACGATCCGGGTGCTGAACAAATCCGACCGTGTTGCCGACAAGGAGCTGCTGAAACATCTCTGCCGCAGGCTGGATGCGGTTGCCGTCTCGGCTCTGGATAAAAAAACGCTTTTCGCGCTGATGGAAAAAATAGAATCTGTTCTTCCCCGTAAAGACGACTTTTAACTTTGCCGATTTTGTGTTATTGGAATCCCGTGCAAATGATTTTTTGACTTTTGCGTTTTTTTGAGTATTTTGTATATATGAAATGTCCGGCATGGCAAAGACGGCCGGAGCCTGTTTGCAGCCTCCCCCATAATGCCAGAAAAGCTTGTCCTCCAAGCTCAATCGCTGAAAGGCAACCCCGGAACGTAAGGAATATCGCATGAACAGGGATTTTATTGAAATCCGCTGGCACGGACGCGGCGGACAGGGCGCCATCACAGCGGCGAAGGTCGTCGCAGGAGCGGCATTTGTCTCCGGCTATGAGGGCGTCGTCATGGCGCCGACATTCGGTACGGAGCGCCGGGGAGCGCCGGTGATGACATCGCTGAAAATATCCAGGGAAAAAATCTACGATTTGTCTCCCATCGAAACGCCGGACATTGTCGTCGTCCTCGATCATCTGCTTTTAGCCGAGGCGGATGTCACGCACGGCCTGAAAGCAGGAGGCATTATTGTTTTAAACACGCCGATGGCGCACGACACTTATGATTTTAAAAATTTTCGTCTGGCCACCGCGGATGTCACAGCCATTTCCGTGGAAGCGGGACTGTCTCACGGCATGATCAACACCGGTATCATCGGATCGCTGGAAAAGGCCACGACCCTGCTGGGCATGGACATATTGATCCAGGGCATTGAGGAGGAATTCCGCACACGCAAACCCCAGAAAAATTCGCTGGCGGCGAAAATCGCCTACGAGCGAACGGTGACGGGAGGCTGATCATGGGCACCAGAAATTACAGAAGAAAAACATCGCACAGCGAACACGGTCCCGGCGACGGCGGCAGAACCGGCTCCTGGCGGGTGGAACGTCCCGTGCTGGACCAAAGTCTCTGCATCCCCTGCAAGCGCAACAAGGAAGCCTGTTTTATCTGCTGGCTTTACTGCCCGGAAATCGTTATTTCGCGGACGATACCGCCGCAGTTCAATCTGGAATACTGCAAGGGCTGCGGCATCTGCGCCGAAGAATGTCCGACCAAAGCCATCACGATGGTGGACGAAGCACATTTCTCAGAACAAAAAAAGGACAAGGAGTAGCCGCCATGTACATGATCGAAAACGGAAATACCGCGGCGGCTCTCGGCGTCAAACTCTGCCGTGCCGGTGTCATCGCAGCTTATCCCATCACACCGCAGACGCCGCTGACGGAAAAGCTCTCCGAATATGTGGAACTGGGAGAAATGAAGGCTGAATATATTCCGGTGGAAAGCGAACATTCCGCGCTGGCGGTGTGCATCGCAGCATCATCCGCCGGCGCGCGCGTTTTTACCGCCACCAGCGCCAACGGTCTTTTGTACATGCACGAACAGATTCAGTGGGCCTCCGGCGCGCGACTGCCCATCGTGATGTGTGTGGTCAACCGCGCGGTAGGCGCCCCCTGGAATGTCTGGAACGACCAGCAGGATTCCATCTCTCAGCGCGACACCGGCTGGATTCAGATCTACTGCTGTGATCATCAGCAGATTATCGACACGGTAATCAAAGCCTACTGGCTGGCGGAAAAAATAAGCATTCCGATCATGGTCTGCTACGACGGATATATTTTATCCCATACCTACATGCCGTTTGATCTGCCCGATCAGGAAAAGGTCGATGCCTTCCTGCCGCCGTTTCAACCGGACTACGCCTTAAATCCCGACGAACCGGCCAACCTGAACACCGTCACCCTGCCGGATGTCCGGATCGACACCAAAGGCCAGTTGGCTCACGGTTATATGGAAATCCGGTATCTGCTGCAGGAGGAATTGAGAACAACGCTGCAAATCGCAGCCGATGCAGAAAAGCGATTTGCCGAAATATTCGGGCGGGGCGGGAATCCGTATATAGAACCCTACCGCTGCGACGATGCCGATTATGTCGCCGTCGGCCTGGGATCCATCACCTATCAATTGCGCGTCTGCGTGGACACATTGAGAAAAGAGGGCATAAAAGTCGGCGTGATGGGCGTTCGTTATTACCGTCCTTTTCCCGATGCCGTTATTGCCGGCGCATTAAAAGGGAAGAAGGGAATCATCGTTTTTGAAAAGGCGCTCAGCTACGGCTACGAGGGCGCGCTGGCGTCGGATCTGAAATCGGCGCTTTATGAACATCTGGCGGGAACCGGTTCCCTGCCGGCCGTGCAGAATTTGATTGCCGGCATCGGCGGCCGCGAAATTCATACCGATGATTTGACACAAAATCTCAGAGCGGCAACACAGGGCAGGATTTCCCGGGAACCGGCGTGGATTGGTCTGAAGATTTAGCACATCCGCAATAACAAACGCATCCCGGTGATGGAGGTCAGGAGAGGCAAATGCAGGCGAAGACAAACATTTTAAATTTACCGACTCAGGAATTTGTTCATCCGGGCACACGCGCCTGCACGGGTTGCGGACTTTCCATTGCCTACCGGGTCGGACTCAAGGCCCTCGGGAAGGATACGATTCTGGTTGTACCGCCCAGTTGCCTGACCGTTTTGCAGGGGCTTTTCCCCGTGGCGTCCACAAAACTGCCCTGCCTGAATGTAACGTTTGCTTCGACGGCGGCAGCGGCCACCGGTATCCTGGCAACGCTGAAAACCAAAGGGAACGACCATACCACCGTTGCCGGATGGGCGGGCGACGGCGGGNNGACATCGGCCTGCAGGCCTTATCCGGCGCCGCGGAGCGCGGCGATAATTTTATTTATTTCTGCTACGATAATGAAGGCTACATGAACACCGGCGTGCAGCGCTCGGGCACAACACCGATCGGCGCGGTCACCGCCAACACGCCGTTCAAGGGCAAGCTGCAACAGAAAAAAGATGTTCCGGCGATCATGGCCGCACATAAACTCAGCTACGTGGCCGCCTGTTCGGCCGCTTATCCCCTGGATCTCTACGACAAGATCAAAAGCTGCCTTCATCTGCCGGGCACCAAATATTTTCACATTCATATCCCCTGCCCGCCCGGCTGGGGCTATGATCCGCGTTACGGTATCAAGATCGGCCGTCTGGCTGTGGAAACCGGCTATTATGATCTCTACGAGATCGTCAACGGCGAATTCCGATTAACCGCCGCATCCGAAAAGCTGATCGAAAAACGCAAACTGACCCCCGTGCGCGAATATTTCCGGGCGCAGTCGCGCTTCCGGATTCTTACCGACGAGCAGATCAATGAAATTCAGCGCCAGATCGACATGAAATGGGACGGTTATTATAAAAAAGGCGAGTAACCGGACGGTTGCCCGACGCAACCGAAAATGACGGCGGGAGCAACATGTCTCCCGCCGTCATTTTTATTATTCCCTGTAAAGACTTTCCAGCATTTCACCGTACTTATCCATAACCACTTTTCGCTTGAGTTTCATGGTCTGGGTGAGCATTCCGTTATCCAGTGTGAAATCTTCTTTGATAAAGGCAAACTTGCGCGGAACCTCGTAAGAGCCGATGATTTTCTTGAGATGATTTTGTACTTCAATGGTCAGCAGATCCGCGAGTTTCCGGCCTTCGGGACTTGACGGGTCAAAAATGGCCTGCGGATCAACCGATAAATCCATTTCTTCCGCCACCCGTTTCAGCACCGCCATGTCCGGCACGATCAGTCCCACATTGAACTCATGTCCGGCGCCGGTGACAACCGCATTGAGAACCCAGGGCAGTATTTTCATTTCCCGCTCGATGGTGTCCGGGTGAATATACTTGCCGTTGGACAGTTTGTATTCTTCCTTGAATCGTCCGGTAATGTACAGAAAGCCGTCATCATCGAGTCGTCCCCGGTCACCGGTGCGCACGCCACGCATGCCGTCACGTTCGACGATGACCTCTCGGGTCTGTTCCGGTTTTTTGTGGTAACCGATCATGCACTGCGGACCAAAGCAGATGATTTCCCCGTCGTCGCCGTCCTCTCCGGTACGCGAACGGTCAATCACGACTTTTGTTTTGTTGATGGGTTTGCCGACCGATCCCAAACGATTGCCCATCAGAGGAGAATTGATCGTGATGGCCGGCGATGTTTCGCTTAATCCGTAGGCGTCATATGTCGGAATCCCGACATCAATAAAGAATTTGGCGATATCGACATTCATCGGCGCACTGCCGGTCACTGCGTTTTCCAGGCGGCCTCCGAAACGCTCCCGGATTTTTTTCAAAACTATTTTATCCAGAATTTGATATTTCCAACCGGTCTCCCCGGTCTCTCTTTTCCTTTTGGCCGCCTCCAGGGCCGCTTCGAACAGTTTCAGTTTCAAGCCGCCTTCCTCCCGCATTTTAGCCCAGACACCGTTATAGACTCTGTTGAAAATGCGGGGCACGGTGATCATGAACGTGGGCTGAATTTTGGGCAGATCGTCAATCAGCGTTTCCACCGATCCCATGATGCCGATGGATGCGCCCTGGAGAATAAACGCATGCAGATCGGCCGTGATGCCGAACGAGTGCGCCCACGGCAGCATGGAAATGCAACGGCTCTGTTGCGTCAGATTGGGAAACCAGGCCAGGCCGGCCTTGACGTTTTCCGCCAGGTTGCCGTGAGACAGCAGAACGCCTTTCGGCTCTCCGGTGGTGCCGGAGGTGTAAATCAGCACGGCGACATCGGAGTACTTCGGTTTGCGTGACGGTACCGGATTTGCCGCGCCTTTCCTCTCCAGGGCGGCCATAGTTTTTTCTCCTTCGCCTTCAATCAGATAGATGTCCTTCAACGAGGGGATTTCCGCAGGAAAATCTTTGACTTTGTCCAGAATCTCAGACCTCGACACCAGGAGCACCTTGATTTCGGCATCTTTCACAATATATTTCCACATCGAGACGAGTTCTTTTTCATACATCGGCACATAAGCGGCACCCAGCCCCTGCGTTGCGATTTCTCCGATTAACCATTCCTTGCGATTGTTGGCAATGATACCGACCGTGTCTTTGGCACCCACGCCGATGGACGCCAACCCGGCCCTTAAATCATCCACCCTCCGGGCAATATCACCGTAGGTGACCCATTGATAAACTCCGGCACTGTCTTTTTCTCCGATGAGCGGATTATTCGTGTATTTCGCCGCACTGGACTCAAAAAAGTCCACCAGGTTATCCGGTGGTTCATACACATTACTGTATTCGCCATATTCAAAGATCGCCATAAACCTATTCCTCCCTTTCGGTTTAAATCCTGAACTGATACAAATCCGGTACGTTATGGGTTGGGGTTGTCTGGTAAACGTTTAAAACGAAGTTTCAATAGAAAGACGATCGCAAAAACTCTGTTGTCGTAAAAGAATAGCGTCCGTAAGATTGCGGACACTCTTTTATCAGCCGTCTGTTTTGGATGGATTAATAATACGGGCAATGACTCGCCAAGTCAAGCCAATTCGAATACCTCGAATTGGCCGTTCCAGAGGTGCATCAGCCTTGAAGCGCCTGTTTCAAAATTTCCATATTCATATTCCCGCCGGACATGATCATCGCCACTTTTTTGCCGGCCAGGCGATCTTTGATTTTATAAGCAGCCATCAGCGCAACCGCGCCCGCGCATTCGGCCAGATTGTGCGTGGTGGTCAACGCCATTCTCACGCCTTCGAGAATCTCCTCTTCGCTCAACAGCACCACATCGTTGATCGCATCTCGCATAATCACATACGGGAGATGGAATACGGTTCTTGCGGCAAGACCGTCTGCAACGGTGTGCGCTTCATCCAGAGTTACAATTTCACCGCTTTTCCAGGACTTGTAAAAGGATGGAACATTTTGCGGCTCCACGCCGATGATTTCAATATCGGACCGGAACGCGCGCACTGTTTTCAGAATGGAAGCGCATCCGGCGCCGCCGCCGATCGGACAGACGATCGTATCCACGTCGGGCAGATCCTCCAGGATTTCCAGGCCCATCGTCGCCAAGCCGTTTAAGATTTCCGGTTCATTGCCCTGTTGAACATAGTAATACCCGGCCGTGTCCACCAGTTCCTCGCAGTAGGACTGGGCATCATAAAAATCGCCGCCGTGAACAATCACCTCTGCGCCGTAACTTTCAATGGTCGTGTTCATTTCCGGATTGTTGCCCTCCGGAACCACGACCGTGCAGGGCACGTTGAACCATTGTCCCGCCCAGGCCATGGCCAGTCCGTGATTGCCCCGGGTCGCCACCAGAATACCCGTCTCGAGTTCCTCGCGCGACATGTGATGGAAAAAATTGAGCGCCCCCCTGATTTTGAAAGAGCCTGTCGGATTGTGATTTTCGTGTTTAATAAATGCCTCGCAGCCGATGAGACGGGAGAGCTCCGAATAATGTGTCAGATTGGTTCGATTAAGATATCTGTCCACAACCGACTTCGCCATCAGGGTCCTGGTCAGATTCACCTGTTCACTCATGACTTCGTATTTTTTCAGCATACATTCCTCCTGAACATTAAACATCCGCCTCAACATACCGGCTGATCAGATCAGCGTATCTGGCAGAAGCTCCGATGTTATCCAGAACAACGCTCCTGCCCTTTTCGCCGCGGCTCTTCATTTCTTCGGGATCGGCCAGCAGCCTCCGTATCCCGTTCAATAATTCTTCTTCGCTTCTGATGGTCATACCGCAACCGGCCTCTTCCAGCAAATCTTTTTCTGCACTGAAATCCTCCATCGACGGGCCGTAAAAAATCACCTTGCCCCAGGCTGCCGCTTCCAGAATATTCTGGCCGCCTTTCGGCACCAGCGATCCGCCGCAATAAACAACGGAGGCCAGCGAATAAATTTTGAACAGCTCGCCGATCACATCCACCACAATCACTTTCTCGCCCTGCCTTTGTTGACCGCCGTTGATTCGGGAAAGCATGATCACATCGTTCAAACCTGCCTGTTGCAACAGGTCGCAAACCTCGCCGGTCCTTTCGATGTGCCGCGGAACCAGAATCAATTTCAGGTCGGGATGCGTTTTCAAAAGCTCACGGTAGACATGAATGATGATTTTTTCCTCGCCCGGATGCGTGCTGCCCGCGACAAAAAATTTCTCCTGCGCGGTGACGTTTAAGCGACGGGCCATTTCTTCCTGTAACACGGGCGAGACCATGGAGGCCAGGCTGTCGTATTTGGCATTGCCCAGCACCGTTATTTTCGCCGGATCCATTCCGATGCTCTCCAATCTTGTCGCATCGACGCTGGAGATCATCCCCGCAAAATCAAGATCCTTCAAAACGCCTTTCCATAAAAAGCGGGTGAGGCGGTACCGCCGGTATGACCGCGGCGATATGCGGCCGTTGACCATCAGCGCGCTGATTCCGCGACGATCGCAGCCTCGCAAAAAATTGGGCCAGAGCTCCGTTTCCACCAGGACGAAAACGTCGGGCGCCGCCGATTTAATCATTTTGCCGACCACCGGAGGAAAATCCAGAGGAAAATAAATCAACGCCGAAGCGTCTTTGATGAACTTTCTGGCCATGTCCTGACCTGTTTCCGTGGACGTCGAAAATATGACATCCACGTCCGGTCTTTTCTTTTTCAAAGATGCCACAATCGGCGCAGCGGCCGTCACCTCGCCAACGGAAACCGCGTGAATCCAGACCCGCGGCTTGTTTTTCAGTCTGCCCAGGATGGCCTTTTGCTTTCCCCCGAGTTTCTGAATAAAGCTGTTGCGGTACTTGCCTGTAAAAATAATCTTCAACAGAAAATAAGGAGCGGCAATCAAAGCCGCAACAAACAAAATAATATTATAAAGAATGTACATGAATGCATTTTTAGATTTTTCCGCACGGGTGTCAAGCACTATCCGCCCTTCAAAGCATAAAAAATGCATTCATTGACAAACTTTTCTCTTTATTATAATTTAGCGTATATTAATTCTCGGGGAGAGAAAAAATGAAATTAATTGCCCCTTCAATTCTTTCCGCGGACGGCAGCAAACTGGGCGAGGAAATCATCGCCGTGGAAAAAGCCGGAGCCGACTGGATCCACGTGGATGTGATGGACGGCAATTTTGTGCCCAACATTACCATGGGACCATCCATTATCTCCAGTCTGAGAAAAGTCACCAAGCTGCCCTTCGACGTCCATTTGATGATTGCGGACCCTGATCGCTATATCGAATCTTTTTTCAAGGCGGGCGCCGATATCATTACCGTCCATGCATAGGCATCCGGTCACCTGCACCGCACCGTCGAGCTGATTAAAAGCTATGGCGCGCGGGCCGGTGTTTCTCTGAATCCCGCAACGCCGCTGGATTATATTTCAGAAATCGCTCATTATATTGATCTGCTGTTAATCATGACGGTCAATCCCGGATTCGGCGGTCAGCAGTTTATCGGAACCTCTTTGGCCAAAATCGCCCGGGCGAGGAAAATACTGGATGAACTGCAGCACCAGCCGCTGCTGGAAGTTGACGGAGGTGTAAACCTGAAAAATATCGGCGATATCGCTCAAGCTGNNAGGGTGAATAGTGAAAAGATTATTCCTTCACGTTTCACATTTCACATTTCACTTCCTACTGTTTACGTTTCCGGGAAAAGGTTGTTCTTGATCAATTTCATTTTTGCCAGACGAAAAGCAAACGCTGTGCTCAGGCACCCGAAGCCGTACTTGACACTCCGGCTGAAATTGATGGATGATGCTTCGGCGAAATAGCTGGTCGGACAGCTCACTTCCGCAATCGTATAGCCCAACCAGACAATCTGCGCCAGCATCTGATTATCGAAAACGAAATCATCAGAATTTTTATCCAGAGGCAGTTTCAGCAGAAGATCGCGGGAAAAAGCGCGGTAACCGGTGTGGTATTCGGAAAGCTTCGCGCCGATTAAAATAT
>MTKX01019831.1_pt2 | contig 33885 bp, 21 predicted proteins | sample 1042771 | NCBI WGS metagenome assembly MTKX01 (sample SAMN06212183, study PRJNA360534) | anaerobic digester metagenome | biome: Wastewater treatment plant; material: sludge; isolation source: anaerobic digester fed with sludge from wastewater treatment plant | place: Denmark: WWTP Randers ...
CTCGCCGGCATGGGCTACCAGGTGTGGCGCGACGGCCGGGAGCTGCGGGCCCACTACCGGGCGGGCCTGGACGCCCTGGAGGCGGGGGACGCGGAGCAGGCCGTGGCCGAGCTGGGCTGGGTGGTGGCGCGCTCGCCCGAGGACGAGGACGCCCGGGCCGGCTTGCAGGCGGCCCGCGAGGCCGCGGACCTGGCGGCACAGTACGAGGGGGCGGCGGCCGCCTGCGACGAGGGCCGCTGGCAGCAGGCCATCGAGGCCCTGGAGGACCTGCGGGCGCGGGCGCCGGCCTACGAGGCCACGGGCGTGGACGACCTGCTCTTCACCGCCTATTCGGGGGCCGGGCAGGCCCTGGCCGCCGAGGGCCGCCTGGACGAGGCGGCCGACCACCTGGACCGCGCCCTGGCCCTGCGCCCCGACGCGGCGCTGGAGGCGCAAAAGCGCCTGGCGGAGCTCACCGGCGAGGGCCTGGCCTGCCTGGCGGGCAGCGATCCCTTTGGCGCCCGCGACGCGCTGCAGGCCGCCGTCGCCCTGGACCCGGCCTATCCCGGGGCCGCGGCGGGGCTGTACCGCGCCCGGGTGGGGTGCTGCGAGGCACTGGCCGCCGAGGGACGCCTGGACGAGGCCGAGGCCGAGTGCCGGGCCGCCGTGGAGCTCCAGCCCGAGGGGCCCGAGGCGGCCGCGGGGCTGGCGCGGGTGGCCCTGCTGCGCACCCCNNCCCACGCCCACCCCGCCGGCGACGGCCACCCGGACCCCCTCGCCCACGTCCGAGGCCAGCCCCACGCCGGAGGCGACGCCCACCCTGACCCCGACGCCCAAACCCAGGGCCCCGGCGACGCCCAAGTGCCGCAACGCGGCCAAGGGCCTCATCGGCTTCAAGCGGCAGACCCGCTGCAACGCCAAAACCGGCGACGGCTGCGGCGCGGTCACCATCTGGGTCATGAACGCCGACGGCACGGGCCAGGCGCCCATGTGCAACCGGGCGGCCTATACGTGGGGGCTGGAGCGCGACCGCACGTCGCCCGACGGCGCCTGGCGCGTGGAGGTACGCGGGCGCAGGGCCGACATCGCCCAGGTCTATAGCGCGGACGGCCGCGAGGAGATGATCATCGTCAACAACCGCAAGGACTGGGACCCGGTCCTGTCGCTGGACGGCTGGTGGCTGGCCTGGGTGACCAACCGCAACGCCAACGACGAGATCTATATCAAGACGCTGGACCCCGGGGACCAGAACCAGCGGCGGCTGACGGTCAACGCCTGGGAGTGGGACAAGCACCCCTCCTGGTCGCCCGACGGCCGGCGCATCGCCTTTTACTCCAACCGCGCCGACAAGCTCAACGAGGCCACGCGCCAGATCTGGGTCATGGACGTGGTGAACGACCAGGGGACGAACCTGCGCAACCTGAGCAACCGGCCCGACATGGTGGACACGGACCCGGTGTGGTTCAAGTGGGACGGGATGCCGTAACAAAGGGAACCGCGGGGGCAGGCTGAGCGTCCTCGATCAAGAGTCCTGCAACGCGTGACAGGAGGCTTGCCATGTCACGACCGGTCTTATGCCCGGCTTGTGTCGGCGGCGCGCTGGCGTTCCTGGCGGCGGCGCTCGCCTGCCTGGCTGCCTGCGCGTCCTGGCAGCCGGCTTCGACGCCTGTTCCCACCGCCCCGGCGGCGGCCGCCATGCCCACCAAACCCCCTGCTGCCGCGACGTCAACCGCTTCGGCCATGCCCACCGCGCCGGAGGCGCCCCCCATTCCCACGGCGTCCGCCACGAGCGCCCATCTCTCCACGCCCACGGCCTCGGCCACGCCCGTTCCCTCCGCCACGCGGCGGCCCACGAGCGCCACCCGCTTCCCGCCGCTGCCCACGCCCGGCACGGCGGTCCCCTCGTCCGACGGCGGCTTCCTGGTCTATGCCGAGCAGGGGGAGGGGCACGAGCAGCCCATCCGGCTTGTGCAGGGCACGACCACCCGCGTCTTGGCCCACGGCAACGGCTTCCAGCTCTCGGACGACGGCCGGTCCATCGGCTTCACGCGCGGCTTTCCCAGGGAGCTGTGGATCGCCGAGACGGTGGGCCTGAACGCCAGCCTGGTCTACACGGCCCCCATGGGAAACCCCCTCATCCACTCGGCGACCTGGTCGCCCGACCGGTCGACCATCGCCTTACGCTTGAGTGCTCCAGCCTCCCCGGCATCCCACGACGCGGGAGAGCTGTGGGGGCTGGACGTGGCCACAGGCGACGTCCGGAGGCTGGTGGACAGGGGAGGGCACCGCCACGAGTTCTCCCCCGACGGCCGCTGGCTGGCCCTGGCATCGCCCTTTGCCACCCTGGCCTCCCATGGCTCCGTCGCGCGGTTGGACCTGGCGTCAGGGACCCAGGAGTTGCTCTTTGATTTCGTGGAGGTCGCCGACCTGGCGTGGGAGCACGACAGCAGCGGCTTTGTGGTGGCCCTGAGCAAGGGAAGCGGCCTTTGGACCGAGACAGAGACGTGGTGGGTGCCCACTGGCGGGCCGCCGGAGAAGCTTGGCCTCCTGCCGGACGCCTGGGACGTGCACTGGCAGCCGGGCGGCGGGCGGATGGTCTACCGGAAGGGGGAACCTGGCGGCGTGAGCCGCCTTTACCTCGCAGGCCGCGACGGCAGCGACGAGCAACTCATCCCCGATTCGGAAGAGATGTCCCTGATGTTCCAGCAGTGGAGGGGGTATCCCGCCTGGTCGCCCGACGGCCGCTGGCTGCTGACCATGCGCCAGGACGGTAGCCACTACCTGGTGGACCTGGAGGCCCTGGCGGCTTACCCCCTGGACGTGGCGCAGGTCTACGGCTGGCCCGGCATCGACGAGTACCTGGTGGCCGCCGTGCCCGACGAGCGCCTGGAGGACTTTCGGCAGGGCGAGGCGATGCCGGTGGACGTCTACCGCTGCGCGCCGTTGGGGGCGTGCGCGTGGCTGGGGGCGGTACCGCGATGGGCCCAGGTGGGGTATGGGCGGCCGTGAGGGGGAGGGAGGATACGGCGAAAAAACAGCTGAAGCCGTTACTACGGAACCTTGACTCGGAGAGGGTTCGTAGTAACGGTTTTAGCCGTCCAGAACGACTCAAGTCGTTACTACCAGCGAGAATTGCTCCCTTATCCGACAGGCCCCTAGATCTCCTCGAAGCCATAGCGCTCAAACTTTAGCGTCCGGCTGTTCTCGCTCACCGTCCGGATCGTGCTCTCGTCGAACCCATCCGCCTTCCTGGCGTCGATTTCGATGGTAATCTCGACCTCGCACCCCACCTGGCTGGTCAGCCGCTGGACGACCTCCTCGACGATGAGCCCTATGTCCTTGTTCACGCGCTGTGCATCAACCGCCACCCGGCCATAGTAGCGCGAGATCACCTTCTCCACGGTCTCGGGCTTCTCACGTATTGGCTTCCCGCCCTCATCAGAAGTCTTGGTTCTTTCCTTACCTTTCTCCTCAACCTTGATCTCGGGCGACGCAACTACGTGCTCGGGATGGACCAGCAGGCTCCGGTCGTCGAAATACACCGTCCCCAGTGTGCGCAAGACCAGCCCCGTGTGATACCCTTCCGGGCTCTTCCCGGTGGCATACGCAAAGGGTGCATCCAGCCGGCCGACGCCGTCCCTCACCGCCTTGACCAGGACTTCGCGATCGAACAGGCGCGGTAGATAGCAGTACTGGGCCAGGTACTCCCAGAGCTGCTTGAGCCCCACCTCCCAGCCGCGCTCCTCGCTCCAGATGTAGCGGTCGAGCTCCATCCGCAGAATGTCGGGCGACCAGTCATAGATCAGCAGCCCGTCATTGCGCAGCCGGCGGCCCGCCCGGTCGTAAAAGCTGTCGTCGCCGCTGATTTTGCTCGCCTGGAACTCGATGGGCCGCAGCGGCTCGGGCTGCACCGGTACCAGCAGCCAGTTGTAGGCGCCACGCACCCGCAGGTCCACCGTCTCGTGGGCCTTGTCCAGGCTCGTCCTGACCTGGCGGCGCTGCTGGGCGTCCAGGTTCAGCTCGTCGCGCTCGTCCTGGATCGACTGCCACGCCAGATAGTCGCGCACCGCCAGCCGCAGCGCCTCGGCGTCTCCTTCGTCGGCGGCGAGAAAGACGAGCATGTTCTTGCACAGTCGTTGCTGCGTGCCGCGGCTCTCCAGTATACGCCGCGCTGCCCGCAGTGCCTCCGTCTCGCCCGTGCGCTTGTGCGTGGCGACCGGATGTAGGACGACGATCCGCACCCGGTCCTCGTCGGCCACGTCAGAGGTTTCGGGTGGAGCGACGTGATGTCCCGCAAAGTCGCGGTTCTTGGGCACGCCCTTCAGCCGCGTTACCAGCTCGGCGTTCACCTCTTCGTCGCGGTATCCCTGCGCGCGGTCGCGAGCCAGCTTGTTGACCGTCGGCCGCGTGTCGTACCAGTAGCGGCTGCCGTCGGTGTAGAGGTAGGTGAGCTGGCCGCCCATGCGTCGCAGTGCGTCGCCAAACACGGCTGCCGGCTCGCCCGGCTGGCTGCAGCCCAGGCGCACGCGCACCTCCTCCAGCCCACGAACCCGCTGGGCAGTCACCGAGGGCGCACTACCGACAAAGATCGTCCGTGCCACGCGCCGCGCCGCGTTGTAGCGCCCCAGCGCCGGCACATTGGCATCGATGGCAAACGGGCGCGACTCGGGCCCGTCAATGTCGGTGTCGAGGACTGCCGCCCAGAAATCGGGCAGGTAGCGCAGCAGCTCGTTGCGCACCGGCGTCGAGTCGAGGGGCAGCGTGCCAGGCATGATCAGCAGCGCCTGGTCGCCGCGCGTCCACAACTGGTGGATAACGGCCGCCATCAGGCGCAGCACGCCTCGGGTGCGCTGGAAGCGCTCCAGCGTCGACCAGTCCTGGTAGAGCCGGTCAAACAGCTCGGGGTGGATGGGGTAGGCCGCCCGCACGCGGTCGATGTAATCCCGCTCGGCCACGCCGGCCGGGAACTCGCCGGCAGCGTTGCGGTACATGTCGCCAAACGCCCCCACCACGGCGTCGCGCGCCGGGTAGTCGATCTCGGTAGCAAACAGCCGACGGCGCACGATCTCGAAACTCTCCGTAGGCGTCACCGGCTTCCACACCGACTCCAGCCGGCCCACGACGTGGGCCAACGCGTTCAGCACCGCCTGCCCCGCCTCGCCGCCGATCTCGATGTCCGACTCGGGCAGCGCGACGAGCAGCATCGACTCGGGCGAGCGCTTGAGGGCTTCGGTAAGAGCCTGCATGAAGGTCATGATCGAGTCGAAGGAGCCGCCCGGCAGGTCGTCGACGCGGTACAGGTTGCGGGCGTAAGCCACCAGCTCGTCGACGATCACCAGGCAGGGGCCAAAGCGGTTGAACAGCTCGCTCAGCGTGTTGGCGCCGGGGCTGACCCCTTTCAGGTCCGACGGCTCCACCATACGATACGCTTCGACGCCGCCCAACTGATAGGCCAGCTCGCCCCACAGCGTGCGCGCCGTGGCATCGGGGTACTCGCGTGGGCGTGCCGGGTCGAGGGCCGTGCCGACCAGGACGGCGATGTTCGCCTCGGGCAGATCGACGTCGCCGATCCGCTTGCGGATGCGATCGCCGCCCGGTACGTCGGCCAGCTCGATGCCCCCGCCGCAGATGTGGTAGAGGGCCAGCATGCTGTGCGTCTTGCCCCCGCCGAAAGCGGTTTGGAGCTGGACAACGGGCTCGCCGCCCTGGGCCGTCAGGCGCCGGATGCCGGCCACCAGCAACTCCAGCAGACCCTCGGTCAGATACGTCCTTCGAAAGAACTCGCGTGGGTCCTGGTACTCGGCCTCGGCAGTGCCGGCCAGCACCTGGGCCAGGTCGGCGGCGAATTCGGCCTGGATGTAGCGTCCGCTGGCCACGTCGGGATGCGGCTGCACCACCTCGCGCCACGGTTTGAGCCCGAACGTCGTCGTGACCTGCTCGCCCTGGACGACGGTCTTCTTTTTCGCTTCCTCGGCCTCGGCCTCGAACCGCTGCCGCAGCAAGTCGCGGCCGATCTCTTCGACGCGGGCTGCTTCCGGAGCGGCGCTGACCATTCTGAGCAGGCGGGCGGCGGTGTCGGCGATGCGGTAGGCTTCGTCGCTGGAAAAGGCCGCCTGGTGCGCCCAGTTGTTGCGCGCCTCAATCATCTCGCTGACGTAAGAGCGGCCGACGTGGCCCAGCTTCTCCTGGAAGGCGTCGTTCCAGCGGCGCCACATCAGGTGCAGGCAGGCATGGGTGTCGAGCGCATCGAGCAATGCGTCGGCCGACGTCCAGGCGTCCGCCGGCAACCCGGGATAGCCCGGCGTGGCCAGCGCCGCGTCCATCTCTTCGCCGTACCCCTGCCCGTACGTCTGCCGGTACTCGCGGACAATGAAGGGTGCCAGACCGTCCTTCAGGGCTTGCATGATCCGTCCAACGCGTTCTCTGTTGCTTAGTGCCATATTCATTTCCCCCAGATGCGGGTATCCGTGAAAGAAGACACTGTCCTATTCCACGACGTCTTCCGTCAAGCTGAAAGGTAGATCCTCTAGGCCGCGGGGATACCTTGAGCCAAGAGGTCCAGTGAGGCATCTAGTTAAGACAGGATACCAACAACCGTCAACTTGGGTCTTACCATTTCTGATATCACTCAAGCTAACCCATTTGTCAAGGTGGCCCAGATGTAAAGATGGCCGGTCTATTGTGACGTGAAAGATGTGCAGGTGATAGTTCGTATAAATCCCTGTAGTATTTGACACCTCAGAGTCGTAGAGATCTGTTAACTTGTTTAGCCGATAGTCACGTCCCGTAAGCTGGTTCCTGACGTCAATTTCCTCTATCAATTCCCGCTTCACTGCCGCTGACAAACTTCTATCGCTGGGGCGAACCTTGCCACCGATTGCCTGGTACTGCCCCGCATCGTCGTCTAAACGCATCAAGACTACAGGCTCCCCGTCGCTTGCACGACGAGCCTTAATGATGGCCACCACGACTTCTAACTGCCGGATAGGCAGCATATCCGCGTCATGATCTTGCCGCTTACGTTCCATTGAGTAAAGAAACTGAGCACCAGAGTCAAGCACCTGGTGCAACCGGGATGCTCCCGCACCTTCTCTTTCCCAATTTGAAACGAGTGGCAGGTCGTGATCCAGGAATTGTCCGAGACTCTGCAAGAAGTAACCTGCTATCTCCGAGCGAGGCCGCAGCGACGCTTTGGGCCATGACTCTGAAGCATCAATAGCAAGGGGGTCAAACAGCTGTTGCAGTAAGGTTACGACGCCCGCTGTCAGTCCAAGAGAAAACCCGCCATGTTCTCGAATTGGAAGTAGTCGATCTAGAGCGATCGGGGTGTCGCCAGAGACGGCAATTCCTTGAACAATCTCACGAACTAAGCCTTGCAGCGACTCAAGTGAAAAATCCGACGTGTCATACGACGCTCGGTCATCAGGCGAGACATGGCCCGCTGGCAGTTTGGTGCCAGATTGATGCAATTGAGAAGCACAGCGCCAGTACTGCCTCGGGTTGTTCTCCTTAACCAGCTTTTCGAGCTCGGCAAGCAACAGTTTTCTTCCACTGTACTCAATCAGGAAGTCGGCTATTTCTCCTAACCCAGCACTCTGCGGAAGTTGGCGAATCTCCCGAAACTCGGAGGTATCGCCACAAATTCGTCGTAGCTCCCCAGCCGTGAAGGCTTCTGTCAGTAGTTCTCGAAACACTCTCCTATTGTAGCCCGAGAAAGCATCCATGCTAACCTCCTCTTTGGATGAACCTGACCTAAATCCTCGATGGCCGGTCCTCGTCAAATGGTTTCCAGGACCAATGGTGCTTCTTGATCGTCTCACCTCCAGCACGACTGCCCTCCTGGGTTGCAAAGTCCTTATCTGGCAGTCCCTCGATCTCCACTTCAACGATGTGTATCAAATAACGTGTTATAAGGCCTGGGTAGGAAGGAGATGCGCCTTCCTCACGGTACTGCCGAAGGGCGCCATCCAAAATCTTCACCTGCGTTGGCTCAACACCCAATTCCTCTCGCAGTCCACGGAGTGCAGTATCGTGACAAGATTCTCCTGCGCGAATTTTTTCGCCGAGAGGATGATTGCGAGATCGCCTTCGGCGGTCGCTCAACTCCTGTTCAGTCTCTACGAGCACCAGGTTCGCCCTACGAACCAAGACTTGCACCAGGGACACAACCCGCAGTGCGGGTGCCTCCTGGAGCTGGCACTCGCCACTCACCAACTCCGCGAAGAGTGAGTCTATAGTTTTCGCACTGCCACGTCCCCAGAGTGACGTGTCAATTCCGTTTGAAGCCAACCACGACCTCAGTTCATCCACACTACTGATTTCGGCAACCTGGCTCTGGGGCATCTCTATAGGCTGACTGTTGGACATTAACTTCTCCTTGTCACAGACATCTTGCGCATGCAAGATGTGGCTCAGTTCAAATTGACGTCTAGAAAAGCCTTCCCTGCTGAACCTGCTCCCTGAACCCCCGCGCCTGTTCCTGGCTTGCACCCCACGAGATCACCAGCGCGTTGTAATCGCGAGCGTGCTCGGCCCACCCCTTCCGCTCGCAGATGCTGTACAGCCTGTAGGCGAGCTGCCGCGCCTGGGCAGCCAACTCTGATGGCATCTTGGCCAGGAGCATGGCCGCGCCCTCTTCGCCATAGACGTTGAGCCGCTCGACCAGGTGGTGGACGGCCTCCCAGACGGTAAGCCGCCGGTCAGCCCTGGGATCCCAGGCAGGATCGAGCTCGGCCCAGCGCCGCAGCCGAACCTTGCCCGCCCCGGACTCCAGCACGCCGGCGTGGGCCAGACCGTCAACGCTCGTGTTCTTGGCCCGCGCCAGCACGTCGGCCTGACCAAATGGCCCTTCCCGGAAGCCGAACTGCTCGAACCAGGCGACGGCAAAGCGCGAGTCCTCGTCAATGTGGCCTTCTTGCTCTGCCAGGTAGGCGTCCAACTCCTGGTTGATAAGCTGCAAGGCGGTGCGTACGATCAGCCGCTCGCCGTTAGGTTCCAAAACCTTGTTGTACCGGCTGTAGATGGCCATGCCAGGTCCGATGCTGGCTTGGGCCAGATCGACCGGAGCTATGTTACCAGATTGCATCTTGCGTAGGGCTATCGGTAGCTCTGATCGCAACTCATCAACAAACTCACGGCGGGAGATCACTGAAGCATCAGATGCAAGTGAACGGCAAACTAGCACAATAGACGAAGCGAGAGCGTTTCTGTCGCTTGCTACCATACGGTTGCTGAGCTCTGTTCGAATGGGCCACGTTCCCACTATCATGAATCCAGAATCAATGAGGCCTGCCAGCATTGTCTCCCATCCAGTACTTGCAACTTCGTCTCCAGCTACTACCTCGGCTTGCTTGAACGCATAATATGCCGTGAGTGGATAATCTGGAGATACGATCTTTCTCATCCTGCTGAATGCCTGCATCAGCCCAATCTCAAAATTTCTATTTGCAGCCTCTCTGTCTCCATCAAATCGAAACGCCGTTGCGACTATCTCCTCCCTCTTCGGCACGAGCATCGTGGAAAAGATTATCGGGTAAATATCTCCTAAAGCTCTACGCATCCATACGTAGAAAAAATCTGAGAGGCTCCCATATTCGATATTATCATAGTATGGTGGATCCGTTGCAATCGGAACTGCACCGTTGCTATCTATCGTGCGAGCGTCTTTCTGATCTGCGTGACCAGGCACGACTGGCTGAAGACACTCAATTACTTTGGCGATCCACTGAATATTGTTCCTCCAACTGCCACTTGAATCGCTGAAAGGATTTCCCTCAGCATAATCCCAAGTCATTGGAATTCCCTGCCGGGCAAAGGTATTCCTTAGTGCTTCCATTTTGGGACTGCTATCCCATGAGCATATGGTCGAACCGCGATCTGCAGCACGGCTCAAAACAAATGACAAGTAAACGGCGATTGCCTCTGCATATGCCATCGCGCCATAACCATTATCACCCAGGCGCACCTTGCCTGGTGGCATTCCTGCCTCAAGCGCATCAGCCTGAACTTGCTCACGTACTTCATGGATAAGCTGGGTGAAAGTGCCCAGGGCAACTAGCTGACGCGACGAGAAATAGTCAGCAAAAATATGAAATCCATATGTACGGCCTTGGGCATTGCTCCCAAATGTTCCACGAGCTTGTTCGGTCGGCAGATACCTGTCATCACTATGATGCTTCAGATAGTCAGCAGCTGTAACCAATGCTGTTTTTGCCTGTTGGTTCCCAAAAGGATAATAGCTTCGTCCTTTGCTCCCCTCAGTCACTATTGCCAGTGGGTAGACTTTCAGCTTTCCTATCTGCGCTTGTTCATCAATGTAGCTTCCATCAATAGGTGCATTGGACAACAGACACCTAAAGCTCGCATGTCCTGCCTTTGTACCGGCATCGATGGTGGCACGATCGACAGGTTTTCCGCGAACGATTTCGAATCGGTAGGTTTGTGAGGATTTGTTGATTACCGGATCGAGCCAGACCTCTTGGCCTTTCTTGCGCCCAAGCCAGAATGAGCGAACAAGTGGAACGTGAGCACTCACGGCAGGGTTTGGACTCTCGACGGTTCTCGACCATAGCCAGGCAATAACCGTCTCGCCGTTGCAATCAGGATACAAATGACCTATTCTCTCCCATGCGCGGTCTCTCATCCACTTACCGTAATAGCGCACATCGGCAGCCAACCCCGCTGCCCCCTTCCAGCGCGTGCCACTGCCCATCTTTTCGCGGTCGCGAGGGTTCACCGGCGGCATATTCGCAAACCTTGGCGGGATCTCGATAAGGGCTTTGTTGATCATCACCGCCACCGGGTTCAGGTCGCTGGCGTGGGCCTCCAACCCCAGGCGTTGGGCTTCCAGGGGGATGCTGCCCCCGCCGGCAAACGGGTCCAGCAGCGGCGGCGGGTTGTCGTTCGTCGCCAGCCGGATCAGCCTCCGCGCCGTCTCTAGCACCTGCTCGTCCGTCGTGCTCTCCCACTGCACCAGGGTCTCGATAAAGTCGAACAGCCGCTGCCGCGGTGTGTCGTCGGCCGCTGCGTTCTTTCCTCGGGGCAGGTTGCGGCACGCTTCCACGAACTCGGCCGGCGCCTCAGGGTCGTTGGGATCGTCCACCAGCGAGGCGAAGATCACTGCCCGGCAGGCGGCCAGCGGCCGGCGCGCCCACCACAGGTGAAGGGTGCTCGGGTGCCCGTGGCGGATCGACTTTTCACGGGCGCTGGCGATGTTGATCGCCTCCAGCGGCAGTGCGACTTCGATCAATTTCTTGCGGTAGGTCATAGAACAATTCCTAGATCTGTCAATTCGTGCTTGGATACCACGCGGACGCCGCCCATCAGTTTGAGCACAAACACGTGAACTTGATACTCGCTCTTGGCAATTGTGAACTTGTATTTCTTGTTGGGAACCGGGTTTAGCCGATCCTTCCGGCCACTAGTGGGGGCATCCCAGCAGATGACCTTGGGATACTGCGAAGGTGAGTGCCCATGGGCTTTGTAAGAATAGAAGTTGTTCTCGATCTCAACGACAGCCGCTCGCTGGGGCTCACTGTCTCTATCTTCTTGGAAATTCACCAGTAGATCAGGGCCTTTTTGCGCACCAACATACCCGAGGCTCTGGAATCTGTGGAATGGTAGTCCGCCCAAGGCTTCCAGTTTCCAGATGAGGCCGTTGACCTCGCTCTCATTTCTCGGCTCACGCATAAGCAGGACCGGCTGTTCGCCCTCCCGCTGCAACACAACCCAGTTCTGATCCTCCGATTCAATCAAGCGTTTCTGCTCTGCCAGATAATCAGCTGTTTCCTGTCGCTTTTTCTTTGTCGGGATTTGCCTGAATTTGTCCAAGTACTCGGATGAAGTCTCGAGATCCTCCAAAAGCTGGCGCACAGCCCTCTTGAATTCTACCGTTGCCGCAGAGTCGACCAGGTCGCTTCGTGAGATGTTCATCTCCATGCTCATGTGGTCACACTCGATAACCAGGCAGGTGTTCCCTTTGCCAGGAAATCCGCGCAAGATGCTGCGAGCGCCGTATTCCTCCATGCTCAGTTCAAAGTAGGGAATGCCTTTGGCCGAAAGGATCAATCCCGTGTTCAGACCACTCTTGTCTAATCCATACCGACCTCCATCCCAGGTCAAGAATCCCTTCAATGTCACAAGTCCCAAACTCGGCCATGACTTGACGATGTTGACGATGAGTCGTTTGTCTTGTTCATCAAACGCGACACCTCTCGGCCAATGAATGTCGCGAAACTCCGGGAATCCGAAGGGAAGCACCTCTAGGTTACCCAAGACGGACAATGTGATCACAGGTGGATTCTCTCGTGCTGTCACAAAGCCGGCAAAGGTCCGGTGTACGAGATGGTCGCGAATCTCCGACAAGGTAAATGGACTCTCCTGTCTGTGGGGAGGGTGCCCAATCACGCGAATTCGGGTACCTGTCTCACGGCTACTATCTGGAAAATCAGTGACCTTGGGCTTGGGTACAAGGCTACGCTCTAGCGAACTCCAGGGCTCGTTCACCACCACAAAGTGTTCCGGGTGATTCTCAAATCGCGTCGTTATCTCTACCCGGCGAGACTGGTAGGCAAGCTTCGAGCCCAAGCCTTTCCATGAGAACTCATCGGACTCTACCCCAGCAATTGCACTCATGCCAAGTCCAAGAAATCTATCCAATCTTCCAGGAACTGCCGCATGAGCAGTATAATTCATTCCACATCCATTATCTTCTATTTCAAAGATGTGGCCTTCCTTGTCTTTGGTATAACTGATTTCGATTCTCGTTGCGCCCACTTCCCGTGCTCCAGCGTTCGAGAGGAGCTCGCGGACCAAGTCGAGAGGGTGTTTGCGCTCTTTGATCAAGTTCTTGAAGATGGCGATTTCGTTCCTGAAAATCTCGGCATCTCTTGCCGTGCTTCTTTGGGCTTCTTCAAAAGCTGCTGCCATAGTCATTGGGCTCCCTCCTGTTCGTCGGTCCGATGCCTCATTGAAGCTGTGACACTTTGCTGCTTCGTGCTAGCAATTCTCTCACATTGTAATTCACACTGGTTACCCCAAAATCCGGTTCCCTGCCAAAAGGCTTTCGCAGGTAACGTGGTTCCCGGGCTTGCCCACCGTCTATTTCTACAAATGCCAAGATATACTGTTCCGGGCTATTGATCCCGGTCAGAATCTCATTCCGCGTGACCGTCACCGTCTCCGCCCCGGCCCGCCGCCCCTTCACCTCGATGAACCGCAGCCGGCCCATGCGTGGGTCCAGGCTCTCGATGTCGTAGCCGAGGTTCTCCTTGTGCACATCGCGCGGATGGTTGTTGAGTCGGGTCTCGGATTCCATCACCGCCTGCATGGCGATCGCTTCGGTGACGCGCGTGTCGAGCAGCTCCGGTGGGGTGCGCTCGCCCAACAGCAGGCCCACGGGCACGACCACGGCGCCGCCGACCACCACTGGCGGTGTGGCCGAGATCTGCCGCTCCAGCGCCAACTCCTGGCCGCGCCGTTCCAGCCGGGCCGACAGCTCGTCGGCTCGCTGCTGGGCCAGGGCCGCGTTGAGTCGCACGTTAACCTTGCCGTCTTTTTCCTGCGCGCGCAGTTCGGCGGCGCGCCGGTCCCAGAAGTTGATCTCTTTGGTCAGCCGCTCGTGCACCGCGGCCACCGTCTTGTCGATCTGTTCCTCTCGCCGCCGGCGCACCCGTTCCAGGTGGCGCGGCACCAGGTTTTCCACCGCATAGCCCACCACCGTGCTCTCCAGGGCCTCGCCCGCCAGCCAGTCACCGGCCAGAACATCCTCCAGGCGTTCCAGTTCCTCAGCGGTCGCCGGGTGGTAGTCCAGGTATGGGGCCTGGCCGCCGGCGCGGACGTTGCCCGCCTCGTCAATCTCGACAAAATGGACCTCTCGGGAGATAGGACGGCTGAAGCCGTTACTACGAACGGCGGCGTGGATGTTCTGCTCCAGGAAAAAGAGCACCCGCGGCGAGGTGCCGGGGTCGGTACGGTCGACCAGCACTGCACCGGAGCGCAGGGTTTCGCGGTTGGCCCCCAGCACCAGGTCCATGACCGCATCAAGCAGGGGATGGCCGGGGCACACAAAGTCGGCATCCGGCAGCCCGGCCAGGTTCATCAGCTCTTTGTCAAAGCAGACGCGGTCGTACTTTTCCCATACAGGCACCGCGGTCCCGATCTCTTTCGCCCGCTGGCGGATGCGCGCCGGCACGTAGCTGATCCGGCAGCGGCCCGGCTCCCGCTCGTACATCGAGCCGCCCAGGCTCTGAAAGGCGCGCATGAAGAACGACTTGATGTAGTGGGGCTGCAGCCGGCGGGCGGCGTAACGCTCCATCTCTTCCCGGATGCGCACGATCTGCGACACATCCATGCTATCGCTCACCAGCGAGCGCGTTTCCAGCAGCTCGCGCACGCGCTCCCTGTCGACGGCGCTGTCCACCGCCTGCTCCAGCCTGGCCCGCACCTCGGGCTGGTCCCCGTAGCGAATGGCTTCCACGAGCAGGCTGCGCAATGGTGTGTGCTCAAAGAGGGCGCCCAGCACGTCGAACACCTTCCCTTGCAGCGCCGCGCTCTCGGTCTCCAGCTTTGTCAGGAGCCGGGCGTACACCTGCCCCTCCCGCGTCTCACCGGCGACCAGGTTCCACAGGTGGCACACTTCGGTCTGCCCGATGCGATGGATGCGCCCAAAGCGCTGCTCCAGGCGGTTCGGGTTCCACGGCAGGTCGTAGTTGATCATCAGGTGCGCCCGCTGCAGGTTGATGCCCTCGCCGGCGGCGTCGGTAGCCAGCAAAAAGTGGACGTCGGGGTCGTTTCGAAAGCGGTCCTCAGTCTCGCGCCGCGCCTGCCTGGGCACGCCGCCGTGGATGGTGACCATGCCGTCGTCGCGGCCAAACAGCGTGCCGATCCGCTCCCAGAGGTATGTCAGTGTGTCGCGGTGCTCGGTAAAGATGACCAGCTTGCGCCGCTGCCCTTTCTCATCCACCATCCGTTGGTCGTCCTGCACCAGCGTCGCCAGCTCCTCCCACTTGCGGTCGGTACCGCTCTGGCGCACGCGGTAGGCCATCGCCTCCAGGTTGCGCAGGGTCGCGATCTCGTTCTCCAGCTCGGCGATGGTCAGCGACGCGGTGGCGCTGTCAATGATCTGCTCCTCGACCGCTTCCAGCTCGTCGGCCGGGGCGTCGTCCAGATCCTCCAGGTAGTCCGGATCGTAGTAACGGGTAAGGTCGTCCGGTACCTGCGCGGTGCGCTGGCCGCTCTGGACCTCTGCCAGGCGCTTTTCCAGGCGTTGGCGGCGGCGCTTCAAAGACTGGTAGATCGCCTCGGGCGAAGAGGCCAGGCGACGCTGGAGGATGGTCAGGGCAAAGCCCACCGTGCCGCGGCGCTTGTCGTCACCCAGTTGGTCGGCGCGGTTGAACTCGGTGCGGACATAGGTGGTGACGGCGTCGTAGAGTTCGGCTTCGCCCGGCGACAGGGGATAGTTCATCGTGTAGGCCCGTCGCTCCGGGAACAGCGGGCGGCCGTCAAAGCGGCGCAGATCCTCCTTGTTCATGCGCCGCATGATGTCCGAGATGTCGACCTCGTGCACGCCTTCGCGGAAACGACCCTCGAAACGATCCGGGTCAAGCAGCCTGAGGAAGAGTTGAAAGTCTTCCTCCTTGCCATTGTGCGGCGTGGCCGTCATCAAGAGCAGGTGGCGGCAGATGGAGCCGAGCTGTTTGCCCAGCTTGTAGCGCTTGGTCTCTTCCAGCTCGCCGCCCCAAAAGTGGGCCGACATCTTGTGCGCCTCGTCGACCACGATCAGGTCCCAGTCGCTGCGCTGGAGCTGCTCTTGCAGGCCGTCGTCGCGGGCGACCTGGTCCAGGCGGATGATGGCTCGGTCCTTTTCCAGGAAGGCGTTACCGCTGACGGCGGCTTCGTAGGTCTCGCGGGTGAGGATCTCGAACCGCAGTTGGAACTTGAACCAGAGCTCGTCCTGCCACTGGTCGGCCAGGTTGCCCGGGGCGCAGATGAGGCAGCGCTGCACATCGCCGCGGGCCATCAACTCCTTGATGAGCAGGCCGGCCATGATCGTCTTGCCGGCGCCGGGATCATCGGCCAGCAGGAAGCGCAGGGGTTGCCGGGTCAGCATCTCGCCGTAGACACCCGTGATCTGGTGCGGCAGGGGCTCGATCAGAGACGTGTGGACGGCGAGGACGGGATCGAACAGGTGGGCCAGGTGGATGCGGTAGGCCTCGGCCACCAGGCGGAACAGGTCGCCGTCGGCGTGAAAGGTCCACTTTCGCTGAGTCTGGACAATCTCCAGGTCGGGCTCGTCGCTGCGATAGAGCAGTTGGGTGCCGGGCTGTCCGTCCTGTCGCTTGTAAAAGATCTCGAGTGCCGTGTTCCCATGCCACTGCACCCCCACCACGGTGACTTCTTGTTGCGGGAGAATGCCCCTGACTTTGACTCCTGGCTTCAGGTCATCAAGGTTTGCCATGGTCCTGATCCACAGAGCATGTTCCGACTCCGGTAGAGCTACCAGCCTGTCAACCATGATTTGATGGGTGCTTGTGGTGAAAGAAACGGCTGAAGCCGTTACTACGATCCCATCAAGTCAGCCTTGACACGGTACTACGTCTCGTGCTTCCAATTCATGGCAAGCATCAGGTTGGGGTTCTCGATACGCTACCCACGATGAGCCACGGGGCTCTTGCTTTCGGGCCAACTTACGAGGATTATAGCACTTTTAGGGCCAGAAGGCAAACCGCCACGGTCGCGCCGGATGGTACTGCGCGAGCCTGAGCGACTTTCAAACCGACGAACACGCCGGCCATCTCACAACCCCAAGATCCCCAAATTCCCCCGCCACGGCCCCACCGCCTCCGCCTGCACCTTGGCCACCGACTTCACGATCTGGTGGACGTGGTTCAGGTCGTGGACCACCCACGCCGCGAGCAACTGGCCCAGCGTCACCGTGCCGAGGACCGGGTGCTCGGCCGTCCGGTTATAAGTCGTCGGGCTTCAGGTCCAGGCCATGGAGCGCGCCGAGGTTCTTCCGGCGCAGCGATTCGAAGCGGGTAAGCATCGTGCCCACGTACCGGTCGTCTATCTCGCCCGGGTCCGGCATCTGCCGGAAGGGGGGAAAGCGGCGCTCGCTTTCGGCCGACAGGATGATCCTCGCCCTGGGCATCCAGTTCGTGCGCTCGTTGTGGATCAGGTGAACGAGGACCATGCGCGGCGACCAGGCATCCGGCTCCTCCCGAAAGTCGAGCCAGGCCTGGGGCAGGGGCGCCAGGAGCGAGCGGAGTGTGGCCGGCGTCGACTCCAGGATGGGGACCGCCTGGCCGGCGTCGAGGGATGGTCCTATCTGGCTTTCCTTCATGCGGGGTAACTGCTCAGGCATCCGCTGCGCCGCCGGTTGAAACCGGCGTCTGAGATCAGAAACGCGTTAAAACGCGTTCGGAGTCGGTGTGGTGTGAACCCGTTTCAACGGGTTTTCGGTATCAGCCAGCGTTTCAACGCCTGGCAGGCAGGGCGGCTGAACAGTAACCATGCGGGACCCTCTCTTTCACGGGGCCGGGGGCCCGGCATTGCCCCTGGCTTTCCGCCGCAGCCGGGCATCCGCCCTCGCGTGCGTTTCCAGGATCAGCCGCCTGGTTGCGGCGTTGTCGCCGGCGGGCGCACGCCGGTTGACGGCTCGTGCAGCGGAGCCTCTTCGCTTGCCGGATTGTACTGCAATTCGGGGGAGAATGCAAGGGCCTTCGACGGGCCCCGCCCATTCCGGAGCCCGATTCTCCAACCCGACCCTACCTCAACCCCAACCCAACCCGTAGGCCACCCAAAGCGCCTCGTGATATAATGGACCCTGTCCCTCGTGTGCGCTGCCAGCAACGCGACGCTAACCCCGCTCAACAGCGAGCCAGGCAACGAAAGACAGCCAACCGGGCCTGCCCACGCCGGTGCTGCCGACCGGCGACCGGGCATGATTCACACTGGAGGTTAGAATGGAAAAGGAACGCCGGCCAAAAGGTACCTGGGTCGAGGAACCCACCGAGATTGACGAGCACAGCAAGCAAAGACAGCTGGAGAATTTCACCGAAGACGGCATGGGCGAGCACCTGACGACGGATCAGGGTGTCCGCGTGAGCCACACCGACGACTCGCTGAAGGCGGGCGAGCGCGGGCCGACGCTCATGGAGGACTTTCATTTCCGGGAAAAGATCACCCACTTTGACCACGAGCGCATCCCGGAGCGCGTGGTCCACGCCCGGGGCTCGGGCGCCCACGGCTACTTTGAGCCCTACCAGTCCATGGCCGAATACACGCGGGCCAGCTTCCTGCAAGAGCCGGGGCAGAGGACGCCGGTCTTTGTCCGGTTCTCCACCGTCGTCGGCTTTCGCGGATCGGCCGACACGGTGCGCGACATCCGCGGCTTTGCCTGCAAGTTCTACACCGAGGAGGGGAATTTCGACCTGGTGGGCAACAACATCCCCGTCTTTTTCATCCAGGACGGCATCAAGTTCCCCGACCTGGTGCATTCCATCAAGCCCGAGCCGCACAACGAGATGCCCCAGGCCAGCGCCGCCCACGACACCTTCTGGGACTTTGTGGCGAGCACGCCCGAGACGGCGCACACGATCATCTGGCTGCTCTCCGATCGGGGCATTCCCCGCAGCTATCGGATGATGGAAGGCTTTGGGGTCAACACCTTTCGCTTCGTGAATGCCCGGGGCCAGGGCCGCTTTATCAAGTGGCACTGGAAGCCCACGCTGGGCCTCGCCCAGCTCGTCTGGGACGAGGCGCAAAAGATCGCGGGCAAGGACCCCGACTACCACCGGCGCGACCTGTGGGAAGCCATCGAGATGGGCAACTATCCCGAGTTCGAGCTGGGCGTGCAGATGATCGACGAGCAGGACGAGCACAAGTTTGATTTCGATGTCCTGGATGCGACCAAGATCTGGCCCGAGGAGCTGGTGCCGGTCATGCCCGTTGGCAAGATGGTCCTGAACCGCAACCCGGACAACTTTTTTACCGAGACGGAGCAGGTGGCCTTTCACCCCGGCAACCTGGTGCCCGGCATCGACTTTTCCAACGACCCCCTGCTCCAGGGGCGCCTGTTCTCCTACCTCGACACGCAGCTCATCCGCCTGGGCGGCCCCAACTTTCACGAGATCCCCATCAACCGCCCCCTGGCGGCTGTGCACAGCAACCAGCGGGACGGCTACCACCGCATGACCATCAACAGGGGCCAGGTGGCCTACTCGCCCAACATGATCGACGACAACCATCCCCGGCCGGCCTCGGCCGAGGAGGGCGGCTACGTGCACTACCAGGAAAAGGTGGAGGGCCGCAAGGTCCGTGGCCGCAGCGAAAAGTTCCAGGAGTTCTACCGCCAGGCGACGCTGTTCTGGAACAGCATGACCGAGCCCGAGAAGGATCACATCGTCGAGGCCTTTCACTTCGAGGTGGGCAAGGTGACCCGCCGCGAGATCCAGCAGGCCATCGTCGAGATGTTTAACCGGGTCGACGGCACGCTGGGCCGGCGCATCGCCGCCGGGCTGGGCCTGCCCGAGCCGGCCGAGCCGGGCGGGACGGGCGCCACCGAGTCGTCGCCGGCGGTCAGCTTTGCCAGCCACCCGGCCCCGGGGCCCCAGGGTCGCAAGGTGGCCGTCCTGGCGACGGACGGCTTTGACCATCGCCAGGTGGTGGGCGTCCTGGAGAACCTGAACCAGGCGGGGATCAGCGTCAAGATTGTCTCGGACCACGGGGGCACCATCGCCGGCGACGGCGGCGAGCAGCTCCAGGTGGGCGAGACCTTTGTGACCACGGGCTCGATAATGTACGATGCCGTGATCGTGGCCGGCGGCAGGCAGAGCGTGGGCACGCTGCGCATGGACGGCGACGCCGTGCACTTCTTGAACGAGGCGTTCCGCCACTGCAAGCCCCTGGCCGCGGCGGGCGAGGGCGTGGAGCTGCTGCGCGAGTCGCAGGTCCGGGGCGTGGAGTTGGCCGGCGGCGAGAACGGGGGCCGCCTCGTGGCCGACGAGGGGGTCATCACCGGCGGCGGCGACGACCTGGCGGCGCTCCTGGACGAGTTCAAGGCCGCCATCGCCCGGCACCGCTTCTGGGGGAGAAAGCAGAAGGACCACGTGCCGGCCTGACGAGGGGCGACGCACAACCAGGACCGCCGGCCCGATGGGCCGGCGGTTTTTGCTGCGCCGTGCAGGATTCGACCCTGCGACCCGCTGCTTGCAGGGCAGCCAGCATGCGTCGGTGCGAGGGTTTGCCAAACCATCCGCTCTGTGCTAACATTCGTGCTATGCACAAAACAAGGGAGGCCGCCATGCTGCGTTTGCTTCTCGTCACCTTGCTTTGCCTGTCGTTGCCGGACGTCGGCGCCGCGCTATCGCCCGCGCCAGCGGCGGCCGCCCAGGACATCTATACCGACGCGCTGGCGGTCGGGTGGAGCGACTGGTCCTGGGCTACGGTGGACCTGCAGGCTGCTGCCCCGGTGCACTCGGGCAGTCGCAGCATCGCCGTGACCTATGACGCCTGGCAGGGGCTGTATCTGCACTACCCCGAGTTCTCCACGGCCGGCTTTTCCCACCTGCGCTTTTTCATTCACGGCGGCAGCTCGGGCGGGCAGCAGCTCAACGTGTATGCGACCTACGCGGCCGACGGTTCCCAGCAGAATGGGCCTTCGATCGCCATATCGCCGCCCACAGCCGCTGCCTGGAGCGAGGTGCGCATCGCACTCGCCGACCTGGGCGTCGCCGGTATCCCGCTGACCGGCCTGGTCTGGCAGGACGCAACCGGCGGCACGCAGCCCACGCTGTACATTGACGACGTCGCCCTGGTCGCCGACGAGAGCCCGGACGGGCCCACGCTGAGCGGGGGCTATTTGCTGCCCCGTGCGGCGCCTGCCGATGGCTCCACGGACGTTATGGTCCGCGTCCAGGTCGACGACCCCCAGGGCCTGTCCGACGTTGCCGGCGTGGTGCTGGATGGGCGAGCGCTGGGCCGGGGCGAGGTCGCCCTGCACGACGATGGCCGGAGCAACGATGGCACGGCAGCCGATGGTGTCTATGGGGGAGTGTTCACGGTGGCGCCGGGCACGGCCAGCAGCGAACAGATTCTGCTCGTCACGGCACAGGACCGGGCCGGGCACCGCGCCAGCCTGCAACTGGGCGCCTTTGTCGTGTTGGCCCCGCCGGGCGGAGAGATCCCATCTGTGCTGCCGCAGCGCATTGGCTGGGGCTCCAACGCCTGGAGCGAGACGCCTGGTCAGGATTGGCAGGTGAACAGTGGCGTTCCATGGGACTTTGTCTACCAGTACATCACCTACGATTGGTACGTGGACGGCTGGGGCGGCAACTTTGTCGGGCGCTTTGTGAACCAGGCATGGAGCAAGGGCTACGTCCCGCTGATCTCGGTCTATATGATGCTGGGGCTGCCACCCACCTGCGGTGAAAGCGGCACCTGCTATGCATCCAAGCTGCAGAACCCCGGCGCGGTGAGCACCTATCTGGCCGCGTTGGAGGAAGCGGCGCGCCAGGCCCAGGGCACGCAGCCCGTCATCTTGCACCTGGAACCCGATTTCTACGGTTTCATGCAGCAACTGAGCAATATGGACGGGCGCCCGGCCGGCGTTCAGCCGGACGATCCCAGCTCTTACCCGGTGGCCTTGAACGTGGCAGGCTATCCCAATACACTGACGGGCTTTGGGCAGCGCATGGTGGACGTGATCCACGCCACCGCGCCCAACGCGCTGGTCGCGCCCATGGCGAGCATGTGGGCGACCAACCAGGATCCGAACTCGGTCACAATCTCGGAAGTGATCAGCATCGCGCAACGCACGGCGGCCTTTGTTGATGCCATGGGCGGGGATCGGTCAGACCTGCTGGCGGTCGAGTGGAGCGATCGCGACGCGGGCAGCGGCCTGCGCCCGTGGTGGGACGACACGGACCTGACGCTGCCGCGTCCCACACGGGCGATCCTGTGGGAGAACGCACTCTCGGCCGCAGCGCGCAAGCGGCTGATCCTGTGGCAGATGCCCGTCGGCAACATGTCGCTCGACAATACCTGCGACCATTATCAAGACAACCGGGCCGCCTATGCCTTTCAGCATCCGCGCGATCTGTTCGACGCCGGCGTGTTCGCCATCCTGTTTGGCGGGGGCGCCGAGTGCCAGACGCAGGTAACGACCGACGGTGGGTTTGTCGGCGCCCAGGGCGCCATCGCGTATGCCCCGCCCTCCGCGCCGGCGGGATTTGCTGCGGGCACGGTGGCAGGACCGTTTGTGCCCGTGCATTGGGATGAGAATAGCGAGCCGGACGTGTGGGGCTATCGAATCAGTTATCAACCGGCGCACGGTGGCTCGCCCACCACCGTCAGCGCCGGTCGCAAGAATGCGCTGCTTCTCTCGCTGCCAGGCGGCGACTGGACCATCACCGTGGCGACGTACGACGCCATGGGGCAGGTGAGTCCCGCGTCGATGGGCATCACGGTCACGACCACCGCCGCTGCCCACCACGTCTACCTGCCGGTGATCAGGCGATAACGATCAGGCGATAACCCCGCGGAAAAAGATGTGGCCAAGGCGTCGCAGCAAGAGCGGTGTATTCCCGTTATAGGTGAGCCGTGCAGGATTCGAACCTGCGACCCGCTGCTTAAAAGGCAGCTGCTCTGCCAGACTGAGCTAACGGCCCACGCAAGCTATTCTACCATTTTCCCGCGCGTTTGGCAAGAGGTTGGCGCGGCGGGGCCGGGGCACGGCCGTGGCCAGCTCGGTCCCGTTGCCTGGGACCGCCGAGCGCCTGCTCGGCCCTTCTCTCTACACGCAACCTGCCGAGCTCGCGCTCCCAGCAGTCGTCAAGAGACTATCCAACAACCGTCGGGCCGGGGCGCGGCGACGGACTACTCCGCCCCGTCCTCGCCCCGAAAGTCGACGAACCGGTAGCCCACGCCCCGCTCGGTAAAGATGTAGCGCGGGTTGCCCGGGTCGGGCTCGATCTTCTTGCGGAGGTAGGTGATGTACAGGCGCAGCAGCCCGGCCTCCTCGCGGTACTCGTAGCCCCACACCTTGGAAAGGAGCATCTCGTGGGTCATCACCCAGCCGGCATTGTTCACCAGGTGGTAGAGCAGCCGGTATTCCGTCGGCCGCAGGCTGATGCGCTCGCCGTCGACAATCACCTCCCGCGTCCGGAAGTCGATCTCCAGCCGGTCGTCGACGCGGATCGTGGTGCGCGGCACGGGCGTCGGCATCTCGGCCCGGCGCAGCACCGCCCGGATGCGGCTGGCCAGCTCTCGCGGGCTGAAGGGCTTGGTGACGTAATCGTCGGCCCCCAGCTCCAGCCCGCGGATGCGGTCCTCCTCGTCGCCCTTGACGGTCAGCATGATGACCGGCACGTTCGAGATCTCGCGGATGTGCTCCAGCGTCTCGAAGCCGTCCAGCTCGGGCATCATCACGTCCAGGACCACCAGGTCGGGCAGCTCGTCGCGCACCTTTTCCAGGGCCTCCATGCCGCTGCCCGCATCCGACACCTGGTAGCCTTCCAGCTCCAGGTTCATGCGCACAAAGCGCACCATGCGCGCCTCGTCGTCCACCACCAGGATCAGCTTGTCATCGGCCATGCCCTTGGTCCTCGTGCCCCCGCTACCGCCTTGGCAGCGTAAAGATAAAGATCGAGCCCCGGTCGGGGGCGCTCTCCACCCAGACGCGACCGCCGTGGGCCTCCACCACCGCCTTGACCAGGTACAGGCCCAGGCCCGTTCCCTCCGTGCGCCGCTGCAAGCCCGACTCCACGCGGTAAAAGCGGTCAAAGATCGCATCCTGCTCCTCGGCCGGGATACCGATGCCCTTGTCGGCCACATAGACCGTCACCCCGGCCCGGTCGACGCGGCCGCCCACCCACACCTTTCCGCCGGCGGGCGAGTACTTGACGGCGTTGCTCACCAGGTTCGCCACCACCTCCCGGAGCCGCTCGGGGTCGCCCCACACGGGCGGAAAGTCGGCCGGAAAGTCCAGCTCGAACTCGTGGACCTGGGTCTGGGTGCGAAAGGCATCCACCACCTTTTCGGCCAGGCGCGGCAGGTGGACGTCGGTGCGCTGGAGCTTCAGGCCGCCGGCCTGGATGCGGCTGGCCTCCAGCAGGTCGTCGATGAGGTGGGTCAGGTGATCGGCCTCCTCGCCGATGACGTCCAGCCCCTCGCGGAGCGTGTCCCGGTCCCACTGGGCGTCGTCGCGGCGCAGCGTCTCGGCATAGCCCTTGATGAGGGCCACCGGCGTCTTGAGCTCGTGGGACACCACAGAGACAAAGGTGGACTTCATCTCCTCCGCCTGGCGAAAGCGGGTGATGTCGACCACGTTATAGATCGTCCGCAGCAGGTTGCCCTCGGCGTCGTAGAGGGGCGTGGCGGTGACGCCCACGCTCAGGGGTGGGCCGCCGCGGCGCGCCACGCGGCCCTCGACGTAACGCCGCGTCCCGGCGGCGGTGGCCCGCCCGCCTGGCGCCTCGGGCAGGGGCACGGGCCGGTCGTGGCGGTCGTGGAGCACCAGCACCTCGCCGGGGGCCCGGCCCAGGGCGGCCTCGGCCTCCCAGCCGGTGATGCGCGTCAGGGCGCGGTTGAACACCTGGATCTGGCCCCGGCCGTCGACGATCATCACCCCGTCGGCGCTGTTGTCCAGGATGGCCAGGAGCGCCTGCTGCTCCTCGCTCACCTGCTGGTACAGCTCGGCGTTGCGCACGGCGATGGCCGCCTGGTCGGCAAAGGCGCTCAACAGGGCGCGGTCGGCGGGCGAAAAGGCGCCGCCGCCGATGCGAAAGACATAGATGGCGCCCAGGAGCTGCTCCTCGAACACCAGGGGCAGGGCCACCACCTGGGTGACGGCCAGGCCAGCGGCGGCGGCCACCATGCTCAGGCGCATCTGCACGTTGGGGATGCGCCACCGGGAAAAGGGGCCGGGCTCGTCCTCGATGCCCGGCAGGTCGGCCCACAGGGGCTGGAAAAAGCGGACCATGCTCTCGGGCAGGCCATAGTAGGCCCGCACGCGCATGGCCCCCTCCCGGCCGCGAAGGACGATGATGCCCACCTGGCCGCGCAACAGCTCCACGGCGCTCTGCAGCGTCAGCTCCAGGAGCGACGGCAGGTCCAGCCGGGAGGTCATGGCCCGGATGAGCTCCAACAGGGTTTCGCGCTGGCGTAGCTGGAAGTCTTGCATGTCGCTGGCGTCCTCGATCAGCGTTGGGCGACGGGCCCCGCCCCGGCCGAGGCGCGGCAGACGTAGAGGGCGGGCCGGCGCTGGGCCTGCCGCTCGTAGCCGCCGGCCACGGCGGGCAGGAAGGCGTCCAGGGCGTCGCGGTCGACGAGGGCCACGGCGCAGCCGCCAAAGCCCCCGCCGGTCATGCGCGCCCCCCAGCAGCCGGGCTGGGCCTGGGCCAGGGCGGCCATGAGGTCCAGCTCCTCGCTGCTCACCTCGTACAGGTCGCGCAGGCTGGCGTGCGACTCGTTCATCAGCCGGTCAAAAAGGGCCGGGTCGCCGGCCCGCAGGGCCTCGGCGGCGCGCCGGGTGCGGGCGTTCTCGTGGACCACGTGCCGCACCCGGCGGCGCAGCAGGGGCGGCAGCTCCAGGGCCCGGTCCTCGAACGAGGCCACGTCCAGGGCCCGCAGCGAGGGCACGCCCAGGCGCCGGGCGCCCTCCTCGCATTGGGCGCGGCGCTCGTTGTAGGCCGAATCGGCCAGGCCGCGGCGCTTGCCCGTGTCGCACACGACGATGGCCTTGTCGGCGGGCAGGGGCACGGGCTGCCAGGTGATGGACTGAAAGTCGATGAGGAGGGCGTGCCCCTCCACGCCCGCCGCCGAGATGAGCTGGTCCATGAGGCCGCACTGCGTGCCGGCGAACTCGTGCTCGGCCTGCTGGCTCAGGCGCGCCAGCTCCAGGGGCCGTAGCCCCAGCCCCAGCAGTTGGTTGGCGGCCGTGGCCACGGCCACCTCCACCGCCGCCGACGAGCTGAGCCCGGCGCCGATGGGCACGTCGCCGGCATAGGCCAGGTCCAGGCCCGGCAGGCGATGGCCGGCCCGTTCCAGCAGGGCCAGGACGCCGCGCACATAGTTGGCCCAGCGGGCGCGCGGGTCGGGCTGCAGGCCGTCCAGGGCAAAGGCGGCCACCTGGTCTTCCACGTCGACCGCCAGCAGGCGGACCTGGCGATCGGTGCGGGGCGCGGCGGCCACCACCACGGCCCGGTCGATGGCCATGGGCAGGACAAAGCCCTCGTTATAGTCGGTATGCTCGCCGATGAGGTTTACCCGGCCCGGGGCCCGGTAGAGCCCGGCCGGCTCGGCGCCCAGGGCCTGGCGAAAGGCGGCCCGTACCTCGGCCGGCAAATCCCGGTCAGGCACCATACTTGGCCAGCCTCTGTGCAAAGCCCATGGCCAGCGACATCTCGTCGCTGGCGTGAAAGACGCCCAGGCTGCCCCGGCCGCAGGCCCGCTCGCCAAACTGGGCGACGCCGTCGGGCCGGCAGAAGGGGCTCCACAGCAGGGTCGGCACCGGGTGCCAGGAGTGGCTCCTGAGGGCCGACGGGGTCGAGTGGTCGCCGGTGACGATGAGCACGTCGGGCTTCAGGTCCAGGATGCCCGGCACCAGCGTCTGGTCCACGTGCTCGATGACCTCGGCCTTGCGCTCAAAGTCGCCATCCTCGCCGGCCGAGTCGGTCTTTTTCACGTGGACAAAGAAATAGTCATAGGTGCCCCAATGGTGCCTCAGGGCCTGCAGCTCGTCCTCCAGCGCCTCGCCCGGCAGGGTGACGACGTCCATGCCCACCAGGCGGGCCACGCCGCGATACATGGGGTAGGCGGCGATGGCGGCGGCGTGCAGCCCAAAGATCTCCGGGAACTTGGGCAGGCCGGGGTCCTTGGCCAGGCCGCGCAGGTTCAGGCAGTTGGCCGGGCTGTGGTCGGCCAGGATCTCGCGGGCGGCCGCGATCCAGCGGTTAACCAGGGCGGCGGTCTCTTGCGAGGCCTCGTCCTGGGCCTCGGCCATGAGGGGCGGCACGCCCAGCCGCTGGGGATCGGTGTCGGCGATGTTGGCGTGCAGGGTCTGGCCCTCCGTGGGCCGCAGCACCAGCACGAAGCGATATTCCTTGACGGCCTCCACAAAGGTGCGCACGCCGGGCAGCTCGATCTCGCGCAGCAGGGCCACCAGCTTGCGGCTGACCTCGGTGGCGATGCGCCCCGCCCGCCGGTCGGTGATGAGCCCCTCGTCGTCGACGGTGCAAAAGTTGCCCCGGGCGGCCACGTCCTCGGGCTGCAGGTCAAAGTCGATGCCCAGGGCTTCCAGGACGCCCCGGCCGATGTCATAGACCAGGGGGTCGTAGCCGAACAGGGAGAGGTGCGCCGGGCCGCTGCCGGGCGTGATGCCGTGGGCCACCGGCACGGCGAGCCCCAGTTGCGAACGGGCGGCCAGGGCATCCAGGTTGGGGGTGTGGGCCGCCTCGAGCTCGGTCAGGCCATCGGACTCGCGGGGCAGGCCGCCCAGCCCGTCCATGACGAGGTGGACGATCTTGGTCCTGGCCGAGATCCTCAGACCGCGCATCAGTTGAAATTGAGCCATGGTTTCCCTCTAGTTCCAGACTGGTGTGGACCGGATAGAAGGACAATGCACAATCCCCGGGCCACTTGCTGGCGAGGACTGTGCATTGTCAGACTTCCAGGGCGCACCCTATTGGCATGAAAGCGTGCGTCACGCCAGACCACCTGGCGTGAACCCGGACGCTCCCGACATCCTGCTAGCGGATCGCCTGCTCCGTCTCCCGGTCAAACAGGTGGATGTTGTCCATGTTAAAGGAAGCGTCCAACATGTTGCCCACCCGGGCGCTGGTGCGGGGATCGACCCGGGCGATGAACTGCTTCTTGCCCGTCAGCAGGTAGACGAGCACCTCGTTGCCCATCAGCTCCGTCACGTCCACCTCGGCGGTAAAGAACTCGGCGCGGATGCCGGGCGGCGTGAACTCGCGGTCGTGGATGTCCTCGGGTCGCACGCCAAAGATGACCTCTTTGCCGGCGTAGGGGCGGGCAGCCTGGGACTTTTCCGGGGGGAGCTTCAGGCGAAAGTTCCCGGTGTCGATGACCAGGTTCCCGTCCTGCTCGACCAGGGTGGCGTCGAAAAAGTTCATGGCCGGGCTGCCGATAAAGCCGGCGACAAAGATATTGTCCGGCTTGTCGTACAGGTTCTGGGGCGAGTCGATCTGCATCATCAGGCCGTCCTTCAGGACGCAGATGCGGCTGCCCATGGTCATGGCCTCCGTCTGGTCGTGCGTGACATAGATAAACGTCGTCTCCAGCCGCTGGTGCAGCTTGGAGATCTCGGCCCGTGTCTGGACGCGAAGCTTGGCGTCGAGGTTCGACAGGGGTTCGTCCATCAGGAATACGGCGGGCTCGCGGACGATGGCCCGGCCCAGGGCGACGCGCTGGCGCTGGCCGCCGGAGAGCTGCTTCGGCTTGCGATCCAGCAGGTTCTCGATGCCCAGGATGCCGGCCGCCTCCCTGACGCGGCGCTCGATCTCCTGGCGCGGCGTCTTGCGGAGCTTCAGGCCAAAGGCCATGTTGTCGTAAACGGACATGTGGGGGTAGAGGGCATAGCTCTGGAACACCATGGCGATGTTGCGATCCTTGGGCGGCACGTCGTTCACGACGCGGTCGCCGATGAGGATGCGCCCTTCGCTGATCTCTTCCAGGCCGGCGAGCATGCGCAGGCTCGTCGACTTGCCGCAGCCCGAAGGCCCGACGAACACCAGGAACTCCTTGTCGTCGATGACAATGTCCAGGTCCTGGACGGCGACGACGTCGCCATATCGCTTCCAGACATGGTCGTAGGTAATGTCTGCCATTCGGTTTCTCCTAAGAACGTGGGCGAGGCGGTGGGGACAGAACTTTGCGGTCGCTCACCGGAAAGGTGTTCCGGCGACGGGCACATGGCCAAAACCGTTCCCCATGGCCTCAGGGTTAAACGTAGCTCGTGCTGTTGGTGCTGCCGGGCAAGCAGCGGGCCGCGCTTCGTGGGGGCCGATGGATCTCTTGTACCCAACACTCCTTCCGCCGGAAGTGAAGGCCCGAGGTCCAAAGGGGGCTCCCGTGCCTTCTACCCGGCCGGTGCCGCCGGGAGCCTTGACTGATTATAACCGATCTTGCGCTGCATTGCAAGGTTCGCTACGGCCAGATCTTGACCGGGTTGTGGCCGGCCCCCTGGCCGGGGTCCCAGCGGGCGGGATTCACGTCGACGCCTTCGTAGACGGCGATCTTTGGGTCGGCGCAGTCGCCCGTGGGGCTGCAGGTCAGGCGGCCGGTGATGCCCGGAAAGTCGCGCGTGGCGAACAGGGCCTCTACAAGCGCCCGGCGGGGGATGAGCAGGCTGCCGCCCGGGCCCTCTACGGCCACGCGCTCGATGGCGCTCAGGATCAGGTTGGCGGCGTCGTAGGCGTGGGCGTGGTAGGGACCGATGGGCATCTCCCGGTACTGCTGCTCGTAGCGCTCCGCCAGCGCCTGGTAGCCGGCGTCAAAGGCCGCCAGGTCGGGGCTGGTCCAATAAAAGCCTCGGGCCGCCTCGCCGGCCGCCTGCAAAAAGTCCGGAGAGAAGAGCCCGTCAGAGCCCAGGAGGGCCACCTGCCGCAGTCCCTCCATGCGCCTGGCCTCCTGCGTCAGCGGCGCCCCCGATTCGACAAACACCGGATAGTAGAGCACCTGGGGCTCGGTGCGGGCCAGGGTTGCCAGCACCTGGCGGGCGGCGGGCTCGCGCGGCGTCACCGCCTCGCGGGCGGTGACGGTCCCGCCCAGCAGCTCGAACTCCCGGGCAAAGACCTCCTGCAATTGCAGCGAGTAGCTGCTGCCGTCGTGGATGGTGGCCGCGCGGCTCAGGCCCAGCGCCTCGCGGGCAAAGTGCGCCGCGGCCACTCCCTGGGCGGCGTCGTTGTAGGCGGTGCGCAGGTAACACCAGTAGTCGGCCGGGCGATCCGGCGCGGTGAGCTCGATGGCCGTGTTGGAGGGCGAGACCAGGGGGATCCCGGCCCGGCAGAGGACGGGGATGGCCTCGCGCGCCTCGTTGGAGCAGCTCGTGCCCACCACGGCCACCAGGTTCGGGTCGCGGGCCAGCTCGTTGGCTGCCACCAGCCCGCCCTCGGCCGTGCAGCCGCCGTCCTCGCCGCGCAGCTCCACGGGATGGCCGCGGATCTCGCGGCGCTCGGCCAGGGCCAGCTCCAGGCCGCGCCACGTGTCGATGCCCAGGGCGGCGTCGGGCCCGGCGACGACGAGCAGGTAGCCCAGGAGGATGGGCTGGCCGGCGGCCAGCTCGACGCAGCCGTCCGGGTCGTCACAGGCCCGGCCGCCGGCGGCGGTGGCCGGTGGCGGCGCCGCGGGCAGGGTGGCGGTGGCGGCCGGCCCGGGAGCGCCGGCCTGGGGGCCGGGCTGCCCGTCGCCCGGCAAGAGGGCCAGGGCCAGGGCAGCAGCGGCCACCACCAGCAGCAGGCCCAGGGCCAGCCACGGCCAGGTGCGGCGGCGGGGCTCTTGCGGGCGCGCCACTGCCTGCCCCGGCGGGAAGGGGCGCGGAGCGGCGACGGTCCTCTCCGGGTCCCGGTCCCTGGCGGCGGGCGACGCCTGGGCCGCGCCACCAGCCAGGACCGTTGCCTCGTCTTCCATCGGGGGCCGGTGGGCGCCTGCGACAGGCGCCGGCACCACCGTCCCTTGCCCGGCGGCAGGCTGCGCCGCGCCCAGGGCGCGGGCCAGGGCCTCCACAAAGGCGCCGGCGGTTTCGTAGCGCTGCCCGGGCTCCTTGGCCAGGGCCTTTTGCAGGACGCCGTCGACGGCCGCGGGCCACGCCGGCTCGCCGGGCCGGGGCTGGCGCAGCGGCGGCGGAGCCTCGTGCACCTGCCGGTAGAGCACGCCGTGGGGCGTGGTGCCGGCAAAGGGCGACCGGCCGCCCAGCATCTCGTAGGCCACGATGGCCAGGCTGTACAGGTCGGTGCGGTGGTCCACCTCGTCGCCCCGGGCCTGCTCGGGCGACATGTACTCGGGCGTGCCCACCAGGGTGCCGGTCGTCGTCAGCCGCGAATCCTGCGCCGCGCGGGCGATGCCAAAGTCGCCCAGGGCCGGTTCGCCGCGCGGGTCCAGGAGGATGTTGCCCGGCTTCACGTCGCGGTGCACCAGCCCCTGGCCGTGGGCATAGTCCAGGGCCGAGGCCAGGGGGCGCAGCAGCCTGAGGGCGCCGCCGGGGCTCATGGGGCCGCGCTGCGCCAGCGCCCGCGCCAGCGATGGGCCATCCACGTACTCCATGACAAAGTAGTAGGTGCTGCCCTCCTGGCCGACGTCATAGATGGTGACAACGTTGGGGTGTTTCAGCCGCGCCGCGGCCCGCGCCTCGCGCAAGAAGCGCTCGATGAGGTCCGGCTCCCCGGCCAGGTGTGGCGCCAGGACCTTGAGGGCCACGCGGCGCTGGAGGAGGGGGTCATGGGCCAGGTAGACCGTGCCCATGCCTCCCCGGCCGACCTCCGCCCGGATCTCGTACTTGCCCAGCCGCCTGCCAACCAGATCGCCGTTCATGGTGCCTCCCTCTCGCCGCGCGACAATCGGTCCTGTGAACGATTGTAACGCAAAACCGAACCCAAGTCAATGCGCATTGCAGGCGTCCAAAAGAAATCCCGGCGGTTTGGAGTTTGGGGGCAAATAAGGTATAATGGCTGCGCCCCAACGGGGACAGCAGAATCAGGAGGAACTGATGACCGGCGAGCTCGAGATCGTTCCAGTGACGACGGAGGAGGAGCGGCGAGCCTTTGCTCGCTTCCCATGGGAGCTTTATCGCGGCGACCCCTATTGGGTCCCGCCCATCTTTAACGACCGCCTCGCCCTGCTGAACCCGGCCAAACATCCCTTTTACGAGCACGCCACGGTCCAGCTCTTCACGGCCCGGCGGGGCGGCAAGATGGTGGGCACCGTCAGCGCCCACGTCAACCACCGCCACAACGAGGTCTATGGCGACAAGGTGGGCTTTTTCGGCTTCTTTGAGGTCATCGACGACGAGGATGTGGCCCGGGCCCTCCTCGACGCGGCGGCCGGCTGGCTGCGCGAGCAGGGCATGGACGCCATGCGCGGGCCCGAGAGCTTTTCGCAGAACGAGGAAGTGGGCCTGCTCATCGACGGCTACGACGCGCCGCCGGTGATCATGATGACCTACAATCCCCGCTACTACCAGGGCTTTATCGAGCGGGCAGATTTCGAGAAGGTCCAGGATCTGTACGCCTGGGACATCCTGACCAGCATCTTTGACCTCGACGTCCAGCGGATGCCCCGCAAGTTCCTCCGCGTCGCCGAAGAGGCGCGCAAGAAGGAGGGCCTGGTGGTGCAACGCATCGACATGAAGAACTTTGACCGCGAGGTCGCCCGCGCCAAAGAGGTGTACAACGCCGCCTGGGAAAAGAACTGGGGGTTCGTGCCCATGACCGATCACGAGATCGAGCACCTGGGCGAGGAGCTGAAAATGGTCCTGGACCCCGACCTGATCTACCTGGCCGAGCTGTGCGGCGAGACGGTGGGTGTCTCCCTGGGCGTGCCCGACGTGAACCAGGCACTGTTGCGGGCGCGGCCCCAGCCCAACACCTGGAGCCTGCCCCTCACCCTGGGCAAGTTCCTTCTGAACCGCCGGCACATCGACGCCTTCCGACTGATGATCATGGGCGTCAAGCCCGAGTACCGGGCCCTGGGCATCGACGCCCTGTTCTACGTCGAGACGGCCCGGGCGGCCTTTCGCAAGGGCTACAAGCGCTGCGAGATGTCGTGGATCCTGGAGTCCAACGACATGATGAACCGCATCATCGAGCGGCTGGGCGGCACCATCTACAAGACCTATCGCATCTACCAGAAGCCCATCGCCTAGGCGCCCATCGTCTGGGTGGAAGGGGCGCGACGGCTCCGCCTCGCCCGCCAGGCTCAGCGGCTCCAGACGTGGNNAGCGCCATTGCTGCCGGGCCGTTCCACGCTCCGTCCTCTACTCCCTTTGTTCTGCCTTCTCGGCCACCCGCTGCCCAAATCGCTCCAGGCTGACGATGGCCCGCCGGTGCAACCCCTCGCCCGCCACTTCCATACCATCGTGGAGTGTGACGCGAAAGGTCAGCGACCGGCCATCCACCTCCAGGAGCTCGGCGCGGGCCACCACCTCAAAGCCGACGGGCGTCGGCGACAGGTGGCGCACGTCCAGGTGCGCGCCGACGGTGAGATAGCCTTCGGGCAAGAGAGAATCGACGGCCGCGACGCCCGCGCGCTCCATGAGGAGCACCATGTGGGGTGTGGCCAACACCTGGACGCCGCCGCTGCCCAGGTGTTTGGCGGTGTGCTCCGGGGCGACGACCAGGCGCACCTCGCCGACCAATCCCGGCTTGATGGCGTCAAACTTCACGCCGGCTTCTCCGGGCCGGGAGCCGGCGGTTCGGCGGGCGGCTCGTCGTCCTGCAGCGACGAGACCGTCTTCGAGAGCTGCTCGTTCAGCTCGCGCAGGCCGGTCACCAGGCTGCGCTCCAGCTTGCCGACCACGTCGGTCTCGCGAGCCTTGTCCACGGTCTCCTTGACCTGCTCGCTGAACTGCCGGGCGGCGTCGGTTTCCTGGGCCGACTTGATGGCGGCGTCGAGCTGCTTGCCCAGCTCGGCAAAGCCCTCGCCGACATCCTGGCGGAACTTGCGGCTTTCCTCGCTCTGCCACAGGGCGCGGACCGCGCTGGCCAATTGCTGGCCCAGGGCCTCCAGCTCGCCGAGGATTTCGCTGCCCTCACGCTTATCTTCTTCGCTCATGGTACCTCCTACGAGAATTCTCGAAACTTCGGGCGATCCAAGAGACTATACGCAGAAAATACAAAAAGGTTCCTCTGGCAACGACCTACTCTCCCAGGGACCTGCGTCCCAAGTACCATC
>MTKX01000304.1_pt5 | contig 33857 bp, 29 predicted proteins | sample 1042771 | NCBI WGS metagenome assembly MTKX01 (sample SAMN06212183, study PRJNA360534) | anaerobic digester metagenome | biome: Wastewater treatment plant; material: sludge; isolation source: anaerobic digester fed with sludge from wastewater treatment plant | place: Denmark: WWTP Randers ...
GGGACGGCGGATGAGCGCCTCCGCTTCGGGGACGTTGGTGACGCGCAGGGCGGCGGCGTCCCAGGCGATGCGCGCATCGAGCTTCTTGGCCACGTTTCCGAGCAGGCAGATCTCGGTCAGCGGCCCGGCGTACTCGAAGGCCGCCCCGGCCTTCTCCCCCCTTTTGCAGGCCCGGGCCCAATCCTGCTCGTGCGAGCCCTCGACGCGGGGGATGGAGCGCTCGGGCCGCCGGGCCTCGCGCATCAGGGATTCGGGGACGAGGCGGGGCGAGTCGGCGTAGACGCCGCACAGGATGACGCCCTTGGCGCCCTTGAAGACCAGGCCGCCCTCCTCGGGCATTTTCCGGCCGTCCTCGAGGGCCTCGGGCCGGGGCGCCCGCAGGCCCTCGTACCAGGTCAGCTTCACCGGCGGCCGGCCGCCGCGGGCCGGGAAACGGTAGGTGACGACGGCCGCGAGCGGATGGGTCTCGGCGTTGAGGCCGGTGCTCGTCGCCTCGACGGTCTCGGGGGCGTCGAGGTCGAGGGCCCAGACGGCCGCGTCGAGGGTGTGGGCGCCGCGGTCCCCCATCATGCCGACGCCGAAGTCCCACCAACAGCGCCAGACGAGGGGATGGTAGGCCGGATGGTACGGGCGGAACGGGGCCGGCCCGATCCAGAGGTCCCAGTCGAGCCCCGCCGGCGCGGCCGGCGTATCGGCCGGGCGCTCGCCCCACTTCGAGCTCCAGTAGGCGTGACCCCAGGGATAATAGGACAGGTCGCACCAGGCGTCGACCTCGCGGACCTCGCCGATGAGGCCGGCCCGGATCCACTCGACGACGAGGCGGATGCCCTCGCCGGAGTGACCCTGGATGCCCATCTGGGTCGTCAGCTTCGAGGCCTTGGCCGCGAGCGCCAAGTGGCGAGCCTCCCAGACGTCGTGGGTCAGCGGCTTCTGGGTGTAGACGTGCTTGCCGGCCCTCAGCGCGGCCATGGTGATGACGGCGTGGGTGTGGTCGGGCGTGGCGATGACCACGGCATCGAGGGCCCTCTCCTTCTCGAGCAGGACGCGGAAGTCCTTATAGAACCGGGCCCCGGGATAGCGCTTGACCGTCGGCGCGGCGTAGCCCGGATCGACGTCGCAAAGGGCGACGATGGCCTCGGTCTCGAGCTCCTTGAGGTTGGCCGCGCCCATGCCGCCGACGCCGATGCCGGCCACGGCCAGCTTGTCGCTCGGGGGGGTGAAACCCCGGCCCAGGACGTGGCGGGGCACGATGGTCGCCGCGGCGGCCGCGGCCGAGGACTTCAAAAACGCGCGGCGGGACCGGCTGAACGGTGCGCTCACGGGACCTCCTCGACGTCCGGGGATGGCGGCATCGGGCCCTACTTCGGGGAGCCGATGAGATACAGGATGCCCATGATGACGGGCTGGTGGACGAGGTAGATGAGGAGAGAATGGCGGCCGGCGAAGTTGACGAACGTCACCGGCGGACGCCAGGGCAAGAGGCTCCGGCGCGGGGCGTAGACGGACTTCCCCAGGGCCGCCCCGAGGAGGAACACGCCGAACCAGGGGATGAGCGGGAAATAGTCGAAGGACGAGAACGACGGGCTGTGGAGGCCCAGCGGGAGGAGCCAATCGAAGGACACGGCCAGGGCTTTCTTGACGGCCGGCAGGAAGGCCCCGAGCCCCAGGACGAGGGCGCCGGCGGCGGCGCAGACGGCGGCGCCGGCTTTCTCGAAGGCCGCGCCGTAGAGGAGCATCGAAACGGCCAGGCACTGCAGGATGCCGAACCAGACGGCCGACGAGGGATCGAAGACGTAGGTGACGGCCGTGACGAGGAAGGACACGGCCAGGAGCCGCAGGCCGCGGCGGACGTTGCTGCGGGTCAGCGTGCCGCTCACGCCGGAGAGGACGACGAAGACCGTGGCGAAGAAGGCCTGGGCCACGATCCAGCCGGGGCGGCCGAGGTCGGTCGTGAAGACGAGGACCTTGGTCATACCCCGGTACTCGCCCAGGTCGTAGAGGAGGTGGTAGCCGACCATGAGGATGATGGAGACGCCGCGCAGGAAGTCGATCTCCCAGATGCGGGAGGGGGCGCCTTCGGTCTTCACGCCCGAGAGGATAGTCCAGGCCGCCCGCCGGCGTCAAGGAACGGGCCCGGGCGGTTGACAGGCCCGGAGGCCTGGTCTATAAGGAGGGCCTGAAGGAGGCCCCATGACCCCGTTCACGTACCTGTCCGAAGAATGGCGGGCCGAGGCCGAGCGCCGTCTCAAGGCGGAGCTCACGCCCGAGCGCATGAACCGCATCACGTCGTCGATGTCCAACGTCTACCTCGACTGCCCCGGCGGCGGCTCGAAGTACCTCCTGTTCCGGTTCGCGGACGGCGCCTTGACCGAGCTCGGCCTGGGCGCGGGAGAGCCGCCGGAAGCCGAGTTCCACATCACCGGCGCCTACGACGTCTTCGCCCGGATCTCCCGGGCCGAACTGGGGGCCCAGAAGGCCCTCATGACCGGCCAGCTCAAGCTCAAGGGCAACATGATCAAGGCCCTCAAGCTGGCCGCCATCGCGGACCGCCTCAACAAGGTCCTGGCCGGCATCCCGGCCGTCTACTGAGGANNGGCCGGCGTCGACGTCTATCTCGGCTCGCGCCTGCGGACGCTGTCCTGGCTCCTGGACACGTTCTGCCCCTGGCGGAGCTTCGTCGTCGTCCCGGCCGAGGGACCGCCGGCCGCCTTCACCTTCGTCATCGACGCCGCCCGCGTCGCCGACGAGACTTGGCTTCCCGAGGACCGCGTCTTCGGCTTCGCCCCGATGGGCGGCCAGGACCAGATCGAGCTCATCGCCGACTTCGTCAAGGACACCCTCAAGGGTAAGAGGGGCCGTGTCGGCATCGAGAGCGGCATGTCGAACTACCTGCCCGAAGGCAACCTGACCCATTACGAATATGAGCGCTTCCGCGATGCCCTGGCCCCGTCGGAGCTCATGAACGCCCACGACCTCGTCGACCGCCTTGCGCTCGTCAAGGACGCGGGGACCATCGCCCGCTTCCGCGAGGCCTCGCGCATCGTCGACGTCGGGCATGCGGCCGTGTTCGAGGCCCTCAGGGGCGGCTGGAAAGGCCTGACCGAGACCGAGATCGCCGGCCTGGCCGCCCTGGCCATGCGCCGGGCCGGGAGCGAGTGGGAATGGTCCTTCACCGGCGGCAACGAGATCGCTTCGGGCTACCGCACCGGCCTCACGGGCGGCGCCTGCACGCCGGCCTCGCGCCGGGAGCTCAGGGCCGGGGAACCGCTCATGGTCGACATCCACGCCATGTTCATGCTGGGCCTCGGCGACCACTCCCACAACTACCTTATCGCCCCGGCGAGCGAACGCCAGCTCTGGCACGCCCGCAACTTCACCGACATCGTGGCCCTGACCCTTAGAACCTACCGGGCCGGCATCAGCCCGTCGGAGCTGGCCGAGAGGATGATCGGCTTCGCCGAGAGCCGCGGCTTCGCCGACTACATGGTCCCCGGCTTCGAGCACGGCATCGGCCTGATGGGCGACGAGTGGCGCATCGGCATGAACGACGGCCCGTTCCCCTACTGGACCAATCCCGACCACCGCTACCGGGAGAACGAGGTCCTCATTTGCGCCATGCAGTACGCCTGCCCGGAGGAGGACATCGGCTTCCGCTACGAGAACCCCATCGTCATCGGCAAGGACGGCTGCGAGGAGCTGTCGAAGTTCCCCCTCGGCGTCGACGTCGTCGACTGAGCCGAGCCGGGCCTTCCGGTCCGATGGGACCTGGCGCGCGAATTCCCGAGCCCGTCACGCGAACGTGCCGGTCTTGATCCCGCCGGCCCGCGCGTAATTGGCGACCACCATCCCCGTCGGCGAGATCCGGCTCTCCAGCAGCTCGAACGCCGCGGGAACGGTCCCGGCCCCGAACAGGCGCTTCCCCCTGCCGAGGGCGATCGGGAAAGTCTTCAGCCAGAGCTCGTCGACGAGGTCGTTCTTGAGCAAGGTCTGGATGAAGTCGCCGCTGCCGTGGACCTGGAGCTCGGGGCCGTCCTGGCCCTTGAGCCGGCGGACCTCGGCGGCGACGTCGCCCTTGAGGAATCGCGTCGGGGCCCAGCCCGTCCGTTCCATCGTCTTCGTGGCCACGTACTTCGTGGCCCGGTTGATGCCGACGGTCACGGGATCGTCCCCCTTTTGGAAGGGCCAGTAGGCCGCGAAGATCTCGAACGTCTTGCGGCCGAGCAAGAGGTCGAAAGGACGGCCCATCTGCTCGGACATGACCTTGCCGGCGAACTCGTCGAAGTACGGCACGGTCCAGCCGCCGTGTTCGAATCCGCCCGAGCGGTCCTCATCGGGCCCGCCGGGAGCTTGCATGACCCCATCGAGGGTCACGAACGAAAGAACGATAATCTTCCTCATGGGACACCCCCTCCCGACATTTTACCATGCCGGCCCTTGCGCAAGGTCCGGACGCGACGTCCAGCCTGGCCGGACCGGCGGAATGAGCAAGGGGGCCAAGGACGGTTCGGAGTCTCCACCGGAGTCGAAGAGATCTCGGAAAAAACGCGCTTGACAAATAAATAACATCTGTTATAATACACTCGTTATATATGATGGATAGCGACAAGGAGCAAGCATGAGCCCCAGGGAAACGACGTTCGACCGGGCCGCCGTCCTCGGCGCCGCCGTCGAGATCGTCCGGGGAAAGGGCTGGGACGCCCTGACGGCTCGGGCCGTCGCCGACCGGTTGGCGTCCTCGGTGGCGCCCGTTTACAGCACCTTCGGCTCCATGGAGGCCCTCCAGCGGGCCATCCTCGAGGAAGCCCGGGCGCGGCTCCAGGAGAGCACCACGGTCGCCTACACGCCCGACGCCTTCCTCAATATCGGGGTGGGCATCGTCGTCTTCGCCCGGGAGGAGGGGCAGCTCTTCGCGGCCCTCTTCCACACGCGGCACCATCACGCCGATATCGTCGACGGCGTCTTCGCCTCCATCCTCGAGCGGATGAAGGCCGATCCGGTGCTGAATCAGCTCCCCGGCCGCTCGCTCGACCGGCTGCTCCATTACCTCGGCCTGTACACCCTCGGCCTGGCCGCGTCCATCGTCTACGGGCGGACGGCCGACCGTTCGACCGAGGCCATCGTCGCCCTGATGAGGAACGCGGGGAACATGACCATCTTCGGCGAGCTCTCCGGCTTGGCCGAGATCGGCGGTCCGGACTACGAACGCGAGTGGGCGCGCGTCCTCCGCGAGAAGAACATCGTCCTGCCCACGAAGGAGAACCCATGAACGTCATCATCCTGGACGGCAGCCCCCGCGACGCCCGCGGCGCCTCCGCACGCGCCCTGGCGGCCGAGGCCGTCGCGCTGGCCCGGGCCGGCGGCCACGACGTCACGGCCTTCGCCCTCGACGGCCTCGACATCAAGCCCTGCCGGGGCTGCTTCGCCTGCTGGGTGAAGCACCCGGGCACGTGCGCCATCAAGGACGACCAGGAGCCCGTGCTGCGGGCCATGGCCGCGGCCGACATCCTGGTCTGGGTCACGCCGGTGGCCTTCGGCGGCTACGCCCCGGCCCTGAAGAAAGCGCTCGACCGCTTCATCCCCAACATCCTGCCCTTCTTCATCATCCGGCGCGGCGAGGTCCATCACCCGCCGCGCTACGAGAGGCGGCGGAGCCTTCTCGTCCTGGGGGCCCGGCCCGCGCCGGACGCCGAGGCCGAGGCCGTCTTCCACCGCGTGGTGGAGCGCAACGCCCTCAATCTCGACAGCGTCCGGACGCTCTCGATCGTCGTCCATGACGGGGAGGCGGACGGATACAAGGGCCGCGTGTCGGAGTTCCTGGCCGCGGCGGGAGGCGCCCAATGAAAGCTTTGCTCATCACCGGCAGCCCGAAAGGCCGGGCCAGCGTGTCGCGCCAGTTCGGCGCCGCGCTCCTGGACCGCCTGGCCGCCCGCGGCGCGGCGACCGAGGAGATCGCCGTCGCCGACGTGCTCCGTTCGTCGGAAGAGCGCCACCGCTTCTACCGCGCGGCCGACGCCGCCGACGTCATCGTGGCCTCCTTCCCCCTCTACGTCGACCAGCTCCCGGCCCCGCTCATCCAGACGCTCGAGCTCCTGGCCGACCGTAGGCTCGGCGCCCAGGGCGCGACGCCCTGGCCGGGGCCGCTAGCCCAGCGGCTCGTGGCCGTCGTCCAGTGCGGCTTCTGGGAGAGCCACCAGAACCGGCCGGCCGTCGACATCATGCGCCAGTTCGCCCGGGAGACGGGATTCGTCTGGGCGGGCGGCCTGGCCATGGGCGCCGGCGGGGCCCTGTCGGGCAAGTCGCTCGACAAGGCCGGCGGCATGGTCCGCAACGCGGTCCGGGCCCTCGACCTGGCCGCCGCGGCCCTGGCCGAGGGCGGTCTGGTGCCGCCCGAAGCCGAGGCCCTGATGGCCAAGCCCCTGATGCCGCGCTGGCTCTACCACCCGGCCGCCAATTGGGGCTTCCGGAGCTTACTGAAGAAGCACGGGGCCAAGGCCCGGACCTACGACCGGCCCTACGCCTGACCGGCGGCCGCGGTCCCCGGGTTGGCATCCCGGGCCGAGTGTCGTACAATGCCCGGCTCGAACGCTTTATGAGGAGCGTCCCCCGTGGACCATCTGCTGGGCATCTTCGTCCGGGTCATCGTCCCGGTCGCGGTGACGGTCGCCGTCGGTTACACGGCCGCCCGCTTCCTCGTCCTCGACCTCAAGATGCTGGCCCGCCTGGGTCTCTACGTCCTGGTCCCCTGCCTGACCTTCACCTCGATGGCCCGGACGACGCTGGGGGCGGGCGAGTTCGGCCTCATCGTGGCCTTCACGCTTCTCTCCGTGCCCGTTCTCTACGCCGTCTCCGCCGCCGCCGCGAAGCTCCTCAAGTTGCCGCCGGCCGAGGCCGGGGCCTTCCACATCTCGGTCCTGTTCGGCAACGCCGTCAACGTCGGCTTCCCCGTCCTTCTCCTGGCCTACGGGCCGGGCGCCCTCGAGCGCGGCATCGTCTACGCCATGACGGCCCAGATCGTCATGCAGAGCTTCGGCGTCTATCTCGCCGCCCGCGGCCGGGCCGGCTTCCGCGAGGCCGTCAAGCGCACCGCCTCCATGCCGGGCCTCCACGCCATGGTCCTCGGCCTCCTCGTCAAGGTCCTGGCCGTGCCCGTCCCCGATCCCATCTTCGACCCCCTCAAGCTCGTCGGCGATTCCCTGGTGCCCTTCCTGCTCCTCGTCCTGGGGATGCAGCTGGCCACGGTCGACCTCAAGGGGAAATGGACGGCCGCCTCGGCCGCCGTCTTCCTGCGCCTGGTCGTCGCGGCCGCGGTCTCGGTCGGGCTGGCCCGGCTCCTCGGCCTGGAGGGCTTGACGCGTCAGACCATGGTCCTCGAGAACAGCATGCCCAGCGCCATCCTGGGCCTGGCCCTGGCCCAGGAGTTCGACGCCGCGCCGGAGCTCGTCACCAAGGTCATCTTCCTGTCGACCCTGGCCGGCCTCGTCACCCTGGCCGTCCTGATGACGGTCGTCTGACACCCCGTCTTCGGCCGGCGGCTATCGGACTTCCCGCGAACGGGGTCGGGAACTCTCCCGCCGTCGTGTTAAAATGACCCGGACGGATCCGAAGGAGACCGGAGCGACCATGACCAACGAGCGTGTCTTCAGGATGAGCTTCGCGAGCGTCTACCCCCTCTATGTCGCCAAGGCGGAGAAAAAGGGGCGGACCAAGAATGAGGTCGACGAGATCATCCGTTGGCTGACGGGATACCGCCAGGACGAGCTGGCAGCGCGGCTCGACGGAAGGACCGATCTCGGGACATTTTTCGCCGAGGCCCCCCGGCCGAACCCTTCCCGCGTCCTGATCAAAGGCCTCGTCTGCGGCGTCCGTGTCGAGGACGTCCAAGACCCCGCGATGCGGGAGATCCGCTTGCTCGACAAGCTCATCGACGAGCTGGCCAAGGGCAAGGCGATGGACAAGATCCTGCGGACGTAGGCCCTCAGCTCTCCCGGACCTTGGCGATCGAGCAGACCCGGTCCTTGTCCTCGAGCTTGATGAGACGGACGCCCTGGGTGGCTCGGCCCGAGGAACGGACCTGGGTCGTCGGGATGCCGATGACCTTGCCCTCGACGGTGATGACCAGGAGGTCCTCCTCGTCGATGCCGACCATGCCCAGCGCGTGGCCGACCTTCGGCGTCACCCGCAGGTTGAGGACGCCCTGCCCGCCGCGGCGCTTGATGGGGTACATCTCGGCGGCCGTCTTCTTGCCGTAGCCGCGGTCGGTCGCCGTGAAGATGAACTTGTCCTCGGGACCGACGACGATCATGCCGATGACCCGGTCCTTGGGCTTGAGGCGGATGCCCCGGACGCCCGAGGCGGTCCGGCCCATCGGCCGGACGTCGGCCTCCTTGAACTGGAGGGCCCGGCCGAGCTTGGTGCCGATGACGATCGTGTTCTTACCGGTCGAGATCTGGGCCGAGAAGAGCTCGCTCTTCGGCCGGATGTTCATGGCCAGGATGCCGCCTTTGCGGACGTTCCGGAAATCCGACAGGCGCGTCTTCTTGATGACGCCGTCGGTCGTCAGCATGACCACGAACTGGTTCTCGCTGAACTCCTTGACCGCGACGACGCTGGCCGGCCGCTCGTTGGGCTGGAACTCGAGCAGGTTGGCGATGGGCTTGCCGCGCCCCGAGACGCCGACGTCGGGCACGTCCAGGGCCTTGAGCCAGTAGAGCCGGCCCTGGTTGGTGAAGACGAGGAGGTAGCTGTGGGTCGAGCACACGTAGAGGTCCTCGACGACGTCCTCGGCCTTCATCTCGATGCCCCGGCGGCCCTTACCGCCCCGGGCCTGGAACTTGTACGAGGTCAGCGAGGTCCGCTTGATGTAGCCGCTCGAGGTGTAGACGATGGCCACGTCCTCTTCCTTGACCAGGTCCTCGGGCCGGAGTTCCGAGACGGCCTCGTCGCGGATCTCGGTCCGCCGCTCGTCGCCGTACTCCTCCTTGATCTCCTTGAGCTCCTGGACGATGATGGCGTAGACGAGCTTCTCGTCCTTGAGGATGCGCTTGAGCTCGGCGATCCTCTTCTTGAGGGCCGCGTATTCCTCCTGGATCTTGAGCCGCTCGAGCTGGGCCAGGCGCTGGAGCTGGAGCTCCAGGACGGCCTGGGCCTGGATGAGGGTCAACCCGAACTTCTCCATCAGGCCCTTGCGGGCCTCGTCGACGGTCTTGGCGGCCCGGATGAGCTTGATGACGGCGTCGAGGTTGTCGAGGCAGATGACCAGGCCTTCCAGGATGTGGGCCCGCTCCTCGGCCTTGCGCAGTTCGAAGCGCGTCCGCCGCAGGATGACCTCCTTGCGGTGGGCGATGAAGTACTTCATCATCTCGACCAGGGTCAGGGTCTTGGGCTGCTTGTCGACGATGGCCAGCAGGATGATGCCGAACGAGATCTGCAGCTGGGTGTGCTTGTAGAGGTTGTTGAGGATGATCTCGGGCAGCTCTCCCCTCTTGATCTCGATGACGACGCGCATGCCGTCGCGGTCGGACTCGTCGCGTATGTCGGCCACGCCCTCGACCCGCTTCTCGTTGACGAGCGAGGCGATGGACTCGAGCAGGCGCGACTTGTTGACCTGGTACGGGATCTCGGTGATGACGATCTTGTCCTTCTCGCCCTTGGCCGCCCGCTCGATGACCGTCTTGGCCCGCAGGTGGACGATGCCCTTGCCCTCCCGGTAGGCGTCGAGGAAGCCCTGCCGGCCGTAGATGATGCCGCCGGTCGGGAAATCAGGGCCCTGGACGTGCTTGAGGACGTCCTTGAGGGTGGCCTCGGGGTGCTCGATGAGGTGGATGACGGCGTCGCAGACCTCGGACAGGTTGTGGGGCGGGATGTTCGTGGCCATGCCGACGGCGATGCCGTTGCCGCCGTTGACGAGGAGGTTGGGGAACTTCGACGGCAGGACCTCGGGCATGGTCAGGCTCTCGTCGTAGTTCGGGACGAAGTTGACGGTCTCCTTGTCGATGTCGGCCATCAGCTCGTGGGCCAGCTTCTTCAGCCGGACCTCGGTGTAGCGCATGGCCGCCGGCGGGTCGCCGTCGATGGAGCCGAAGTTGCCCTGGCCGTCGACGAGGAGGTAGCGCAGGCTGAAGTCCTGGGCCATGCGGACGAGGGTGTCGTAGGCGGCCTGGTCGCCGTGGGGATGGTACTTGCCGATGACGTCGCCGACGATGCGGGCCGACTTCTTGTAGGGCTTGTTGTAGTAGGTGCCGCTTTCGTACATGGCGTACAGGACGCGGCGGTGGACCGGCTTGAGGCCGTCCTTGATGTCGGGGATGGCCCGGCCGATGATGACGCTCATGGCGTAATCGAGGTAGGAGCGGCGCATCTCCTCCTCGAGCCCGGCGATCGGGAAGTGCTCCTTCGGCTCCTTGGGCTCTTTGGCGTCTTTCGCGTCGCTGTCCATGGGTACTCCTGCGCGGGCCGGCTTCTTGGGGGCGGCCTCAGACATCGAGGTTCAGGGCTTCCAGGGCGTTGGACTCGATGAACTTCTTGCGCTCCTCGACCTCGTCGCCCATGAGGATGCCGAAGATGCGGTCGGTCTCCGCGGCGTCGACGATGGACACCTTGAGCATGGTCCGGCGCTCGGGGTCCATGGTCGTCTCCCAGAGTTGGGTCGGGGTCATCTCGCCCAAGCCTTTGTAACGCTGGATGGAGATGCCCTTCTTGCCCCGCTCGAAGAGGTAGTCGAGGAGCTTGTTCTCGTTCTCCAGGACCTCCTTCTCGGCGCCGTCGCCGTTGGTCAGGACGGCGTAGGGGCCCTTGACCTCCTCGAGCTCCTGGGTGATGCGGTAGAGGTTCTTGTACTCGGCCGAGGTGACCAGGTCCATGCCGATCTTGCCCTTGGCGGCCAGGCCGTTGAGCTGGTAGCCGAACTCGATCTCGAAGACGCCGTACTCCTCGTCGCGGCCGAGCTTCGTCGTGAAGCCCTTCTCGGCGACGAGCTTCATGACCTTCTCGACGTTCTTCTTCGAGCTCAGGAACTCCTGCCCGTCGACGCCGTTCTTGATGAGCAGGTCGATGAGGAACAGGGGGTAGTTCTTGCGCTCGAAGAACTGGGCGTAGCTCTTCTTGGCCATGAGGTTGCGGAAGAACTTGCGGAACTTGTCGCCCTCGATGATCTCCTTCCGGTTGCCGGCCCGGACCTTGAACTCCTCGGAGATCTTGCGGACCATGAACTTCTCGTACTCGCGCTCGTCCTTGATGTACTGGACGTCGCGGCCGCGGGTGACCTTGTAGAGGGGGGCCTGGGCGATGTAGAGGTGGCCCTGCTCGATGAGCTGCGCGGCCTGGCGGTAGAAGAAGGTCATGAGCAGGGTCCGGATGTGGGCCCCGTCGACGTCGGCGTCGGTCATCATGATGACCTTGTGGTAGCGGAGCTTGGCCAGCTTGTCCTCGCTGTCCTCGACGCCGATGCCGAGGGCGGCGAACATGACCCCGATCTCCTCGTTCTTGATGATCTTGTCGAAGCGGGACTTCTCGACGTTCAGGATCTTTCCCCTGAGGGGCAGGATGGCCTGGAAGCGCCGGTCGCGGCCCTGCTTGGCCGAGCCGCCGGCCGAATCGCCCTCGACGATGAAGATCTCGGAGGTGGCCGGGTCGCGGTCCTGGCAGTCGGCCAGCTTGCCGGGCAGGGAGGTCGACTCGAGGACCCCCTTGCGGCGGGCCAGCTCGCGGGCCTTGCGGGCCGCCTCGCGGGCCCGGGCCGCGTCGATGATCTTCATGACGATCTTCTTGGCGACCGCCGGGTTCTCCTCGAGGTAGGCCGAGAGCTGCTCGTTGACGATGGACTCGACGATGCCCTTGACCTCGGAGTTGCCGAGCTTGGTCTTGGTCTGGCCCTCGAACTGGGGATCGTGGATCTTGATCGACAGGACCGCGGTCAGGCCCTCGCGGCAGTCGTCGCCGGTGATGTTCTCGCTGAGGTCCTTGAGCAGGTTGTGGGAGCTGGCGTAGGAGTTCAGCGAGCGGGTCAGGGCGGCCTTGAAGCCGATGACGTGGGTGCCGCCCTCGGTCGTGTTGATGTTGTTGACGAAGGAGAAGATGGTGTCCGCGTAGGACATGTTGTACTGGATGGCCAGGTCGACGCCGACGCCCTCCCGCTCGCCCTCGAAGACGACCGGCTTGGGATTGATGGTCTGCTTGTTCTGGTTGAGGTACTCGACGAACTCGCGGATGCCGCCCTTGTACTGGAACTCGTGGGACTTGTTGGTCCGCTCGTCCGCGATGGTGATCCGGAGGCCCTTGTTGAGGAAGGACAGCTCGCGCAGGCGCTGGGCCAGGATGTCGAAGTTGTACTCCGTGACCTCGAAGATGTCCTCGTCGGGCCAGAAGGTGATCTTGGTCCCGGTCTTCTTGGTCTTGCCGATCTGCTTGAGCTTGCTGACGGGGTTGCCCCGCTCGTAGCTCTGGGTCCAGATGCCCCCTTCGCGCTTGATCTCGAGCTCGAGGCGCTTGGACAGGGCGTTGACGACCGAGACGCCGACGCCGTGGAGGCCGCCGGAGACCTTGTAGCTCTTCTGGTCGAACTTGCCGCCGGCGTGCAGGACGGTCATGACGACCTCGGCGGCCGATTTGTTCTCCTTCTTGTGCAGGCCGACCGGGATGCCGCGGCCGTTGTCGACGACGGTGATGGAGTTGTCGACGTGGACGAAGACGTTGATCTCGGTGCAGAACCCGGCCAGGGCCTCGTCGACGCTGTTGTCGACGACCTCGTAGACGAGGTGGTGCAGCCCCTCGGTCGAGGTGCTGCCGATGTACATGGCCGGGCGCTTGCGGACGGCCTCGAGGCCCTTGAGGACCTTGATGCTTTCGGCGGTATACTTTTCTTGGCTCATGTCCGTTCACTTATAAAAAAATGCCGGTTCCCGGCGCGGACGCGGCACGGGACCCGGGGGCCATTTTTCTCCCTGCTATTATAGCAAAAAAGAGGGCCCCGATGCAAGATATTTCTGATTTTTTCTTCATTTACAAACCTTTCATTTAGATATATTTAGACCGCTTCTCGGGTCCCCGGACGGGTCCGCCCCGCGGCCTCCTTCTCAGAGACGCCCGAAGGGACGTTTTTTTCTCACAGTTAGGAGGGGGCAGGCCCGCCTTTTCCCGCTCCTTCGCGGTCCCTCGGGAAGCGCCCGGCCGGCCTCGTCCGCGCCTACCGCCGGACCCGTCCGTTTGCTATAATCGCGTCATGCCCGCGAACCTGCCGCCCGAGTACCACCGCATCGAGGCCGAGCTGCGCGAGGCCCGCACGCCCGAAGAGAAGATCGACATCTACGAGCGGCTCATCCGCGTCATCCCCCACCACAAGGGCACGGACAAGCTCATCGCCATGTACCGGCAGAAGATCGCCAAGGCCCGCGAGGAGGGCGAGCGGCAGGCCTCCACGGCCAAGCGCGTCCCCGGCCACAAGGTCGAGAAATCCGGTGCGGGCCAGGTCGTCCTGGCCGGCCCGCCGAACGCGGGCAAGTCCAGCCTCGTCCGGGCCCTCACGGGCGTCGATGTCGAGGTCGCCGATTACCCCTTCACGACCCGCTCCCCCGCCCCGTTCATGATGCCCTTCGAGAACGTCAAGGTCCAACTCGTCGACACGCCTCCCGTCACGGCCGAGCTCATGGAGACCTGGTTCCCGGAGATGGTCAAGATGGCCGACGCCGTCCTGCTCGTGGCCGACCTGGCCGACCCCGACGCGGCCGCGACGCTCGACGGCATCATCAAGCGGCTTCGCGAGCGCAAGGTCGAGCTCGTCAAGGGCGACACCGACGTCCCGCCGCCCTGGTCCCCCTTCCGCAAACGGACGCTCCTCGCGGCCAACAAGATCGACGCCGAGGGGGCCGCCAAGGCCTTCGACGATCTCGGCGTCCTGCTCGAGGGCCCGTTCGAGCGCCTGGCCGTGTCCGCCGTCTCCGGCCGCGGCCTGGAAGCCCTGAGGCGGGCCGCCTTCGGCCTTCTGCGCGTCGTCCGCGTCTACAGCAAGATCCCCGGCAAGAAGGCCGAGAGGGACTCCCCCTTCGCGCTCCGGACCGGCAGCACCGTCATGGACATGGCCAAGGCCGTCCACAAGGACTTCGCCGAGAAGCTCCAGTACGCCCGGGTCTGGAACGCCTCGGGCCTCGACGGCCTGCGAGTCAACCGCGACTACGTCCTCGCCGACGAGGACGTCGTCGAGCTCCACATCTGACCCTATATCCGGAAATCGAGGGCCGGCTCGTCGGCGATGTCCATGATGGTCATGAACAGGAGCTGGGCGATGTCCTCCATGATCTCCGGGGTGATGAGGCTAAGGTTGTCCCGTGTGTTGTGGTAGGTCGGCAGGGGCGACCGCGGCCCGCCGAAGGCCCCGAAGGTCAGCGAGGGCACGCCCTTCCAGAAGAACCAGGCCGAGTCCTGCCGCGGCCGGGCCGGATAGTTGGCCGGGCCCGTGCTCAGGACGCGGTGGACGAAGCCCTGGTTGGCCTTCTCGACGAACTCCCAGAATTTCGGGTAGGTCGTCCCGCCCGAGGCGCTGATCTTGGTCCCGCTGCCGGGACCCTCCATGTTCATGAAGACGACCGTCTTATCGAGCGGGTAGATGGGGTGGTCCGTGTAATAATGCGAGCCCTCGGTGCCCTGGTCCTCGCTCTGCTCCTCGCTGCCGAAGAAGAAGAACACGACCGTCCGCTTGGGCTTGACGGCGCACTTGGCCATGGCCTCGGCCACGCCCAGCGTGACGGCCACGGCCGTGGCGTTGTCGTTCGCGCCCGGCAGGAGCTCCCACAGGCGGCCGAGGTGGTCGAGGTGCCCGCCGACGATGATGACCTCGTCCTTGAGCTGCGGGTCGCTGCCGGTGATCTTGCCCAGGAGGTTGATGCCCACGCCGTCGGGGTGGTGGTCGGACCGGTTGCTGATCCTCATCGTCTTGCCGGTGGCGAAGGACAGCGGCTTGAGCTCCTTGCGGATGGCCGCCACGACGTCCTTGTGGACCTTCCCGGTCCCGGCGAAGACGTCGGCCACGACGGCCTCGCCGACGTGGTGGTAGACGAAGCCCTCGACGTAGGCGTTGTTGGGATTGCCGATGGGGCCGTAGTTGTAGATCATCCCCGCCGCCCCGTGGGCCGCGGCGTTCTTGAGCTTGTACTGGTGGAAGGAATAGGGCCGCCACTTCTTGAACTGTTCGAGGGTCTTTTCCCCGGGCCCGACGGGCACTTCCGATTCGAGGAGCACGATCTTTCCCCTGACGTCGACGCCCTTGTAGTCGTCGTAGCCGAGCTCGGGGGCGGTGATGCCGTAGCCGGCGTAGACGACCTCGGCCGTGACGTCGCCGGTCCCCGTCGTGCCGCCGGGCATGAACTCGTCCTCGTAGGCGTAGGACTTGCGGACGGCGCCTCCCTTCCCGGCCGGGACGACGAGCTCGCAGACGCCGCCCTTGTGGACGACGGTGTAGGGATTCGGGAAGAGCTGGCGGTAGGTGCCGTTCTCGCCGCCGGGCTCGACGCCCCAGCCTTTGAGCAGGGACTCGACCCAGGCCACGCAGGCCTCGTATTCCGCGGTCCCGGTCAGCCGCCCGCCGTACTTTTCGGAGACGAGCTCGACGACGTACTCGTAGAGCGGCTGGCTCTGGATGAGGTGCATGGCCTCGAGGATCTTGGCCTCGTCGGTCTGGGGCGCGGCGGCCTGTCTCGGGGCCTGGGCCAAAAGGCCCGTCCCCGCGAGCGCGAGAGCGAGCAGAACGGCGGTGAAGAGACGGCGGGACGGCTTCATGACGACTCCTCCTTCGTCGAAGGTGCGGAGGAGTATTCTACGTTCGGTCCCCGGTCCGAGTCAAAGAGAACGGACCGGGGGCCGGCCGCGGGCCGGCGCGATCCGTCAGGCCTTGTCCAGGGCCTGGGCCAGGTCGGCCCGGATGTCCTCGACCCCCTCGCAGCCGACCGCGAGCCGGATGAGGTCGTCGGTGATGCCGGCCTCCCGGCGCTTCTCCTGCGGCACCCCGGCGTGGGTCATGCTGGCCGGGTGCTGGATGAGGCTCTCGATGCCGCCGAGGGAGACGGCCAGGGTGCAGAGCTCCACCGCGTTGATCATCTTGCGGCCGGCCTCGAAGCCCCCCCGCAGCCCGAAGGTGATCATGGAGCCGAAGCCCTTCATCTGCTCCTTGGCCAGGGCGTGCTGGGGATGGCTTTCGAGGCCGGGGTACTTGACCCAGGCGACCTTGGGGTGGGCGGCCAGCCAGGGCGCCAGAGCGCCCGCGTTGGCTTGGCCCTTCTCGACCCTCAGGGCCAGGGTCCGGACGCCCCTCAGGACGAGCCAGGCCTGGTGGGGGTCCATGGTCCCGCCCATCATGACCAGGACCTTGCGCAGCCGCTTGTGGAGAGCCTCGTCCCGGGCGACGATCGCGCCGCCCACGACGTCGCTGTGGCCGTTGATGAACTTGGTCAGGCTGTGCATGACGACGTCGGCCCCCAGGTCGAGCGGCCGCTGCAGGAGCGGGCTAGAGAAAGTGTTGTCGACGACGAGCGTGATTCCGCGTTCGCGGGCGATCCGGGCGCAGGCCCTGAGGTCGGTCAGGGCCAGCGTGGGGTTGGCCGGCGTCTCGACGAACAGGAGCTTCGTCTCCGGCCGCAGGGCCTTCTCGACGTTCCGGATGTCCGACGTGTCGACGAAGTCCGAGCGGACGCCGAAGCGGGAGAACTCGGTCTCCAGGACCGTCCGCGACGGGCCGTAAAGGGCGGCCGTGCCGACGACGTGGGCGTCCTTGTCGAGCAGGGCCGTGTAGATGGTCGTCACGGCGGCCATGCCCGTGGCCGTGGCCGAAGCGTCGCAGCCGCCCTCGAGCGCGGCCAGGCTCGCTTCCAGGGCCCGGATGGTCGGGTTGCCGATGCGGGTGTAGATGAAACCGGCCTCCTTCCCGGCGAACCGGGCGGCGCCCTGTTCGGCGCTTTCGAAGGCGAAGGTCGAGGACTGGTAGATGGGGACCGACACCCCGCCGTAGACGGGATCGGGCTCCTGGCCGGCGTGGATGGCGGTCGTTTCGGGGCTGAGGTACGGGGTCTTGCTCACGGTCGGGCTCCTTGTCGTGACGGGCATCGATTATAGCATGTCCGGTTTGATTCGGCCCGCCGATTCTGCTATTTTGGCCTCTTCCGCCAGTCCGTTAGGAGGTTCTCATGACCCGGAATATCCTGCCCCTGCTCTTCGCAACGACGGTCTTCCTGGCCGGCACCGTCCTGGCCCAGGCCCCCGCCGCCAATCCCAAGGTCCTGATCAAGACGAGCGAGGGCGACATCACCCTCGAGCTCTTCCCGGCCAAGGCCCCGATCACCGTCAAGAACATCCTCGACTACGTCGAGGCCAAGTTCTACGACGGGCTCATCTTCCACCGCGTCATCCCCAACTTCATGATCCAGTGCGGCGGCCTCGACGCCGAGATGCACCAGAAGACGGGCAACGACCCCATCAAGAACGAGGCCGGGAACGGCCTGAAGAACGTCCGCGGCAGCGTGGCCATGGCCCGCACCAACGTCGTCGACAGCGCCACCAGCCAGTTCTTCATCAACCTCAAGGACAACGCCTTCCTCAACCACAAGGACAACACCGTCGAGGGCTTCGGCTACTGCGTCTTCGGCAAGGTCGTGGCCGGCATGGACGTCGTCGACAAGATCGCCAAGGTCCCGACCGTCAGCAAGCGCGGCCACCAGGACGTGCCCCTGGCGCCCGTGACCATCCTCTCGGCCACGGTCGTCAAGTAGCGCCCGGCGCGCGTGTTCGACACGATCTTCGCCTTCGTCCACCTGGGCGGCCTCCTGGCCGCCCTGGTGTTCGCCTTCCTGGCCCTGGCCCGGGGCAATGTGGCCCGTTTCGGCCTCATCCTCGGCCTGCTGGCCGTATACTACGTCCTGCTCCTCCGCCCGGCGGTCAAGAAGGAGATCGCCCGCCGCCGCTCCCTGAACGGGAAAACGGGGACACGTACCTGAGGTACGTGTCCCCAATCTCGCCCGGATTTACTTTTGACCCGGAAGGGCCTATCATTCCCCGTGGTCGAGGTATGTCCCGAAAGGAGGCCCCGGAACCCATGCCGAGAACACGCACCCTCGCGCTCGCCGTCGCGGCCCTGGTCCTGGCGGGTTCCCTGCCGGCCCACGGCCAGGCGCTCGACGCCAACCTCAAGGCCGGCCTCAGGGCCATCAGCCCCGCGGAAGCCTATGACATCGTCAAGACCCTGGCCCTCCCGGAATACGCCGGCCGCCTGACCGGACACCCCGGCTACACCGCGGCCGCCGAATGGGCGGCCAGGAAGCTGGCCTCCTGGGGCCTCAAGCCCATCTCGGGGAAAGACGGCTACCTCCAGCCCTACCCTTCGCCGTATACGATCATCGACAAGGCCGAGATGACCGTCCTTCTCCCCGACGGGCCGCCCGACCCGGCCAAGGGCCAAGCTTATAAGGAGATGAAGCTCGCGCCCGAGAAGGACTTCCTGCCCCTCCTCTACTCCGCGAGCGGCGACCGGACCGCCGACGCCGTTTTCGCCGGCTGGGGCATCTCCGCTCCCGAGTTGGGCTACGATGACTACGCCGGCCTGGACATCGAGGGCAAGTTCGTCCTCTGTTTCCGCGGCACCCCCGACCGCGACCCGAAGTGGACGCACTACGACGAGCACCGGACGCGCATGGCCGCGGCCCGCGACCGCGGCGCGCTCGGCATCGTCTATATCTACGACGACATCGCCTCCAATCCCAACGGCGACTACCTCGAGGGCTTCACGCCGGCCATGATCTCCCTCAAGGTCATGGACGCGCTGCTCAAGGAGACCGGCTCGACGGCGGCCGACCTGCGCAAGGTCCTGACGACCTACAAGCGGCCCCTGTCCTTCCCGCTCCGGGCCCGCCTGCGCCTGGCCGTATCGTCGCGGCACTTCCCGCAGGCCGTGGGATACAACGTCGTCGGCTACGTCGAGGGCTCCGATCCCCGGTTGCGGCGCGAATGCGTCGTCATCGGCGGCCACTTCGACCACACCGGCGCCCACATGGGGCTGCTCTTCCCCGGCGCCGACGACAACGCCAGCGGCAGCGCCACCGTCATGACGGCCGGCAAGGCCGCCGCGGCCCTGGCCCGCAGGCCCAAGCGCTCGATCGTCGTGGCCCTGTTCGGCGGCGAGGAGCTCGGCCTGCAGGGCTCGACCTGGTTCGTCGATCACGTGCCCGGCCCCTTCGACAAGGTCGCCGGCATGCTCAACTTCGACATGACCGGGGAGGGCGACGGGCTGTGGGGCGCCGTCTCGCCCGAACCGCCGGAGTTCAAGAAAGCCATCGAGACGGCCGACGCCACGGTCAAGGTCCTGCGCGGCCTCGGCGTCATCTCCGGCGTCGGCGTCCGCGGCTCCGACTTCGCGCCGTTCTTCCTCAAGGGCGTCCCGGCGGCCAGCCTCGGCTCCAACGGGCCTCACCTGGCCTACCATCAGACCGGCGACACCGTCTACCGCGTCAATCCCGACATCACGGCCGACGCGGCCAAGCTGGCCTTCCTGGCCGCATACTTTTGGGCGGACCGCTAGAGGGGGCCATGAGGATCGCCAAGGAAGGGCTCCGGTTCATCCTGCCGGCCGCGGGTTTGGCCGTCCTCTTCGGCGCGCTCGGCCTGGCCTGGCTCGCCGGACTGGCCTTTCTTTTCGCCTGCGCCTTCACCTTCTTCTTCCGCGACCCCGAACGCGTGCCGCCTCCCGGCGAGCGGCTCGTCGTCTCGCCGGCCGACGGCGAGGTCCTGGGCCTCGAAACGCTCGCCTCCCACCCGTCCTTCCCCGGCCCGGTCTCGCGCCTGACCGTCTTCCTGTCCCTCTACGACGTCCACGTCGTCCGCGCCCCCCTGGCCGCGACCGTGGCCTCGGTCGACCGCAAGCCCGGCCTGTTCCTGCCGGCCTACCGGCCCGAGGCCGGCGAGCGGAACGAGTCGACGACCCTGGCCCTCAAGGCCGCGGGCGCCGACATCGTCATGAAGATGAGCGTCGGCGTGGCCGCCCGTCGCATCAAGTCCTTCGTCCGGCCCGGCGACGCGGTGGCCCGCGGCTCCCGGGTCGGGCTGATGTTCTTCGGGTCGCGGGTCGAGCTGACCTTCCCCCCGAACGTCGTCCTCAACGTCGGCCTCCACGACAAGGTCAAGGCCGGCCAGACCGTCATCGGCGAGGTCCAGACATGAGAGCGAAACGCGTCCAGACCGGGGTCAGCGTCATCCCCAGCCTGTTCTCGCTGACCAACCTGTTCTTCGGCTTCATGAGCGTCCTGCTGACCTTCCAGGGGCGCTACCGGATGGCGGCCATCCTCATCATCATCGCCGCCCTGATGGACGGCCTCGACGGCCTGGTGGCCCGGGCCACGCACACCCCGTCCGAGTTCGGCGTCGAGCTCGACTCCCTGGCCGACGCCGTCTCGTTCGGGCTGGCCACCTCCGTCCTGCTCTATTTCTGGGGCCTGGAGACGGCCGGGACGCCGGCCGTGTTCTTCAGCTTCGTCTTCCTGACCGCCGGCGTCCTGCGGCTGGCCCGTTACAACGTCCGCAGCAAGGTCCCGACGGACCGCAAGCACTACCAGGGCTTGACCGTGCCCTCGGCGGCCATGTTCATGTGCGCCGTCGTCAACTTCCACCCCGTGCCGCTGGCCACGCGGGAGTCGGGCTTCCTCGTCGCCGTGGCCATGCTCCTCGTCTCCCTGTGCATGGTCAGCACCCTGCCCTATCCGAACTTCATCAAAGCCTTCATCGGCCAGCGCATCAACATCCGCACGGCCCTGTTCGTGGCTGTGTCCCTGTTCGGCGTCCTGTTCTACGCCCGCTACTTCATGCTCCTCTATTTCGGCCTGAACGTCCTCTCCGGCCCGACCGTGGCCCTGGCCCGCCTGCTCCGGAAACACCCCCGGAAGAAGGCCGAGCCCAAGGTCGATCCCATACAGTGACGCGGAGCGGATGGGGCGAGCGAAGCTGAACCGGACCCGCGTGGCGGCGGCCGCCGCCGTCGTCCTGGCCGCCGTAGCCGGCCTCGTCGTCCTCGTCCGGGTCCTCTTCCCGCCCGCGCCGCCCGCCGCGCCGGAGACGGGGCCGGCCGTCCCGGTCCTGGCCGCGCCCGATGCGGCGCCTCCCCTCGTCGAGGACCGGATCGTCATAGCGGCGCGTTCGACCCTGGCCGAGATCCTCAAGCGCCGCGGCTTCACCGACCGCGAGGTCCACGACCTCCGGGAGGCGGTCAAGCCGGTCTACGACCTGGGCCGCATCCGGGCCGGGCAGGAGCTCCGCCTGGCCTCCCTCCCCGACGGCCCCTGGCAACGCCTGGAGTACGACATCGACGAAACCCGCTACCTCGTCGTCGAACGGCGGGAGGGCCGCGTCGAGGCCAAGCTGGAATATGTCCCCGTCGAGTTCCGGCCGGCCTTCGTCTCCGGGGTCATCGAGGACAGCCTGATCGCGGCCCTCAACAAGGCCGGCGAGCAGGACAGCCTGGCCATCGACATCGTCGAGCGCTGCTTCGGGTGGGACATCGATTTCCACACCGACCTGCGCAAGGGGGACACCTTCCGCGTCTTCGTGGAGAAGCGCTACCTCGACGGCCGCTTCGCCGGCTACCGCGACATCCTGGCCGCCGAGTTCGTCAACGAGGGCCGCGTCTACCGGGCCTACCGCTTCGTCTATCCGGACACCAAGGCGGCCGACTACTTCGACGAGAACGGCGGCTCGCGTCGGAAGGACTTCCTACGCTCGCCGCTCAAGTTCGGCCGCGTCACCTCGCGCTTCACCTCGAGCCGGCTCCACCCCATCCACAGGATCTACCGGCCCCACTACGGCGTCGACTACGCCGCCCCCATCGGCACGCCGGTCCAGGCCACGGCCGACGGCACGGTGACCTTCGCCGGCCGCGACGGGGCCGCCGGCAACACCGTCAAGCTGGCCCACCGCAACGCCTACGCCACGGCCTACCTCCACCTGAGCCGGTTCGGGCCGGGGGTGCGCAAAGGGGCCGCGATCAAGGGCGGGGACATCGTCGGATACGTCGGGACGACGGGCGATTCGACCGGCCCGCACCTCGACTACCGGATCTATTACCACGGCTCGCCGGTCAACCCGCTGAGCCACAAGTTCAAGCCGGCCGATCCCCTGCGCAAGGAATTCCTGGAGGAGTTCCGGAAAGAGGTCGGCCGGCTGGGCGTCGCCCTGCGGCTGCCCGAGGTCGTGCGGGCCTACTCGGCCGGGCTCAGTTTTTGATCTTCCCGCCGCCGCCGCTCGAGCCCTTGGCCTCCCCGCCGCGCGAGGACGGCCCCGACCCCTCCGACTGGCCGCGCGCGGCCGCCGGGGCCGCGGCGCCCGTGCCCGAGGAGGACGACCCGCCGGCGTAGGAGCCGCCGGTCGAGACGGCCGGCCCGTAGCTCACGCCCCGGCTCGTCAGGTGCGGGGCCATGCCGCCGGGACGATCGCGGTCGCGCGAGGTGAGCCGCAGCTCGGGGCAGCGGACCTCGTTGCGGACGCTCGAGTACTCGATGCGGACCCCGAGGGCCCTGGCGACGCGCAGGTCGGGATTCCAATCGCGGAACCGCATGGCCTGGCTCTCAGTCCGGCGGGACATAGGACCGTCCGGCCGGACCTGCGGGGCGACGGGGACGGCGGTCAGGCCTTTCCCATGGACGGGGACGCTCTCCGGCGCCGCGATCTTCCTCGGGGCCGCCGCGGGACCTTCGATGCCGCGGAAGACGCGCGCGGCCTCCCGCCGGGGATCGACGATCGCCCGCGCGGGCGGCGCGTCGCCGGCGGCGCCGGCGGTCCTCTTCGAGACCTCGCCGAGGGACAGGGTCTTGCCGTGGACGGCCGGCGAGCCGAGGTCGCCCTTGGCTACGAAGACCAGGCGGTCGCGGACCCGGTCGGCGCCGGCCCGGACCCGGGGGTCGCCCTTGGCGTAGGCGTCGGTCACCTTTTTGACGACGGCCTTGAGCTCGGGCGGCAGGGGCAGGGTGGACGCGCCGGGCTGCTTCAGGGAGCCCTTGCGCACGACGGTCCGGGGACCCGTGGCTCCGGAGGCGGCGCCGTCCGCCCAATAGGGCGAGTAATAGAGCCCGCCGTCCGCATAGCCCAGGCCGGACGCCCAATAAGAGCCGCCGGACATCCAGTCGTAGAGGCTCCAGGGCCTCCATCCGGCGTAGCCGAAGTAGAACTCCCAGTCCGCCCAGGCCGGCGCGAACAGGGACCCGGGCAGCCAGAACCAGCCGCGCTTCTCGTCCCACTGCCAGACGCCCAGGTGATACGGGATCCAGCCCCATGGTTCCTGGGGCACCCAGAACATCTGGCCGGCGGCATAGGACCACTGCCCGTAATAATAGGGGCTCCAGCCCCAGGGATAGGTCCCGTTGTCGATGTAGGGCCGCCAGACGTAACCGTAGAGGTCGTCCCAGAGCCACTCCCCGTAACGGTTGCCGTAGGTCTGGGCGAAGTGAAAGACGGCCGGAGGGAGCTTCTGCAGGGGTTTGGGCAGGGCGGCCAGGCCCTCGTGGAGGTCCTCGAAATGGGCGTTGACGTCCTCGTTCCAGAGCTCGAAGGCCGTGCCGTCGATGGCCGCGGCCAGCTCCGACTGGTGGTCGGCCAGGACGATGAGGCGCTCGCCCTTCTTGACCGTCCGGTCCGTGAGCCGGTCGGCGTCCGGTCCGAAGAGGACCTGGGCCCGCCCGTAGCGGACCTGCGCTTCGGTCGTCCCGTCCGTGGCCGCGGAGACGAGGGCCACGGAATTGTGTTTCATCTTGACGGCGGCGTTGGCCGTCAGGATCTGGAACATCTCCCTGCGGCCGTACTCTTTATACATGACGTAGACCCGGCCGCGGGCGAGGGTCAGCACCGAGAGGGCCTCGGCGGCGCTCAGGCTGCGGGCCAGGATGGTCTCGACCTTGATCTCGGTGGCGACGTCGAGACGGACGACCGTCCCGGTATCGAACTGGATCTCGCAGCGCCGGCCGGCCGAGGTCCGGACGGTGTCGCCCGGCCCGATGGGCAGGTTGACGACAGCCGTCTCGGGTTCGGTCCGGCCCTCGCGCAGGACCACCGGATCGGCCCCGCCTTCGCCGGGCTCGATATAGCTGATGCGCCCGAAGTAGAGGTCCTTGGGGCCGTTGACGACCCGGTAGGGACCTTCCGCCCATGCTCCGGCGGCCAGCGCCAGGACGGCGACGACCATTAACGACGTTCTCATTCCCCCGTTCTTCATGACCGTCTCCTCATGCCACACGGAGATACTGCATCTTTATAATAGCACGAATCGTGCCAACCGCTCCCCCTGGACATTTCGGGCTTCCCCCCTCCGAGTGTCCCCAAAAGCGGTCTCGCTGTCCCCTTTCGGCGTCCCCCTCCCTCTCGAGGCGGCGAAGGGGATTGTCCTCGCAGATCCCCGCTTTTGCCTTGTGGACCGGGAAGCATGTACAATGTCCCAGAGATCCATGGCCCGCCCCAAGCTCCGCAATCCCGTGCCGACGGTCGACATCATCATCGAGGTCCCGGCCGGCCGCGGCCGCCGGGGCGTCGTCCTCATCGAGCGCCGGAACCCGCCGCCGGGCTGGGCCCTGCCCGGCGGCTTCGTCGACTACGGCGAGCCCCTCGAAGCGGCCGCCGCGCGCGAGGCCCGCGAGGAGACCGGGCTCGAGGTCGAGCTCGTCGGCCAGCTCGGGACCTATTCCGACCCCGCCCGCGATCCCCGCCTGCACACCGTCTCGACCGTGTTCGTGGCCAGGGCCTCGGGCCGCCCCCGCGGCGGCGACGACGCCCGCCGGGCCGTCGTGGCCGATCCCCGCGACCGCCGGCTGCCGCTGGCCTTCGACCACCGCCGCATCCTCGACGACTACCTCCGCGACCGCAAAGGAGTCACGCCATGCCGGACACCGATACCGCCGACCTCGTCGAAGCCGCGAGCGTCCAAGGTCCGTTCGAAGCGGACCTGATCAGGAACCTCCTGGCCAGCCACGGCATCGTCTCCGTCGTCCGCGGCCGCACGGCGCCTTTCGTCTATCCCCTGACCGTCGACGGGATGGCCGAATTCAGGATCCTCGTGCAGCCGGCCGACCTCGAAAAGGCCCGCGACCTTCTCGCGGCCAGGCCCGCGCCCGAAGGCGAAGAAAGCCCGCCGGACGCCGTCTGATCGGCGGCCCCGTCTCCCGGCCCCCCACCGCTGGGGCCCCGCCCTCCCGCCGGCCCACTTATAGGCTCCCTCCTTTTATTCTTTATTTTGGGCTTTTTTCTCTTGACAACAGCTGTGGGGATTCATATATTTGGGAGGAAACGGGACAAAGCGGGACAAAACAGGCATGGCCAACGTTCTTATCGGCAGCTATACCGCGCGGCTCGACGCCAGCGGCCGCATCAAGGTCCCGGAAAAATTCCGCGAAGTCATCGAGCAGGTCTACGGCAAGGACCTCTTCGTCACTTCGCTCTCCGACGATTCCATCAAGATCTATCCGCTGTCCGTGTGGCTGGCCATGACCGACCTCACTTCCGACGGCGCCCTCCATCTCCGGCCCGACGTCCGCAAGTTCATGCTCCGCGTCAACCGGAACGGTTCCCGCCACGAGCTGGACTCCAAGGGCCGCGTCCTCATCAGCCAGGCCCTGCGGGAGAAGGCCCGGCTCCGCGACGAGGTCGAGGTCCTCGGGCTGTCCAACCACCTGGAGATCTGGAACAAGGACGTTCTCGACGGGACTCTCGAGGAGAAACCGCTCTCGGACCAGGATTTCGAGAGCATCGCCCGCCTCATCCCTCGAGGAAAGCCGGAATGACGGAGAAGGGACACTGCCCCGTCCTCCCCACGGAAGTCCTCGAATGTCTTGACGCGGGGCGGGCCGGGATCTACCTCGACTGCACCCTGGGGCTGGCCGGCCACGCCCTGTCCATCCTGGAGCGGAACCCCGGGGCCCGCCTGGTCGGCCTGGACCGCGACGGCGCGTCCCTGGAGATCGCCCGCGAGCGGCTCTCGCCCTACGCCGAGCGGGTCACGCTCTTCCAGACCGACTTCAAGGACCTCGACGCCCTCGACCTGCCCTTCGGCGAGGTCCGCGGCGTCCTGGCCGACCTGGGCATCTCCTCCTTCCAGTTGGACACGCCCGAGCGCGGCTTCAGCCACACCCACGAAGGCCCGCTCGACATGCGCCTGGACCCGCGGACCAAGACGACGGCGGCGAAGGTCCTGCACACCTATCCCGAACAGCGGCTGGCCGAGCTGTTCGCCCGCTACGGCGAGCTCGGACAGACCCGGCGGCTGGCCCGCGAGATCGTCCACCTCCGCAAGCTCGGCCGGCTCGAGACGACGGGCGACCTGCGGCTGCTCGTCGAGCGCCTCTACCGGTGGCGGCCGCAGAAGGGCCGCATCCATCCGGCGGCCAAGGCCTTCCAGGCCCTGCGCATCGAGGTCAACGGCGAGCTCGACGGGCTGGGCGAGTTCCTGGAGCGGACGGTCCGGCGCGCCGCCAAAGGCACGCGGTTCGTCGTCATCTCCTTCCACTCGCTCGAGGACCGCATCGTCAAGCGCGCCTTCCACGCCCTGGCCGCGCCGGACGAAGGGGCGCCCCTGCTGGCCCTCCTCACCAAGAAACCGCTGACCGCCTCCGACGAAGAGGTCGCCGCCAATCCCCGGGCCCGGTCGGCCAAGCTGCGGGCGGCGGAGAGGATCTGATGGTCCGGCGCAAGCTCAATTGGAAAGGGATCGCGATCGCCGCGGCCTCGACCGTCCTCGGCGTCGGCATCCTGACCTTCTACGTCTGGTACCAGACCGAGTCCGTCAAGCTCGGCCTCGATCTGGCCCGCGGCGAGGCCCGCATCCGCGAGCTCGAGGTGGCCATCGAGGGCCTCGAGCTGCGCCGGGCCGCGCTCCTCGATCCCCGCCGGGTCGAGTCCATCGCCCGGGAGAAGCTCGGGCTCGTCGATCCCGAGGACGCGGACATCGTCTACGAGGCCAAGGACCCCATCCGCTGAGGCGCCCGTCATGAGGACCTTCTACGAGACCGACATCCGCCGCCGGACCAAGGTCCTGGCCGCGTTCCTGGCCGCTTGGGCCCTGGTCGTCGCGGCCCGCCTGGTCCAGGTCCAGGTCTTCGGGCACGCCCGGGCCAAGGCCGCCGTCCTCCGGCAGGCGCTGGACGAGACGCCCATCGAGCCCCGCCGCGGCGACATCCTCGACCGCAACGGCGAGATCCTGGCCTGCAGCCTGCCCTCCCCTTCCGTCGTCGTCCGGCCGGTCGCCGGAGAGAAACCGGAAGCGACCCGGCTCAAAGTCCAGGCCCTGAAGCGGGAGCTGGGCCTGACCGAGAAGGACGCCGCCGTCGTCCGGGACCGGCTGGCGGCGGGAGCGGCCTTCACCTACGTCAAGAGGAAGATCACCGAGGAGACGGCGGCGCGGATCATGGCCCTGAAGCTGGCCGGTGTCGAGCTCGAGCCCGGGACGCGCCGCTACTATCCCCTCGTTTCGCTGGCCGCCCAGGTCCTCGGCGGCATCAACCTGACCGGCGACTCCAGCCGCGGCGTCGAGTACCGCTTCGACAAGCTCCTGGCCGGCCAGAAGGGCCGCCAGATCAGCTACCAGGTCAACGGCCGCCGGGACTACCAGACGCGGATCATCGAGCCGGCCGTTCCGGGCCGGGACCTCGTCCTGACGATCGACGCCACCGTCCAATACATCGCCGAGAAAGAGCTGGCCCGGGCCGTGTCCGAGCACCGGGCGGCCTGGGGCGCGGTGGCCATCATGGAACCGGCGAGCGGCGAGGTCCTGGCCATGGCCAGCTGGCCGACCTACGACCCGAACCATTACCCGGGCCCCCAAGAGGCCTGGCTCAACCGCCCGGTCGGCGTCTCCTACGAGCCCGGCTCGACCTTCAAGATCATCACCGCCGCCGCGGCCCGGGAGCGCGGCCGGGTCGGCTTCGGCGAGGTCTTCGACTGCTCGGCCGGCTCCATCCGGGTCGGCGGCACGACCATCACCGACCACGAGCGTGAGCACGTCCTGAGCTTCCCCCAGGTCCTCATCAAATCCTCCAACGTGGGCACGGTCCTGTTCGCCCAGCGCCTGACCAATCCCGAGTTCTACGAGACGCTCCGGGCCTTCGGCGTCGGCTCCAAGACGGGCATCGAGCTGCCCGGCGAGGAGCCCGGCTCGCTCACCCCCCCCGAGAAGTGGCGCCGGAGCAGTATGCCCCACATCGCCATCGGCTACGAGGTCATGGTCTCCCCGCTCCAGATGCTGCGGGCCATGAACGTCTTCGCCACGGGCGGCCGGCTGATCCGGCCCCGCATCGTCCGGGAAGGATCCGGCGGGATCGCCCCCGGGGACGCCCCGGTCCGGGTCATCTCCGAGAAGACGTCCACCGAGCTCGTCGAGCGCGTTTTCGAGGCCGTGGTCGAGGAGGGCACGGCCAAGGGCGGCCGGCTCGACGGCTACCGCATCGCCGGCAAGACCGGGACGGCCCGGAAGGTCGACCCGGCCACCGGCGCCTATATCCGGGAGTACCGGGCGACGTTCGTCGGTTTCACGCCTGTCGAGCGGCCGCGGCTGAGCATGATCGTCGTCCTCGATTCGCCGAAGGAGCTGTACTACGGCGGCCAGGCCTGCGCGCCCGTGTTCCGGGACATCGCCCGCCAGGTCCTGCGCTACCTCCGCGTCGCGCCGGAACGGCCCCTGCCCCCGGCCGTGCTGACGGCCGGGCGGGGACCGGGGAGGGCGCGGTGAAGCTGGCCGACGTCCTGCGCGACATTCCCCTCGTCGGGTCCGACGCTCCCGGCGGGTTGGAGATCACAGGCCTGGCCTACAACTCCAAGTCCGTCCGGCCCGGCGCCCTCTTCGCGGCCCTGCGCGGGGCGGCCCAGAGCGGCATGGATTTCGTGGCCGAAGCCGAAGCCAACGGCGCGGTGGCCGTCCTGTCGTCCTGGCCCAAGCCGGCCGCGGCCCGGGCGGCCTGGATCCAGGCCGCCGACGCCCGGGAGGCCCTGGCCCTGGCCGCGGCCAACTTCCACGGCCACCCCTCGGACCGCATGAAGGTCGTCGGCGTGACCGGGACCAAGGGCAAGACCACGACGACCTATCTCCTCGAATCCATCCTCCGCGCCGCCGGCGCCGCGCCCGGCGTCGTCGGGACGATCACCTACCGGCGGCCCGGCTGGGAGGTCCCCGCCCCGCGGACGACGCCCGAGTCCCCGGACCTGCAGGCCCTGCTCCGCGACATGGTCGACGCCGGCGTCAGCCACTGCGTCATGGAGGTCTCCTCCCACGCCCTCGAGCAGAAGCGGGTCTGGGGGGTCGGCTTCGACGTCGCCGTCTTCACCAACCTCAGCGGCGAGCACCTCGACTACCACCCCTCGATGGAGAGCTACTTCGAGGCCAAGAAGAAGCTCTTCACGCTCAACCACAAGAAACGGGCCGCGGTCGTCAACATGGACGACCCCTGGGGCCAGCGGCTGGTCGCCGAGCTGCCCATGACGACCGTGACCTTCGGGCTGGCGCCGGCGGCCATCGTCCGGGCCGTCAAGCACGTCATGACCGAAGCCGGCATCGACGCCCAGGTGGCCTACCCCGGCGGCGTGATGCGGCTCCAATCGGCCCTCGTCGGCCGGCACAACCTGTCCAACGTCCTGGCCGCCGCGGCCGCCGCCCTGGCCCTCAACGTCGCCCCGGCGGACATCGTCAGGGGCGTGGCCGCGCTGGCCGGCGTGCCGGGCCGCTTCGAGCGCGTTCCCAACGGCCGCGGCATCCAGGTCGTCGTCGACTACGCCCACACCGACAACGCCCTCGAGCACGTCCTGATGACGGCCCGTGAGTTCAAGCCCCGCCGCCTCATCCTCGTCTTCGGGGCCGGCGGCGACCGCGACCGCGACAAGCGCGAGCGCATGGGCCGGGTCGCGGCCCGCCTGGCCGACTGGACCGTGCTGACCTCGGACAATCCCCGCTCCGAGGACCCCGCGGCCATCATCGCGGCCATCGAGGGCGGCTTCGCCAAGGAGGCCGTCAAGGCCTACGAGGTCGAGCCGGACCGCCGCAAGGCGATCGTTCGTGCCCTGGCCACGGCCAACAAGGGCGACATCGTCATCATCGCCGGCAAGGGCCACGAGACCTACCAGGTCTTTAAGGACCGCACCGTCCATTTCAGCGACATCGAGGTCGCCGCCGAGGCCCTGCGGGCCGGAGAGGAGAGCTGAACGTGGCCGCGCTGACCCTGGCCGAGGCGGCCCGGATGACCGGAGCGGCGGTGCTCCACGGCTCCCCCGGCCTGACCTTCGCGCGCTACGGCATCGACTCGCGCCTGACGACGGGCGGAGAGCTCTTCTTCGCCGTCCCCGGCCGCCGCGACGGGCACGACTTCGTGGCCGCGGCCGCGGCCGCGGGCGCCGCCGGCGCGGTCGTCTCCCGGCCGGTCGAGCCGCCCGTCCCCGGCTTCGGCCTTCTGCTCGTCCCCGACACCGTGGCCGCCCTGCAGGACCTGGCCCGCGGCGTCCTGGCCCTCCATCCGGTCAAGGTCGTCGGCGTCACCGGCAGCGTCGGCAAGACGACGACGAAGGAGTTCGCCGCGGCCCTGCTCGCGGCCCGCCTCCGCGTCCTCAAGTCCGAAGGCAACTTCAACAACCGGCTCGGCCTGGCCCTCTCGGTCCTGCGGCTCGAAGCCGGGCACGACGCGGCCGTGCTGGAGATGGGCATGAGCGCTCCCGGCGAGATCCGGGAACTGACCCGCGTCGCCCCGCCCGACGTCGCCGTCGTCACCAACATCGCCCCGGTCCATCTGGAGTTCTTCCGGGACCTCGACGGCATCGCCCGGGCCAAGAAGGAGATCCTCGACGGGGCCCGGCCGGGCGCCACGGCCGTCCTCAACGCCGACGATCCCCGGGTCATGGGCATCGCCGCGGACTTCCCGGGCCGGCGGGTGACCTTCGGACAGGCCCCCGGCTCCGACGTCCGGGCCGCCTCGGTCGCGTCCCGGGGCCGGGCCGGATTCGAGATCGACCTCCGCTACGGCGCCGAACAGGGCTTCCTCCCCTTCTCCTTCCTCAACCGGGCCGCGGTGGCGGACCTCCTGGCCGCCGCGGCCGTCTCCCTCGCCTTCGGACTTCGGTTGGCCGAGATCGTCCCCGCCTCCGCGGCGCTGCGGCCGGCCCCCCGCCGGGGCCTTCTGGTCGAGGCCCCGGGCGGCGTCCGCGTCTACGACGACGCCTACAACTCGAGCCCCCGGGCCCTCGAGGCCGCCCTGACCAGCCTGGCCGGCCTGCCGGCCCGGCGCCGGGTCGCCGTCCTCGGCGACATGCTCGAGCTCGGCGAGGGCGGACGGGACTTCCACCGGGCCGCCGGCGAGACCGTCGCCCGGACCGGCTGGGACCTCCTCGTCGCCGTCGGTCCTCTGGCCGCGGTCCTGGCCGAAGGCGCCCTGGCCGCCGGCCTCGGCGCGGCCGCCGTCCTCCGCTTCGCCGACGCCGCCTCCGCCGCCGCGGCCGTGGCCGGCCTCGTCCGCGACGGCGACCTCGTCCTGGTCAAGGGCTCGCGCGGCATGCGCATGGAGACCGTCGTCGAGGCCCTCCGGGCCGGNNNNCGGCAGATCGGCCAGGAGATCCGGGAGGACGGGCCGCAGTCCCACCTCGCCAAGAAGGGCACGCCGTCGATGGGCGGCCTGCTCATCATCCTGTGCACCGTCGTCCCGACCCTCGTCTGGGGCAACCTGGCCAACGCCTACGTCTGGATCGCCGTCGCGGCCATGGTCCTGTTCGGCCTCATCGGGCTCCTCGACGACGCCCTCAAGGTCCGCCGTAAGAGATCGCTGGGTCTTCGGCCGGGCCAGAAGATCCTCCTCCAGGTCCTGCTGGCCGCGGCGGTCGGCCTGGTCCTCGTCTGGATGGGCCTCCACGGCCAGTTCAGCCTCAGCCTGAGCTTCCCCTTCCTCAAGAAGTGGGTGCCCTACCTGGGCTGGTTCTACCTCCCCTGGATCGCCTTCATCCTGGTCGGCTCGTCCAACGCCGTCAACCTGGCCGACGGGCTGGACGGCCTGGCCATCGGCCTGTCCCTCATCAGCGCCACGGCCCTGACGGCCCTGACCTACGTCGCCGGGCACGCCCTCTGGTCCCAGTACCTCAACATCGTCCGGGTGCCGCTCGCGGCCGAGCTGACCGTCTTCGCCGGGGCCTTCTCCGGGGCCTGCCTCGGTTTCCTGTGGTTCAACTGCCACCCGGCCAAGGTCTTCATGGGCGACGTCGGGGCCCTGTCGATCGGCGGGACCCTGGCCGTCATCGCCTTGCTCATCAAGCAGGAGTTCCTGCTCTTCACCGTGGCCGGAGTGTTCATCCTCGAAGCCCTCTCGGTCCTGCTCCAGGTCTCCTACTTCAAGATCAGCAAGGGCAAGCGCATCTTCAAGATGGCGCCCCTCCACCACCACTTCGAGCTGTCCGGCTGGCCCGAGAGCCAGGTCGTCGTCCGGTTCTGGATCCTCGGCATCATCTTCGCCCTGTTCAGCCTGGCCACCCTGAAACTGAGATAGACATGGACCTGAAGGACAAGCGCGTTCTCGTCGTCGGCTTCGAGCGGACCGGCCGGGCCGCGGCCCGCTTCCTGGCCGGCCGCGGCGCCCGCGTCCGGATCACGGACGGCAAGCCGGCCGCGGCCTTCGGCGGCGCGGTCCGGGAGTTCGAGAAGCTCGGCGCGGCCTTCGAGCTCGGCGGGCACCGGCCCGAGTCCTTCCTCGAGGCCGACCTCATCGTCCCCAGCCCCGGCGTGCCGCCCCTCGCCGAGCTCCTGGCCGCCCGCGCCAAGGGCGTGCCGGTCCTGTCCGAGATCGAGCTGGCCTTCCGGTTCCTTCGCGGCCGGATCGTCGGGATCACCGGCTCGAACGGCAAGTCGACGACCTCGACCCTCGTCCACGGCATCCTCCGGGAGGGCGGCCTCAAGGCCTTCCTGGCCGGCAACATCGGGACGCCGCTCGTCTCGTTCGTCGACCGCAGCCGCGACGGCCACGTCTACGTCACCGAGATCTCGAGCTTCCAGCTCGAGTACACCGAGCGGTTCGCGCCGGCCGTGGCCGCCGTCCTCAACGTCTCCGAGAACCACCTCGACTGGCACGGCTCCTTCGAGCGCTACTTCGAGGCCAAGAAGAAGCTCGTCCTCCGGCAGGGGCCCGAAGGCCTGGCCGTCCTCAACCGCGACGACGCCCGCGTCTGGAGACTGGCCGCCGAGGCCCGCTCGCGGGTCTACGGCTTCAGCCCGGCCCGCCGCCCGGCCAGGGGCGCCTTCCTCGAGAACGGCTGGATCGTCTTTCGCGACGGCGGCCGGCCGGACAGGGTCCTGCCCGTCTCGCGCATCCCGCTGCCCGGCGCCCACAACCTGGAGAACGTCCTGGCCGCCGCCCTCGTCGGCCGCCTCCTGGGCGTCCCCGCGCCGGCCGTCCGGCGGGCCGTCGAGGCCTTCCGCGGCCTCGAGCACCGGCTCGAGGACGTCGGGACCTTCGGCGGCGTCCGCTTCGTCAACGACTCCAAGGCCACGACCGTGGCCGCGACGCTCCGGGCCCTGGCCAGCTTCGACCGGCCCGTTGTCCTCATCCTCGGCGGCCGCGGTAAGGGCGGCGACTTCTCCCCGCTCCGGGCGGCGGTCGCCAGGAAGGCCCGCGCGGTCGTCCTCGTCGGCGAGTCCGCCGGCAAGATCGAAGCCGCCCTCGGCGGCGTCGTCCCGGTCGACCGGGCCGCCGACTACCGGGGCGTCGTCCGGGCCGCCCGGGACCGGGCCGTCCGCGGCGACGTCGTCCTGCTGGCCCCGGCCTGCACGAGCTGGGACATGTTCAAGAACTTCGAGGAGCGCGGCCGGGTCTTCAAGCGCGAGGTCCGACGGCAGGCCGCCGGGCCGCGCC
>MTKX01032469.1_pt1 | contig 33792 bp, 30 predicted proteins | sample 1042771 | NCBI WGS metagenome assembly MTKX01 (sample SAMN06212183, study PRJNA360534) | anaerobic digester metagenome | biome: Wastewater treatment plant; material: sludge; isolation source: anaerobic digester fed with sludge from wastewater treatment plant | place: Denmark: WWTP Randers ...
GGTGCTGGACGCGGCGGGGAATGTGGTGGACGAGAGCCGGCATTACCCCTATGGTACGGAGCGCTGGGCGCTGGATGGCACATTTCCGACCGACTATCGCTTCACGGGGCAGCTCCTTGAGAGCAGCCTCGGCCTCTACCAGATGGGGGCAAGGCGGTATGATCCCTATATTAGCCGCTGGGTCAGTCCCGATATCATTATACCAGATCCTGCCAGTCCGCAAAGCTTGAACAGGTACTCCTACGTGCTCGGGAATCCCCTCAAATACACTGACCCGGACGGTCACTTTGCGTTTCTCGCACTCCTTGCAGCGGGTGGCGCAAGTGCTCTGGCGGCGGGTGCCATTGACTTGGCTAAGCAGCTTGTGGTAGACCAGAAGGACATCAAAGATGTCAACTGGGCGGAGGTTGGCGGAGCGGCGGCGGGAGGCTTCGTAGCCGGCTGCACACTCGGATTGGCACCAGCGGGAGCAGGAGTCGGGACTCTTCTCACGCTGGGCGCCATAGGTGGGGCCGCTGGAAGCCAGGCACAGGCGTTGACGCAGGCCGGACTGGAAGAGGTTTTGGGTACCAATCCACAGGGATCGTTCATCAAGGAAGCGAGAGATCTGGGGTTCTTGGACCCAACGACCATGGCGTTCAATGCCGCCGCGGGAGCCATAGTAGGGACTGTCGGCAGCAAGCTATCAGGGTGGCTGCGATCCCAACTTGGCGTACCGGAGTCGGCGGGTACGATCCGTTACAGTGGAGAGCAGCCGATGGTGCGTTACCAGATAGGCCTGGGCAGTGGGGGCAACTGGACCGTCGAGATGGAAGGGCGCGCCATCAATGCCCAAGCAACGGTCATGGAGCAAATCCTTCGAGCTTTGGCCATGGGTGCTTACGATGCGGTCGCTGAGCTTCTGAAGGAGGGGATTCAGCAGGGAACCGTTTGGGTGACCGAGGAGCTTGCCCAACCATGAGAAAGCATCGGTGGCGCTCCCTGCTAGTTGTATGTTTGGTGCTGGGGCTTGCGACAGCCGTAAGCCCGAACGCTGGACTCGTGGTCGGCTGGTTCATTGCCATGTACGTCGTGATACGCCTGTTCTTCGTCGATCACCCTGTCGTCTGGTGGTACGACGCGCTATTCTTTGGCGTAGCCGTCGGCATAGCGTTGCTCGGAGCAGGTGTGTTCGCAGTGGTCTGCGCGGCGTTGCCTTTGACAGGGATCACGACACGGAGCTGTCGAGCCTTCAGCGTTGAGCGCGCGGTCTTGGCAAACTTGTGGACACTATGCCTCATGGGCGGCGTCTTCTGGTTCTCGCTACGTCTATGGCTATGGTGGAAGTGTCAGAAGCGTGAATGAAATGCACGAGGACGTAGAAGTCGGGCTGCAGGTGCAATGAGAAGCTCAAGACGCAATCGCTTATCAGCATCTACAGGCTGAAGGGACGCACGAGTGCAGCCTGGATGGAGTTCTTGACACCGCCGGAGATTGCTGCTATGCTAGGCTTACCCAAGAGGAAGCGGGAGAGGGCTGGGGCGGTGACCGCGGCCGTCTTCCGTTTTCTAGTTGTGTGGCTCCGCGGCATCCAGGGCGGGTAGGTGGGGCTGCGCATCGCCCAGGCGCACACCCACTTCAAGGAGGCATACCTCCGCGTCTGTTCGCAGATCACCAAGTACTACACGTTCGGCGGGCGGCGGATTGCCATGCGTCGGGATCACATCCTCTTCTTCCTGGCGACCGACCACCTGGGGACGACGAGCGTGGTGCTGGACGCAGCGGGGAATGTGGTGGACGAGAGCCGGCACTACCCCTATGGTACGGAGCGCTGGCCGGTGGACAGCGCGTTCCCGACGGACTATCGCTTCACGGGGCGGATGCTTGACGACAACATTGACTTGTACTTCATGGGCGCCAGACAATATGACCCTGCGCTCGGGCGCTGGATCAGCCCTGACAGCATCGTGCCAGATCCTACGAATCCGCAGAGCCTTAACAGGTATTGCTACGTTATCGGGAACCCTCTCAATCGGGTGGATCCATCGGGGCACCAAGACCTCCCTTCGGTGGTTCAGCAAGCCATCGACTACTTTACCGGCCTTGGCTGGGAGCTCGTTGGCAACGCGAGGGAGATTAACCCCTACTGGAATGGACCAGACCTGGTCTTCTTCGTGACGGACAAAGGAGAGGTTGTCCAGGTGCTTGCCACTGAGTTGGATGTGGGGAACAACGTGACACGCGGGACCTTGGGAACAAGCCCGGTCAGCGGCACAATCGGCGGGAGCATGGAACGACTCGCCAACTCGACCCGACGGTTCTATGACTCTTCAAACGACCAGTTGCGGCTGATGTGTCGAACCGTCTACGAGGCTATCAAGACTGGCAAGGCACAGAACGCGATTTTCACATCGGCTCCAAGAGTCTCCACGGGGGCGCAGAACGTGTTCAATGGCGTATACCGCGTAGGCGAAGGCGGGGAGGTCATTGTGGACAAGGCACTCAAGGACCCGACGTTCTGGACCAAGATCGGAGCTGGAGCATCGACAGCCTGGAGTGCCATCCGAAGCGCTGGACAAGATCTTCTGAACATCGGGCTAAGTGCCCCGATCATTCTCCTTCCAGCCTTTATGGTGTATCCAATCAACTTGCAGGACCCGTTGCGTCCTATGTGGACCAAGCCGATAAGCTGACGTCTGGCGAGAGATGGCACGCTCGAGGCCTAGTAGACGCCACTGAAAGGGGACTCAGCGTCGTATGAGCAAGAGACTATACGACTCTGTGGCAAGGAAGCAGGAATACCTTCGGGCACTAGAGGTCTTCAGCCAACATCACTCGACTGATTCATACTTTCAGTTGATGGTGGCTATCTGCCTAACCCAACTGGGCGACTACCCGAACGCACAGAGCTTCTACCGGCTGTCGCTTGCCTCCGCGTACAGCGACAGGCAGTGGCAGTTCACAGGCATTATGCACGGCCTGGTTGACACCTATGTCCTGGCAAATCAGCCGGAGTCTCTGCCGCGACTCCTGGCGGAGATCGAAGCCTACAAGCAAGACAGAAAGGGCAACTCGCTCGAGGCGCTATATGCCTACTCGATGGCTTGCCTCCTATCGAGGAGAGATGAGGAGGCAGACCCGTACCTACATGGATTACTCCGGAAGCCCAAGTTCAGGTGGACCCACGCAGCCGGAAAGGCCATCGAAGGCCTTGTCGAGCGAGATCAGCCAAGGTTCGATCAAGCTCTCGATGAGTTGCTGAAGGCCCATCGCGGAATGGCTACCGTCGGCGGGATACGGGAATCGCCTGAAGGGTTCCTTTGCCTTCAGGCGATGTCGCTGGCAAGGCTGGCAATCGAACGAAGCCTGACCGTCAGTGCCGAAAGTGAGTACCTCAACAACGGCTACTTGCGGTTTCTCCTGGCGCAGGCCACAGTTACATGAGGAGAGGACGCCCAATATGACCGAGCCCGGCGAGGCTGAAGAAGTACTGCTACGCCGGCGGGGAGCTGATCGCCATGCGCCACGATCACATCCTCGTCTTCCTGGCGACCGACCACCTGGGGACGGTGAGCGTAGTGCTGGACGCGGCGGGGAATGTGGTGGACGAGAGCCGGCACTACCCGTATGGCCAGGAGCGTTGGCCGGAGGGCGGCACCTTCCCGACGGACTATCGCTTCACCGGGCAGCGACTGGACGCGTCGTCGGGGCTGTATCACATGGGGGCACGATGGTATGATGGTTCCCTGGGACGGTGGTTGTCGGCAGACAGCATCGTGCCGAATCCGGGGAACCCGCAGGGTTTCAACAGGCTGTCCTATGCTTACAATAACCCAATGCGCTTCGTCGACCCAAGCGGGCATTTCACCGAAGAGGAGCTGATCAGTTGGGGCGCCTACACGGCAGGGGAACTGAAGTGGCTGGCCGAACACCAGGCAGATTGGTTCGACTACCTCATGCAAGCAGCCCTCGGCGACGCATTTGCATTCGCTCACGCGGGAGCGGCTGGTGTGGGTCAGTTTCTCATGAGTGATAGCAGCACGCTGACGATCGAAGGGCTTTCGTGGTCGAGCCAGCCCGGGCTTCATGCGGGAAGAGGTTCTGTTAGGGAGTGGGGTGATCTCGTCGGAGAAGCTGATGTCCACACCTGGTTCACCGAACCAGAAGGACGCGTCTTCTCCAAGATTCCCAATCCTCATGTCCGGCTTTCGGGCCAGGCTGCCGAGACCAACGCGTGGATTGTCCTTGGTGTCGATGCCGTAGCCGATTCCCTTACGATCGCTGGATGGGAGTTCGTCGCTTTGGATACCCTCGCTTGTCCTATGGATCCAGCCGGCAAGCTGTTTGGATACTTCGTCGCCAACGTCGGTTCTGCAGTGAGTACGCTGTCCTGGCTAGACACACTGGTAACCAGGGGCCCCAACTCCCGGGGTTTCCTGCTCAACACGGTGACATATGCTGCTGGATGGTCCTCACTGGTACCTGGCATTCCCGGTACGCCGATAGACTTGGCCGCAGCAGCGGTGCAAACTGTGTACGATTCCTTCACGCTACGACGCATACAACAGCAGAATGGGCGGTGAGCGCACCATGAAGCGAGGTTTGCTGGGCCGGCTGATCATTGAGGCTGGCGTGGGAGGTTTCCTAATGATCTTCTGTGGAGTCCTCTTCGCAACAGGTATGCCCGCTCAGCCAGCGAGTCGCGCCTGGTGGCGAGTTGCTTCTGTTGGCATGATCATGATGGGACTCTCGATGGTGCCAAGTCTCAATAGGCTTCCGGACTATGTGCCAAGGTGGGTGCAGCGCCGATTCGTCCCAGGGTTTGTGCTCCTCTGGCTTCTGATAGGGGCTGCTCTTTTCATAGTCTCTTGGTTGTGAGGATAGTGGGCTGTTGTCGCCAGTTGCGTCTGTCCAGCGCTACCGAATCGCCTGCGTGCGAGGTTCTACAACGCCAAGGAAGGGCTGCAATACAGAAGTCTGGTCACTCCCCTTCACCCCATCGGCAACATGACGCTCAAGATCGAGGGCAGCCTGACCGTGGCCATGGAGTATTCCGATCCGGCCCACGTCCACGCCACCAAGGTGGTTAACGGCGAGACCTTATCCCGGCCGGTCGTGACCTGGTGGGCGACGACTTCAACGACGGCAACGCCGACTGCTGGAGCCCGACCGGCGGCACCTGGGCCGTGGAGAAACGAGCCTACAGCGGGCAGGGCAACGCCATGAGCCTGTGGACGCCCACATTCCGGACGGGCAAGGTCTGGGCCAAGGTGCAGACCCAGGGCCTGGGCGCCATCGCGCGCAACGGGTACCTGTGGTTCTGGATGCGGCGGGGAACAAAGTGGACGAGAGGTGGTTTCGGACCACTCTTGGTGAGCCCGCGCACAAGGCCCTCAGTGCCGTGGCGACATGCCGTCCAGCAAGTCAGCTGCTTCGGCGAGGGTGCCCGCCATCTCCACTCGGACGCCCAACCGGGACGCTATCGTCCCAATGGACATATCGTCCAGCGTGACCCCCGGCGGTGCCTCGCCGGCGCCGTAGCGCCCGGTGAACATGGCGCGCGGGAGCAGCACCAGGTCGCCCAGGTCCTGCTCGCGCAGCGCTGCCACGACATCGCGCCCCGTCAGGAGCCCCGAGACCGTCGTCATCGGCCCAAAGAACTCGTTGCGTACGGGCACGAGACGGAGCCGCACACCAGTACGAGCCGACCACTCCTCGACGACCGGGGCCAGCACCGGCGCAATGAGCATCCCGCAGGCCAGTGTCGCGGCACCGGCCATGCGGCCCTGCTCGGGGAGTGGAACCTTCAGCTCGGCCCACTCGTCCAGGAGCCGGCGCACCATGCCCACGCCGTTCTCGAGCTGCGGAAAGTCGTCGTACTCCTCCGCCTCGGGCAGATCGCGCCCGGCGACCAGGTACCACTCATCCGAGGGGTAGAGGAAGGTACACCCAGTCTCGACCCGGGCCTTGCGCCGCCACGGAGCAACTTGATCCAGAAGGCCGACCGATTCCGCGGCCGTGTAGGGACGGCACGCGCCGGCGTGGTAGCGGGTCAGTCCCACCGGCACGATGCCCACCGACTGCACGGGCTCGCCGGCCAAGGCCAGCAGGTCGGCGAGGGTCCGCTCAAGATGCACCCCGTCGTTCACGCCCGGGACCAGCACCACCTGCGTGTGGACCTCGATGCCCAGCTCGCCCAGGCGCTGTAACTGATCGAGGATCGCAGGCGCCCTCCGGCAGCCGAGCATCCGGCGGCGCAGGTCGGGCTCGGTCGCGTGCACCGACACGTAGAGAGGCCCCAGCCGCTGCTCCTCCAGGCGCCTCCAATCGGCCCGGCTCAGGTTGGTCAGGGTCACAAAGTGGTCGAAGAGGAAGGAGTAGCGGTAGTCGTCGTCCTTGACGGAGAGCGACGGCCGCATGCCGGGCGCGTTCATCTTGACGAAGCAAAAGTCGCAGTCGTTGGCACAGCGCCGGATATCGACGTCGAAGGTGGGATGCTGGAAGTCGATGCCCAGCGCCTGCCCAAAGGCGCGCTCTACCCGGACGCTGAAGCGCGCCCCGGCACGCTCGACGGCCAGGTCAAGCTGATCCTCCGCCCCATAGAAGCGCGCATCAACGACGTCGCGCAGGGACTGGCCGTTGATGGACAGCAGCCGGTCTCCCGGCCGGAGGCCGGCCGCCTCGCCGACGCCGCCCGGCTCCAGGGCGGCGACGACTCCGCCGGGCGGGCGCGAAGGCAAGCGCGGAGCGCGCATGAGGCTACGCGAGGCGGGCCAGGCGCCGGTCGCTACCGGTCATCGGCCACGTTCCACGGCCCGTGCTCGATGATGGCCCGCACCATGCCGAGCACCTGCTCCGCATTGAGATGGGTCGAGTCGATGACGATGGCATCGTCCGCCGGCTTGAGGGGGGCCTCGGAGCGCTGGCTGTCCTTCAGGTCGCGCTGGAGCACCGAATCGAGCGCCGCCTCGAAGGTCGCCGATGCATCCCGCTCCAGCATCTGGCAGAGCCGGCGGCCTGCCCGCACTTGAAGGCTCGCGTCCAGGTAGATCTTGAGGCCGGCGTCCGGCAGGACAACGGTGCCGATGTCCCGCCCGACCATCACGATCCGGCCCGGCCCGGCGATGCGCCGCTGCTGCTCGGTGAGGGCAAGCCGGACGCCGCGGTACTCGCTGACGGGCGAGACGGCCTTCTCGACGGCCTCTTGGCGGATCTCCCAGGTCACGTCCCTGCCGTCGACGAGGACCGTATACTGCCGCCCGTCCGGGACGGTCGGGGCAAGGGACTCGATCAACAGGGCCTCCGCCACGGCCGTCACAGCCGCGCCATCGCCGGCATCAATGCCCTGTGCCAGCGCTGCCCACGTGACGGCGCGGTACATTGCGCCGGTGTCCAGGTATCGGTAGCCAAGCCCGGCCGCCAGGGAGTCGCCCAGCTTGCTCTTGCCGGAGGCGGCAGGGCCGTCTATCGCGATGGTGGATGGTGCGTTCACTCTGCGCTTCCTCGTCGTCGATTGCGCGGCACGGTCCTGTGCCGCCGTGGGGCTGTGCCGGTCCCGGCAGGGCCGGCTGCTGCGGCCGCTAGCTGCGCTTCTTGCCCTTGTCCCGTCGCCTGTTCTTGTCCCGCTTGGCAGCCGCCTCGTCCACCGGCTTGACGGGCCGGGTGGGGCTGGGCGGGACGGAGCGCCGCTTTTTGCCCTCCTGGACCGTGGGCTTGTCGTCCCGCTCACGTCGGGGCGCCCGGCCGGGGGGCTGCTCACGGGCGGGCTTGCCGGCCTGCGCCGGAGGGCGCTCCGCCGCCGCCGGAGCGCCGGCAGGCGGCTTCTTGCTGCTCGCGGGCCTCGGTTTGCGAGGGGCCGCGCCCGGCTTTACGGCGCCGGCCTTCCTCTTGATGCTTGTCAGCTGCTCGACTTCGGCCTCGGTCAGGTGGCGCCACTCTCCAGGCTTGAGCGTTCCGAGGAGCAGCGGCCCCAGCCGTACTCTCTGAAGCTGGCGCACGGGGTGCCCGAGGAGGGCCGCCACCTCGCGGACCTGCCGCTTGCGCCCTTCGTGCATGATGATCCGAAGGTAGGCCGAGTCCTTTTCTCTCCTCAGGATATCGACCTGCGCTGGGGCGGTCTGCTGCCCTTCGAGCACGATCCCGCGCCGCCAGGCCTCGAGTGTTTCCTCGGAGGGGATGCCGTTCACGAGCGCACGGTACTCTTTCTCATGCTCATAGCGCGGGTGGGTCAAGAGGTTGGCCAGTTCGCCGTCGTCGGTGAGGAGAATGAGGCCCTCGCTCGATGCGTCCAGCCGGCCGACCGGGAAGACGCGCTGCGGCACCTGCACCAGGTCTCCGAGTGACTTTTGGCCGCGGGTGTCTTCCATGACGGAGAGGACGCCGCGAGGCTTGTTGAGCATGACGTAGACGTTGTGGCCGGAGAACTTGACCTTTTGGCCGTCGACGCGCACTTCGTCCAGGGCGGGGTTCACCTTGGTGCCGAGCTGGGTCACGATGCGGCCGTTGACCGTTACGCGGCCTTCCTGGATGAGCTGCTCGGCCTTGCGGCGCGAGGCAACGCCGGCCTCGGCGAGGAGTTTCTGCAGGCGTTCCAGTACTTCGGGCATGCGGAGAGTGTATCACAGAGGCGGGGGCGCGTCAATGTGGGCGGCTTGAGGCGGGAGAAGCAGCTCCAGACCGCTTCACGTGAGTAGGACGCGCGACCCTGCGCTGCCCAGGCAAAGCCGGTCACCGCCTGTGGAAAAGCGCAGCTCAGCCCACCTTCAGCGCACGTGGTAGGGCACGTCGGTGACCGTGACCCCCGGCTTGGACAGCAGCGCCATGCGCAGCATGAGCGCGGCCTGGGTATGCAGCAGGTTGTGCCACCGGTGCCGCGGCACAAACTGCGGCACCACGATGGTGATGAGCCCGTTCGGCTGCCCCACGGCGGCCAGCTTCTCGATGTAGCCAAGCAGCGGCTCGAGAACCAGCCGGTAGGGCGAATCCAAGATCACCAGCCGGATCCCCTCACCCCACACGTCCCACTTGTCCTTGATTCTCTCAGCGTCGGCCGGGTCCATCGACACGTGGACGGCCGTGACGTCGTCCGAGAGGGCTCGCGCGTAGCGCAGCGCCATGAGCGTCCCCTGGTGCACCCCGCTGATCGGCAGGATGACCCGGTGGCGCGGCACGGAGGGCGGCGCGGGCATGTGGCTTTCGAGCGACAGGTCGGCCGCCAGCCTCTCATAGTGGCGGTGGATGCGGGAGAAGATGAATACCAAGGCCGGCATGAGTAGCACGACAATCCAGGCACCGTCGACGAACTTGGTGGAGGCAAAGACGAGCATGACCACCGCCGTGCACAGGGCACCAAAGCCGTTGATGGCCATTTTCAGCCGCCACCCGGGCTCGGGGCGCAGGGTCGAGCCTCGCTCCCGGATCTCCTGCCCGGGGGCAAGCCGGCCGATCTTGCGCCAACGGCGCGCCATACCGGCCTGCGAGAGGGTAAAGGAGAGGAACACGCCGATGGCGTACAGCGGGATCAGCGCCGTGACGCTCGCGCGAAAGACGATGATCAGGCCGGACGCGATCACGGCGAGGGCCATGATGCCCCGTGAGAAGACCAGCCGGCTGCCGCGGTAGGTGAGCTGGCGAGGCAAGTAGCCATCGGCGGCGGCCAGGGCGCTCAGCCGGGGAAAGTCGGCAAACGACGTGTTGGCGGCCATGATCAGGATAAGCGTCGTCGCCGCCATCACGGCCAGATAGAGCGCGCCCCGTCCGGAGAAGGCGGTGCGCGCCAGCTGCGAGATTACGGTCTCGGCTTCTGAGGGGACGGCGCCGATCTGCCCGGCCAGCAGCGTGATGCCTAAGAAGAGCGTCCCCAGGATCGCCGACATCCAGATGAGCGTGATGCCTGCGTTGTGGCTGCGCGGCTCCTTGAAGGCGGGGATGCCGTTTGAGATAGCCTCGACGCCGGTCAGGGCCGTGGTGCCGCTGGCGAATGCACGCAGGATCAGGAACAGGGAGATGGCCCTCGCTTCGTGCAGCCGCTCCATCGCCGGCGGGTCGGTGACCTGGCCCAGGGCCCCGGTCAGGTACTGCACCAGGCCGACGCCGACCGTCAGAAAGATCATTGCCAGGAAAAAGTAGGTGGGCAGCGCAAAGATAGCGCCCGATTCTTTGACGCCGCGCAGGTTGATGACCATCACGAAAAGGACCAGCCCGACGGCGATCCAGACCCGGTACGCTTGCAGAGGGGGAAAAGCTGACGTGATCTGGGCGACGCCCGACGAGATGGACACGGCCACGGTCAGGATGTAATCGGTCAGCAGGGCGGCACCGGCCATCTGGGCGGGCAGCTCGCCTAGGTTGTCGCGGGCTACGATGTAGGCCCCTCCTCCCCCGGGATAGGCATGGATGGTCTGCTCGTAGGAGAGGGTGATAATGGTCAGGAGCGCCACGATGGCCACGGCGACCGGAAGGGACAGGCCCAGAGCCGAAGTGCCCACGAAGGCGAGGACGACCAGGATCTCCTGGGTGGCATACGCCGTGGAGGAGAGCGCATCCGAGGCAAAGACCGCCAGCCCGACGATCCTGTTGATCGCCTGGTGGGGCGCGTCGGCGGTCGCCAATGGGCGCCCGATCAGCCACGTGCGCCAGGAGCGTGGAGGGGTGTACTCCGCCTCCATCGTCATCACAGCCGTGCCTCGTTCCTCGTCCACTGTTATCGCAGACATATTGTCATCCCTGGTGCTGAACGCGCCCATCGGGCGCCGGGCCGCAGGCACGCGCCTGCTGGCTGAGCTCGTGCAACCAAACCAGGGCCCGGCTGGTTTCGCAGGCGGGCCCTGGCACGAAAGACAGTATACTCGGGATCGGCTCAAGATAGGCTCAAGGGCCAAGGTGGGCAGGTCAAGAAGTCGTCAAGCCTGCGGTGTCGGGTTTTGACTGCACGTTGAACCCTGGGCCGGTCGCGTTGAGGCGCAGTTGAGCCACTTCTCGCTATACTGAGGGCGCGACGGTACGTTGGCCGTCGCATTCGCATGATCGCGGGGGAGGTCTTCCATGGACATGGTCTGGATTGGGCTGGCGGCGGTGTTGGGAGTTCTGTCGTGGGCGCTGGTTGCCCTCTGTGAGCGGCTGTCGAGAGGCGTGTGATGGATCTGCTCTACTGGATCGCCGGCCTCGTGGTGCTGGCCCTGTTCGTCTACCTGCTCGTGGCGCTGCTCAAACCGGAGGCGTTCTGATGACAGCCGGCAGCCTCGTCCAGGTTGGGATCTACCTGCTCCTGGTGCTCCTGTTGGTCAAGCCGCTCGGCGGCTACATGGCCCGCATCTACCAGGGCAAGCGCGTCGCGCTGGAGCGCGTCCTGGGACCGGTGGAGCGAGCCATCTACCGGCTGTCGGGCGTGCACCCCGAGCAGGAGATGGGGTGGAGGGGCTACGCGTTTGCCCTGCTGCTGTTCAGCGCCGCCGGATGGTTGCTGCTGTATCTTCTGCTGAGGACCCAGGGCCGGCTGCCCCTGAACCCAGCGGGACTGAGATCGGTCTCACCCGGCCTGGCGTTCAACATCGCGTCCAGCTTCATCAGCAACACCAACTGGCAGAGCTACGGCGGCGAGACGGCGCTGAGCCCCCTGACCCAGATGGTCGGGCTAACCGTGCAGAACTTTGCTTCGGCGGCCGCCGGCATGTCGGTCCTTGCCGCCCTAATCCGCGGGCTGGCAAGCCAGGCGGTGCGGACCGTCGGCAACTTCTGGGTCGACCTGACGCGCACTACGCTCTACATCCTGCTGCCGCTGTCGCTTCTGCTGGCACTGGCACTGGTGTCGCAGGGTACCGTGCAGACCCTGGAGGCGTCACGCAGCGTGCCCCTTCTCCAGCCGGTAACCACTGCCGGCGGCGAACAGGTGACGCAACAGGTGTTGGCCCTCGGCCCGGCTGCGTCACAGGTCGCCATCAAACAGCTCGGCACCAACGGCGGGGGCTTTTTCAACGCAAACGCGGCGCATCCTTTCGAGAATCCAACGCCCCTGTCCAACCTGCTGGAGATGCTGGCCATCCTTGCGCTCCCTGCCTCGCTATGCCACACCTTCGGCAAGATGGTGGGCGACACGCGCCAGGGGTGGGCAGTGTTGGCGGCCATGGGGCTGGTATTTCTGACATTGCTGGGTTTGACGTTGGGCGCAGAGCAGCACGGCAACCCACTCCTGTCGAGCCTGGGGGTGGACCAAACCGCCAGTCCCTTACAGGCCGGCGGCAACATGGAAGGCAAAGAGCTGCGCTTTGGCATCGGCATATCGGCGCTGTGGGCGACGGCCACCACAGCCGCCTCGAACGGCTCCGTCAACTCCATGCACGACTCGTACACGCCCCTCGGCGGGTTGGTCCCGATGGTCGCCATGCAATTGGGCGAGGTGGTTTTCGGCGGTGTCGGCTCGGGCCTCTACGGCATGCTGGCCTTTGTCATCGTCGGTGTCTTTGTGGCAGGCCTGATGGTGGGGCGCACTCCGGAGTACCTGGGGAAAAAGATCGAAGCCTTTGAGGTAAAGATGGCTTCGCTGCTCATCCTGATCGTGCCCGTAGTGGTCCTGGGTCTGACCGCGCTGGCGGTGGTGACTTCACCAGGCCGGGCGGCAATCCTCAACCCCGGTCCGCACGGGTTCAGCGAAGTCCTGTATGCCTACACCTCGCTGGGCAACAACAACGGCAGCGCATTCGCCGGCTTGAGTGCGGATAGCCCCTTCTACAACATCACAGGGGGGCTGGCGATGCTGATCGGCCGCTTCTGGCTGGCCGTGCCCACGCTGGCGCTGGCCGGATCCCTGGCAGCCAAGAAGAAGGTGCCCGCGGGAGCTGGAACGCTGCCCACCCATGGGCCGCTGTTTGTGGGGTGGCTCGTCGTCGTCGTGATCCTGGTGGGTGCCCTGAACTTTTTGCCGGCGCTGGCGCTGGGGCCGATTGTCGAACACCTGATGATGGGGATGTGACTGGAGGAAGCATGGAGCCTCAGACCGGAAGGCATGGGGAGCGATCGACCCGCCGCCGTCTGTACCGGCGGGCGCTGGGCGATGCGTTTGTCAAGCTCAATCCACGACGGATGGTGCGCAATCCCGTCATGTTCGTCGTCGAGGTAGGCAGTCTGCTGACCACGGGCCTGTGGCTGCAGGCTCTAGCCGGCAAGGGCGAGGCGCCCCCCGGCTTTGTCGGCGCTGTGGCGGCCTGGTTGTGGTTCACAGTGCTCTTTGCCAACTTCGCCGAGGCGCTGGCTGAAGGGCGCGGCAAGGCTCAGGCCGAGGCCCTGCGCCGCACCCGGCAGGAAACGCAGGCACGCAGATTGTGTCACCCACGGCACGAGAGCCCTGCGGACTTGGTGCGCTCCACTGACCTGCGACTGGGGGACCACTATCTGGTCCAGGCTGGTGACATCCTGCCCGCCGACGGCGAGGTGGTGGAGGGAATCGCTTCGGTGGACGAGTCCGCTGTTACCGGCGAAAGCGCACCAGTGATCCGCGAGTCCGGCGGCGATCGCAGTGCAGTGACAGGCGGAACCCGGGTGCTGTCCGATTGGCTGGTGGTGCGCGTTACGGCCGATCCGGGCCAGGGCTTCCTCGAGCGGATGATCGGACTGGTCGAAGGCGCCCGCCGGCAGAAAACGCCGAACGAGCTCGCGCTCGACATCCTGCTGGCAGCCTTTACCATCATCTTCCTGGGCGTATGCGCGACGCTTTTGCCTTTCTCCCTATACGGCGTGCAGAGCGCCGGCCGGGGCAGCCCGGTGACCATCACGGTGTTGGTTGCGCTTCTGGTCTGCTTGATCCCGACCACGATAGGCGGCCTGCTCTCCGCAATCGGCATCGCAGGAATGGACAGGCTGATCCAGCGCAACGTGATTGCGCTCTCGGGGAAGGCCGTGGAAGCCGCCGGTGATGTGGATGTACTGCTGCTGGACAAGACCGGTACCATCACACTCGGCAACCGGCAGGCAGTGGAGCTGATCCCGGTGGGCGGCACTGCGGCAATCGACCTGGCCGAGGCAGCGCAGCTGGCATCGCTGGCCGACGAGACGCCCGAGGGTCGCAGTATCGTGGTGTTGGTCAAGGAGCAGTTCGGGCTGCGCGGCCGTTCGGTGGGCTGGCAGTCGGGAGAGGGCGGGCCCACGTCGTCTGGCTCGGCGCCTGCGCTGGCTGCCGCGATGCACTTTGTCCCCTTCACTGCCCAGACACGCCTGAGTGGGGTGGACCTGGATGGGGTGCACATTCGCAAGGGAGCACCTGATGCCATCCTGGCCCTTCTCGAGCGCGAAGGCGCTTCGCTGCCCCTCGACCTTCGGCCGACACTGGACCGGATTGCGCGCAACGGTGGGACACCGCTGATCGTGGTGCGCAACGGCAGGGCATTGGGCATCATCCACCTCAAGGACGTTGTGAAAGGTGGCATCAAAGAGCGGTTTGCCCAGCTGCGGCGAATGGGCATCAAGACGGTCATGATCACGGGCGACAACTCGTTGACTGCGGCCGCCATCGCCGCTGAGGCCGGCGTGGACGACTTCCTGGCGCAGGCCACACCCGAGGCCAAGCTGAGGCTGATCCGGGAATACCAGGCTGGGGGGCGCCTCGTGGCGATGACGGGCGACGGCACCAACGATGCACCGGCGCTTGCCCAGGCGGACGTCGCCGTTGCGATGAACACCGGCACGCAGCCCGCCCGGGAGGCGGCCAACATGATCGACCTGGACAGCAACCCCACCAAGCTGATCGAGATCGTCGAGATCGGCAAGCAGCTTCTCATGACACGCGGGGCACTGACCACCTTCAGCATCGCAAATGACGTAGCCAAATACTTCGCCATCCTGCCGGCCGCCTTTGCGGCGACCTACCCTGCCCTGCAAGCCGCCAATTTCCTCCGCTTGGCCACCCCCCAGAGCGCCATCCTATCGGCGGTCATCTTCAATGCGCTGATCATCGCTGCCCTTGTCCCTTTGGCGCTGCGCGGCGTGCCCTACCGGGCTCTGGGCGCTCCCCAGCTCCTGCGGCGCAACCTGGTTGTCTTTGGCCTGGGCGGGCTGGTGGCTCCGTTCCTCGGCATCAAGCTGATTGACGTGCTGCTGGCGGCCCTGAACCTTGTGTGAGGAGGGAAAAATGAGGAAGGTGAAAGGCCAACCATCGTGGTGGCTGTTGTATCTGCTGGTCCTTGGGACGATCGGGCTCCTCGCGCTGGAAGCTCGGGCCCACCTGTCCGAGCGCGGACACCAGCTGGCAGCAATCGGCACCCTGCTGCTGGTCTGGGGCATGGTAGAGCTATGGCTGCGGGCAAACGCAGTGGCGCTCCTGCGCGAGCACCAAGTCGTCCTGGTCCCGCGACCTCGTCCGAACCTCGAAGAATGGACGCGAGATGATGACTGCGAGCCAAGCCTGGCGCCCCAGCGGCTCGCACAGGACGTAGGGGAGCCGTGGGCAGCCGATGGCGCGCTGGCCCTCCAGGAGAAGGATACGCCAACATGCTGACGTACGCTCGACAGGCCCTCGTCTCACTTCTCGTTCTCACGGTGATTACCGGCCTGGCATATCCATTGTTGGTGACCGGTATTGCGCAGTTGGCTTTTCCCCACCAGGCCAACGGCAGCCTCATCGTCCAAGACGGACAGGTCCTCGGCTCGGAGCTGATCGGCCAGCCGTTCGACGATCCTCGCTACTTCTGGGGCCGTCCCTCGGCCACGTCCCAGTTTCCCTACAATGCGGCAGCCTCTGCCGGCTCGAACCTGGGACCGAGCAATCCGGCCTTTGTAGAAGCGGTCCGATCTCGCGTCGCTGCGCTGCGAGCGGCCCATCGGGGCAGCGCCGGGCCTGTCCCCGTCGACCTGGTCACGGCTTCGGCCAGCGGCCTCGACCCGCACATGAGCACGGCCGCGGCGCTCTACCAGGTGCCCCGTGTGGCGCGGGAGAGGGGGTTGTCCGAGAAGGATGTCGAGGCGCTGGTCCTCCGCTGCACCGCCGGTCGGCAGCTTGGCCTGCTGGGTGAGCCTCGCGTCAACGTCCTGGACTTGAATCTGGCACTGGATGCGATACAATAGGGAGCGATGAGCGAGCGGCTGTCTCCTCAGCGCCCTGATCCAGACGAGCTGCTGTCGCGCGTCCAGGCCGACGAGCGGCAGAGAGCCCGCGGCAGGCTCAAGATCTTTCTCGGCTACGCCGCCGGTGTGGGCAAGACCTACGCGATGCTGGAAGCGGCCCACCAACGCCTGGCCGAGGGGGTCGACGTGGTCGCAGCGTGCGTCGAGACCCACGGGCGGGCCGAGACCGAGTCCCTATTGGTGGGGCTGGAGATGCTGCCCTGCAAGCGAGTGGAGTATCGGGGACATCTCCTGCCCGAGCTGGATCTGGATGCCGTCCTTGCCCGCCGCCCTGGGTTGGCGCTGATCGACGAGCTGGCCCACACCAATGCGCCCGGCCTGCGCCACCCAAAGCGCTATCAGGACGTTGAAGAGATCCTGGCCGCCGGCATCGACGTCTACACGACCCTCAACATCCAGCACCTGGAAAGCCTCAACGACGTCGTGTCGCAGATCACCGACGTCCGGGTGCGCGAGACGGTCCCGGACCGGGCTATCGACGAAGCGACAGATCTGGAGCTAGTGGACCTGCCACCTGACGAGCTACAAAACAGGCTCCAGGAAGGCAAAGTCTACGTCCCCGAGCAATCTGCGTACGCCATTCGGCACTTTTTCCGGACCGGGAACCTCACCGCGTTGCGCGAGCTTGCCATGCGGCGTGCGGCCCAGCGGGTCGACGAGCAGATGCGGGCCTACATGCAGGTGCGCGCCATTCGCGGCCCGTGGCCCGCAGGCGAGCACGTGCTGGTCTGTGTCAGCCCAAGCCCACAGAGTGAGCGGTTGGTCCGCTCGGGGCGGCGCTTGGCTGGTGAGCTGAGCGCGGGGTTCACGACGCTGTACGTCAGGAGCCCGGACCAGCTGCGCCTGGCCGAGGCCGATCAGGATCGGATCGCGCGCACACTGCACGTTGCCGAGGAGCTGGGCGGCCACGCCGTGACCCTGGCCGGCCGCTCGGTCGCCGAAACAGCCGTCGACTATGCCAGGCAGCACAATGTGACCAAGATCGTCGTCGGCAGGTCCGCCGAACCGCGCTGGCGCCGGCTGCTGCGCGGCTCGGTGGTGGACCAGATCGTCGAGGCAGCCGGCCCGTTCGATGTGTATGTGATCGGCGGGGAAGGCGCGCTGCAAAGGCCCACTGGGGTGGAAAAGTGGCGCCCACATCCGCCCTGGCAGCGCTACCTTCAGGCAGTGCTCTTTGTGCTGTTGGGCAGCCTGCTGAGCAGTGTCATGCATCGCTTTCTCGCACCGACCAACCTGGTCATGATCTATCTCCTGGTCGTCGTGCTGGCCGCGCTCTACCTGGGGCGCGGCCCCGCCGTCTTGGCTGCGGTGCTCAGCGTGCTGGTCTTTGACTTCTTCTTCGTTCCACCCTACCTGACGCTGGCGGTATCCCAGGTGGAGTACATCTTCACCTTCCTGGGGCTTCTGATCGTCGGTTTGCTGATCAGCGACCTGACGGCGCGCGTCCAGGAGCAGTTCGAAGCGACCCGCAGCCGGGAGCGGGACACGACCGCACTGTACGCATTCAGCCGCGACCTGGCGGTGGCTGCCGACCTGGAGTCCATCGTCCGGGCCGTCGGTGCGAACGTCGGCCAGACGTTGGGCAGGGATGTGGCCATCCTCCTTCCGGCGGGAGAGGGAGGGACTTCCCTCGCGCTTCACACGCCTGCGCCCGGTTCGACGCTCGACGAGCACGAGATGGCCGTCGCAACTTGGGCCTTTGAGCATGGTCAGCCGGCCGGCAGAGGGACCGATACCCTCCCGGCTGCCGGCCTGCGCTATCTGCCGCTGATCACGGCCAGGGCGAAGGTAGGAGTGCTCGGAGTTTGGGCTGCCGAGACGCCCCGCTATCTCACACCCGATCAGCGCCGGCTCTTGGAGGCGTTTGCCAGCCTGACGGCCGTCGCCATTGAGCGCGTCTACCTGGTCGAGGCTGCGGGCCAGGTGCAGATCCTCGAGGCGGCAGAAAAGCTCCAGTCCGCGCTTCTCAACTCGATCTCGCACGACCTGCGCACGCCCCTGGTGTCGATCACCGGGGCACTGAGCACGCTGCTGGAGAAAGGCGTGAAGCCGGATGACGAGGCACGACGAGTGCTGCTGGAGACCGCGGCAGAGGAGGCAGGCCGCCTCAACCGGCTGGTCGGGAACCTGCTCGACATGACGCGCCTGGAGGCTGGCGCCGTCAAAGTCAAGCTCGAGCTGCGGGACGTGCAGGATGTCATCGGGGCAGCGCTGCGACAGGTTGGGGAGCGGCTGGGCGAGCGCCCGGTAGAGATCGACATTCCGGCCGGCCTCCCACTCGTGCCTCTCGACTTCGCACTGATGGTGCATGTCCTGGTCAACCTGGTCGACAACGCGCTCAAGTACTCACCGCCTGCCGCACCCATCCTGATCAGTGCACACACATCCGGCGACGAGATGGTGCTTGACGTCGCCGACCACGGCACCGGCATTCCCGCCGAGGATCTGGTGAGAGTATTTGAGAAGTTCTACCGGGTACAGCGGCCCGAAAGCGTGACCGGAACCGGACTGGGGCTGTCGATCAGCAAGGGCCTGGTCGAGGCCCACCATGGGCAGATCGTTGCCAAGAACCGCCCCGGCGGCGGGACCATTGTGACCATCGCCCTTCCGCTGGGCGAGGGCGAAAAGCAGGAGGGGGGACGTGAGCGAAAGTAGCCTGCGCGTATTGGTGGTCGACGACGAGCGGCCCATCCGGCGCTTTCTGCGCGCCTCGCTCACCGCTCACGGGTACTCGGTCTTCGAGGCGAGCACCGGCCGGGAAGCGCTGACGGCCGTGCTGAGCGACCGGCCCGACCTGATCATTCTCGACCTGGGGCTGCCCGATCTGAACGGCCTCGAGGTGGTCCGCCAGCTCCGCGAATGGAGCCGGATCCCCATCCTCGTCCTCTCCGTGCGCGAGGAGGAATCGACCAAGGTCGCGGCCCTGGATGTCGGGGCAGATGACTACCTGACCAAGCCCTTTGGCATGGCCGAGCTGATGGCGCGCATCCGCGTTGCCCTCCGCCATGTCGAGCAGCCGACCGAGCAGCCGATCTTCGAGGTGGGCGACCTGAGGGTAGACCGCGCCCGGAGGCAGGTCTCGATGGCGGGCAGCGCGATCGTGCTGACGCCCACCGAGTATGACCTGCTGCGAATCCTGGTCCAGCATGCCGGCAAAGTGCTCACCCACCGGCAGCTCCTGCGCCAGGTGTGGGGGACAGCCTATGAGCTGGAGACGCATCTGCTGCAAGTCAACATCAGCAATCTCCGGCGCAAGATCGAGCCCGATCCCTCACGGCCGACCTACGTGGTTACCGAAGTTGGGGTGGGCTATCGACTGAGGGCGGAGTAGACCGGCGCTCCCGCTCCTCCCGGAGGCTCTCCAGCGAGTAGAGGACGAGCGCCAGCCAGATCGGGGCAAAGCCGAGCAGGCGCGCCGCGGTGAAAGACTCGCCGTAGGCGAGGACACCGAGGAGGAACTGCAAGGTGGGCGCAATGTACTGCAGGATGCCCACCGTCGCCAGCCTGACCCGGCGTGCGGCAGCGGCGAACAGCAGCAGCGGTACCGCAGTGACCGGCCCGGTGCCCACCAGGAGCAGGGTAGTGTCAGCGCCGGCGTGGCCGAAGGGTGCGCCCTGCCCCGCCCCCAGGAAAAGCAGGTAGCCAAGCGCAGGAAGCGCGAGCAGAGCCGTCTCCAACGCGAGTCCTTCCAGCGAGCCGAGGGGCGACACCTTGCGCACCAGGCCGTAGAGCCCGAAGGTAATCGTGAGGATCAACCCGGTCCAGGGGAACGAGCCATACCCCAGCGTGAGCACCAGCACCCCCAGCGCAGCGAAGCCGATGGCGACCCTCTGCGCCGGGCGCAGCCTCTCGCGCAGAAAGAGCACCCCCAGCACGACGCTGAAGAGAGGCGTGATAAAGTAACCCAGGCTGGCATCCACGATGTGCCCCGACAGGGTCGCCCAGATGTAGATGAACCAGTTCAGGGTCAACAGGCAGGCACTTGCGAAATGCAGCAGAAGGATGCGGGGCTTGGCGCGCAGCTGCCTGACCCACGCCCACTGCCCTCGTACCCCCAGCACCACCAGCAAGAAAGCCAATGACCAGACCATGCGATGGCACAGGATCTCGAGGGGAGGCACAGCCTCGATGGCCTTCCAGTAAACGGGCAGAAGGCCCCACAGGGTGTAGGCCAGGAACCCGGCGATGATGCCGCGCTTCATAGGCCAGTCCCCCTGGTGGTTGGCAGAGAGCTGTGCCTTTGCAGGGACAACCTTCCTGAAGGCAGCACACGAGCCGATTGGGAGGAGCGGTCAGCCAAGGGACTGCCCACAGCTCGCCCGGTAGCCGCACGCCCGGCAGCGGGACCTCTCCTCATGGCTGCGCCCCACATCCGGCGCCCCCAGGTCGGCGCGCATGGAGGCCAGCACGTCGAGCAGGCGCGAACGGAGCCCGGGCGTATAGTCGACCTCGAAGGCGCGGTCCCGATACTTGACAATGCCGTGCAGCGGCGCGCGCCCCTCCTGCTCCTCGACCAGGAGGCAGTAGGCCGCCAGCTGCAGGACATGGGTGGAATAGGGCTCGGGAGGAGCGGCACCCGACTTGACCTCGACCGGGACAATCGCCTTTCGCGCCTCGACCAGGTAGTCAGGGCGGCCCGTAAGTCGATATCTATGCGAAAAGAGAGGCCGGTCACACCGATCCCAGGCGCCCGTATCGACATAGGTGACCCGCCCGGCGGGCAGCCCTGTGCCGCTGCGCGCCCGGCGCGAAATCAGCCAGAGCAGGACGCCCAGGGCAGCCAGGAGCAGCGCGGCGACCAGCAGCCACGCTCTCATGGCACGCAACCAGCTTCAAGGGTCAAGGGACAAGCGACAGGCAGCTCGATCACCTCAGCGCACCAGGCCCAGCAGGAGCCAGGCGACCAGCAGCACGACCCCGAGGAGAAGCAGACCAGCGGCGAGGCGGCGCAGTCGGTACAGCCGCTCCACCGAGCGGCCGTGCTCGTGGTGCTTCTCGGTGCCCGCGCGCATCTCGGCCGCATTCGCCGAAGGCAGCCCCTTGACGCGCGCCAGCCACCAGGCACGCGCGCAGTAGGCATACTGCCCGATCTCGCTGGCTCGGATGATGTCGTCGTCCATGGCACCCTCCTGGCAGACAAGAGCATTGTTACGCGAAAACTAAGCGGCGGGCTCGCGCCCTGCCCCGAGCCGCTCCTCAAAGCCGCGCAGCGCCTCGCGCATCATCTCCTGGCGGATGGCGGTCGTCAGATCGCCCCGCGTGCGCTCCACGACGCCCCGCAGCATGTCCGTCTGCCGCCGCAATCCTCCGGTGATGGCGTCGGGAAAGTCGAGGCTCATCAGCCGCGTGTAGGCTTCATCCATGATCTCCAGGACCTCCCGGGCACGCTCGAGGCGGTTCTCCCGCATGAGGTCGAGGCAGTGCCGGCGCAGCTCGCTGGCCGCCTCCGCCAGCCCGTTCAGGAAGGCCGGCCCTTCCACGCCCAGGTCGGCGACGCCTGGCACCTCGCCGCCCGTCTCGAAGGCAAAGACGAGCCGCGCTTCCACGAACTCCTTCAGGGCATCCTGGGTGTAGCCGGCGTGATAGAGGTCCGGGTAGGCCGCGAGATCCGACGCAGTCTGGCGCGCCACGTCGCCGGCCAGGGCCAGGATGGACTGCGCTTCGGCAACCTCTCCGCGGTGCGCCGCCCGGATGGCGTTGGCGCAGTGGCGGATCAGCTCCCTGGAGCGGTGCAGCGCGGCATCGCGCGCCGCGTTCTTGGCTTCCAAGTCGCCTCGGATGCCTTCGATGATCGATTCCAGTTCTACCATGGGTGGGCTCCTATGTGGGATAGCTGAGGTGCAGCGCACCACGCAAGGCGCGCCGCACCGCGCGGTGGATCGGTGGGCACCAGGGTCCGCTCAAGAGGTCTCCTCCTCGGGCTCTGCCTTGGGCAGCTTGAACTTGCGCCACATCACGGGCAGGAGGAGCAGGGTCGTCACCAACGGCACGTAGAAGGGAACCTGCGGCGAAAAGCGCTCCCAGAGCATCGCCCCGATGGCGGGCGCGGGCAGCGAGATCAGGCCGATGCTGGTGCTGAACACGCCAAAGGCTGTGCCGCGCAGCCGCTGCGGCACAACCTTGGAAATCAGAGACGAGTAGGCCGGGTCGATCAGTGCCTGGCCGACCCCGATCAGCGCCCACGCCACGGCAAAGCCGGCAAACAGGCGGCTGCGCAGGAAGATGCCCAGCGCCAGTGCGATCAGCGCAAAGCCCGACACGATGCCCAGCCGCTCGCCCTTGCGGTCGGAGAGCCAGCCTGCCGGTGCAAGGAAAATCATGGTCGCCAGCGACGCGATCGACGCGAGCCAGCCGATTTGGACGTTGGTCATGCCCATTAGGTTCTGCATGTAGAGCGGCAGCAACTGGAAGGCCAGGCTGAAGGAGACATCGCGTACCCCATCGGACACAAAGATCCAGGTGACCACCCCGCCTGCCACGAGCAGCGCGCCCATCGACGCCAGGCTTGTCTTGAGGCCGGCCGCGCTCGGCCGGGTGCTTGTCGCTGCCTCCTGGAGCCGGGCGGCGCGCGCCATCCCGATGCGGATGACCGTCGCGACGAAATAGAGGACCCAGGCCACGATGTACATCGCTCGGTATCCGAGATACTGCGAGATGTAGCCTCCGATGGGCGGGCCGACTACGCCGACCACGGAAAAGAGCGCGCTCGACAGCCCGTACACGCGCCCGCGAGCGCCCTCGGCCGATTCCTCCGCGATGAATGCCTGGTAGCTGGGGGCCACGAAGGCGCCCGACATCGAGCCCAGCGCCGTTGCCAGCAGCAGCCACTCCCAGTCTTGCGAAAGGACAAAGATGGTGTAGGCGCCCACGCCAGCCAGGCTGCCGATTGCCACGGCCCTGAGCCGGCCGATCGAGTCCGAGAGCCACCCCCCAAAGATCTGGAAAAGCAGCGGGGCCACGGCCGAGATCGTAAAGAAGAGGCCCACCTGCCCCACACCCGCCCCGAGCTTTTGCAGGTACAGGGGCAGCAGAGGCATGTGCATGTTGCCCGAGATGTTGGCCAAGATCATGGCGCCCATGAAGGCGGCCAGCCGTGGCGTCATCAGGGGCAGCTTCTTGGCGTCCATCACTCTCCCGCCATCCGTTGGCGCACGACAAGCCACACAAAGCGGGGCAGGGCAAGCTGCCGGCGCCAGCGCCACGGCTCACGGACCAAGCGGTGCAGCCACTCCAGGCCCGCCCGCCTGACCCAGGCAGGCGCCCGCTGCGCCACCCCAGCTAAGAAGTCCAGGCTCCCGCCGACGCCCATCATCACCGGCACCCCCAGCCGGTCGCGGTTGCGGGCGATCCAGGCCTCCTCCGCCGGCACGCCGTACGCCACAAAGAGCAGGTCGGGCGCCGCGGCCCGGACCAAGCCGGTGATGGCCGCTTCATCCTCCGGCCGAGGCGAGCCGGCGTGCGTGCCGGCGACGACAAGGCCGGGGTTGAGGGCGGCCAGGCGCCGGGCAGCCTCCTCCGCCACCCCCGCCGCCGCCCCCAGCAGGTAGGGCCGGTAGCCCCGCGCCGCACAGTGCGCCGCCAGCAGGAGGATGCCGTCCGAGCCGGTGATGCGACCCGGCAGCCGGCGGCCGAGCAGGCGCGCCGCAAGCAGGATGCCAACCCCATCGGCGACGTTGAGGTCCGCCGCATTGAGCTGGGCGCGGAGCGCAGCGTCGCCGTGAGCGGCCACCAGCATCTCGGGGTTGAGCGTCACGACCTGGTGCGGCCGCCGGGAGGCAACAAAGGCGTCCACCGACGCGACCAGGTCGTCATAGGCAATCGCATCCACCCGCACGCCGAGGATCTCAAGCCGCTCCATGCCCCACCTCCTCCAGGAGCTCGAGCACCTCCCCGGCACAGCGGCCCCACGAGAAACGGGTGATCTGCCGCCGGCCCCGCTCCACTAGGTCGCGCCGCAGCAGCTCGTCGTTCGACACCCGCTCCATGGCACTCGACCAGGCCCCGGTGTCCAGCGGATCGACGAGGAACGCCGCGTCTCCGGCCACTTCGGGCAGCGAGGAGACGTTCGAGCAGACAACGGGCACGCCGCACGCCATCGCCTCGATCACGGGCAGTCCAAACCCCTCGTAGAGCGACGGAAAGAGGAAGGCAGTGGCCCCGCTGAGGAGCGCCGGAAGGTCCGCATCGGCGACGTAGCCCGGCAGGAGGACACGATCCTCCAGGCCGAGCTCCCCGACGCGCGCCAGCAGCGCATCGCACAGCCACCCTGCCTTGCCGGCGAGCACGAGCCCCGTCCCCTGCGGGAGGGCCGGCAGCGCGGCGCTGAACGCCTCGACCAGCCGGACCAGGTTCTTGCGCGGGTGAAGGGTGCCCACGTACAGCAGGTACTGCTCGGGCAGGCCCATCCGCGCGCGCAGCCCTGCCAGGAGGACCGGGTCGTCGACGCGCGCCAGCGACTCGTCGCGCCCAGGATAGATGACGCGGATCTTGCCGGCATCGATCCGGTAGTGCCGGATCAGGTCCAGGCGCGTCGCCTGCGAGTCGGCGACGACGCGCGCAGCCGACCTGCCGTTGTACCGCGTCGACCAGCGCAGGTAGGCGTTCTGAAAGGCGGTGTGCGCCTCCGGATGGGAGACAAAGCCCAGGTCGTGGACGGTCACGACGCTGCGGCGGGGATGGACGATGGGCAGGACGTGCGAGGGCACAAAGAGCACATCGGGCGGCCGCAGGAGCATCTCCCACGACAACCGCACATGCGTCCACAGGCGGGGAAAGGGCATCGTCCGCACCTCTGCCCCGCTGCCGAGCAGGCCCGGTGATGGGGCCTGGTTAAAGTACAGGCGGACCTGGTGGTGTGTGCCGAGCGACAGGATCTCGCGGATCAGGTGCAGGGAATAGTTCTCGGTGCCGGTGCGCTGCTCCGCCGTCGCCCGGCTGGCATCCACCCCTATGCGCATCTACTTGCGCCGTATGGCCTGCGCGACTCCCGTCAACAGCCCGAACAGGCCAAGCGCCACAATCAGCAGGGGCCAGAAGTCGGCAATGCTCTTGCTGAGGCCAAACTGGGTGACCCCCAGGGCGAGCCCGCCAAACGCCATGGCGACCAGGCCAAAGCCAAGCCCTCCCATGTCACGCCGCTTCCTGCGCTCGGCCAGGAAATCGACCACGAACGCCAGGCCCCAGATCAGCGGGAAGACAGGCCACAGCTTGGACATCTGCCCCCACTCCCACAGCCCCGGCTTCAGCGTAAAGCCAAAGAAAAAGAGGCCCGTCAGGATCAGTCCGGTGGCGAGAAAGGCCAGGCCGCCATCCTTCATGCCCCCCGAGAAGTAGGACACCAGGAAGAGCAGCCCAAAGCCCACCAAGAAAACCGGCCACAGGTTCTGCCAACCGCCCCAGTCACCCCACCGGGTGAGCCTTGCCAGCAGCAGCAGGACGCCCAGGATGACCAGGACCACACCGCCAATAAGAGCGCCACTTCTGTTGGACTTCATTTCCTTTCTCCTTCCTCCACGTGATAGGCGTAGTATAACCCACACTCCGCCCAGCGTCAACCGCCGGGCCCACCCACAGATCGCCACTACCTCCCCGTCACGACCGTCCCGCCGCCCAACACCTCCTCAATCTCCTCAACCGTTCCCTCGTTCCCACGCTCCGCGTGGGAACGCAGCGTCGGACGCTCCGCGTCCGTCCTGATACGCGCATGTCCCCGAACGAACCCGCGCCCCGATGGGCCAACCTCACCCGTCGTAGTGTAGCCCCTCGTGGGCGTCGTCCTCGTAGGCCGGGTTTCCATACCCGGCAAATCGCCGTCCGGGTTTCCCTACCCGCCGGTTGTAGGCCGGGTTTCCATACCCGGCAAATCGCCGCCCGGGTTTCCATACCCGGCCCCCGGTGCGGCGCACCTTCCGGGTGCGCTGCACCTCGCACTTCCCTACCCGCCACTACCTCCCCGACACGACCGTCCCCCCGCCCAACACCTCCTCAATCTCCTCAACCGTCACCGGCCCGGCGCGCCGCACCACCGGCGGAACCACCGTGAGGTCCAGCACCGTCGACGGCACCCCTCCCCGGCACGTCCCACCGTCCAGGAGAAGGGGAATGCAGCCATCCAGGTCGTGGAGCACCGCCGCAGCGGTCACCGGGTCGGGCCGGCCGTGCCGGTTGGCACTGGTCACCGCCAGCGGTGCGCCCAAGCGCCGGCACAACTCCCGGACCAGGTCATGATCGGGCACCCGCACCGCCACGCTCTCCCCGCCCGCCGTCACCACGTCAGGGACAGCCTGCGAGCGGCGCACGACCAGGCTGAGCGCTCCCGGCCAAAAGCGGGCGGCCAACGCCCATGCCTCGGGTGGCACGCCGGCACACACCTCGGGCAGGCCGTCGGCATCCGCAAGCAGAAGCGGAACCGCCCGCTGCCAGGGCCTCCCCTTGACCAGGAAGAGCCGCTCCACGGCACCCGGCAGGAGGGCATGGCTGCCCACCCCATACACCGTATCGGTCGGAAAGGCGACCGGCTCTCCGCCCAGCAGCAGCGCCACCGCCAGGTCGACGGCCTCCGCGGCGCCGGCCGGCACGATCCCTGTCCTATACCTGGCAGACTCCAAGCCCGAACCTCCTCCACCCTGCCGCCCTCAGGCGGCCGCATCCGCGCCCGAGCGCCCTCCCTGCCGGCTGCCGGGTCGCTGCGGCCGCCCGCTGCGAGGGGATGCCCCGCTTCCCTCCAGGAGGGTGCTGTAAGTCCCCAGCTGACCACAACGGCTTGTGCCTGCCCGCGCCTCAACCCCAACAAGTAGCGGCTGCCCGCCCGGCCAAACGCCGCGCACGGCCGGGTTGACAGAGCGCACAAGCCGAACTAGAATGGCTCTACGGTCACAGAGCGGAGTTTCTGCAGCCAAGCTGCGGACGCCCACACGATTCCAGAGCACGAACATGATCACGGCAAGCCTGCTCGTTATCTCTCGTTCCCAGTCCCTGGCACTCCGCCTGCAGGAAGCGGTCGGCGAGGGACGCGCGCACTGGCTGCCCAGCACGGCCGCCGCCCTCGCCGCCGAGATGAGCCCGGCGGCAGTCATCGTCGAGCTGCCCGGCTCGGGCGGCGAGCGGACGGCAGCCCGGCTGCGGCGCCGCTTCGATGCGCCCTTGGTGGTGCTCCTTCGCCCCGGCCAAATGCCACCCGAAGGCGCCTACGCCTGCCTCCCACGCTCGTCTCCCCTCGCCTCGGTGGCGCAGGCGGTCAAGGAAGCAATCCACCGCAGCGCGCCCGGCATTCTCCACGCCGGCGACCTCTCTCTCGACACCCAGACCCGGCGCCTCCAGGTCGGAGACAGGTTGCACCTGCTCCGGCCCATCGCCTGCCACATCCTTGCCCAGCTCATGGAGTCACCCGGCCGGACCCTGGCGCGCGACGACCTCTTCCATCGAGTCTGGGACACGGACGATGGCGACAGCACCCGAGCTCTCGATGTCCACATCTCGCGCCTGCGCCAGGTCATCGAGGCCGATCCGCGCCGTCCACGCGTCATCGTCACCGAGCGGGGCCTGGGCTACCGGCTCGAGACCGGCGAGGCGGCGGACCCCCGCGCCGGCTAGGGCGCCGGGGTGGGCACTCCCTTGCTGCGCATCATCTCCTCCGTCTGCGCCCGCTCCAGCCCGATCGCCCAGCCCACTTCAGCCTCCAGGGTGTCCGCCTCATAGATCTGGCTCATCGCCTGCCACCAGCTGAGCCCGTCCGTGCGCTCATAGTGCCAATACTCCGTCCCGTTCGTGTCGGTCAGCCAGGAATAGTCCCCCTCGATGGCGTAGGACGCGATCCGCTCCCAGCCATGGCGCTTGGCCAAGGCCGTCAGGTCCACATAGTAGCCCGAGGGGATTGGCAGGCGCTTGCCCCCCGCCTCGTACGCCTCAGGGTCCTCCGCAGGCACGATCCACCACCACCGCAGCCACGGGTTCTCTCTCAACGGCTCCCCCTGGCTGCCGTCCTGCTCCGCAGCGCGCAGGTACAGCCGCCAGAACACACCTTCGCCCAGGTCCTCGCGCACCAGCACCACCTGGTCGGCGCCCTCCACCTTGTACTCCAACCCCAGGTCAAGCGCGCGCCCCGTCTTGTGCCAGCTCAGGAACCCATAGTCGTAGACGTACATCGCCCGCTTGCGCACCGAGTCGATAGGCCGCCAGGAGCCAAGCGTCTCGTGCAGGAAATCCCGGCCGCTCCGCTCCAGGACCTCCTGCCGCCATGCGGCGAGCGAGGGCACCACCAGCTCGTTCACCAGGACCGGCGGACCCTCCTTGCCGGCGAGGACCCCGGGCACCTCGACGACGGAGGCGAGCGTGCCGGCGGCGAGCGCAGGCTCCGGCGTCGCCGCAGCCGGCAGCGAGGGCAGCCCACCGCCCAGCCGGGCCAGGTCGAGCCCCTCCGCCGGCGCCGGGGCCGGCCTCCGGTCGTCCCATGCCGTGCCGGTGAGCCGCTCGGCGGTGCCATCCTTCAAGCGGTAGAGGTGATAGTCGCCCGGCCGGTACGGATCGTAGGTCTCAAAGCGCGGGCCGGGATCGTAGGCGGCCCACACCAGCTGCCCTGTGGGATCAAACGCGGGGTCGCCGTCGGGCCACAGGTTGTCGGTCACCCGCCGCAGCTGGCTGCCATCCGCAGACACCTGGTAAATCTCGGCGTTCCGGTTGCCCCCTTGGCTCACATCGCGCCACGAGACAAAGGCGATCGTGCGCGAGTCGGGCCCCCAGGCCGGGTCCTCGTCGTCGGCCGGGTGCTCGGTCAGGTTCCGCGCCTGCCCACCGGCGGCGGGCACCAGGTAGACCTCCTTGTTCCCGTCGCGCCACGAGGCAAAGGCGATCGTCTCGCCATCCGGACTCCACGCCGGGCCATAGTCGCCGGCGGCATCCTCCGTCAGGCGCACCAGGTCCGTCCCATCCGCCGCCATGGAGTAGACTTCCAGGTTGCCATCCCGGTACGACTCAAAGGCAATCCGCGCGCCGTCCGGGCTCCAGGCCGGCGCGCCGTCAAAGGCAGGCTCGTGGGTCAGCCGCGTCACAGCGCCCGACGCCAGGTCGAGGGTATAGATCTCCCAGTTTCCGTCGCGATTCGACTCAAAGGCCAGCGCGCCGCCATCCGCCCGCCAGGCGGGCGCGCGATCCTCCAAGGGGTGGCGGGTCAGGTTGGTCAGCGCGCCCGAATCGGCATCCAGCAGGTAAATCTCCGCGTTCCCGTCGCGGAGCGTGTCGAACGCAACCAAGTCAAGGCGCGCGGCCGGCACGGCGGTGGGAGTGCCGGTCGCCGTCGGAGCTGCGCTGGGCGGAGGGGATGGCGCACCCGTTTCCGTCGGCGCCGGAGCCTGGCTCGGCGTCGACTGCGGCCTCGCCCCGCTCTCCGGCGTGGGCGTCGCCGCCCCCGCCTGGCCCTCTGTGGGCGCCGGTGGACTGCCCGGCGCCGGCCCTGCGCAGCTCGAGAGGAGCAACACCACCCACAGGCAGAGGGTGACGAACGCCCTTCCCTTCATCCGGCCGCTCTACCACTCTCCGCCGGGGAAGGTATCCACGCCCGCATGCCTGCCCACCTGCTGGTACATCCGGATGCCATGCCACGGCTCGCCCAGGATGCCGTCGTGGATGGCCCACGAGCGGCCCCGGATCGTCTTCCATGCCTCCGGCATTCGGAAAGGCGTCGAGCCGTCGAGCGCGGCATGCAGCGCGCCGCCCGGCTGAAACGCCGTGTGGATCCACTGCATCCGGCGCAGCCCTTCGACGTAGCTGGCGCCCATCTTCTCGAAGCGGATGGCGTTGTGGTACGCCAGCGGCTCCATCAAGTAATAGTCGTGGCCCAGGCGCCGGCAGAACTCTTCCAACAGCCACACCAGCTGGCGGCTCATGCGCAGCCCTCCGCGCACCTGCCCCGGCGCCAACCCCGCCTGCATCGCGCGCACCTCTTCCTCGACGTTGCGCCGAAAGGTGCCGAACTTGGTCCGCTCGCCCCGCCAGTCCCGGTCCGTCTCAAACCGCTCCGCGTCGGGATCGTTGATCACCAGCAGCATCACCTCGATCTGGTTCAGCCGCGTGTCGGTCAGCTCCAGGTACAGCAGCGGATCGATGAACCCGGCCGACGGCCGGATGTCCACCTCCACCACCGCGCACCCCTTGGGGCAGGTAAACGTCACCAGCCGGTTGCCCTGCGCGTCCAACAACGTCGCCGGGCTGATCCCCCGCTCCCTCAAGATCTCGTCGGGCACCAGGAAGCGGTAGATCGACTCTTTCACAGGGTCGGGAAGGTCATTGATCTGCCGGATCGAAAACAGCTTCGATCCGTCGACCACATAGCGGCCCGCTTCCATGGTATACGCTTCTTCCGCCATCACTCCTCATCCTTCAGCGCGCGGGCGATCTGCCGGTCCATGTCGCGCTTGGCGATCGCCTGGCGCTTGTCGTACAGCCTCTTGCCCCGCGCCAGCCCTATCTCGACCTTGGCACGGCTCCCCTTCAGGTAAAGCCGCGTGGGCACCAGCGTAAACCCCTTCTCCTGCACCTTGCTCATCAGGCGCTCCAGCTCCCGCCGGTGCAGCAGCAGCTTGCGGCGCCGGCGCGGCTCGTGGTTCGAGCGGCTCGCCGGGTCATACTGGGCGATGTGCACGTTCATCAGCCACGCTTCGCCCCGCTCAAACTGCACAAACCCATCCTGCAGGCTCACCTGTCCCGCGCGGATCGACTTGATCTCGCTGCCCACCAGGACCAGGCCCGCCTCGAACGTGTCCTTTATCTCATAGTCGTGAAAGGCCTTGCGATTGCTGGCCACCACCTTGATCGTCACGTCGTTCTACTTTCCCGTCAACAAATAGTCCACCGCCCGCGCCAGCTGTGGGTCCACACCCGCATCCAGGTCCTCCTGGGTGAAAACGACCTCGATGTCCGGCTCCAGGCCGGTGCCGTGGATGGCGCGCTCCTTCGGCGTAAACCAGCGCGCCGTCGTCACCCAGATCTGCGAGCCGTCGCTCAGGTCATTGACCAACGACACCGATCCCTTCCCAAACGTGGTCTCTCCGATGAGCGTAGCGCGGCGGTAGTCCTGCAGCGCACCCGCCACAATCTCCGATGCGCTGGCCGACCCCGCATCCACCAGCACCACCATGGGAATGTCCGGGGCGACCGGTTCATAGGGCGTCGTCAGCCTCTCCTCACTGCCATCGCGCCACCGCTCCGTCACCACCAGCGAATCCACCGGCAAAAAGAGCCCCGCCGTCAGGATCGCCTCGTTCAGGTACCCGCCCGGGTTGGCCCTCAGGTCCAAGATCAGCCCCGTCGGCTGCTCCGCCACAAGCTCCTCGATGGCCGCCGCCACCAGCGCGCTCGGGCTGCTCGTCGAAAAGTCGCTCAGCTGGATGTAGGCGATCCCGTCCGAGCGCATCTCGTAGGTGATCGGCACAATCTCCACCTGCGCCCGCACAATGTCGATCTCAAACGCCTCGCCGCCCTCGCGCAAGATCTTGAGGTGCACGTTCGATCCGGCCGGTCCGCGGATGTACGTGATCGCCTGGTAGATGCTCATGCCCTCCAGCACCGTGCCGTCGGCCTCCAGGATATAGTCGCCCTTGCGCAGCTCCGCCGATTCAGCCGGCGTCCCCTTGATGATGCCCACGATCTGGACATAGCCCCCTTCGAGCGAGACGTACGCCCCGATGCCGCCGTAGGAGCCCGTCTGGTCCTGGGCCTCGATCGCCGCCGCCGTCGCATCCACAAACCCCGTGTACGGGTCACCCAGCGTTCCCAAGGCCCCCTGGATCGCCCCATTCACGATCTCTTCGTTGCTGGGCACCTCCCCGTAATACTGCTCCTCGACCCTGTCCCACGCCTCCCAAAAGAGCGAAAACGCCTGCCGGAGCTCGCCCTCCGGCGTCGGCTCCGCGGCAGCCGGCGCCTCGCTCGGCGCCGCCTCCGGCTCCGTGGGCGGCTCCGCCGAGGCCGCCGGCAGCGACGGCGTCGGCGTCGCCACCACCACCTCCACGATGGGCGTCGGCACCTCCGCCGGCGCTGCGCGCGTGACCAGGCCGCGCCCCACGTACCCCGCCGCAAAACCCAGGCTCCCCACGACAACGGCCACGATCAGGGCCGTCAGAACGATCTTGATCGAGTTGGACATCCGCTACCCCCCAGATTTACTCCCCATTCACCAGCAGCTCGACCGCCCGCTCCAGCTGCGGGTCCCGGCCCTGCGCACGGTCGTCGTCGCTGATCGCAACCTCAATGTCCGGCGCCAGTCCCTGGCCGCTGATCTGGTGGCGGTTCGGTGTCTCCCACTGCGCCGAGGTGATGTGCAGCGACGATCCATCGCTCAAGTCGACCACCGACTGCACCGAGCCCTTCCCATAGCTCTTCTCGCCCACCAGGCGCGCGCGCCCGCGGTCCTGCAGCGCCCCGGCGACAATCTCAGACGCGCTCGCCGACCCACCGTCCACCAGCACCGCCAGCGGCCCCTCCAGGAAAGAGCCCCCCCGCTTCGCCTTCAGCTCCTGCGGCTCGGCATCCTTGCTCAGCTGGTAGGCCACCACCCCATCGCCCAGGAACTCGCTGGCAACGTCGATCGACGCCCCCAGCAGCCCGCCCCCGTTTCCCCGCAGGTCCACCACCAGGCGCTCCATCCCCTGCGATTTCAGGCTCGCCAACGCCTTCTTCAGCTCGCCGCTCGTCCGGTCCGTGAACAGGGTGATGCGCACATATCCCGTGCCCTCCGAGCCCTCGATCATCCGCCACTCGACGCTCGGCGTCGGGATCTCCTCCCGCCTGATCTCGACGGCCCACGCCTCCGCCACGCCCGCGCGGCGCAGCGTGAGCGCCACCACCGTGCCCACCTCACCCCTCACCAACGCGACGACGTCCTCCACGGCTATGTCCGGCGGCAGCGCCGCACCGTCCACCGCCACCAGGACGTCGCCCGTGACAATGCCGGCCCGCGCCGCCGGCAGGTCCACCATCGGGTCCAGGACAATGCTCCCGTCCTCCGCCTTGGACACCCCAGCCCCAATGCCGCCAAAGCGGCCGCTCAGGTCCTCTTTCTCCTTGGTCCGGTCCTCCGGCTCCAGGAAGGTGCTGTGGGCGTCGTTCAGCGTCCCCAGGGCCCCCCGGATCGCGCCCCACGCCAGGTGCTGGGCGTCGGGCAGCTCTCCGTAGAAATACGTCTTGACCTTGCCCCACGCCTCCCAGAAGAGCGCCAAGCCCTCGGGCTCGCCCTGCTCACCGCCGCCCGCCGGCGTTCCGCGCTCCAGCACAAGCCAGGTCGCGCCGGCGCCCGCGGCAAAGGCAGCCAGCAGCAGCCCCGTGACGGCCAGTGCCACCACCAGCCTGCGCGAATCTCGGTTTGAGCGCATCTCTCATCAGCTCCAAAAAGACCGGGGGCCGGGCCCCCGCCTGAACGGCGCCTTCCCGCGCCTCCGGTGGATTATACTTGAGAAGGGGAGCGCTCGCAAGTGAACTTGCGCGCCGGGGCATGGCCGGTGACCCCCAAGACTCCGCCACAGCCAACATGTTCCTTGGCCGGCCAGAACAGGGGATATCGTTTCTGGAAAAACGGGCATTTCGGGATAGCACATGCAGCTTTTTTTCAGAGCGTCAGAGCTCGCCTACCCCCCGCCTGGCCAGGCCCTAAGAACCTATCCGAGAATTCCGGGACTTGAGTACAAAGGCGTATCCCGCTATAAATGTGGTTGC
>MTKX01038267.1_pt1 | contig 33632 bp, 28 predicted proteins | sample 1042771 | NCBI WGS metagenome assembly MTKX01 (sample SAMN06212183, study PRJNA360534) | anaerobic digester metagenome | biome: Wastewater treatment plant; material: sludge; isolation source: anaerobic digester fed with sludge from wastewater treatment plant | place: Denmark: WWTP Randers ...
CGGTAACATTTACTCGTGAGTCAACGGACACCCTTCGGTAACATTCTTAGTGAGTCAAATCGCCCCATTGCCAAGACCGCAATAGTGTGGTATAATGAGGGAAAGTGGAGTACGACCGCGTGAAGAACCCCAGCCGGAAAACGGCGCCGGGGGCAGAGGAGTTCTGGCGCAGCTATGTGGCCTCGGGGCCTCGCACCAACATCGCCCATGGATTGCCCACCAACCGCAAGCTGCAGGCGGGGGACTTGATCATGATCGACATCCACCCGATAGTAAACGGCTACAGCGCCGACATCTGCCGCACGGTCTGCGTGGGGCGGCCCAGCGCCCAGCAGCAGGCTGCGCATGACCTCTACCTGAAAGCCCAGCAGGCGACCATCGCCCAGGCACGGGCTGGCGCCGTCATGACGGAACTGGCTGTCTTTTGCCGAGCAGGGGGCGGTGAGCACGCCGGTGTAGGCGCTGTTGAAGGAGAGCCGCTGCGACGCCGAATTCACTGCCAGTAGCGTCATGCGATTGCTCGAGTGGCCGCGGATGCCGGGCGACCTGATCTGCCTCCTCCTGGGAGTGATCCCGCTGGGCATTGCCGCAGTCAAGGCGCATTTGGGACTGAAGAAGTAAGCAATCTGACAGAGAAGGAGACAAGCCATGCCTCACGTCATCACGAGCCTGTGCACCCGTGCGGGGAATTGCGCCGAGGTCTGCCCAGTGAGCTGCATCGTTCCCGGGCCCAGCGACAGCACGGATTGGCCGTATTTCTACATCGATGCCGAGACCTGCATCGACTGCGGAGCCTGCGTGTCGGTCTGTCCATCGGATGCCATCTTTCCCGAAGACGACGTGCCGGCAGAGCACAGCGCCGACATCGAGCTCAACCGGCGCTTCTTTGGCGAGGGCCCGGGCTATTGGGACTTCTACCTCGAGAAGGAACGCTCGGCGTCCGCGTAGCCAGCAGCAGGGCCGTCCTGACCTGGCGCTCAACACGAGACCTAGACTCGTTGCGCCAACGCATCGAGGAGAGGCCCAATGACACGGGCGCAGACGGGGCACGCCAGCAAACAAAGGAGGGGCTGCGTGACATGATCAGGGTCAAGCGGGTGTACGAACCGGCCGAGCCCGAGGATGGTCTTCGATTCCTGGTCGACCGGCTCTGGCCACGCGGGATAAAAAGGGAACTGCTCAAGCTGGATGGCTGGGCCAGGGAGGCAGCTCCCAGTGACGAGCTGCGCCATTGGTACGGCCACGAGCCCACACGTTGGGTCGAGTTCCAGCGCCGCTATTCGGACGAGCTCGGCTCCAAGCCCGAGGCCTGGGGCCCGCTGCTGGAGGCCGCGCGTTCGGGCGACGTAACGCTGCTGTACAGCTCCAGGAGCAGGGACATCAACAACGCCGTGGCGCTCAGAGCGTATCTGGAACAGAAGATGGATTGCTTAGACACGAAGGGTGCTTCCATCGCGGACAGGCCAGGCTGAGCGGCTTGCGAGGGTTCGCAGCGTTGACACCGACATTGCATGGCGCGGCTGCGATGGTGCCGCGCAAAAGAGGGGGACCCTCGGCCGGGTGGCCGGGGGTCCCTGTAGTCGGGCGGGTGCCTTGTCCTTGTTGACGCGGCGCTTCACTGGCCCTTCTTTGGCGACAGCCCCACGTCAGCTCACTTCCTGTCTGAACCGAATCGTGTGCTTCAGCGCGTGGTCACCGCGATGCTGTTGGTAAAGGGAGAGACACTCGCTGTCGAGACGGCTCGGATGCGGTAGGTATACGTTGTGGCACGCGAGAGCGCGCTGTCGGTGAAACGCCTGGTTGAGGCATCCACTGTGCCGATGGTGAGCCAGCCGTAACAACCGTAGATATCGCAGTTCTCCCGCTGCACGACCACCTGGGTGCCTGCCGCGAAGGTGCCCCTCCAACTGAGGCGGACTGACGTCGGTGGAGCCACGACCGCTTTGAAAGCCTCCGGCGCCGCGATGCCTGCCCCTGTTTCCACGGTCACTGTATCCGGCGCTCCACCAAAGATATCGTGCCGCCATGGAACGACGCGGTAGATGTAGCTGGTGCCGCTGAGTGCCGAACTGTCAACGTAGCTGGTGGTGTCGGGCGGGACGGTGTCGATCACACTGAAGGCTGTTTCACCGCCATTTACTTCATAACGCTCTATCTCAAAGCGGGTCTCGTTCGTGGCGTTTTCGGTCCAGGTGAGTTGCACCGCGCCATCGACGAAGGTCCCGACCAAGTTGCTCGCCTGACCATCAGGTCGGGCATAGCTGGTGATAGCCCAGGCAACGTTGCTGTAATCCGATGCACCAGATGCATTCACCGCTCGGACACGATAGGAGTAGGTGGTGACCTCATTCAGCCCAACGTCATTGTACCAGGGTCCCCAGATGCTGGCGTCGCGCGTTGCGAGGAGGGTGAAGTCGCTACAGTCCGCACCCTGGCAACGCTCAATCTCCCATACGGTTCCGCCTGAGGAACTGCCGACCCACGTCAAGGAAATTGCGAGGTCACCTGGATAGCTTGCTTGGGCTTCAAGCTGCGAGGGAGCGATGGGTACTTCGGCAGCTAGCGCGATCTGCATTGGCGCAGCCAAAGACAACAGGGCCAACAGGGCAACCACCGGAATCAATCTGAACCTGAGCTTTGTCACTTTTGTTCTCCTTGTCGATTGTCGTATCGTACTGGATATGGTTCGGCACTGCGACCCACGCTTCCATGCCGATTGCTATTCTGTCTTATGCCTTCATCCCACAGTACGCGCTCGGTCTGACCAAGGATCTGTCGTCTCATTAGAACGACGTTAAGACCAGGCTGCCGCCCGCCGGCTCCTGGGTGCCGCCGAAAACTGAGCATCTCATCAGGCTGGGCGATTCCGCAGTAGGCGCGCCAGCTGCCTGGGGAGGGATGGAACAGGGGACGCGAGAGCTCGCTGAAACGATCCCGCCTCCATCTTACGGCGCAGGGCGAGCGAGATCGGACGCGGCTTGCCCTCCGCAAAGAGTGGTGGCATACTCTCTTCGCACTGCTCAGGCGATCATGCGGCAGCGCTGTCCCATCACTTGGCGCCTACAGAAGCTGCGGCCGGGCAGCGCCGGGTAGATCAGTGGACCGGAGGAAGCACCATGAGACACCTTGAAAGACACCGAACAGACCGCATCGGATGGCTGCGTGCAGCGGTTCTGGGGGCAAACGATGGCATTGTGTCCACTGCCAGCCTCGTCCTGGGTGTGGCGGCAGCGGGTTCGGACTCCAAAGGCGTCTTGATTGCGGGCCTTGCCGGCCTTGTAGCTGGTGCTATGTCGATGGCGGCCGGCGAGTACGTTTCGGTCAGCTCGCAAGCAGATACGGAGCGCGCCGACCTTGACCGGGAGAGGCAGGAACTCGCGAGTGCCCCACAACGTGAGCACCAGGAGCTGACTGCCGTCTACATTGAGCGTGGGCTGGATGCCGGCCTTGCCTCGGAGGTCGCAACCCAGCTGATGGCCAAGGATGCCCTGGGCGCGCACGCGCGTGATGAACTGGGAATGACCTCGGCACTGACGGCGCGGCCGGTTCAGGCCGCACTGGCCTCGGCCCTGACGTTCGCCGCGGGCGCAGTTCTGCCGCTGGTGGTGGTGCTTCTGATGCCGGCATCGGCGGTGCTGTGGGCAGTCTCGGCCACGTCGCTGCTGTTCCTGATGTTGTTGGGTTCCCTGGCCGCACGCGCTGGCGGTGCCTCCGTGCTCAAGGCCGCGGCGCGGGTGACCTTCTGGGGCGCCCTGGCGATGGCCCTGACAGCCGGCATAGGAGCTCTCTTCGGGGTGGTTGCCTGACATCTTCCGGAGGGCGTCTCAGCCGCTGAGGCCGAGGAGCGCGTAGGTTCGAAAGGCGCGCGGAGGTGCCGGTGACCAACGTCGCTGCGGAGCGAGACGACCTACTCATCGCGCGACAATAGGCCATCGGGCTAGGGATCGTCGTAGGGCAGCCTGGGCAGGACGTTCACTGGGTTCAGCGTACTGAGCCGGAGTGAGTCCCAGCGCAGCGATAACCACGTTTCGCCAATGGTCTAGCAGTGAGCCCCGCAGTCGACCATCTCGGCCCCTGGTGCCGGAGCCGGGGTCGCTGTCCGCACCGACTTTCTGATAGCTCCCAGCCACACGCCCGCCAGCGTTACCGCTGCCCCGAGCACGAAGGAGGCCGTCACCACTTCGCCGGTGAGCCACGCACTGATGGCTACGGACACGATGGGAAACAGCACTGGGCCGTAGGCAGCCTTGGTTACTGGCCAGCGGGCCAGGACAAAGAGCCACAGGTAGTTGAACAGGACCGAACCGATGACAACCAGATAGCTGAACGCGACCCACGTCCTGGCACCTGCGGGCAGGCTCCACTTCTCACCGGTCAAGAGCGACAAGATGGCGAGAATCACAGCGCCAACGGAAAAGGCCACGGCGTTCGTGGCCATCGGGCTGGGCTGTGGGGAGAGCTTGATGAGGACGGCACCCTCCGCCATAGCCACGGGGATCGCCATCAGGGCCAGGAGCAGGGGAAGGGTGAGCCCATTCCCAAGCCTGCCGCTCACGATCAGGGCGATCCCTCCAACCGCGACCAGGGCGCCGATGGCCCTCCGCCACCGGAGCGGCTCCAGCCCGTGTGCCGCTGCCAGGAAGACCGTCGCCAGTGGAACCAGCGCCAGGAAGATGGACGCCATGCCTGCCTGGACGCGGACCAGGGACCAGTAGATGAGAGCATACGCCACACCGATACCGACGGCACCGTAGAGCAGGCCGAAGATCAGGGCCCGGCCGCGTGGCAGGGCAATCCGACGGACCCGGACGATGGCCCAGAAGATAAGTGCCGCCGTGCCAAACCGGGCAGCAGCGCCCCAGAATGGCGGCAGCTCCACATCGCTGAACCGAACGGCGACGGCATTGCTGCCCGCCACAAGCACGAACAGCACAAATGCGATCAAGGCGACGCGCGACGGCTTGTCCACGTGAGTCCTCCGTTTCACCCATGGAGACCAAGTAGTGCATAGGTCAGAAAGGCGCCCAAGGCAAACGCGGCCAGTGCCAGGAGGGCCAGCAGCGCGCCGTCAGGCGAAGCAATTGGGGAGCCATCCTGCTGTCTGCGCAATCGCAGCAGGCCCCAGGTCACCAGGGCCAGCACAAGTCCCACCATAAGGCTCAGTAGGAGAGGGATCGGGCTTGCGGGCATCGAGGTCACACTCCTGTTGAGGCGGAGGCGGTCGCAGCAGACCCCAAGCAGCCTGCGCCGCTTGGGGCCTTTCGACCTACTTCTGTGCCGCTTCGGCCACGACCTCGAACAGTGCCAGCGCCGGTTCTGCGCCTGCTGCCCGGTAGATCAAGATGCCGGGTGGCACTTCCGAGGCGCGCATCTGCTCAAACGACTCGCGGCTGGCCCAGACCCCCATCATCCGCCACAGAGTCGGATCGGCGACGCTCCGGATCAGATAGGTTCGGGAGATCCGAGGATCCAGCTTCTCGACTACCTCCCGGTACTTGGCTTCGAAAGTAGCCCACTTGTCGGGCTCGACGTGTGCCTCAAGCATTGTCATTACCATGTTCGTACCCTCCTAGTAGATTTGGTATCGTGAGGCTGAGTATAGCACGCAGCAGGCCGGTGTGTCCTTGCGCCGGTCTATCGACTACCTTACGTTCGCCTTAAGACAGGGGAGGGCTCTTCTTCGTGTCTTGTGGAACGGGGAGCCAGATGGTGGAGCGGCTGCGAGGGCAAAGGCACCTTCGGCGCTCGCCGCGGTGCCGGCATGGTAGCCGGCTTCCTCCAAGGTCAAGGCCAAACTGCGGCGCACCTGAAGGTCGTGGTCCACCAACAGGATAGGAGCAGGTGCGAAGTTGGTTCACCCCGGTGACAGGCAATTCACCGGGGTTGACCGGATCCAGCGGCCACTCTCTGGATAGTGCGCAGTCCACCGCGGACTGGGTGCGGCCAGGGAGGCGCACCTAGCACCTCAGGCGCAGCGAGTTGGCAACCACGAGAAGACTGCTGGCGGTCATGGCAAGCGCAGCAACGACCGGGCTGATGATGCCAAGAACTGCCAGAGGCACGGCAACGAGGTTGTAGGCAAATGCCCACCCCAGGTTTTCGAGGATGATCTGCCGCGTGCGCCGCGACAAACGAAGGAACCATGGAATCAGCTTCAGATCGGATCGTGTGAGAATCACGTCTGAAGTCTCTCCCGCAACATCGGTTCCACCTGCGGCGGTGATGCTCAGGTCCGCCTCCGCAAGCGCCGGGGCATCATTCACCCCGTCCCCAACCATGGCCACCCGTTCGGCCGCGCCCTTCCATTCACGGATGCGCGCCGCCTTGTCCTGCGGCGGGCAGTCGCCCTCGTAGGCAGTCAGGCCCAATTCGGCGGCGACCGCCCGAGCTGCGAGGGGGTTGTCTCCCGACAGCATGACCACTTTGACTCCACTCGCCCGCAACTGGTCCAGCGCTTCCTGAGCTGTGGGGTTTGGCTCGTCACGCAAAGCAATGAACCCGGCGACGTTCGCCTCCCATCCAACCCACACCACGGTCTCACCCCGTCCGGTGTGGGCTTGGGCTTGAGCAGCCAAGGGGACATCGTCCTTTACACCCAAGAAGCGCGATGAGCCAACGAGTACCCGTCGCTCGGTCCCATCGGTAACGCGCGCACTGGCCCCCAGGCCGCGCAAGGCCTGGAACTCGGAGGCCGGCGCCAAGGGATGCGAGCAGGCGCGCACGATCGCCCTGGCCACCGGATGCTCCGAGTACTGCTCCACGGCCGCCGCGAGGCACAGCAGACCCTCTTCCGAGGTCAGTGCTGGGCTCACGGCTGTCGCTACCACCCCCATCTGCCCGCGGGTCAACGTCCCGGTCTTGTCAAACACGATGCGCCGGATTCTGGCTGCCGTCTCGATGGCTGCAGGGTTGCGCACCACGATGCCGGCCTGAGCGCAGCGCCCCAAGGTGACGGCCAATGCCAACGGAGTTGCCAGCCCCAGCGCACACGGGCACGCCACGACGAGGACCGCTACCGCAGCCAGCAGGGCCTGCGGCCCCGAATGGCCCGTGAGCCACCAACCCAGAGCCGTCAGGACCGCCATCCCCAACATGCCAAAGGCGAAATAGGCCGATGCTCTGTCAGCCAGGCGCTGAATGGGTGGCTTGGCGGCCAGTGTCTGATTGACTAGCAGAGTGATGTGCGCCAAGCGGGTGTCGGCGGCAGGCCGAATCACCCGAGCGGTCAGGGCGGCATCCGTTACGACTGTTCCGGCCCAAACCATATCGCCGGGACCCTTGTTTGCCGGCAGCGACTCGCCCGTGAGCAGTGACTCATCTGCGGTCCCCTCCCCCGCGAGAATGCTCGCGTCCGCCGGCACCCGCTCGCCAGGCCTGATCAGAATCGTGTCGCCTGGAGCCAGCTCGCCGGCATGTACTTCTTGCCATGCCTCGCCTGAGCGCCGACGGGCTTTATCCGGTTGGAGCCTTAGCAGTCTGCGGATGTCCCTTCGAGCCTGGGTGCCACCCAGCGTCTCGATGTAGCGGCCCAGCATCACAAATTGCGTGATCATTGCCACCGAGTCAAAACAGGCCTGGCCACTTCCGGTCAGAGTCACGTAGACACTGTAGCCATAGCCGGACAGGGTGCCCAGAGCGACCAACGTGTCCATGGTGGCGGTGCGGGCACGTAGGGCCCGCCAGGCTCCGCGCAGGAAGGAACTTCCACCGACCAAGAGAACCGGTGTCGTCAGCAACCAGACGACATATTGCAGCCGCCTGATGTCGGGCGCGTTGAACTGGCCGGCAGCGTACCTGGGATAGAGTTGCACGAGGTAGAGAAGCATCACCTGCATGCCAAAGGCCAAGGCAACGACGAGCTGCAGCAGAACGCTCTCTTGCCGCCGCTCCACCCGCTGGTCGTCAGGCTCAGTCAGCAGCCGGGCCCGGTAGCCAAGGCCGTCGAGGCTTCTGAGCACGGCAGTGGGATCCACCTGGGCCGGGTCATACTGGATCCGGCCTCGCTCGGCGGCAAAGCTGACGTCGACATCCTTGACCCCTGGCTTCCTGCGCAGTACCTGCTCGGCGGCCACGGCGCAACCGGCGCACCACATCCCTTCCACGGAAAAGTGTGCCGTCTCTCCTGGTGTCGGGAACAGGCCGGTAAAGCCCAGGCGTCTGGGTAGCGCGTTGGGCAACACCTGATCGAGCATGTGGTTTTCGTATGCCATGTGGTACACGCGGGCGCAGCCCAGGCAGCAAAAGTGCCTGTCCTCGCCGTCGAACGCTTCGACCACCGGCGGTGGGGTGATCTTGAGTCCGCATAGTGCACAGGTGTCTAGGGTATCTACCACAGTACTAGCCCGCCCAGCCGGAGTGGAGGCACGACTCCCAGCGCAGATAGCCCGCGCAGGATGAGCTGGATGCCGACGAGAACGATCACGACTCCTGCAACACGGCCCAGCGCCTGCCGTAGTCGCGGACTGAGTGCTCCGGCACCCATGCCGACTACGAAGAGCGCCGGCAGCGTGCCCAGGCCAAACAGGACCATGCCCAGCGCCCCGGGCAGGGGCCCACCTGTAGTGGCGGATACCAGGAGCGCGCTGTAGACCAAGCCGCACGGCAGCAGGCCGTTCAGTGCGCCCAACAAGATCACGCCCTCACGCCCACCGCGTTGGAGGGCTTGGCTCATGGCGCGCTCCAGGTGTGCGCCAGTGCTTTCTATTCTCCCCAGCGGCCGCCAGCCCATGTACCCGAGCCCGAAGACAACCACGCCGAGTCCCAGTGCAAGGCTGACCACGCCGGCCGCCCGATTCAGGGACGCGCCGAGCCCAAAGAGCGAGCCGATCGTCCCGATCACCGCGCCCAGGATCGCATAGACCGCGATCCGTGAGCCATGATACAGCACGTGGCTGGGAGCCCTGGCCATGCCGCGCGCCCTGAGCTGCAGGCCCATCATGAGCACCAGCGGGCCGCACATGCCCAAGCAGTGGCCGAGACTGCCTAGGAAGCCGCTCAGCAAAAGTGCGCCGTATGTCGCGGCACTTGCCCCTTCGGTCACTGGCACGCCTACCGGGTGTGCAGGGGGAAGGTGAACTCCTCACGCTCCCCAGCATAGGTCACGTCGGCGCGCACCTGCCACTCTCCGGCCATGGTCAAGAGAGCCCCGGCCCTGTAGACGCCGGTTCCGATCTCCGTCACTTGGGGTCGATTGAGCGGCATCTGCATCCCGGGCATGCTCAGATCGATCTGCACTGCAGCTCCCGATATCGGCCGGCCCTGAGCGTCGCGCAGGGTGAGCTGCAATGTCACTTCCTGCATGGGCGTGGGGGGGTTAGGATCGATCCACAGCGCTGCCGACGAGCCCGCCGTCCTAGTAGCTGTGGCGGGCAGTGGCGCGATAGCGCGCCTTCCACAGCCCGCCACCATCAGTGCTGCAATCAGCAGCCCACATGAGACGGCTCGGCGCTTCATTCCCGCTCCCCGTTGGCGCCCTGCGTGCCCCGTCCGCAGGATGATGGGCTGCGGCAAGCAGGGATTCCCACCACGCATTCAGTCCACTTCTTGGTAGGTGTGGACGTCCAGGTCTTCCAGGGTTACGTGGGGCTGGAATTTGGCCAACACCTTGTCCTCAGACAGGGCCGATCCGCGATGTGCCTGCAGATCGTCCCACGTCTCCCAGGTGCTCTCGAACAGGAGGTGGGTCCGGCCCTGGGTGTCCACAGAGTGCAGAGCCCGTGACGAGATGTGTCCCGGCTCACCAGGCAACAGCGTGCGCAGGTAGGCAAGCACGCGCTCCAGCGATGCCCCGATCTGCAGCTCGCTCAACTGGTCCGGACGGATGTAGAAACCCACGTGGTAGACATATGCCATGGCCCACCTCCTACCTCTGGGTCAAGCCCAAGATCAAGTACATCAACCACCAAAGCAAGACGCCAGGCAGCGCCAGCTTGACAATCAACGGAAGGCCACCGCGCGCTTGCCCAACCTCTTTGGAGAAGGTGTCGACATACCCATCGGGACGGATCTCCTCATGCCCGGACTCCTCCCCTGCCCCGAGGCTGCTGCCCGGCAATACCTTGGGCCGGTGCGGTATGGCCACGGCGATGGCGAATACAATCAGGACGAGGGCGCCGGCGACGACTCCCACGATCTGAGGCCACGTGGCTACCACGTTTTGCGTCATGGCCGACCTCCTTTCCGAGCGGGCCAGGCCTCAGGCTCCCGCTCCTCCAACATGCGATACTTGGCCTCCTCGATGTCGCGAAACTGACCGCCCTTCCAGCCCCAGATGAAGAGGAGCACGCCGGTCAGTGGGACCAGGGCCATCCAGCCGACGACAACCCACATCCCCAAAGGCATCATGGCTTGCCTCCTTGATTCGAGCTTGTCAAGTCTTTTACGTACGAGGTCACGTCCCAAACGTCGTTCTCAGATAGGTACCATCCGAAGGGGAACATGGTGCTCGCCGGTACTCCATCTCGAACCCGCCAATAGATATAGTTCTCGGCCATGTCCTGTGGAAACGGAGCTGCTCCTCCGCTGTGCAGCGCAGAGGTTCCGGGTCCATCGCCCTGCCCGGTCGTGCCATGGCAGGTGGCGCAGTAGACGGAGTACAGGTCCGCGCCATGTGTAGTCGATATGACGTACCCCTCACCTACCCAGTTGTCCCGGCTCAGAAGCAGCAGGTCTACGGCGATCTTGCTCGGGTCGTACACGCTCGCCGAGGTGGGCCGGCCGGTGACGAATGCCTCCTTGATGTACTTGATGGCATCCCAGCGCTGGCTCTCCGGGAGGAACTCGCCATAGGCGGGCATGGCCGTGTTCGGCACTCCGAATGTCGTCTTGACAAGCCACTGCCCGTCCGTAACGTCCTCCATCTGCAGGTCAGCGAATGGGATGGGCGTGACGTCCAGGTATGTGCCGTTCCAGCCGTCGCCTTGCCCGCTCAGGCCATGGCACTGGGCGCACGAGGTGAGGTACGTGATCTGACCTCTCTCGAAAGCAGCGCCGTCCGGCATAATCTGGTCCAAATAGACCTTTGGTGGTGAGATCAGCAGCTCATTCTGTACCGGGCGCGCTCGTATCTGCATAAAGTTTACAGCTATGTACTCCGACAACGCCCAGCGATCCTCTTCCGAGTACTGAAGCTTCCACGCCGGCATGGCAGTCCAGGGCACGCCCTCACTTATGCGCCAGAAAAAGTCGGCGTCTGTGTAGATCGGGTTCTCCAGCGTGCCGTACGACGCGCTGTCGGAAAAGTCCGCCGGTGTCGGCTGAATCCCCTTCGCGTACAGGCCGCCACCGTGTCCTGCGTCACCGTGGCATACCAGGCACTCACGCGTGTAGATTGCCTTGCCGTGCTCCAGTACGCTCACCGAGATCGGCAGTGGGTTGGCCAACCCGGCGTATTCGCCTACCGGGTCACCCTCGTCCGGGTCATGCATCGCGGGCCGGGCAAAGACCTGTTGGATGTAGCGGATCGCCTTCCAGCGCTGGTCCTCGGTGAGGCTGGTTTTCCAGGTGGGCATCACTGTGCCCGGCACACCCTCGGAAACGTGCCAGAGCCATTGGTCGTCCGGCATGTTGCGGAAGGGATCCTGCTTGTAGTCAGCCGGCGTGACGGCCAGTGTGCCCCCATAGCTGCCCAAGCCGTTGCCCGCGCAGCCATGGCACGTCAGGCAGTGCGTCGTGTAGAGCTCCTTGCCCTCCTGCAGACCGGCTGCCTGCCAGGTGGGCCAGCCCTGCGGCTCGTCTCCGGAGCCTGGCGTCACCTCCTGATAGGGGATGGGAGAGGTCCTGCCGGCATACGCGTCGGGCGGCAGGATCATTCGTTCCTGTGCCACGCGATCCCCGAGAGAAAAGAGGTAGGTCGCGATCGCGTGTAGATCGTCGTCGGGGAGAAAGTCCCAGTTGGGCATGATGGACAGCGGAGAGAGCGTGCGGGGGGCCTTCAGGTGTTCGATCTCCCAGGTCATGCTCCGCTTGCGGCCCACGTATGACAGGTCGGGACCGGTGCGCTCGGAGCCCAGGGTCATGGGGTTGTCGTAGACATAGTTGCCCCCTTGCGAAAGTGGCCCCATGGCCGTGTCCTCTTCACGCACGTACTGGGTATGGCAGTAGTTGCAGCCATTGGAGTAGAAGAGCTTGCGCCCTCGTTCCTGCTCCCTATCGTATGTGTGGGCGATCACCGTCTCAGGTGGGTTCCAGATCAAGGCGGGTAGAAAGACCGCCACCGTCACCACGGCAAAGAAGACGATCACGCCGCCGATCACTGCCGTCTTGAACGTCATCTTCATGGTCGCACCTCCCTAACTCCCGATCGCCGGTGCCGGCGCGGCCGACTGCTCTAGCGCCCCGGCCGGCTCGCTGGCCGGCTTGCGCTGCACCACGGTGGCCAGGATGTTGAACGTGAACAGGGAAAAGCCCAACACAAGCAGCCCACCCCCTGAAGCGCGCATGGCCATGTACGGCCGCAGTCCAGGCAGGACGCTCCACACCGGCAATCCCTGGTGCACCCACGCGGCCCCCTGCACGAGCCCCGTCAGGAGAAAGCCGCCAAAGAAGAAGGCAAAGCCGATCACGTACAACGCATACCCCACGTTCGCCAGGCGATGGCTGTAGAGCCGGCACTTGTAGATGCGCGGGATGACATAGTACATGCCGGCGATGAGCGTCGATGCCGAGAAGAAGAGCAGCGACAGGTGGGCATGGCCGGGCACGTACTGCGTAAAGTGGGTCAATAAGTTGATGGAGCGCAGCGCTTGGTGCGAGCCCTGATACGAAACCAGGACGTAGGCCGCCCAGCCGGTGAGGGCAAATCGCAGCGGCATGCTGCTCGTGAAGCGGCTCCAATTTCCGCGCATCGTGAGGAGAATGTTCATCATAAAGGCCACGACTGGTAGGATCATGCCGATGCTCTCGGCCACGGCGATGGTCTTGAGCCAAGAGGGGATGGGTGCCCACAATAGGTGGTGGGCGCCGACCCCAGTGTAGAAGAAAACGATCCCCCAGAAGGCGATCAGCGATAGAGAGTGGCTGTACAGCGGAGTGTGCGTCTCTTTGGGCACGATGTAGTAGATGACGGCCAGCAGCCCGGTGGTGAACCACAGCCCCAGGACGTTGTGTCCATAGAACCAGTTGAAGATCGCATCGTTGATACCCGTCAGCGCACCGGTGGCCGGGTGCCACATGACATTCCCGATAAAGTACAACAGCGGCATCCAGATCAGGGTGCCGCTGATGTACCAAAGCGAAACGTAGAGCTTGGGCTCCACGCGATGACGGATCGTCATGTAGAGGTTGATCATGTTCAGGATGAGCACGATCATCACGCCAATGTCCACACCCCAGAGCATCTCGGCATACTCTCGGCTCTGGGAATGCCCGCTCAGCAGGCCGACGACGCCAAAGACCAAGGCGAGGTTCCAGAGGATCATGCATACGTTGCCCAGTGTCTCGCTCCACAGCTTGCGGCCCGTGAGGCGGGGGACAATGTACAGCCACAATCCCATCATGGCGCCCGACAGCCACGCGAACATTACCGTGTTGGTGTGGGCTTGCCGCAGGCGCCCGAACACGAGCCACGATACACCCCGAAACAGGTCAGGGAAGACGAACTGCGACGCCAGCGTCAAGCCCATGAGCACGCCCAGGACAAGCCAGGTGGCTGCCGAGAGCATGAAGTTGACAGCCGCGCTGTTCTCCTTCTTCAACATCCTTTGCCTCCTTTCTGCTTCTCTCGTGGTTCCGGTGCATCAGAGTCCTAGCTTGTTGGCTGGTTCTTGGGTGGCCGAGAGAGACGGATTCCAGAGCGCAGGTAGGCCGTGGGAGCGAACATATGCCGCGGGGACAGAGCGAGTACCATGAGCCACCCTCGTTTCTCAGCGTCACCACCCATGCTGAACGCCAGTGTTGTCAGAATGCTCACGATGCACACCCATTGTACACGAGGCTGTCCTGGCGTGCAAGATGCTCTCGTAGGTCATGAACCCGGGAAACACGCTCCACCCCAGACCCGACCGCACCGGATAGAGAGGGAAAAGACCCTCTTGAGATCAGCTTAAGATGGGCTTTAGGCGGAAGTAAGGACGAATAGGCCAGACCTGTGATACCTTGCATGAAGAACAGGAGGAGCCGCGATGAAGAAGTATCGAGCGAAGAACGGAATCTTGGGGCTTGCGATGTTGGCGACGCTGGTGCTTGCGGCGTGCGCAGGGGCCTCGCCGTCCGCCAGCCCGCCGCCTGCCAACTCGCAGACCGTGACCCTGGCTGACGATGGCAAGGCCATCACTCTCCGCGTGGGCGACAGCTTCCTGCTAAAGCTGGGAGAGGACTACACTTGGGCGCCGACGGTGGGTGACCAGACCATTGTCAGCCGCGCCAAGGGCATCACGGTCGTCCGGGGGGCGCAGGGTGTGTACGATGCGCTGAAGGCAGGGAAAACGACACTGAGCGCCGCTGGCGATCCGATCTGCCGGCAGTCGAACCCACCGTGCGGGCAGCCCTCGCGGCTATTCACGATTCAGATCGTGGTTCAATGAGAGGAAGTGTACGATGAGTCAGAGAGGGATATCGTTAGGGCGTGTCTTGGGCATCCCGATATTTGTTTGCCGCTGACGCTCGGCGGGCGTCTTGTCAAAGCGTGAGGTGACGAATGACTGAGGTTGCATCGCCGATGCAAGAAGAGCAGCCGGCCACAGTGCAGCTTGTGCCCAAGCCTCTGCTTGGCCCACCGTCTGACCGCCTGGAAACCCTGTGGGCACTGGCTCGCCGGCTTTGGCCCATCTGGCTGGTGGCAGGAGTGACGCTGGCCAACGGCCTGTTGGGCATTGTCTCGGTACTCGTGGTGCGTTTCCACGACAGGCCAGCCCTGTTCAACGTGCCACTGCCTTTTGGTCTCTATCATTGGAGTCGCTCCCTGACGCTGGCGTTCGGCCTTGTGTTGGTCTACCTCTCGTTTCACCTCCTGGAGCGTCGCCGCACCGCCTGGGCACTTGCCCTCGGCGGCGCTGTCCTGGCCGCTGCCGCTCACGTCGGGCGAGGGCAGCAGTGGTACGCTGCTCTGGCGTCGGCGGCGCTCGTTCTTCTTCTGCTCCTCTTCCGCACGCGGTTCACCGTGCACAGCGAGCCGCGCAGCATTGCCCAGGGAGTCGGCTTGATGCTGATCGGCCTCATCCTTGCCCTAGCCTACGGAACGATCGGCTTCTGGCTGCTGGACAAGAAGGACTTTGGCTTGGAATTCCACGCAGTCGACGCGCTGGTACGCACGCTTCGCGAGTTCAGCCTGGTTGGCAACAGCGACCTGGTCGCCCACACCCGCCATGCCCGCTGGTTCCTGGACTCACTGCACGCGGCAGGCCTGACCGCCGGAGCGTTTGCTCTCTACAGTCTTTTCCGGCCTGTGGCTTACCGGCAGCGCACCTTGCCCCAGCAGCGTGCGCTGATGAAAAGCCTCCTGGAGCAATACGGCGGCACGTCGCTGGACTACTTCAAGCTCTGGCCTGACAAGTCCTATTTCTTCTCGCCCGATCGGACGTGTGGAATCGCCTACAGGACAGTAGGCGGTGTCGCGCTGGTCCTGGGCAACCCTGTCGGCGCGCCGGAGGGGTTGGAGGCTACAACCCGTCGCTTTCTGCGCTTCTGCGACGACAATGGCTGGGAGGCCACATTCGATGCCGTGCCTGCCGACCTGCTGCCCATGTACCATCGCCTCGGCCTCCAATCCCTCAAGATCGGTATAGAGGCGGTCGTTCCCTTGGATCGTATTCCAGACACCGTCAAGCACAGCAAACACCTGCGCCATATCCGTAACAAGTTCGAAGGAGAGGGGTACCGGTTCGAGCGGCACATGCCCCCCCATGACGGGGCGCTCATGAGCCAGCTCAGAGAGGTCTCTGACGAGTGGCTGCAGATCCCAGGGAGGCGAGAGCGGAGCTTTACGGTGGGCTACTTTGACGAGGGGTACGTGAACGAGTGCCCGGTGGTAGCGCTTCAGGATCCGTCAGGCCGACTCGTTGCCTTTGCCAACGAAATCCCGTCATACCGAGCTGGCGAGGCTACGATCGACATGATGCGCCACCGCCCGCAGGCTCCCAACGGCGCCATGGACTATCTCTTCATTGCTTTGATGCTGGCCCTCAGGGAGACGGGCTACCGGACGTTCAACCTGGGCATGGCACCGTTGGCCGGTGTCGGCGAGGGGCCAGACGCATCGCTAGAGGAGCGGGCCGCCCACGAGCTCGCCGAGCATGCCACCCGCATCTTCGCCTATAAAGGCATGCGTGACTACAAGGGCAAATTCGATCCCCAGTGGGAGGACCGCTTCCTGATCTACCAGGGCGGGCCGCTCGGCCTGGCTCGATCGGTCGTCGCCCTCGTGCGGACTACCGAGCACTCTCCGCTGGGCCAGAAGAGATGAAGAAACCAGTGAGGTCGTTGCGCTCACGCCTTGCCGTCGGGCTGGTCGTCGCGATGGCTCTCGTCGGCCTTCTGCTGGTCGTCCTCGACTGGCAGAAGGTGCAAAGAATCCTGGGTGAGACGGACTGGAAGCTGGTACCGGCTGCCCTGCTGTTCACGGCCATCTCCTACGCCTGCCTGAGCTTTGTCTTTGCCACGGCCAACCGCATCTTTGGCATCCGCATGAGCTGGCGCGACCTGAGCGCAATCGGCTTTGTGTCTACCACGCTGAATTACCTGATATCGGCAGGGGGCGCGGCAGGCTATTCGGTGCGCTTTCTCCTGATGCGGGGGCGAGGGGCGGCCACGCGGGACATCGTGGCTGCCTCCGTGTTCAACTCTTACTTGGAGATCCTCGGCATGCTGGTCATGCTGCCCATCGGCTTGGGCCACCTGTTCCTCAAGCACACGCTTCACCAACCGGCGACCGTCGCCGTGGGGGTCGCGGCGATTCTCTTGGTTGCGCTCTTTCTCGCAGCCACGGGCGTCATCTTCGCGCGCTCACTGCGGACCCGGGTCCTGAGCGGGCTGGCCAAGGTCCTGCGTTGGCTGACGCGCCGTGACCTGTCCGGGGCGCTTCAGGACTTGGGTGCCACCATGTCCCGGGGCGTGCACGCCGTGCAGGCGCAGCCATGGTCACTGGTGCTGATGATCGCCCTGGTCGCAGTAGATTGGGCGGCAAGCGTGGCTGCACTGTGGTTCTGCTTCGACGCCCTCGGTGACCCCATCTCCCCGGGCGTGCTGCTGACCGGGTTTTCCCTGGGCGTCACGGCCGGCGCCCTGTCCATGGTGCCCGGCGGTCTGGGAGTGCAGGAAGGCTCGATGGCTGGCCTCTACGCCCTGCTGGGCGTTCCGCTCGAAAAGGCCGTGCTGGCTTCGATCCTGTTCCGCCTCGTCTATTACCTGGTACCTTTCCTGGTTAGCCTTGTCTTTTACTGGAGGCTTCTGCGGCAACAAGGACGTACATTGCCCGAGCCTGGCGCACCGAATGAATGATCCGGACCTCTCCGGAAGCCGCCGGCAGCGGGCGCTGGTCATGCACGTCTGCTGCCGGCGGGCAGGGCAGATCATTCGCCGCCTGCCGTTCACCCTGATCAGCCTGGCCGTGCTCGGCCTGGCTGCTGTGGTGACGAACAGCCACGTCGGCGACCTGTCGCGCGAATGGTTCAACCATCTGGCCTTCGCCCCACGCGATCTGTCGTCAATTCAGTGGCCGCGCCTGATCACGTCGGCGCTGGTGACACGGGGCGGTGGAGCCTTCTGGCAAATGATGGGAATGGTCGCTTTGACCACGGGAGGCGCCGAGTGGTTGGCTGGCACGAGGCGGTCGGTGCTGACCTTCTGGGGAGTGCACCTGACCACGGTGCTGGTCGAATCGCTGGTGATTGCCCTGCCTCTGCACACCTTGGGCTTTTCGCTGGGCACGACATTGTACTTGGCGCGCGACGTCGGGCCGTCAGCAGGCAGCCTTGGCTGCCTGGGGCTGGCCTGTGCCCGTCTGCCCAGATCGTTGCAGTGGACAGGTGGAGGCCTGGTCCTGGCAGGGCTGGCGACAGTGTTCGTGCTAGCGGTTGTCACCACGCAGGATGCCAGCGTCGTCTCGGCCGACCTCGCTCACCTGCTTGCTTTTGCCCTGGGTTGGCTCTCGTCACGGATAGGCCGCCGACGAGGTGCGCTCACCGAGGTCAGGTAGGATAGGGGAGGCTTTCCTGTGCGGCCTGTGGAATGGGGAGCCAGATGGTGAAGCGGCTGCCTGTACCCAGCGTGCTGTCCAGCTCCAGCCAACCGCCGTGGGCAGCCACCAGGCTGCGGGCAATGCTCAGGCCGAGCCCCATGCCCTGCGGGAAGCGGCGATCGGTTTGACTGCGGTAGAACGGCACGAAGATGTGTCCTTGTTCTTCGGGTGCGATGCCGGGGCCGGTATCACTGACCCGGATCCACACTCTGCTCCCGTCAATGCCTGCGGCCACGGACACGGTGCCCTTGGCCGGCGTGTACTTGACGGCATTGCTGAGGAGGTTGCCCAGCGCCTGGCCGAGCCGGTCGGGATCGACCTCCAAGGTGGGCAAATCATCCGGCACGCTGGCCTGCCAGTGCAGTTCCTTGGCGAGGGCAGCCTCTCGCCAGGGTGCTAAGCTGCGGCCCAGCCACTGCCCGATGCCGGTGGGTTGGCGGCGCAGCTCCAACGTGCCCAAAGCCTGTCCATGCAGTCCGGCCAGGTCGTCCAGCAGCCGCCGCATGTGGCCCACCTGGCCGTGCATCCCTTCCAGCAGCTCTTTCCGAATGGCCTCGTCGCAACCAGCCCGTCCCAGCAGAGCCTGGATGGCCGACTCCAGCGCTCCCAGCGGCCGCCCCAGCTCGTGCACCAGGTTGGAAAGCAGCTGCCTGCGGGTATGCTCCAGGGCGTGCAGCCGCTCCACGAGCGTGTTGACCGAGTGTTCGAGCTGGGCCAGCTCACGCGGCCCCCTTTCAGGCAGTGGGGCTGCCTGCTCGCTGTTGACCAGTTGGGAAACCGCTTCGTTCATCTGCTGCAGGGGGCGTTCCAGGTTCAGCGCCAGGAAAAGGCCGGCCACGGTGCCCAGCAGAAGCCCGCCCACCATGACTCCGGCGATGAGATAGCGCAGGCGCAGAAAGCGTTCGTAGACCGTGGTCAGCCGGTGGCTGAGGCGAATCACTCCTATGACTTTTCGATCTTGGCCCCGTACAGGGACAAACGCATCCACGATCTCTTCGTGCATACGTTGGCTGTACGCTGTCTGCGTCCTGGGCTCGCCTGCCGCGGCGGTCGCCCAACCGGCCACCTGAAGCTGCTGGCCCAGGCGATCAGCGTCGGCCGGGTCGCTCGATGCCAATAGGCGGGCATTCGGATCCAGCAGCATGATCCGCGCTTCTACCATCTGCCCGATTTCTCCGACGAACGCCTGAGCTTCGGAAGGTTCCTGCCAGATGGCAGGGCGCTGCTGGGCATTCTGAGCAGCGAGGAGTGCCTGCCCTCGTAGATCGGTGGTGAGGTTGTCCAAAAGGGCGTGCCTCTCCAGCACATAGATCAGCGCCATCCCCATCAGTGGCACGATGAGAGCAACGGGAAGGACATGGCTGAGGATAGAGCGCTGTCGCAGAGTGCGCAGCCCCACTCCTCCGAGTTGGGGACGGCCCATCAAGCCTCCATGTGTGGTTCGAGCTTGTAGCCCACTCCCCGGACTGTAACGACGCGCTTGGGGTTGTCCGGGTCATCGCCCAGCTTTTGCCTGAGCCAGTGGATGTGAACGTACACGACCTGGGGCTCGCCGACGTACTCCGCTCCCCACACCTGAGCCAGGAGGTCGTCCACAGAAAGCACACGCCCCGGCTCCTTGGCCAGGGCGCTGAGCAGGTCAAACTCCAGAGGGGTGAGCTCAACAGAACGCCCGGCGACCGTGACCAGATGGGCGGTGGCGTCGATTGTCAGATCACCTATGACTCGGATACGCAATCCTGCCGGCTCAGGGGCATGTGGGGTCTCTGCCCGGCGCAGCACCGTCCGGATCCGGGCCAGGAGTACATCGAGGGAAAAGGGCTTGGTTACATAGTCTTCGGCGCCCAGTTCCAGACCCAACACCTCGTCAAGTTCCCGCCGCCGGGCAGTGACAAAGATGACCGGTATGCCCACGCGCGACTGGAATTGACGGAGGGCTGCCAGGCCGTCCATGCCCGGCAGGCCGATGTCCAGGAGAATGAGCGCGGGCCGGTCGTGGCTGGCGAGGGCAAGGGCATCTTCGGCGCTCGCGGCGGTACTGGCTCGGTAGCCAGCCTCTTCCAGGTTCAGTGCCAGGCTGCGCCGCAACAGCGGATCATCGTCTACCAGCAAGATGTGAGCAGGAGGCATTGCCATTCCCCTTCCCCGTCAGATTCTATCACGGCGCTCCATGTTGTCAAGGAAGGGCGGGTGAGTCAGGCTGGCGGTGGCTTAACACAGACTTAAGGCTTTCTTGAGAGGTCCCCAAGGACGGGTGCCTGTGCGCCGTGCTATGATTGCGGTACGAAGGAGGGGACGACGTTGACAACGACCGGAAACTGGCATGCCCTGACGGCCGAGGATGCCATGCGGAGACTGGAGGCCAGCGCGGGCGGCCTGGCCCCGGGGGAGGCCGGCGAGCGCCTGGCGCGCTTTGGCCGCAACGAGATCGTGCGGCGCAAACCGATCTCTCCGCTGCGCCTGCTTGCCCGGCAGTTCGCCAGCTTCTTCGTCCTCGTGCTGCTCTTTGCCGCCGCCCTGGCCTATGCCGTGAGTTTCATGCCTGGAGAGAGCGGGCGACGGCTGACGGCGTTCTTCATCTTGGGTATCGTCGCCCTCAGCGTGGCCCTCAGCTTCTTCCAGGAGTACCGCGCCCAGAAAGAACTGGAGGCGCTGGATAGGCTGCTGCTGTTCAAGGCAGTCGTGGTCCGCGACGGCGCCCACCGGCAGGTGGATGCTGCGGAGGTGGTGCCAGGCGACATCCTGGTGCTGTCGCAGGGGCAGAAGGTCCCGGCTGACGCGCGAGTCATCGAGTCGCATGGGCTGCGGGCTGACGAGTCGGCGCTCACCGGGGAGAGTGTAGGCACGGACAAGTCCCCCGAGCCGGTTGCGCCCGACGCGCCGCTGGCCGAGCGGAGCAGCATGGTCTTTGGCTCCACCTTCATTACCCACGGCACCGGCCAGGCCGTGGCCGTCCGCACCGGAATGAGCACGGAGGTGGGACAGATTGCTTCCACGCTTCAGCAGATGGCGGAGCGTCCTACGCCGTTCCAGGTGGAAGTCCAGAAGATGGCCCGGCAGATGACCATCATCGTCGGCACGCTGGCGGTCGTTGTGGGCCTCATCCTGCTGCTCGCCCTGCACCAGCCGCCCGTCGAGGTCGCGGTAAACACGCTCAGCCTGGCGGTCGCTACGATCCCCGAGAGCCTGCCCATCGTGCTGACCTTTGCCCTGGCGCTGGGGGCGCACCACATGGCGGGGCGCCGAGCGGTGGTGCGGCAACTGTCCGTGGTCGAGTCGCTGGGCTCGGTAGACACAATCTGTACCGACAAGACGGGAACGCTCACGCAGAACACGATGGCCGTGCAGCGCCTGTTCGCGGGCGGTCAGCTCGTGCCAGTGCCGCAGGGGTCCGTGGGGGACGGTGGGCTAGAGGAGCTGCTGCGGGCGGGGGTACTGTGCAGTGAGGCGACGAATGGTGGCGGTGATAAGGAAGAGATCCTCGACGATCCGGTCGACACGGCGCTGTTGCGTGCGGCCCAACTGGCCGGGCTGGACACGGCTGGTGAGAGGGCCGCCTACCCGAAGGTGAGCGAGATCCCCTTCAGCTCCGAGCGGAAGATGATGACGACGGTTCACCGGCACGCAGAGTCCCTGACCGACGAGAGTGGGGATGGTGCCCTGCTGGCGTATGCCAAGGGCGCGCCCGGCACGATCTTGGCGCACTGTACCTTCTGCTGGCACCAGGGACAGCTCCTGCCCCTGGGGGACGAGCACTGCCGGTCCGTCGACGACACAGTCAAGCGCCTTCAGCGGGAGGGAATGTACACGCTGGCCCTGGCCCGGAAGGAGATCGCTCCCGGCCAAGCGGCCGACGAGGCCGAACAGGGCATGACCTTCCTGGGCCTGCAGGCACTCCTGGATCCGCCTCGCCCCGAGGCGGCGCAGGCGGTGGCAGAGGCGCAAGGCGCCGGCATCCGAGTGGTCATGATCACCGGGGACAATGCTCTGACAGCCCAGTCGGTCGCCGGGCAGCTCGGCATCGGGCAGCGCGCCGTGCCTGCCGGGGAATTGGAGGCTCTGGCTCCCTCGGAGCTGACCGAGCGGATGAGGGAGGTAGACGTCGTGGCCCGTGCTACCCCTCAGATCAAACAGCGAGTACTCGAGGCGCTTCAGAGCGAAGGCCACTTTGTGGCGATGACCGGCGACGGCGTGAACGACGCTACGGCGCTCAAGCAATCGGACGTGGGCGTCGCGATGGGCCTGCGCGGCACCGACATTGCCAAGGAGTCGGCGGCCATGGTTCTGACCGACGACAACTTTGCCACCATCGTCGTCGCCGTCGAAGAAGGCCGGCGCATCTTTGACAACATCCGCAAGTTCACCAACTACCTGCTCAGCACCAGCCTGGGCGAAGTGCTGGTCGTCCTGGCACTCTCGGCATTCGGCTACTTTCCCCTCTCCGCGACCATGCTGTTGTGGGTAAACGTCGTGACGGACCTGGTGCCGGCAAGCGCCCTGGCTGCAGACCCGGCGGTGCCGGGTATCATGCAGCGCCGCCCGCGGCGTCACGACGAGCCGATCTTGAATAGGGCGATCTATGCAACCATCGGAGGCAGCATCCTGCGCACCCTGGTCGCCTACAGCCTGGTTTTCTGGGCCGGGCTGCGCCTGGGGGGCGTCCCCTATGCACGGACCATGCTGTTCACCGCCATCGTGCTGCACGCCTTTACGCGGGTGATGGTGGTACGCCAAATGGACAAGCTCTCCATCTGGTCGAACCCGGCGCTGCTTTGGAGCTACGCTGCGGCGGTCGTGCTCCAGTTGGCGGCCCTCTACACACCGCTGCACACCCTCTTTGGCGTCGTGCCGTTGGACTGGCGGGCGTGGGCGGTGATGCTGCCGGTGGTCGCCGGTTCGTCGCTAGCCGGCGTGTATATGACCCGCTGGATCCTGAAGCTCATACCGCTGTGGGAATGAATGCGGGGAGGTGAGAACATGTCACAGGGCAACAATACGACACACGATGATCCATTCGAAGAACTGCGCCTGCGCGAGGAGGCAGTGGAGGAACGGCGCCGCCGCCTGGCTGAGCTTGGACATCAGTGGGATCACACGGTCCGGACCGAACTTCAGCGCCTGGCTCACGCGCTGTGGCCCAACAACCGCGCTTTGGAGCGGCTGTCCGTTCACCGGGTACGGCTGCGCCACCAGGTGGAAGGAGAGGCGTGGGTGTGGTGGTTGGAGCGAGACATCCCGCCCTATGACCGCTTCCACTGTGAGGCATACCGGGTGACGCTGAAGTTGGATGCTGCCGGGGGACCGATACTGACGGTCGAGAGCGGGGCAGGTGCCCAGGCTGTGGCACCCCAGAGCGCGGAGGCTCTGGAGGCCGCGCTGGCGGAGGCTGGCAGAAACCCGCCGCTGGTGATTCCCCGCGCCCGGGGCGAGGCCGACTACTACTAGCTCCCGCTTCCTGAGCAGCCAGCCGCACGGCCTTGTCTGGCGATGGCGCCCGCGGTCTGCGCAGGCTGTGGCTTCAGGCGAGCTTGAGGTGGACTTCAAGGAGAAGTAAGGACGAAAGGGACATGCCCAGGCTAAAGTGTGCGAGGTAGTGAGGGGTGCCGCAACGTTATGGATGTCTGTCGCTATGAGAACGGGAAGATCGTCGAGCAAAGGCGAGATGGTTTCCTTCGTGAAGCGCCAGCCATGGTTCATGGTCGCGATGTTCCTGTCAGCACTCGCGCTGTCGAGTTGCGCCGTTCCGGCTATCGCCTAGAACGGGAGTGCGCCGGCTGACCCGGCAGCGGTGGCCGCGACGCTGTCTGGAGCAGGCCCTCCCGGGACTCGGGCCTGCCGGTGCCTTTGCGGGAGTCCGCCGCACAGGGATGGCCTGGTTGGTTTGGCCTGCGAGCTGCTGTTGTGGTACAATTTGTCACGACCGGTGGGGAGGAGATGAGCCAGGAGTTCGATAGCTCCTTATTGCAGTACTACTGGAGCCAGCCGCGGCCGAGCTTGCTGGCGGCCCTGCGCTCCACCGCGGATGGCTTGACCAGCATCGAGGCTCGCCACAGGCTGGAAACGGTTGGCCCCAACCTGCTGGAAGCGAAGCGGAAGACCACGACGCTCAGGCTCTTCCTTGGCCAGTTCAAAAGCCCCGTCGTCCTGATCCTGATCTTTGCTACCGGTGTGTCGGCTGTGACACAGGACTGGGTGGATGCGCTGATCATCCTGACCATCGTCCTGGGCAGCGCCGTGCTGGGCTTTTCCCAGGAGTACGGCGCCAACGAAGCTGCAGAGAAGCTGCGGGCCCAGGTGACGGCCAAGGCCGCGGTGTTGCGCGATGGTCTTGTGAGGCAGATTCCTGCCGAGGAGGTGGTGCCGGGCGACGTCGTGCAGCTTTCGGCTGGCAGCCTGGTGCCCGCAGACTGCGTTCTACAGGAGGCGCGCGACTTTTTCGTCAACCAGGCTGTGCTGACCGGCGAGACCTTTCCTGTGGAAAAGCTGCCCGGCGAGGTCATGCCGGAAGCCACCCTGACCCAGCGGACCAACTGCGTCTTCCTGGGCACGAACGTGCGCAGTGGCAGTGCCCGTGCGCTGGTTGTCCGGACGGGGGCAGCTACCGACTTTGGCCAGATTGCGAAGAAGCTGACGCTGCGTCCGCCCGAGACCGAGTTCGAGCGCGGTATCCGCCGTTTCGGCTATCTGCTCACTGAAGTGATGTTGGTGCTGGTGCTGATCGTCTTTGCCGCCAACGTTTTCTTTCACAAGCCTGTCCTCGATTCGCTGCTCTTCTCCGTCGCCCTCGCCGTTGGGCTGACCCCCCAGCTCCTGCCGGCCATCATCAGCATCAACCTCTCGAAAGGGGCGCAGGCCATGGCTGCCGGGGGCGTCATCGTGCGCCGCCTGGAATCGATCGAGAACTTTGGCAGCATGGACATATTGTGCACCGACAAGACCGGGACGCTGACCGAGGGCGTGGTGCAGCTCGACGGAGCGCTCGATTGGACAGGACAACCATCAGACCAAGTGCTCCGTCTGGCCTACCTCAACGCCCATTTCCAGACGGGACTGACCAACCCGCTGGACGAGGCGATCCTGGCGCACGCCCAGCCGGACATCACGGGTTATACCAAAGTTGATGAGATTCCGTACGACTTTGTCCGCAAGCGCCTGAGCGTGGTCGTCGCGCCGCCGGGCGGCCCCCCCGATCTGATCGCCAAAGGCGCGCTCGAGGGCGTGCTGGCCGAGTGCAGCCGGGTGCAGCAGGGCGAGACGGAGGTGCCCCTGGACGAGGCACGGCAGGCAGAGATCGAGCGGCGCTTCGCCGAGTGGAGCGAGCAGGGCTTCCGTGTGCTGGGGGTGGCAATCCGACATGACGTGGGGCTATCGCACGTCTACTCGCGGGATGATGAGAGAGAGCTGACCTTCGCCGGTTTCTTGCTCTTCTTTGATCCGCCCAAAGCGGGGGTTCTGGAGACCATCGGCGACTTGGCGAAGCATGGTGTGGCGCTGACGATCATCACGGGCGACAACAAGCTTGTTGCCCTGCACACCGCGCAGGCTGTGGGGCTGCAGGTGACGGGGGTGCTGACCGGGGCCGAGCTGAGCAACCTGCATGAGGAGGCCCTGTGGCAGGCAGCGGGGCGCGCCAATCTCTTTGCGGAAGTCGATCCCAATCAAAAGGAGCGCATCATCCTGGCCCTGAAGAAGATGGGCCACGTCGTGGGCTACATGGGCGACGGCATCAACGATGCGCCCGCCCTCCACGCCGCCGATGTGGGCATCTCGGTTGATAGCGCCGTGGATGTGGCCAAGGAGGCTGCGGACTTTGTGCTGCTGGAGCACAGCCTGGCTGCCCTGCACCGGGGCATCGAGCTGGGACGCAAGACCTTTGCCAACACGCTCAAGTACGTGTTCATCACGACGAGCGCCAACTTCGGCAATATGTTCAGCATGGCGGGCGCCTCGCTCTTTCTGCCCTTCCTGCCCATGCTGCCTCTCCAGATCCTTCTCACCAACTTCCTGACTGACTTTCCGGCGCTGGCCATCGCCGGCGATAGCGTTGACCTCGAGATGGTGGAAAAGCCACGGCGCTGGAATATCCGGTTCGTCCGAAACTTTATGTTCACGTTTGGCACGGTGAGCTCGCTGTTTGACTACCTTACCTTTGGTCTGCTCCTGCTGGTGCTGCACGTCGGCCGGGATCAGTTTCGGACTGCCTGGTTCGTGGAGTCAGTCATGACCGAGCTTCTCATTATGCTGGTCGTCCGAACGCAGAAGCCCTTCTTCCGGAGCAGGCCGGGCAGGTACCTTCTTCTCGGCACGCTGGTTGTGGCTGCCGTCACGCTCCTTCTTCCCTACGCGCCGTTCGGCAGGGCGCTGGGCTTCATTCCTCTGCCGCCTGCGCTCCTGGTGACCCTGTTGGGCATCACCGGGCTCTACGTGCTGGCGTCTGAGGTAGCAAAGCGGTTCTTCTATCGACGGGTGCAGATCTAGCAACCGGACAGCGCACAAGAGGAACCAGGCCCTGGTATCGGAAGAGAAAGCGCTCCAGGCCACCAAGGGAGGACACTCTTGAACAAGCCGGACCGCCCGGCCAAACGGTGGCTGCGCAACCTATTGACCCTGCTGTTGGTGGGATTGGCCGTACACCTGGTTCTTCCCCAGATTGCCACGCTGGAGCACTCGATCCAAGTCGTCAAGGGGATGACGTGGTGGGCAGTGGCCCTGGCCGCTGTGGCACAGGTGGTAAGCTACCTGGGGAGCGGCCTCCTGCTCACAGCCATCGCCGCGATGACTGGAGGCCGGTTATCGCACGTACGGGGTGCGCTCATCACGGCTGCCTCCAACAGCGTCGGCTTGATCGCAGCCGGCATGGTCGGGAGCGGGGCGGCTACGGCGCGCTGGATCCGCAAAGGCGGCGCGACGCGGGAGGGGGCATTGCTGGCCCTCTGGCTGCCCGGCCTGGCGGGCGATGGCATTCTGCTGCTCGTCGCGGTTTTGGGTCTGTTCTACCTGCTTGTCGTACACGATCTGACAACGCTGCAAGCCCTCGGTTTTGGCCTGATATTGCTCATTCTCTCGCTTCTGGTAGCAGTGATAGCCTGGGGCGCACATCAGCGCCTCCAACTGGGCAGCCTGGCCGTGCGCCTGGCCGGCCGCTGGGCAGCTCTGCGCCGCCGCGCCTTTGACCCAGTCCTCATACAGTCCTCTGTGGCCCGCTTGTTCGACGGCTTGGATACACTGCGAAGCGGAGGCTGGCGCGGACCTGCCCTCGGTGCGGCAACCAACATCGCGTTCGATATGCTGACCCTGTACCTGGTCTTTGTAGCCGCCGGCCACCGCATCAGCCCAGAAGTCCTTGTAGCAGGCTATGGCCTGCCGTTGCTGCTGGGGAAGGTCCCCCTGCTGCCCGGCGGCGTGGGCATCGTCGAGAGTGGCATGGCCAGCCTGTACACGAGCCTCGGCGTGCCCAAGGAGGTCGCCGTGGTGGTTGTCCTCATCTACCGTCTGCTCTCCTTCTGGCTTCCCTCGCTGCTGGGTTTTGCCCTCGTCCCCTACTTTCAACGCAGTGCGGGCGGTCCTGCGCATGAACCCACTCTGAGACAGGATTCTTTGTGACCGGTGCGATCTCTCTCCGCAACAAGGCCGTCTACTCGAGCTGACGGCCGAATCGAGCGGGGCAGAAGGGAAGCGCTTGGCCTTGGCGGTCTTGCCCAGGCTGGAATCGAGGAGCCCCGGCTTGGTGGCCGGGGCTCGGTGGTGGATGCTGGGTGGGCGACGGCGGCACCCACGGCGAAGATTCAGGAGTCGCGCCATGATGAGGGTCAGGACCGTGTTGAAGCACAGAGCCGGACCCAGCCCCAAGCGCGGTTCGAGCGCGGTTCTCGCTGTTGATACCCCTGGTGCGGAGCCTACTGCTGTTCCGCTCGGCAAGATCTCCCTCGGGTTCTGATCGACGGTGCGCGCAATGGGGCTGTACAGATCGTCGTGGGCTGGCTGGGGAGGTGTGGCGTGGGTGGGAGTAGGGATGCGGGTTGGGCTAGATGTCGGCGGCGGAGTGGGCAGCTGGGTAGGTAGGGACGTGGGAGTGATGCTTGCGGCTTGTCTCTGTACTGCCGGCGCCGCCGCAGCCGTCTGCTGCGCCCACATCTGCAGCACGCCGCGGGCCTGGGTCTCAGCATCTGGTGTAGGCTGGGCACCACAAGAGACAAGCAGAGTACCCAAGAAGAGGAACAACAAGATCCACTTCAGGCTTGCTTCTCCAATGACGACGGGAGTCACTCAGCGGCAACCGAGGTGTGCCACAACAGGTGACCCTTGTCAAACCCGTGCGGTGGGGCTTCTGCGGACTCGTCGCTGCAGCTCTCCGCGGTGCCTGCATCTTCGGCCTCTCGCTGCACGCGCTGTTGGTAGTCACCGGATTCGACCTGTCCGAGAGCAATTTCTGCGCCCTGCCTACGCCCTGTTCGGCTGGCTGCGCGACAACTCCACGCTGTTCCCGGGGGGCAGAAGCCCAGACGGATAGGCGCAACCGAGTCGTGCAGTGACCGCGCTCCTAGAACCGTCTTTCGGAGAAGGGGGCGGCACCGGGGCTTGAGGGCTCGGGCCGCCAGGTCTTGCCTTCCCTGCGCCGTGTCGGGAACAGGAGAAACACCGCGCTCCCACTTCTCGCATCCCCCCTGCGTCACTCGTCTCGTCCGGTACTTGCCGATCTAGATCGCAGCCCACACTGGTTCGCCGGGTCCCAGGCAGCCTCTTAGTGTGCCAGCATTACAAGAGGCAGGTGGACCCTCCTGCCTTGAGCAGTCACCCGTAGGGTGATGGAGATGGTCTGGGGGCTGCCAGTCGCGCCGGGCGCAGAGACCACGGCACTTCCGGTGTAGTTGCCGACGACCAGGCCCGTCGCATCGGCGACGACCTCGATGTCGGCAGGTGCGGTCCCCTGGGCTGAGCCGAGCACGATCCACGGTTGGTCCGCCTCAGCAGTCCAGCTCAACGCCCCGTCGCCGTCGTTTCGAACCGATAAGACCTGCGCGGCGGTCTGTCCGCTGCCCTCGTACGCCAGGAAGCTCAGCGCATCCGGCGCAACCGCCAGGCTCGGCGGCAGCACCGGGCGGTCGCGATAGACCTCCACGCTTATGGTGTCCGTCCCGATTTGGCCGTCCGCGTCCTGGGCCGCGAGCGTGATGGTATGGGTACCCTCGGTGAGGGTCGCCGCAGCCACGTCCAGCGAGCGGCCCGTGCCGAGCACGCCGTCGAGATCGGAGGTCCAGGTGAGAGCTGCGTCAGGGAGATCGCCGTCCTCGTTGTCGATGGCACGCCCATCGAGGATGAGAAGTTGGTCACCCACGTACAGGCTTCCGTCCACGGGAGCCAATAGCGTCGCTGCCGGCGCGTGGCGCGCGACAGAGAAGGTCGCATCGGATTGGTCCTGGCTCGTGTTGAACCCGTCGGTGGCAAGTACCCGGATGAGGCCCTGCTCCGTGCCCTCGACGTAGGTGAGCGGCAAGACATACTCCGTCCCGGACCAGCCGCTGACGAGGGTCGTCCAGGTTGCGCCGCCATCGGGGCTGAACTGGATGGCGCATTCGAGCAGGTCACTGTCGCCGTCGCTCGCCGACCACGCGAGCGTGGCGCTTGGGCCGTCCAGGTATTCGCCGCCGTTTGGGCTCAGCACCGTGACTTCCGGCTCGTGGCTTGAGTCCGATGCGCTGTCCAGGGCAACGCCGGCGTGGACCAAGTCGATGCGCGCCGCCGCTGGGCTCCAGGGCAAAGCGAGCCCGAAGATGGCAAACATCTCTGACTCGCTGCTACAGTCGGTGCAGACGTCGGGCACCTGGAACTCGGGCTCGAAGGGATACGCCACAAGTAGCTGGCCGGCCGCAGCGAGTAACTGAATCTCGTAGGTCCCCGGCTCGGGGGATGGCGGAGCTGATCCGCTGTCGAAGACGTACGCCGAGGCGATTCTGCCCAGGCCAAGGGCAGGCGTGATCACACCGGTGAGCGCCAGAACCGCTCCGCTGCCCGCGGCGTCGGCCGGAACGTCTCCTGCCGCCAAGCCGAACCGATCGGCTATTATGCTTCGAATTCGCTCGTACGTGTACTTGGAGGGCCACACCGTGTCACAGTAGCTCATGAGATCACCGCTGCTCGGCGCATAGGTGGGTCTGTCCCCATGCAGATGGTTGAAGTCGAACCCATAGAAGGCCGCGTCGCCCTGCGTGTCTTGGCTGATCCATCCGTAGCTATAGGGGTAGTCAGGATCCAAAGCGCCGGGTTCTTTGCCACTGCACAACGTGTGGCCCGGTCCGAGCAAGGCGTGCCCAAGTTCGTGCGGCAGGACCCAAGGGTAGTTGGGCCGCCAGTAGCCTGCCACGGTGGTCGCGAATCCCATGCCCGACGCCACCCCTACGGGTTGGTCCACGACGACACCGGTGTAGATGCGCCGACAGTGCGCCGGCTGGTTGAAGCCAAAGCAACCATCCGCCAACCTCTGCTCCCAGAGCCTGATATTCACTTCAGCCAGGAAGTAGTCGTACGGCCCCTCAACTTGGCGCTCGATCCGGATGGGCGAGTCCCAATCCAGCCGCTCGATTGGGTAGCTCGCCTCGATATAGGCCGCGACGGAGCGCAGATCTTCGCCCGAGGGCCTGTGCTGCTGTTCTGAGTCGAACCAGGTGAAGCCGATAATCCGCGCCTCCAGCCGCGGCGTCTCTACAAAGCTCACCGCCACCTTGCAGTCACCGGGCGTGCCGGCGCCCTCGCTGCACGTGATAATGTCGCTGACTCCCTGAACCTCCAGCTCGACCGTGCCGCTGCGCCAGGAGTAAGGCAGCTCAAAGTAGAAGCTGTCGTTCAGCTCCGACCGGTTGGGCGGAGGGTTCTGGCCGAGCACGTCCACGCTGCCGCCGGTGTTGCCCGGCGTCAGCGGTGAGCCGGGGAGAGGGCTTCCATTGCGCTTCCCGATCAAGCGAGCGGTGACGTCAGCGACGGGTCCGTCGATGCCCTGAACGTGTGCCCTGACGAAGGTGCGCTTGCCTTCTATCAGCTCCACCGGAGCGTTCCACTCCCATTCCGCATCGACCATCAGGTTCTGGATGCCCTGGGTGACCTCTAGGCCGGTGAGCTGGATCGGCGTGGAACGGAAGGCGTACTTCAGGTCTCCTAGCGTGCCATCCTCGTAGCTGATATGGGGGTTGCCGTGGCCATCGAGGGCCAGGGAGTTGTATCGGCCCACCGTCCCGGTGCCGTCCACCAGTTCGACGTGCCAGCCCGCAGCATCCAGGTAGGCGTACTTCAGGTCATAGTTGCCGAAATCGTAGTAGCTGATGTGGGGAAAACCGCTCTCGTCGAGTGCCAGCGAGGTCCACACCACGGCATTCGTCGCGTTGTCCACTCTCACGGAGTGCCATCCAGCCGCATCGCGAAAGGCATAATTGAGTCCGCTGCTTGTTCGGGAGTAGCTCAGGTGCGGGTACCCGCCCGAATCCAGGGCCAGCGAGCAGTACTTCCCTGCTGCCAGGCTGTTGACTGTCTCGATATGCCAGCCTCCGCCGTCGCGGTGGGCGTACTTCAGGTCCTCATTGGTCTCGTCATAGTAACCGATGTGTGGATCGCCGGCGGCGTCCAGAGCCATCGAGGTATACTGCCCGACGGTCCCGGCACTGTCGACAACCTCAGGATGCCAGCCGCCTGCGTCCCGGTAGGTGTATCTCAGGTCGCCGCTGCTGACGTCGTAGTAGCTGATGTGGGGATTCCCGCCGCCGTCCAAGGACAGGGAGGTGTGACTGCCGACGTCGCCTGCGGAATCTGCGGTCTCGATCGCCCAGCCCGAGGGACTCCGGTGGGCGTACTTGAGGTCGCCGTTGGAGGCGTCATAGTAACTGACATGCGGATTGCCTGCCGTGTCGAGTGCCAGCGATGTGTAGGCGCCGACTGCTCCCTCACTGTCCACAACCTCGGTATGTGAGCCAGACGCGTCCAGGTAGGTGTAGAGCAAGTCGTAGTCGTATTCCGCCTTGTGGCTGACATGCGGATACCCCTGCTCATCCAGGGCGAGTGAGGAGTCGTGGCCGCGGGGGCCTCCGTGTTCCACCGTCTCAGCGTGCCATCCGGCGGCATCCTTGTAGGCGTATTGCAGGTTGTACAAGGGCCCCCCGCCGTAACTGACGCGCGGATCGCCGTCGCTGTCCAGCGACAGCGACGTCGCTACAGCGCTGCCACAGTGCGGATCCAGGGCCTCCATATGCCAGCCGCCGTCGTCCCGGTAGGCGTATTGTACCTTCCAGTCCGTGTCAGCATAGCTCACGTGCGGCTTGCCGGCGTCGTCCACCGCCAACGAGAGGCCGGTGTATTCTCCGGTAACTAGGTAATCCACCATTTCAGTGTGCCAGCCTGCCTGGTCCCGGTAGGCATACCACAGGTTGGCGTGAGCATGGTGATTCTCCCAGTAGCTGATGCGCGGATAGCCCTCCTCATCCAGTGCCAGTGATGTGTGGTGGTCTGCGTATTCGTGCACCATCTCTATGTGCCACCCGGCCGCATCGCGGTAGGCGTACCTCAGATCCCCATGGCCCACGTAGCTGATGTGCGGGCGGCCCTCCGCGTCCAGGGCAAGCGAGGAATAGTCGCCTGCATAGCCTGTATCGACAGTTTCGACATGCCATCCGGCCGCGTCCTGGTAGGCGTACTTGAGGAGGTCGCCGGTCTCGTCATTGTAGGTGATGCGCGGATAGCTTTCCCCGTCGAGGGCTAGCGAGGCATACTCGCTGAACCTTCCTACGTCATCAATCACCTCGATGTGCCATCCAGCCCCGTCCCGGACTGCATACATCAGATCCAAGTCTGCCTCGTCAAAGTAGGCGATGTGCGGTTGGCCGGCTGCGTCCAGGGCCAACGAGGCATAGACGCCCACCTGAGGTGAGGCATCGACCAACTCAGTTTGCCAGCCCTCTCCCGGGTTGTGCGTATAGTAGAGGCGGTTGCCCCCGAAGGCGATGTGTGGGTGTCCGCCGGCATCCAGGGCTAGGCTTCGGTCGCTCATGGGGTAGAAGATCTTGGTGCAGTCTAGGCATGCGGTCGTCCAGGTGCCCGCCGTATCCGGCAGCGGCCCCGTGGAGCGGCCGCCCGCGGAGGCCGGCGGGATGTGGCCGGGGGCGATGAAACTGAGCATGGCTAGGATGAGAGACAGCCCGCAAACGGCGCGTACGCTCTGTTGCATGAGTCAACCTCCTCGCATTGGGGTGCCGTCTGCACTGGACCGGCGTGGACGACGGCGGCCGGGCCGCCTCACTCGTCTGGTCTTTCAGTCGCTCGCTTGCCACATAGCCTGGAAACCAGGGAGAGCAAGGTCCAACACGTGGCTTTGGGCGCTTGATGCTGATTCTACCACGCCACCGGCCAGGCTGCAAGGCCCCGCATTCAGCCATGTAAAATGTTACCGAGATGGTATCGTTCGGTCAGATGATAATGTTAC
>MTKX01008938.1_pt2 | contig 33304 bp, 29 predicted proteins | sample 1042771 | NCBI WGS metagenome assembly MTKX01 (sample SAMN06212183, study PRJNA360534) | anaerobic digester metagenome | biome: Wastewater treatment plant; material: sludge; isolation source: anaerobic digester fed with sludge from wastewater treatment plant | place: Denmark: WWTP Randers ...
CCGCCACCGCCAGCTCGAAGAAGTCCGAGGCGGCGATCAGGGATGCTGGCGCGGCGATGTTGTGCGGCAGCTTTGCGACGCGGCATAGTTGGTAAGAGAAAGCGGCGGAGATGATGTTTTGCAGCACCAGCGGAACCGCGATCAGGAGCACATTGAAGGGGTACTTCAGGATCACGCTGCCCTGAAAGGTGAAGATGATAATAAGCGTGAGCAGCAAACCAATCGTGGTGATGCTGTCGAACTTGGGCACGAATTTCTCGTTGAAGAATTCCAAGCCCTTGCGCTTGATCAACACCGCTCGAGTGATCGCCCCAGCGGTCAGCGGGATGACCACAAAAAGGATAATGGAAAAAATCAAGGTGTTCCAGGGGATTTGGACCTTGTTGATGCCCAACAAAAAGGTAACCCACGGCACAAAAAGGACGATGATCAGCAAATCGTTCACCGAGACCTGCACCAGGGTGTGGGCAGGATCGCCTTTGGTGAGGTTGCTCCACACAAAGACCATCGCGGTGCAGGGAGCCACACCCAACAAAACCGCGCCAGTCACGTAATCGCGTGCCCTCTCGGTGGGGATGAAGGCTTTGAAAATGACATAAAAGAAGAGGGATGCCAGGCCAAACATTAGCAGAGGTTTGATCAGCCAGCTGCTGCCCGTCGAGATCACCAATCCGAGCGGGTTTTTGCGCACGTTTTTGATGGACTGAAAATCAATCTTCATCATCATCGGATAGATCATGATCCAGATCAGGATGGCGATAGGAATATTTTGATTGGCGTATTGGATCTTGCCAAGGAAATTCGGTATGCCGGGGAGATACTTGCTGATCAGGATTCCGGCCGCCATGCAGAGCAGCACCCAGACAGTCAGGTATTTTTCAAAGAAACCGATACCAGCAGATTTTTGCTGTGCCATAACTTAGCCTCTGATCTTTTTTAATAGTGCTACCACTTCCTCGGTCTTGAGCACTTTGCCATAAGAGACAACCTTGCCATCCACCACCAGGGCTGGGGTGGACATGACCCCGTAGGATGCGATCTGAACAAAATCTCTGACGTGATCGATGGTGGTATCCATGCCTAGCTGCTCCAGGGCTGCCACAGTTGCCGCTTCAAGCTGGTTGCACTTAGCACAGCCGCTTCCCAGCACCTTGACGCTCGCGCCTTCCGCTTTGGCACTTTCAGCGCTGACAAAGCTGACTTCGTCAATTGGACCACAGCATTCTGAAGTTTCTTTTTTCTTCTTTCTAAAATTGGACAATACCATGGTAATTCCTTTCTAAATGATTTCAGCAGCAACTGCCCGCGCAGTCGCAGCCGGATTTGTTGCTCTTTCCGTTGTAAAAAACACTTAGGTTTTTGGGCAAGGTGTACTCATTTTCAGCGCAACAAGGCGTGGCCTGTGATCCAAAAACCACTTTCAAGATCGCCTCAGCGAGCATCTCCTGGGGAGGCACTTCGTAGCTTTGCCCTTCATATTCGAAGATCCGGCAATCCACAATGGAACCACTGATATCACTGCAGCAGTCGCAGGGGTTCTCCTGCACGTTCAAACAAATATCCTGCCCATTCACACGGACGGTGGGGGACGATTCAAAGCGATACTCTTGGGCAAGTTCCGGTGTTTCCATTTTTGTCTTGCGGTATTCCAGTGTGTACCCGGCAAGCTGCAGTACGGGAGTCAGCTTTGTAAGCACTTCCTCCAGCACTTGTTCGGTGCCGATACAACGATCGCAAACTTGTAGGTCCAGGTAGAGATACTCCACCAGAACGGGCTTGGGCTTCCTGCCTTCAACTTTGGCAGTTTGGTATTTTTTCAAGGGACTCAGATCAAGCGGCATGAATCCTCCTATCATATGAATGATTGAATAGCATTGAACAGATAGCCCACAAGAATGATCCCGATGACGCAGATCGCCACAAACAGCGCCAGTAGTTTTGGTTTGATCGCCTTTCGCAGCATGACCAAAGACGGGATCGAAAGGGTGGTGACCGACATCATGAAGGACAGAACTGTGCCCAGCTGAGCGCCTTTGGAGAGCAGCGCTTCGGCGATCGGTATGGTGCCAAAAATATCGGCATAGAACGGTAAGCCTAGCAGCGTTGCCAGGAGGACGCCAAAGGGATTATCACGTCCAAGCAGGGTAACCACCCAATCTTCGGGAATCCAGTTGTGGATGAACGCGCCGATGCCGACACCTAGTAATATGTAGGGAAACACCTTTGTAAAGGTGGAAACCATCTGTTCTTTGGCGTAGATCAAGCGGTCTTGCGTTGTCAGGTCAGGTGATTCAATATCCACATTGCCCGCCCGCAGGACGAAGCTTTCAATGTGGGGCTCCATGTGCAATTTCTCGATCAGGGACCCCCCTAGGATGGCAACCACCAGCCCGAGGATCACATAAAGCACGGCGATCCTTATGCCGAATATACTGGTCAGGAGCACCAGGGAACCAAGATCGACCATCGGTGATGAAATAAGGAAAGAGAATGTGACCCCCAGCGGCAAACCTGCTGAGGTGAAACCGATGAAAAGCGGAACGGACGAGCAGGAGCAAAACGGGGTGACCGTGCCGAGCAGGGCTGCGATGGTGTTTGCACCTAATCCGTGGAAACGGCTAAGAATTTTTTTGCTGCGTTCCGGAGGGAAGAAACTTTGGATATAACTGATGAAAAAGATCAGGAAGCACAAAAGCAGGGTAATCTTGATGACATCGTAGATGAAGAATTGCAGGCTGCCAACCCAGCGATTGGCTGTGTCGAGACCAAAAGACGTAAGCAGCCTCCCTACCAGGGCATTCAGCCACTGCATACCCAGGATTTGATTTTGAATGAAGTCCCAAATTGAGGTTGTCATGAAATACGCTTTCTAAAGGTTATGTGTGATTTCCGGGAGAAGAGGTTCAGTTTTCGCAGCAATCGCACTGATCTGGATCACCGGAGATGGCGGTAAGTTGTTGGACGAGTGAGACAGCCGCGGGAGCGCCTTCGGGGCAAATACGATAATACGTCCATTTGCCATCCTGCCGGCTGGTGACAATCCCGGACTCAAGCAGGACCTTCATGTGGTAGGAAAGTCCGGATTGCCCACAGTCAAGATTTTCCAGTAGTTTGCAGGCGCACTTTTCGCCACCACGCAGCATTTCCAGCACGCGTAGACGGGTTTCGTCACAAAAAGCCTTGAACACACGTGCCTGGCTTTGATAATCGTTTTCCATACCTGCCTCACATAAAATATTTTTGATGTATGCAACTATAAACCTCGTGGCAGTGTTTGTCAATGCTCATATATTCTTATATCTTGAAAGGTTCTGGGTTTTTGGAACGAAAACACCTTACAAGCCTTGGATAATTTCTCCTTTTGGTTTACAATATAGAAGGAGAAGAAAATAGAGAAATCCACCAGTCGCTCCGGAAGAGGATATTAAAAAGTGCCCCGTTTCTGGCGATTATTATTGATATCTTTAATTATCGTGCTCGTGCTTTACGGCATATACTTCGCCCTGGGCAGACCAGTAATCCCCCTGCCAACCATCCCATACAAAGTTTCACCCGGACAGCCACTTCATTCCATCATTAAAGCAGATGGAGCTGATCAGCTCAAGCTTACGCTAAACACTAATGGCGAAATTGAGATTACCTCAGCGGATCAATCCGTGGTTTCGCTGGACTATACGCCGGAAACTTTTGATAACACTCTCGACCTGGGCGAGAGATTGCTTATTGCACAAAAAACCGTCCAAAGTAATGGAGATGCCCCTGAAAGTTCTACTTTTATGCGGAAGTTGATAAACTGGGCTATCGCCTATTACTACCATATTGTCCGTTTTCGCTTGTCCGTTTTACTCACAGCTTTACCTTAAATAAACGCGTAGTAATCATTTAAAAACGAAATAGAGGAAATAAACATGAACAAAACACCTACTTTCATAAAATTGCTTCTAGCAATTGTCCTGGTCCTCGGAATTGTGATGACACAGCAACCCCCAATGGCAACTGCTGAGATCGCGAAACAAGAAGGCCCAACCAATACCGTCCATATTGATGTCACCTTTGACCCCGGAACCAAAACCTACAGCCTGGGTGGTTTCTCAGCGGAGGAGTTGCGCCAGGTGGGTGCGCCCCAATTCCCGGATGAAATCTGGCAGGTTCTGGGTATGCTCGACACTGCCACCCTCAAGATCGGGGGTGACATGATCGACGTCTACACAGGCGATCAGCAGTTACTTTCACTCGCCTGGGATGGACCCTCACGCGAGATTCTCTATTCGCTCCTGGGTGCTTATCTCGAGCTCGGAAACGGAAGAATTGACACAGAACGCGCCGAATCCTGGCTTGACAAGGCCGACATTGAGATCAGTCTGCGAGAGTCCAAGGAACTCAGCAATCCACTGGAGATCGCGCTCGCGACGCTTGTGCAGGTGCAGGTGAAAGATAACGGCGAGTTGAGCGTGGAAGGCTTCCCAACCGGGATGTCGCTCACCCCTGAGACGTTGGATATGATCAACGCGGCCAATGTTGAGAACCTCAAGCTTTGCTGGAACAAAGGCGTGATTGATTTGCAGGTGAACGGTCAGGTACTGCCTCAGGTAACCCTGTACCAGGGCGGCTTGGGCGTGATTGACAAGGCGTTCGGGCTCAACCTCGGCGATCTTACCCCGATCTTTGGCTCAAGCTTCGGCGCTGGACTGGTCATCGGCGATGCCGACCCGGTCACGGGCGAATGCATGCCCTAGGTTCCAACCTGGCATAAGAGAGAAGAAACCTTTCTATTAATAGAAGGAGGGCTGCCCCTGCAATATTGGGGACAGCCCTTCGTGTTTTATTTTATTTGCTTGCAGAATGGCATTGCGAATAACGCACTTGGCTCGATTGATCTTTTAGGAATTCCTGGAATTATTTCCCCCTAAGCAACAAAACAGCTTACAATCAATCCATCAACTTTGCTTAAGGATGCCAGATGAACGAGATGAACCTCCACCGCCACATCACACCCGCCGAACAAGGGCTCTATCTATTACTGCCTTTTGAAATGCCTTCGAACACTGCCCAGCTGATTCTGAGCTATGCGTATCAGACTCACACCAGCGAGCTTATAGGTGGGACTGGGGGTGAGTTCTCCGGGACCAGGCGCGCGAACATCGTTGACATCGGTCTGATTGCGCCAGATGGCATGCAGGTGGGAGCCAGCGGCTCAAGCCGCTCGGAGATCATGGTGTCTGAAGTCTCAGCAACCCCTGGATACCAACCGCATCCACTTACACCGGGAAGCTGGCATATCATCCTTGGCGCGTATGTGATTTCCCCCGAGGGGGTCGATGTGAGCGTTACGCTTGAATTTACCCCAAAAGTTCCCGGCTGGCTTTGCGGCGACCTGCATGTGCACACGCTGGCTTCAGATGGCAGTCTGCCACTGGACCATCTTGCGGAGCACGCCCGCATCCATGGTCTGGATTTTATTGCCATCACCGACCATAACCAACCGGTCAAACGCGCGTCTTTTCCGAAAGTGGAGGGGCTCACGATTATCTCTGGGCAGGAATGGACGCACTACAAGGGTCACAGCAATTTCCTGGGGCTTGAGCAGCCTTATCAGGGCAGTTTTATCGCCAATAGCCAGGAAGAAGCGCAGAAAATTTTCCACGAAGCTCACCAGAATGGCGCTCTGATCAGTATCAACCATCCTTACGAGGCGAATTTTGGCTTTTGCTATGACCTGGACTTATTGGATTACGACCTGATTGAAATCTGGAATGGACCAATGCGCCCCACCAACCTGGAAGCTATCGCCCGGTGGGATGGGATGCTCAAGGCTGGCCGCAAGCAGGTTGCCACCTGCGGCAGCGATTATCATGAAGACACCTTCTTCCAGCGCCTGGCAAGCCCTTGTATCTACGTTCTGGCTGATTCCGCGAGCGAGTCCGACATCCTCGCGGCTGTCAAGGCCGGCCGGAGTTACTTTACCTTCAGCCCCACCAAACTTCAGCTGCTACTGGATGTAGATGGGCAGACCTATGGCTCCAGCCTTGACTGGCGGGAAGGCATGCAAGCCTCGCTGAAGGGGGTGGCATTAGAAAAAGGCGACGTCATCCGGCTAGTCACACGGGAGGGATCTCAGGATATCTTGACTGCTCCGGAAAGGGGAGACTTCAAAACTCTACTACCAGTAACAGCCCCCGGATACTGGCGTTTGGAGATCTGGCGAACTTTCTTTAGCTTCCTGCCACCTATGCCCGCTCTGGTCACAAACCCGATCTGGTTCGACACAACGAAATAGCAAAAAGCCCGGGATCACCCGGGCTTTCACTGTTGATCCAGCGCTATTTTTTTGGATTAAGCATGCCCCAGAGCCGTTGCCAGCCTGGTTTGGCGCGCAATTGACGCAAGCGAATCGTCCCGACGATCCCATAAGGGACAAAAAGCACAAAGATAACGTAGATTGCACCGGTGATAACGCTCGCAGATTCCCCGATGAACCGCCGCAGGGTGAAATCCAGGAGGCGAAGCGCAAACGCGCCAACGATCGCACCGCTGAGTGTTCCGACCCCACCAATCAGTACGATCAACAAGCCGGTGACGGTGTACGCCAGATCTGCCACGGCTGGACTGATTATTGGCTGGTACAACGCGTGCAGCATTCCGGCTGCTGAGGCGGTCAGCGAAGAAATGACCATAGCGACAACCTTAAAAATGGTGGTGTTGTAGCCAAGCATCTTCGCCCTGCCTTCATTTTCGCGGATGGCAACACAAACCCTGCCAGTCGGGGAGGCGACAAAACGGCGATAGAAAAGATAAGTCGCAACAAGCAATGTCAGCGCGATGGCATAGAAACGCAGACGCTCCGTCACCGGGCTGATAAACGCCGGCACAGGCACACCCTGCAAGCCCACATCTGCGCCTGTCAGGTTGATCATATCGCTGGACATGACAATAATATGAAAAACCGAGGCTAATCCCAGGCTTACCAGGGTGAAGGTGATACCCTTAACGCGCGGTAAGACCAGGCTGAAAAGCAGTGCCTGAACAATCGCTGCCAGCAAAACCAGCAAAACGACTCCCCAAAATGGCATGGTCAGCGTCTTAAGAGCGATACCGGTCAGATAAGCTGCGACTGCAAAGAACATAGCATGACCAAAGGACAACAAACCGGTTATGCCAAACAACAAATCAAAACTGAGTGCAAAAAGAGCCAGGATGAAAATTTCAATTCCCAGACCCTCAATAAATTTAGACAAACTGCCCTGGTTGCTCCAGATCATTCCCGGAGTTGAGCCTTCAAGCAGTCCAATCACGAACGGGATGATCAGCATGACTACGAAGAAGATCAGAATACCGCGGTTCTTTGTGAGAAAACTAGAGTTATTTTTCATTTCTACTCCTTGTTTCCCAACAAGCCGTGTGGCAGGATCAACAAAACAATCACCATCAGCAACACCGTGGAGGCGGGCACAAGGGGTGGCGAAGGTTTAAACACAGCATCCGTAAATGGCAACGGAATACCAATTTGGCCATATTTGATCATGAATTGTTGGATCAAGCCCACCAGGAGCGAACCCAAAGCCGCGCCCGGGAAACTCGTCAGTCCGCCAATCGCGAGGGCAATCAGCGCGCTCAGAAGCAATCTCTCTCCCATAATGGGAGTCAATCCGGAGGATGGCGCAGCTAACGCGCCACCAAAGGCAGCCAGTCCAACGCCTAGGGCAAATACCAGTGTGAACACCCGCCGAACATTGATTCCGAGCGCTTCCACCATCTGGCGGTCCTGCACACCAGCACGAATGATCATGCCGATGCGCGAGCGCTTAAGTAGAACCCAGACCAAAATCAGCACAATGATGCCAACGATCGGTATTAAGATTTCATCATACACCCTTACGCGACCACCTAAAAGCATGATAGTGGAGCAGTGGTTCTCGAACAAATCCGTTAGATTGGTGGCTGGGCAAGCACCGCCGGTGCCGGTGAAAAATTCAGGTTTTGGCCAGACAAATTCAGGTCGTCCCCAAACAGCCTGCACAATCTGGACACCGATCGTTCCCAGACCAAGTGTGAGCATGAGTTGGTAGATAGGGCGGTTGTACAGCGGGCGAATCAGGGTGGTTTCCATCAGAGCGCCCAATCCCACCCCACTAACGATCGCGATCAGGACCGCAATCACGAATAGCCAGTTGGTACTCATGGCATACATCCAGCTCGTTAATTGCGCATTGAATACAACAGCGAGGACGCCAACGAGCAATAGAATAACCGGCACTAAAAACTTGCGCCAGTTAATCGCTTGCGTTCTGCCCTCATCCCTGTTCAGCAAAGCGATGCCGAACGCCGAAATTGCGCTGGTCACCAAAAGACCTGCAATCGCGAGGAAAGGTGAGAGTTCATCAAAGGCAGCCTCAGCTGGAATGATCCGCAAGCCCTGATCAGCCATATAGGAGTAAGTGATCGGGCTCTCAGAATAATTGTTCAGGTCCCACACTGCGATGGGATAGCGCGTAAGAACCAGCGCCAACAGCCCAAAACCTATCAAGATCAGAATCCAGCCAAAAGTTTTTCTGGGCTTCGCAGCCAATTTGACCAATCCTGCCAGACGCCCCCAAAGGGCTGATAATGAGAAACCAGCCAGGATTAGCAGAACCGGTGTTAGGACATCGATGAAAGTATCAGGGCGTACATACACAGTCCATCCCACGTAAGCGCCGATCATGTACAGGGTACCCTGGGCAAGATTGAGCACATCCAACAGACCGAAGATTAGTGAGAAGCCGGCTGCCACCAGGAACGTGACTGAGCCCACGGAGAAGCCGCGCAAGACAGTGATAAGCACATCCTTACCAGACATACCACGTGCAGCAATAAACAGAAAGGCTGCAATGATGCCGAGCACGATGATTGCTTTGGAGTTTTTTCTTAAATTCATTTTCATAGTCAGACCTATGCAGCCCCCAGATAACGATGGATCATGGCTTTGTCGGCTTCCAACTCTTTCATCAGCCCAGACGCAACGGATTTACCTTCTTCAATGATCACGAAGAATTCAGCCAGTTTACTCGCCACAAGAAAATTCTGTTCAACCAATACCACCGTGCTTTGCTCGGATAACTGGCGAATGACGTCAATCATATGTTCGATGATAACTGGAGCCAACCCCTCACTGGGCTCGTCGATCAGGAGCAGGCTGTTATCTGCCACCAATGCCCTGGCGATTGCAAGCATTTGCTGCTGCCCACCGGAGAGCTCAGTGCCTCTCAGGTTGAGGAATTTCTTCAGGTCAGGGAAGAGGTCGAAAATGAAGGTGCGCTTTCTATCAAGATCGCCCTTGTTCCGCTCCGCGATTTTCAGGTTTTCCTCAACAGATAAGTCTCTAAAGATCGCGCGATGTTCAGGAACAAACCCAATGCCAAGCGCGGCGACTTCAAAGGGCGGCATGCCCTGGACTTCCTTGCCATCAAAAATGATCTTTCCCTGGCGTACACTTGCCAAACTCAAAATGGATTTCAAAGTAGTGGTCTTGCCAGCGCCGTTACGACCTAGCAAGGCCGTAATGGAGCCTTTGGGAACCACAAAATCGACATCCTGCAGGATGTGATACTGATTGATAAAGGAATGGATATGTTGAACCTCGAGAATATTACTCATACTATCTCCATCCCTGTAGATTTCGAATTAGTTGACGCACAGGGATACTCCTATAACTTAAGATCATAGAGCCCTCCCAGATATGCAGTTTGTACGTCGTGGTTTGCTGCAATTTCAGCAGGGGTGCCTTCTGCAAGCACCGTACCCTGGTGCATGACGGTGATCCTATCTGATACACTCATCACCACGTTCATATTATGTTCAACCAGGATGACTGTTTTGGTTCCGGATTGCTGGACTTCCTGGATCAGGGTGATCAACTCAGGCACCTGGTCGGTGGCCATGCCTGCTGTGGGTTCATCCAGGAGCAGCAGTTCGGGATCTGGAGCGAGAATCATGCCGAGCTCCAGCTTTCGCTGATCTCCGTGCGAGAGCACCCTGGCGGGCAGCAACGCCTGGCTTTTCAAGCCGACCCTCTCAACTACCTCAGCAGTACGCGCTTCACAACGGTCCATTTTTGCGGTGTCCATCAGCAAGCGTAGATTCTTATCTTCCATGGCTTGCGAAGCCAGGCGAATGTTTTCGTACACCGTCAAATTGGGAAAGATGTTGGTTATCTGGAAAGATCGTCCCATCCCGAGATGGATCATGCGGTGAATTGGTTTTCCCGTCAGGTCCACGCCTTTATAGAACACCTTGCCGCTAGTTGGCTTCAGGTTGCCACTCAACAGGTTGAAAAAGGTGGTCTTCCCGGCACCATTCGGTCCGATGATGGCATGTAACGTGCCGGCTTCAATCTTGATGCTGACGTCATTCACCGCCGCCATCGCACCAAAATATTTGGTTAAGTTTTTTGTTTCAATAATTGTGTCTCTTACCGTCATAACAACTCAATTCTTTTGTCTTGCGGTTGATGGAGAGGCTTAACAGTGTCCCTGGAAGCCCGCAAAGCCTCCAGGGACACATTCACCAAAAAGATTAGTTGCCAGACAGATTGCCGATCGGCAAATCACCACAGCGGCTCTGGAGCGCTTCCGGAAGCAAGCAGGGAGGCTCAGGGCGGGTGGTGTCGACGAAGGAGTAGTAGTTGCCGGTGGGATCGGTGACATTTTCGAGCTTGAGAATGTACATATCCTGGATGGCAACATGGTCTTCGGGGCGGATATAGATGGTGCCCTTGGGGCCTTCGAACTCAAGACCTTCCATGGCAGCGACCAAAGTCGCGGGGGTAACATCGCCATTGGTCTTCTTGAGGGTTTCGATGATCATGATGGCGGCATTCATACCGTCAGCATCGAAGAGGTCAGGATAGACGCCGTAACGACCACTGGCTTCAGCCACAAGGAAGTCATTGGCGGCATTCTTGGGTGCAGACCAGTGGTAGAGAATGCCAGCGGTGGTGCCGACAGCATTGCCGTAGAAGACGGGGGTCAGAGCGTTGTCGATGAAGGTAGTACCGAGTTCCATGGTGTCAGTGACGCCCTGGTCCTTGGCAGCCTGGACGAGGGAGATGAAGCCCGCGCCAGCCCAGGAGACGATGTAGGCTTCTGCGCCAGAGGCAGCGATTTGTTCCATGTAAGGAGTGAAATCGGTGGTGGTGGCAGGAGCGAAGATGTCATCAGCAACAAATGTGCCGCCGTCCAGGGTGCAGGCATCGCGGAAAGCATCAGCGGAACCGCGCCCGAAGGCGTAATCAGCAGCAATCTGGATGAAAGTGGTGTATTTAGCTGTCAGAGCTTTACACTCGTTGATGGCATCCTGGTAGTTGTTGCGGGAGGTGCGGAAGGTGAACTCGTTGAAGTCCTTGCCGGTGATGTCATTGGCTGCTGCAGGTGCAACAATCAGCGGAACTTCATTGGCGAGGGCAATACCCTGCAGAACAGCGGTAGCGCCAGAGGAGGCGGTGCCGACCAGGAAATCAACATCCTGGATGTCAATCAGTTCATTCGCAACAGTGGTTGTGGTCTCAGGAACGCCAGTATCATCACGCACGAAAACCTGGATCTCGCAGTCGTCAATCTTGAATGTGCTTTCCTGGGCGTCAGCAAAACTGAAGACTGGACCAGCAGATCCTTCGGAACCGGTTGCGTATTCCATGCCGAGCATGAACGAACGCTGGATCATGGCACCATAGATAGCCAGAGAACCAGTGATGTCAGTGATTAGACCGACTTTGATGGGTTCGGCGCAGGTCAGACCCGCAGCAGGCTCTTCAGTTGCCACAGGCTCCTCAGTTGCGACCGGTTCTTCAGTCGCAACAGGTTCTTCGGTTGCCACAGGTTCTTCGGTTGCCACTGGGGGTTCGGTGACGACCGGAGCTTCGGTGGGTTGGGCGCAGGCGCCCAGGACCATACTCGCGACGAGCAGCATGGCTACTACAAAAAATATCGACTTTTTCATTTTTTCTCCTTGTAATTAGTCGTTTAATGATTGCCAGCGACAATTTTTGCCGCAGACTTTCTTAATTTAGTTACTCCCGTCCACTATGCTTCAACACAAAGCCCAGGAGCAGCGTGTTGAGTGGTTCGGGTTTATCCAGGCAGAGCGCGTGCCCTGCTCCGGGGACAACCACATATTCTGCCTGAGGGATGCGTGCTACCATCATTTCTGCCATTTTTCGGCCTTTAATTTGGTCTTCCTCCCCTACCACGATCAAAGTCGGACAGGATATTTGGTCTAATTGATCGGTGATGTTGTAGGAAGTGAAGGCATCCATCAGTTTCACAAAAGATGACAGGTTCAGTTTGGCAAAATTCGCGTGCGCCGCGGGCAGCAGAGCCTCATTTTTCTTCAAATAATCCTCTCCAAAATTCAGGAAAACTGAGGTGTGAAAGAGCAAGTCGGCGTCATTGCGTTCTCCTGCTAGCTTCCATGGGTAGGACTGCAGTTTCAGCAGCAGCGGCACCTCAGACACACCATCGATCACTATCAGGCTTTTCGTCTTTTTAGGGTGCCGCAGAGCAAACACCAAGCTGATTTCCGAGCCGTAGGAAATACCCGCGATGTGGGCTTTTTCAATTCCGAGGGCGTCCAGTAAACCTGCCAGATCGTCGGCATGAAGTTCCATGGAGTAAGGGCCTTCGGGATGATCGGACTGCCACATCCCTCTACAATCATACAACAGAACCCGAAAGTGCTTCGCCAACGCCTGCGTCTGGAAATACCAGCTGGCAGTGCTCATCATGATGCCGTTGGATAGCACAATCACTTCCCCTTCTTCGGGACCGTGGAATTCATAGTAGAGATTGATGTTATTGACGGCTATCCTGGGCATTTTGCGTTCTCCTAAGCAGGCTCAAATGCAAGGAATTTCTTGGCGGCTTCGCCTTCACCTCGGATGACGAAAGTCTGTTTGAGGGGCATGCCGATCTTGATGTTGGATGGGTTACTCAGGTCAAGCCCAACAATCTGAGCGCTGATGCGTGGTCCTTCTCGAAGCGCGACAATCCCAACACAATAAGGGTTTTTGGCATTATAGCCGGCATCCACCATGCTTGTGGGAGGAACATAGATCACGGTAAAGGCTGCCAGCGTGCCTACGCCATTTGTGTGGATGCGTTCCACTTGGTCGGAATGGCAATTGGGGCAAATTTGCCGCTGAGGGATCGAGATGTTGCCGCAGACAAGGCAGTGAGAGCCGATCAAAACGTCTTCGGCAATTGCCTGGTTGAAAGCTTTTGAATGCAAAGTTTGCTCTGTCATCTTAATTCCTCTTTTCAAAAATGTGCACCACGCAGGTCTGCCCGGTGCCGCCAACATTGTGGGTCAGAGCATGCCTGAGGTTGCCGCGCAGCTGGCGTTCCCCCGCCAAACCGTGCATCTGCTTCCAGACTTCCACTACCTGCCCGACTCCAGAAGCGCCAACCGGATGACCCTTGGATTTTAAACCGCCACTGGTGTTGATTGGGTGGCTGCCATCCCGTGCTGTTCGGCCGTCCATAGCTGCCTTCCAACCTTCTCCGCGGGCGAAAAAGCCCAGGTCTTCGGTTGCCATGATTTCAGCGATTGTAAAGCAATCATGCACTTCCGCAAAATCGATGTCATCCGGAGTCAAACCCGCCATTTCGTAGGCATGTTTCGAGGCTTTCGCCGCTGCAGGAACTTCGCTCAGAGAAGCTCTCTCAGCCAAAGCGCCATCGCTTGCCTGCCCCGAACCGACAATGAAGATGGGCTCCTCCGTAAACTTGGCAGCCAGCTCCTCACTGACCAGCAGCACAGCTGCTGCTCCATCTGAAACAGGCGAGCAGTCGAACAAACGCAACGGCCAGGCAATCATTGGATTGGATTTGGGATCCTTGAGGAACGCCATTTCGTCTTCCCATTGGGGAATCGGCAGCCCTTTCTGTTCAGCCTTACGCTGTTTTCCGATCATGACATCCTTGATTGTCTGGTTAAACTGAGCTTTTTCATTCAAAGCCCCGTTTTCGTGGTTTTTGATGCCTGCGCGCAATAGCGCGTCGGGGTCAGCTTTGTATTGATCAATGTAGGCGGTTGCCATCGCGGCATAAAAGCCCGGGAAGGTGAAACCAGCCGGTATCTCAAAAAGCGAGTCGGCGGCCAGTGCCAGGGCATCCGTCACCTTGGCTATCGGTAGATCGGTCATTTTTTCCAAACCCCCTACCAGCACCATATCCACCTCGCCCGAGGCAATTGCCAGCACGCCCTGCCGCAGCGCAACACCACCGCTGGCGCAGGCATCTTCGATTCGTGTACTTGCCACCGGGGAAATACCCACCCAGCTTGCCACAATCGGTGCCAGGTGTGCCTGGTTCTCAAAATGATCGGAAGTAAAGTTGCCCATATAGAAGGCTTCAATATCTTTAGGATCAAATCCCTTCTGAACACTTTGCCGCAGTTCCTGAAACGCCTCCACGAATAAATCACGGGAGGCCTTCTCAGGGAATACGCCAAACTTGCTCATCCCCACACCAACAACTGCAACACCGCGTGATAACTTCTTCGCCATACCTTAATCTGCTTCCTTTCTATATAGTACTGCTGCCTGGAAGTCGGTCGGTCTTGCGTGCTCGCCTGCCGCTACCAAACTCATCTTTAGCGAACCACCTTCAATCTCGTAGCAACCTTCATACTTCCCGACCAAACCAAAGGTATGTTTCTTCTGGTCCATGTCAATTAGACCTTCATCTGCCTGCCAGGTGCCACTTGAGACAATCCCCAGGGCGTCATAACGCGCTTCAAAATTGCCATCTTCAAGAAACAGGAAAAACAAACCTGGGTAGGGCTGATCTTCGGTCTGTGTCCATTTGCCAAGTAATGATTTATCCATCAAAACTCCTTTAAAAGAACTGTTTATCGGGTACGATTCCCAGTCGGTGGCACTCTTCCCGAATCGACTCCCTGAAATCCGGATGTGCAATCTTGATCAATGCTTCCATGCGCTTCTTCACCGACAACCCGCGCAACTGGGCGCTGCCATACTCGGTCACGATTGTATCCACATCCTGGCTTGGGACGGTCACGCCCGCTCCTGGAGCCAGCGTTGGGACAATGGTTGAGATGCTGCCGTTCTTCGCTGTCGAACGCAGAGCGATAATCCCTTTTCCGCCTTGGGACATTTGCGCCCCGCGGTGCGTGTCGAGTTGCCCACCGGTGCCGCTGAACTGACGCGTGCCAAGACTTTGGGAGCAAACCTGCCCAAGCACATCCACCTGGATCGCAGTGTTGATGCTAATCATCTTGTAATTCTGGGCAATCACATAAGGGTTATTCACGTAATTACCCCGCATCAGCAGCACGTCCGGGCTATCATTCATAAAATCGTAAAGAGGCTGTGTGCCGATCGCAAAAGTAGCCACAAACTTGCCTGGGTGGAGGGTCTTGCGGCTGTTATCTACTGCTCCAGCTTCCCACAGCTTGTAGATACCATCGACCAAGAGCTCCGAATGAACCCCAAGGTGACGGCGATCGCTGATAAACTCTGCCAAGGCGGTCGGAGTGCCGCCAATGCCGAGCTGGATTGTGCAGCCATCTTCAATAAATTCCGCCACGTGCCGCCCAATTAGTTCATCGGTTTCGTTCGGTTCCGCTGCAGGCACCTGCACCAGGGGGCTATTGAATTTCACAAAGTGATCCACCGACGAAATCGGGATGACCACATCACCATCAGTCCACGGTAAGTTTTCATTTACTTCCAGAATCACCAAATCCGCCGCGTCGATCATCTCACGTTCCACCACCGCACCCATGGAGAGGGAAATCAATCCATCTTCGTTTGGGGGCGTACATGTGCCGAGCATCATATCGAGACGACCGCCATGACCCACCAGCTTATCGGTTCCGGCTTGATGCAGGTTGTTAGGGGTATACGAAACCCTTCCCTCCCCATGCACAGCCCGGTCAGGCGCGCCATAAAACCAGTTTTCATTAAAGTAGCGTCCTTCCATCTCCGGTTTCATGAAGATGTCATACGGACGCATAGGTAAACAGGTCCAGGTGGTAATATCCTGCAGCCGGTCAGCCTGCCTGGCAAGTTCCTCCAGCAAACCAACGGGTTCAGAAGCGGCAATGCCAATCTGGAGGGTCATCCCTGAGCTGACTTTGCTGATCGCTTCAGGAATAGTAATTGTTTTTTGTTGATACTCTTCTTGCCAGCTCATGACCCAATCTCCACTATGGCATGATGAAACAGGCAGCAGCCTGGTTGTAACCTACGCCGGAACCACAAAATACTACGCGCATGCCGGAAGTGATTTTGCCCAGCTTGACGGCGTCATGGAATGCGATCGGCAGACAAGCAGAGCCCATATAGCCCCATTTATCCATCACGTAATGCGCCTTCTCGACGGGTAATCCAAGATTTTCCATCACCAGCTTGATGCTGTTGACATTCACCTGGGTAAAGATGATGTGATCGATCTCGCTCAGTTCAAATCCGCCATTGGCAGCGCATTCACGCACGCGCGCAGGCCACCCTTCGTGGTTGACCGTTGCGGGGAAAGGCGTGACCAGTTTCACCTTGGTGCGTCCAGCTTCAACGCTCTCAACCGTGGCAGGCTCATAAGTGCCGCCGGAGTAGATCCCCCAGTTCTTATGGTAGGAACCATCGGCTTTGATCGAGGAGGACACAAAACCGGGTTTATCCGAAGCGCCAACAACCGCCGCGCCAGCGCCATCGCCATAAAAGAAAGCAGTGACATCATGCTTGTTGTCGGAGAGTTTGTGCATCATATAAGCACCAATCACCAAGATGTACTTAAGATGAGGATTGGTGGCGATCAAACCTGCTGCCTGTGTTAGAGCAGTTGGGAAGGACGCGCAAGCGCAACCGACATCCCATGTGCCGGCATTGACACAGCCAAGCTTGAATTGGGTCACAACCGATGTCGCCGGGGTGATGTAATCCGGGCTGTCAGTGCCCACGATCACCACGTCGATATCCTCAGGGGTCAGACCGGCATCGGCAATGGCTGCTTTGCCTGCCTCTGTAGCCAGGTCCGAAGTCGCCCAGTCATCCGGGGCATAAAAGCGGGTTTTGATACCGCTGTTGGTCTCAAACTTGCCAACAACCTCTGCCAGCTTGGGGCTGACCTCACCCATCCACCCTGCAAAGGTTTCATTGGTAATTTCATTCTCAGGGATGTACATCCCTGTTCCTAAAATAGTTGCGTAACGAGTCATATTTTTTGTCCCTTCAGTTGAAAGTTGTTCTTCGTGTTTGGCGAAGGATCAACTAAGAACCCAAAACGATCCCGCCGTCCACACTGATGACCGCGCCATGAACATATGAGGCTTCGTCACATGCCAACCAAGCATAAACATTGGCGATCTCTTCCGGCCTGCCAAGGCGCTTTAGGGGCGCGTTCGCAGCCATTCCAGCCAGCACATTCTCGGGCATCTTCAGGACCATTTCAGTCAGGATGAAACCGGGAGCCACGGCATTGACACGGATCTGGTATTTACCCAGTTCTCTCGCCCAGGTCTTGGTCATGCCAATCACACCAAATTTGGTTGCGGCATAGTTAGTCTGACCAAAGTTGCCATACAACCCGACCACGCTGGAGGCGCTCACAATCGCGCCGCCACCCTGTTTGATCATGTAGGGCACCACAGCCTGGGTGCAGTTGAAAACACCCTTTAGGTTGACCGCGATGACAGCATCGAAGGCTTCTTCGCTCATCTGACCAACCACTTCGCCTTCCTTAAACTTGACGAATTGGCTGTCGCGTGTAATGCCTGCATTATTGATCAAAACATCAATCCTGCCATATTTCGCGGCAACCGCATCGATCCATGCCTGGACTTCCTGGCGATTGACCACGTTGACTTTCCAAAAACTGGCATCATTGCCCAGCTCTTCAGCCAGTGCATTGCCAGCTTCTTCATTGACATCGCAGATTACAACTTTCGCGCCTTCGGCGGCAAATTTTACAGCCGTCGCTTTGCCGATACCCGCAGCACCACCAGTGATGATACAAACTTTGTCTTGCAAACGCATTCCAGTCTCCTTTATTCAATTTTTAACAGAAAATGATGACGAAAACTACCCAGTATTCTTAGTTTACCGGACTGAGGTTACAAATCGGTAACAAAAACGACCGGGATCCGGCGCTTTTAGGTAAATTTATCATCCGAAAGAAGGCTTTTTACAACCTTGTCAATTCCTGGTACAGATCACGCAAGTTGCTGGACTCCACACCATAAGCTCTGCGCCCGACAACCATCGCCTGATTGTAGACTTTGCGCACCATGCTGATATTTCCTAGCGCGTGGTAGATCCGCATTTGGTACTGATACCCCACCTCCAGCAGCGGTTCCTGCCTGACCAGGCGATTGCTCAATTCCAACCCTTTGTCGTAATCTTTTTCCCCGATCGCCGCTTCGATTACCTTGTTGAGGCAGTCCAGGTACAGGCGGTGGTAATACTGCACTTCCGGCATAAAGGCTTCCTGAAGCGGCTCACCCTCGAGCAATCTACCCTTATAGAAAGCCACCGCCACAGCCTTATCCTCCAGTTGTGGACTCAACGCCAACCGTTCGAAATGATCGGTGTCCAGGTTGATTTTCATCTGCCGGTTCAACCGGTATTGCTCGCCGTTACGCACCACAAACTGCGCGGCTTCCTTTGGCGAACGGTCAGGTTCCAGCGTTTGGTTCAGCGCGCTGAGAGTCACCTTGAAGTTATTGGCTGCGGTAGTCTCATCAGAATCTGGCCAAAACAGGACTGCTAGTTGTTCCTTGGTCATGCCCTTCCCCGGATTGACTGCCAGTGCCTGCAGCATCTGACGGGCTTTGTCCCGCTTCCAATGCTCTGCGGGTATCAAGAGTTTGCCCTTTCTTGCCTCAAATCCTCCGAGCAGGCTCAAACTCAAGGTGTATCCAGGATGATATTTAACCACGCTTAGAGGAAGATTGGTAAGAATTGGGGTTATCAGCTCAGGTGCCAATCCCATCTCTCTCGCGCGCAGCAATAAGGGATAAAAGGTAAAAGAATCATCTGGTCCCAACAAAGACCCTCGCGTTAACAGAAACTGATACTGATGTTCCCGCACCAATTCCAGTCCTTGCTCAAGGAATAGCAGCGCGGAGCTCTTATATCCCTGTTTATCAGCCGTGTAAGCTTCCCAAAGGTAGGCTGCCGCGCATGAAAGGGTATCATTCAGCTTTTTTGCCAGCGAATCTGCTACCGAAAGCAAGTTACTTGCTGCTTCCAATTCCCCTCCCATCGCCAGAGCGGCACCCAGTGAGATCCTCACCAGCAGCCCGATCCACTCATCTCCAGCATTACCAGCAATTAACAAAGCCTGATCACCAATGCGCTTCGCTTCCTCCAGGTTGCCAGCGTAGCCAACCAACCGGCAAAGACCCCATAGCGGCTCCACGTGAATGCGCACAATGTCCACATTCTCGATCGCGAATTCGTACAGTTTCCGAATTTCCTCTACCCCCTGTGCGTCCAAACCTTGGGTGAGATCCAACTGTAGAGCGTGCCCCAAGCGGATTTTTGCCACGGCTTCGACATATTTTGCCTGTAACTGTCTTGAGACCTGCAGCCCCTTTTTGGCATACTGCTGCGCGTTGACGTAATCCCCCATCAAGGCATGATAAAGTGATAGCAGAAGCGTCGCTTCGCGGTGAAAACGTTGTGGTCTGAGCATCCTCTGGTCGGCGGTACCAGGTTCAAGCTTTGCCAGCAACTGCAGCCCTTCTTCCAGAAGTCCGGTGCGCAAAAGTAGGCGAGCCTCAATGTACGCCTGAGCTTCCGCGTACATCGGCGAAAGCTGCCGCGCCCTCTGGAGACTTTTTTCTGCTTCTGGGGTTGCCCCTTGGTTGACCTGATTTTCAGCAATTTGAGTGAGCAAACCCGAGACTTCCAACGGATACTCAATGGGATTCAGCAGCTCAAGCGCCCGGGCGAGCAACTGCTCGGCGTTCACCGGGCGCAACGTGTCCAGGTACACCTGCGCTTGTCCGCGCAGCGCCAGGCTTGTACCCCAAGCGTTTCGTGTGTTTTGGTAAAGGCGTTGTGCCGTGCGGTAGTACTCCAGAGCCATGTCGAAACTTGCTTCAGTGCGCTCCACCTCTCCCAGCAGGTAGTTTCCGTAGGCGTATTGGCTCATTTCTTCTTCCGGCAACTTCCCCAGCCAATAGCGGACGCTCTGCTTAAGGCCAGACTGCAGCAAACGCTCCCCCACCTCATCCAGGATTTGGCGCAATCTGCCGAAATCTCCGGCAGAGATCAAGTGCGAAATGGCTTGCTCCCAGTAATGGTGTGCGCTGAAATAGCTTGCAAGTTTCCGATGCAGGGCTTTCTTGAGCTCATCGTTTATCGAAAGACGACTGAGCAGAAACTCACGAAAAATGTGATGGTAGCGGAACACATCCGGCTTCAGTTGCTCGATGAACAAGCCTGAACGATACAGATCGCTTAGTGTTTCCGCACTGTTTTGACTGTCGAGCAAAAAATCGCAGGTGTCACTATCCAAAAAATGCAGGACAGAGGTCCTGACCAGGAAATCCTGCCGCTCCGCCGATTGTGTGTCCAGTACTTCATCCGCGAGATAGTCAAACAAATTGCCCAGTGAGCTGCCACTTTCTTCTTCCAACAGATTCTCCAAAGCCATGTTTGGCAGGGCTTTGATCGATTGCCAAACCACTTGCAGCCCAATCGCCCAGCCTTCCGTACGCTGATGCAGCCTGGCAAGATCATCTTTAGGTAGATCCAACTGGTAAGCAGAGCGGTAAAGTTGGTCGGTCTCATCTGCAGAAAAGCTGAGCGAGTCCTTGTCAATCTCCAGCAGCCTGCCCTTTACGCGCCATTTGTTTATGGATGGGAACTCCGGCTGGGTGCGGCTCAGGATCATCACGTGCAAGTTGGCAGGTAGATGTTCGATAAACCAATTCATCATGCCCAGGATCTCATCCGACCCATTCAGGCTCTGGTAATCATCCATCACAAACAGCGCTTCCCCATCCAATAAGGAAGCGAGAGAATTCAACAATGTTACCAGGCATTCTTGCAAGTCAACATCACTGTCTTCCAGCACCCGCAGAGCCGGGAGACCGATCTTGTAACCCTGCTGGTTGAAGGCGGAACAAAGATAAGTCAGGAATAAGCGTGGATCGCGTTCGTTGCGCGACACGGTATACCAGAAAAATGGCAGCTGGGTGGATTTGATCAGGCTGAGTGCTGAAGTTGTTTTGCCATAGCCCGTTTCAGTAACCAGGGTGGTTAAAGGGTAATCGAGGCTCTGCTTCAGCAACTGAAGCACCCTCGGACGGTCAAGAATGGAACTCTTCTGCGCCGGCGGTGTAAGCTGACTCAGAATAATTTGGTTTCGATGAGTCATCTGGTCTATATTTTATCACCCACCGCAAAGTGCCAGTACGGAACTTACATGCAATATTCTTCGAGTAGAGGCGACGCCTCCCCTTGCGGGATGCGCCGCCTCTACCATGGGTAACCCTTAATATGTAGGTGTTTCCTACAACCCGCGTTCCCCTCGCTGATACGGGGTGCCAAGGGCGGCGGGAGCGCCTATGCGCTTCTTGCGCGCCGCCGAGCTGCCCCAAATCAGGGCGATAACCGTCAGGATATAAGGGGTCATCTGCAGGAAGAAGACCAGGTTGGTGTTATAGAAGAAGGGGTTCGCCACCCCCAGCAGCAACGCAGGACCCTGAATATCAAGCGCCAGGCGGCGCAAAATGCCAAACAGATAACCTCCCATTGCAGCCCGCCAGGGATTCCAATGGGCAAAAATAACCAGCGCGACCGCGATCCAGCCCTGCCCATTGACCGTCAGGTTGGAGTTCCAGCCTGGTGCAATGGCAACGCTGATGGCAGCCCCCGCCAATCCGGCAAAGCATCCGCCGATAAAAGTATACAGGTAGCGGGTGCGGTAGATGTTGACGCCCAGGGTGTCAGCGGCGGCAGGGTTCTCCCCCACAGCCCGCAAATGGAGCCCCGGACGGGTTTTGTTGATGAAATACGCAACGACTGGCACGAGCAGATAACCAAAATAGACCAGCAGGTTATGATCGGCAAAGGCTACCGGTCCCAGGTAAGGGATTTGTGAAAGCAGGGGGATGCTGGCGCGGGGAATGACGGGTCCAGTCTGACCCGTGAGTCCTTCTCCCAGGACCAACGCCAGACCAGTGCCTAAAAATGTCAGTGACAGACCACTGACGGTTTGGTCAGCTTGGAAATGGATGGTCACGACTGCGTGGGCAAGGCTCAAAATCCCGCCGGCAGCGATGGCAGCCAGCAAGCCCAGCCAGACATTACCGGTATTGAAGGCAACCCTAAAGCCAGCCATTGCTCCCAGGAGCATCATACCTTCAACGCCAAGGTTCTGAATGCCCGAGCGTTCAGTCAGAATCTCGCCGATGGCAGCGATCAGCAAAACAGTGCCGGTGGAAATTCCGGAGCGGAAGATTTCGGTCCAGTTCATTGGGCGGTCTCCTTTGCAGGGCGAACCCACTTGATTTCGTATTTGAGAAGGACATCACTGCTGATCACGAGGAAAAGGGTGATACCCTGGATGAGAAATGAGAGACCCGATGGTTGAATTTCCCTGCTGGCAACCAGCAGCGCGCCAAACAAGATCGACACAACGATGACTGCAAAGGGATGAAGCTTCGCGAGCCAGGCAACAATCACTCCCGAAAAGCCATACGAAGTCGAAATGCGTTCCTGCAAACGGTGTACGACACCAGAGACCTCGGTCATGCCAGCCAGTCCCGCCAGGGCACCGGAAACCATGAATACCAGGATGGTGTTGGCGGTTATGTTAATGCCAGCATAACGAGCAGCACGACGGTTATCACCGATGAGGGTGATTTTGTAGCCCCACTTGCTGCGGTATACGATCAGATAGACGATCACCGCGGCGATCAGACCGAAGAGGATGCCAACATGCAGGGTCATGCCCGAGAAAGCAGGCACCTGCTTGGCATAATCCGCCAGGCGCGGCAGCCAGGCCACCCTGGGAAAGGTCTTGGTCATTTGGAAGCCAGCTTCACTCCATTTGCCAAAGATCCAATAGTTATTCCAAAGGACGGCAATGTAGTTGAGCATCAGGGTGATGATGATCTCGTTGATGTTGAGTTTTGCCTTGAGGAAGCCAGCAATAAAGGCATATAGCGACCCACCCAACATACCAAGAGCCGCCATAAGTGAAACAATCGCCCAGCGAGGAGTCGTATCAAGATTGACAAGGGGGACCATCACTACGGCGCTCGCAAAGAATGCTCCAACAAAGAACTGCCCTTCCGCGCCGATGTTCCAAAGGCGCATGCGAAACGCCAGGCTGCACCCCAGACCAATCAGCAGAAGGGGCGTGGCTTTGACGATCACGTCAGAAAACGCTCCCCAGGAGCCAAAAGAGGCTTTGTAAAGGTAGGAATAAACCTTAAACGGGTCTGCGCCGGTAGCAGCAAGAATGATGGCGGAAATGATGAAAGCGAGCAGGACTGCGCCAACAGAGGTTACAATCGGCAGCCATTTAGCTGTGTCTTCAGTGCGTTTAATCAAAACAGGATAGGGAATTTTCATTCTTCATCTCCCTGTTTGTATTTTTCTCCCAGGACTTTGCGTAAGACGCGCTCCTTCTCGGTAAGGTTAAGGGGCAGCTCTTCAGGTGGTGCGGGAGGTTCCGGCTGTGGAGGTACTTCTATCTGCTCCCCAATTTCAGAGGTTGGCTCCATCGCGGCTGGTGGTTCGGCTGGGGTAGCTTCTTCGTGCTGGCGAAGATTCTCCAGGACCTCATCAAAGCTCGATGGAGAGCCCTCTGGGGGCGTTTCTTCCGCGTTCGCTTTTCCAGGCAGATCTTGCGGGAGAGTGCCGGTCATCATCAGCCCGATGTGGTTGATGTTGAAGTCGCCGCTGCAAATGACCCCAACCACATGCCCTTCGTACATGACGGCAATGCGATCAGAGAGGGAGAGAAGCTCATCGAGATCTTCCGAGACAAGCAAGATGCCGCACCCTTGTGAACGCTGGTTGAGCAGCAACTGCTGAACGCTTTCAATCGCGCCAACGTCCAACCCACGCGTGGGCTGCATCGCGACGACCAAGCGCGGGGTGCTGGAGAGCTCGCGGGCGAGGATCAACTTTTGCAGGTTGCCGCCCGAGAGCTTGCGTGCCTGCGTGTGCACATCGGGAGCCTGGATATCATATTCGGTTTTCAGACCACCCGCCAGCTTATCTGCTGCCACATAATTCAACTGCCATTTTTGGCTGACTGGTTGCTGATCGTAGCGCTTCATGATAATGTTGCTTGTCAGCGAAAGGTTTGGAGCACTTCCAACCCCAATGCGGTCTTCGGGGATGTGGGCGAGACCCTGGCTGATGGAGAAGGAGGGCGGCTTGTTGGCAATGTCCTTGCCTTCCAGCCAGATCCTGCCCGAGCAAGTACGCAGACCGGTGATAACTTCCACCAACTCGCTCTGCCCATTACCAGCAACGCCGGCGATACCCAGTATCTCCCCTTCATGCAAAGCCAGATCCACATTGCGCAGGGCTGGCAAATTCTTATTGTTTAGTGCAGAAACATCCTCCAGGTGCAAGACCTCAGGACCGGCTGTTTGTTCACACTTATGTAGATTAAAAATCACTTCGCGACCGACCATTAACGAGGCAAGGCTCTCACGGGTGAAATCCTTCAGGTCCATACGCTCCGCGGTAACACGCCCGCGCCGCAAAACGGTTAGTTTATTGGCAACGTGCTGCACCTCTGTAAGCTTGTGGCTGATGAAGGCGATGGATTTGACTTTCACCGCCATCCCCTTGAGCGTCTCGATCAGCTCATCGGCTTCCTGGGGGGCGAGAACGGCGGTAGGCTCGTCCATGATGAGGATATTTGCGCCCCGATAAAGAATTTTCAGGATCTCAACACGCTGCTGCTCGCCTACCGAAAGTTGCCAGATCTTGGCAGTTGGGTCAATGTGGATGCCAAACTGCTCCGCCAGGTTACTGATTTCCTGGTCATACTTTTTAAGGTTGAGGGCAAAGCGGGGTGCGTCGAGACCGATAAGCACATTTTCGGTCACGGTTTGATTTTCGACCAGCATAAAATGTTGGTGGACCATGCCAATCCCAGCAGCTATCGCATCTTTAGGAGAATTGAAATTTACTTTCTCTCCATGGATGCGGATTTCACCAGACTGGGGTTTATAAAGTCCGGTAAGCACATTCATCAGGCTGCTTTTGCCGGCACCATTTTCCCCTAAAAGGGCGTGGATCTCGCCCGGGTAGATGGTGAAATTGACATGATCGTTAGCTAAAACGCCAGGAAAGCGCAGGACGATATCCTGCATTTCAACAGCGGGAACTGTATTTGTTTCTTCAGGCAAGGTCATGTGGTTTTCTTTTAAATTTATAGGAGAGATGGCTCTGTTCGAGCCATCTCTCTGAACGGTTAAGCTAAGGCTAAGGCAGTTCGGCGATAACGTTCTCGTTCCACCAATACATGCCCACACCATCAGCGCAGGGAGCGCCTTCAGCATTGGCGAAGCAGTCCAGGTCAACCTGGCGCAGGCTTTCGCCTTCAGCGAGGACAACATTACCCTGGTTGTCAGTGATCGGTCCCTTGAAGACGTCAAAGCGGGTCATCTTGCCGGAGAGGAACATCGCAAGTTCGTCGCGGACGAGCTGCAGGTCTTCCGCGGGCAGGTCTTTGGCGCCGGGCATCAGTTCCTGACCTTCAATGAAGCCATAGAGACCAAGACCGCCGGAATCGCCATCGAAGTAGACAGCCTCACCAGCAAAGGTGCCGTCCATGGATTTTTGGACTTCAATAGCATACAGAGGACCCCAGTTCCAGTACATGGTGGTAAGGCAGGTGTCGAGCGTGCAGTTATTGATATAGTCATAGGTGATGCCCCATTTGCCAGCAGGAGCGGCAATAGCGGGAGCAGGCGTGTCAGCACCGGTCATCACGACCTGGGCGCCAGCATCAAAGAGCGATTTGGCTGCTTCCTGTTCGATCGTGGGATCGTGCCAGGTGTAGATGAAGCGCACATCCAGGGTGCAATCGGGGCAGGTTTTTGCCATACCAAGCGCGAAGGCGTTGCCAAGGCGCAATTCCTCAGGGATGGGGAAGGTCGCCATGTAGCCGACCTTGGTGTTGCCATCAACTTTGGCGCGGGAACCAGCCAGCATGCCGGCAAGGTATTTGATGTCTTCCATAGCGCCCATCAGGTTGCCAAAATTGGTGCCGTTGGACTTGAAACCAGAAACATGGACAAAATCTTTGTCCGGGAACTCGCCGGCAACAGTTTCTGTGGCATCCATGAAGCCGAAGGAGGTTGTGATGACCATATCAAAACCTTTACGCGCCAGGGAGCGGGTAACTTGTTCGGAATCGACACCTTCTGCGACATTCTCAACATAGGCAGTGTGGACGCCAGTCACATTGTCCTGGACATACATACGACCAACATCGTGTGATTGCGACCAGCCACCATCATCATGGGGACCAACATAGACGAAAGCAACATTGAAGCAGCCTTCGATCGGAGCAGGCACCTGGTAGGCACCTTCAGCTTCAAGAGCAGACTCTGCTTTGCAGTCAACCGCGACGGGTGCCTCGGTTGCTGGAGCGGCTGTTTGGCAAGCCGCCAGGAACATACTTAAAACCAAGAAAATACTGACCAACATTAACAACTTTTTATTCATCATTTCTCCTGTTTGGGTGAGTTTGGTGTCTTTCGGGAGTTGTTTTGGCATTGCTTCCTCTCTACTCCTTTAAACGGCGATACCTTATTTTACAACAAACCGTCAGATTGGGAGAGAATTCGTCATCTTCGTTGTGTTGAGTTTTTCCGAAATCATGCAAGGTCAGGTTACCTTAAAATCAGAAATCAAGCTGTCTAAATTTAAATAAATCACTGAAAAAATGAAATGGAAATTCTTGTCGCGTTTGTACTTAACTAAACAACCCGTACCACCACTGCGGCACTTCGAACAATCGCATGCCATGCCCGTACGCTAAATAAACAATCACCCCCAGCAACACGACTGCAAAGGCAATCACCGCGTAGTCCCACCATTGGTACTTGAGCTCGTAGAGCCAGGTGCGCTTCTGCTGCCCAAAGCCACGCAGATCCATCGCGTTGGCAATATCCTCGCTGGACACAATCGCGTTCATCGTTACAGGGATGATCAATGGCGCGATGCGTCTGACCTTGCTGAGTATGCCGCCCTTGACCGAATCCAACTCAAATCCGCGTGCCCGTTGCGCGTCCAACGTCACCTGGAAGTTGCGCGCCAGGGTTGGGATGAAGCGGAAAGAGAGCTCCATCGTGTAGGCAAGTCGATCTGGCAGCCCAAGTTTGCGGAAGGTCACCCCATACGCGCGCGAATCCATCGTGTAGGGGATCATGATGAACACCAGGGAGATTGAAAGAATACGCATCAACTGCGCCACCGCGAACCACAACCGCTCCACGGTCAGCCCAAAAGTCATATGCCGCCCAAAAAGGTTAAAGCCTTCTGGCCACACAAGCTGCCCGCCTTCTGGCACGACCCCGCCTGCCCCACCGCCCGTGATGATCGTATTCACCACGATCATCGTGAACAACAAAATGGAGATCATCAGCCAACCGCGTTTGGTATCCTGCCAGGAAAGCTTCGCCGAGGAATACCACGCGATGGAGATCACAAAAATGATCGCCAGCAGCAGTGGATTCCAGGTAGCGGTCGCAGCCAGCAGCACNNAGCCAGCAGCACGGCAAACGAGAATATGAAACGAGCCCGTGGATCGATATGATCAACCAGGCTGTTGCGGTAGTGGTAGTTCCAGGTGACAAGCATGTTCAGTTACGGTCCAGGCGGTCAGACGCACCGCCTGGACTCATAAAACCTGATTAGCGACCGCTTTGGGAGACGATCGCAGAATACGCGACCATCAACAATGGTAACAACACCAAACCCCACAGGACGTTGGTGATGAATCCAGGCACGAAGTTCATGAAGATGACCGTGTTCATGTCAGCGCCTGAAACCCACATTTCCGAGATGGCGGCCAGCCCCATTCCCAGTAGCACACCCAAAACCACTGAGATTTCTGCCAGCAAAATTGAGCGACCAGCTTTGTAATTGGTGATGAGCACCGAGAACAAACCGGGAATCAAGCCCATGATGCCGTTCCCAAGATCCCACCAGACCCAAAAGCCATAACCGCTGAGCAGATCGGCGAGGATATTGCCCACAAAACCAGTGATAAAACCGACGATCGGACCAAAGGCGATGCCGAAGAACATCGGAATGACCACTGCCGGGCGAATGTTCACGTTTCCCGCGCCGGGGATCTGCCAAACGTTGAATGCCCAGGTGACCACGGCGTAGAGCGCGGCACCGATGGCGGCATACACTACTTCCTTCGTGCCAAAGCGCCACAAAGGTTTCTTTTCCTGCTTTGCTACTTCATTTGAATACATAACTGCCTCCTTTGAATAATGGTTGATAAAAATATTAACCTGCCAGCTGGCTCAAAGTTTCAGCTCGCAGGAATTGACCTGTGTGTGGGTACATCTCGCGGTTCAATTTAAGCAGCGAGGTCGGCAACAAACGCCACTCGCGCAACTGCTCATCATCCGCGAAGACCTCGTGCGGGCTGCCATCCGCCACTACCCGTCCCCCAAACAGCACCACCACCCGGTTGGCATAGGTTAATGCCAGGTCCAGGTCGTGAGTGATAAACAAAATCGCGTCAAACCCGGGGGTCTGGAGGATGGTGTCCATGAAAGACTGATAATTCCAATAATCCTGACCCGCGGTGGGTTCGTCCATCATCAAAATGCGCGATTTCATCGAAAGCACCGAAGCGATCGAGACGCGCTTTTGCTGCCCGAATGAGAGCGCCAGGGGCGGCATGGGCAGTTCCTGCTCAAGGTGCACAGTTTCAATTGCCCAGTCCACATTCCCGGTCACTTTTTCTTTACTCATTCCCAGGTTTTCCGGGCCAAAAGCCAGCTCCTCGCGCACCGTTGGTGCGAACAACATTTGGCTCGGGCTCTGAAAGACGTAACCAATCGTCCTGGCGGCATTCGCCACGGTTGTCTTCTTTGTATCCTCGCCCTCGAGCAGCACGTGCCCGCCGGTGGGCTTGAGCAGCCCCAATGCCTGCTTCACGGTGGTGGTCTTGCCGGAGCCGTTGTGCCCCAGGATCGCGATCACCTCACCAGCCCGCACATCCAGGTTGATGCCGTGCAGCACTTCCAGGCTTTCCGATTTATAACGAAAACTAACATCCTGGAAAGAAACCAGCGGTTCGCTGGCAGGGTCCAGAGCCGGTACTGCCAGGCAGCATTCCTTGCGCGGCGTACCTTTGGCTCTTCGCATGACGGTAGGAGCAGGCAACTTGATGCGGGTGTAATCTGCTGTTTCCAACAACCCAGCCACATCCCCTTCGTAGGTGATGCGCCCATTATCCATGTAGATGACCTTCTCAGGATTGATCTGCAGCACATCCTCAACCCGATGCTCCACCAGCAGAATGGAGAGCCCTTCATCTGCCAGTTCTCTGAACGCCAACAAGGCTTCCCTTGCGGATGCCGGGTCCAGCGATGCTAGAGGCTCATCCAGCAGCAGGATGCTTGGCTCCATCGCCAAAACGCCTGCAAGGGCGACCTTTTGCTTCTCGCCACCCGAAGTGTAGTGGGTCTCTTTATCTCGCAGATGCAAAATATGCAGCCGCTCCAGGGCCTTTTCGGCTCTTGGGATCATCTCCTCGCGCGGCATCCCCAGCGACTCGAGCCCAAAGCAGACCTCGTTAATGACGTAGGTACCCAAAATCTGCCGCTCCGGGTCCTGCAGCAAAGTACCCACGTGCCTGGAGATATCCGAAAGCCCCATTCCCTTGACCGATTTCCCGTACAGCTCGATTTCACCCTGCATGTATCCACGATAAGTGTGCGGAATGAGTCCATTTACGCACCGCATCAATGTTGTCTTGCCGCAGCCGGAGGAACCAGCCAGCAATACCACCTGCCCTGGTTCCAACCTTAGGTTGACGTCCTCAATCGCAGGTGTTCGCCGTGAGTTATAGCGGAAACCTAGATCTCGAACAACCAGGGGTGGAGCTTGCAGCTCAGGCATTGAAGCTGATCCTCACCGTATCGTCCAATTTGATCCCGTAAGTTTTTGCCGCACTACCATTCACCACGGCGACCTCGACGAAGCCCTCGCTGTCTGTCACAGCCACAAGGTCACCAATTTTTGCATGCCCATAGGAAGGCAATACTCCGCGGATAACCTGACCTGCAATAACCAGTTTTACGTTTTTGAGGTCACCCACTTCAGAAGCGCGGATGTTGCTTGAGCAGTTGCCAAACACATCGATGACAACAATGCTGCCCTCAACTCCCTCGTCCGTCTTCACCGGTTTGGGCAAAGGCAGACGCACCGGGTCAGTGATCAGTGTCCCGAGCCTCTCCAGCGGCACGCCGGCAGCCAGGTGCGCGCCGACTGGCGCAAAAATATCGCGTCCGTGGAAGGTGGTGTATACCTGCGGCAGCCAGTACTCAGGCTTGTCCAGGTGCACTATCCGAACTTCCAGACCTGCGGCTTCAGCATCCTCAAGCATGGGGGTGATCAGGCCGTTATCCGGCAGCACATAATACTGGTCGCCCAGTTTCGCGGCGATTGCCCGCCGCTTTGTGCCCACACCCGGATCAATAACAGCCACGTGGACTGAGCCGGCAGGGAAGTATGCCGCTGCCCGCCAGAGCGCGATCGATCCCGTCCGGATATCCTGGGCGGGGATTTCATGGCTGATGTCGGCGATGTTGACATCCGGGGCAATCCCCCAGATGACGCCTTTCATCGTGCCGACAAAGCCGTTTAAATTGCCAAAATCAGTTGTGAGGGAGAGGGTAGTCATGCTGTCAAGCTTAGCATTTACCCGCTCTTTGGTCAAGAGAATTCGACTGCATGGTAATACAAAAAATAGTCGCCCGGTATCGGTTTGTTGAAATAACAGCCGGTCTACACTCTGGACAAACAGCCAACTTCACTTACCCAAATACAATGCAAGTAAGGTGGGTAAGTTCAAGCTTTTGGCTTTAAAGCCCAAGCATAAATTGGAAGCACTTGTCGTTAAAGCCCGGCAGGTTTTCGTGAGCGAAGTCAGGGTAGACTTCCATCTTTTTCGGGGAAACGATCTTGTTATAAGCCGCAAATTGGGATGATGGGGGACAAATTGTATCCATCAAACCAATCCCCCACAGCACGTCAGCTTGAATGCGGGGCGCTAAATTTTGAATATCAATGTAACCCAGGTTATCAAATACCTGGTCTTCAAGGTGATGCTGTGGGTCAAATAACCGGAAGAATTCACTTAACTCACTGTAAGCGTCCTTTGCTTGATCGATCGACCAAACTCGTTTGTAATCGCTCAGGAAAGGATAGACTGGGGCAGCTCGTCTAACACGCGGCTCCAAGGCAGCACACGCCACAGTAAGCGCTCCTCCCTGACTGCCTCCCATCACACCCACCCGATCGTTATCAACCTCTGGCATCTCCATAATAATTTTTGCTAATTGGGCAGTGTCCAGGAAAATTTGTCTGAATAAAAGTTTTTGAGGAAAGCCAGCCAACGCCTCGCTTAATCCACGGATAATATGACCATGATGGGTATTACCCTCAACACCACCAACGTCCTCAGATAAACCTCCCTGACCACGGCAGTCGAGAGCAGCGACTGAAAAACCTTGTGAGACGTAGCTGAGTTTATCTTCCCAATTGCCCGAATTGCCGGTGTAGCCATGGAACATGAGGATCGCGGGATGTGGAGTTTCCACCCCGGTCGGTCGCAAGTACTTGGCATGGACGCGTGCCCCCTGGACCCCGGTGAAATAGAGATGAAAACACTCACAGCCATGAACTTGAAACTCTGCAGGGGCCAATTCAACCTGTGGGTCGAGAGAGCGCATTTCTGTCAATGCTGACTCCCAATAAACGTCAAATGATGCAGGTTTTGGGTTTATACCCTGGTAATTGATCAGTTCGTCAAAAGGCAGGTCAAATGTTAAAGGCATTTTATCTCTCTCAGTCAACTCAGATTTGATCTACTATATCAGAAAAAAGCTCGGGCAAAATGTTCTTAGTCAAAAACCACCATATGATCCGAATTCACATCGGAAAAGCTAATTGTTGAAGCACCCTTCACCAAGTCCACACTCAAATTAGCTTGATTCTCTCCATTGATCCAAGTCAGGGAGATCTCGTCATCGCCGCATTGATTGATCCTAAACTCGCCTTCGAATACAGGATGAGTATTTCTAAGCTGTATCAGCCTGAGAAGCTTCTTAACCACGGGTCTCTTGACTTCTTCATCAATTTCTTCCAATGTATAGTTGTGACGGTTTAATTCCCTTCCTTCCCCAGTCAGAGCCATGGCTTCCTGATCGTTTTTTCCGGCCAGCAAACCAACATAGTAGATTTGAGGAATTCCGGGCACAAACAACTGGATTGCCCTGGCAGCTAAGTAGGCATCATCATCACAATCCATCAATGAATAAATCGTCCCACGAACCTGGTGGACATCAAAACCATCCGCGTCTTTATGCCTTGGAGAAACGATCAAACTCAGATTTCCCCCGCGACTAAGGCAGGTTTCCACAACCTTTTTTGCGTCTTCAGACTGATAAAGCCCATCCATATCGGGCTTGATCGGGATGCCATCATGGCAATCCAGCATTGTGAATTGATTGTGTGGGCGAATCTTCAGGTAATCGTTTAATCTTTCGCTGGTCTTATTAACAAAAGCATCGAGGATAGCATAGGGAAGGATAAAATCATAAATCCAGTATCCCTGCTCTGCCAGATCAAATTGAATGGAATGCTCGGCGTGTATCTCGGGCAGCAATTCAATGTCAAACGATTTGGCAACCCCTGAAATCCAGTTCAAAAATGTGTAGATCTCTGGTTTTACAAAAAAACAGCTTGATCCGCGCTTTTTAATGACATATCCGACGGCATCAAGACGAACGAGTTTTACATTGTTAAGACTGAAATTTTCAAAAAAACTCAGAAATAATGCTTTTGTTCTGGGGGAAAATACATCCAAGTCAATTTGCTCAGATGGAGTCGTTTTTCCAAACGTGGTCCAAACCCTCTCAGTCTTTCCCGTTTTCTTAATTAGAAATTCTGAAAAAGGTTCTTTGCGACGCAAGAATATTTTTTCAATTTCTTCAGCAATTGGTTGACCATCAGGCCAAATTTTATCCAAGGTGATAAAAAGGTCAGAATAATTGGAGTCTCTTCCGTTTT
>MTKX01011629.1_pt1 | contig 33198 bp, 29 predicted proteins | sample 1042771 | NCBI WGS metagenome assembly MTKX01 (sample SAMN06212183, study PRJNA360534) | anaerobic digester metagenome | biome: Wastewater treatment plant; material: sludge; isolation source: anaerobic digester fed with sludge from wastewater treatment plant | place: Denmark: WWTP Randers ...
GCTCGTCCCACCGCCCTTGTAGGCGCTTTCAATCGCCTCCAGCTTCATCCTGTCGATCAGTTGATTGATGACCCGCACCAAATGCTGTTCTGGGATCAGTTCGTCCAGGCTCGGAGGCAATAGCTGTGGCTGATCCATTTCGTATTGTTTGAATTTCGCTCTTGTGTCCATGCCTTTAATTGAATCACATCCCCTATAATTTGAAAAGAGACTGACCCTTTTGGGTCAGCCTCTCTACTTTTTTCTCCCTTAAGGCAAACGAATTCATAGAATGAGAGAGGCAATAATCCCCTGTGGTGTTGTTGGAAATGCGTTATTTATTTGGTTGAGAAATGGAGAGAATTTCGTCATTTAAATTCACTTGACCCCCTGCTAAAAACAATAACTTTTCATGGTTCATAATTTGACTACCGATTGTAATATTCCACTTTACAAGAAATGGAAAAATCTTCGTAAGGGGATGATAGATGTAAATTATTAAGCTACGAAGGATTACTGATTTGATAATGGAAGAAAAAATATTGATTACAGACTTCGACCAAGTTATGTCAGCGGTGTATGCTGAACCACTAAACAATTCTCTAAACCTTTCCTTGCTTAATAACGAGCTTAAAGTTGTGTGATTGAAATACCATACATGGCCAACTGGATAGATCATGTGCCACTTTACCCCATAAAGTTTTGCGAGGAAATTGCCAATATCATGGGTTGTAACAACAAGTATTCCATCTGGTTTTAACAAACGGTTGCATTCTTTTAGTAATTTACCGGGAGCATAAACATGTTCAATTACATCAAACATAGTAATTACATCGTATGAACTAGCCTGCAGATCGAGGGAATCCAATTCTCCAGAGTAAACAGTCAGATTAAGAGTATGACGGCAAAAATCAATAAAAAGGGGAGATATCTCTTGTCCTTCTACTTGGAAACCGGACTCCCTAGCACGTGTTAAGAAATAACCATTACCGCAACCGATATCGAGTAACCTTCCTCGCGATTTGGTTTTCTTGATCATCCGGATATACCTGTCAATTTGCTTCTGGTGAACAGAATATGTCTCAAAGAAATGTTTGTCCAAGAAAAACTGATCACCAATGAGTGAAAATTCGTAATATTTGTTGTTAGCTTCAAGTGATAACCTCGGATTCACATATATCAATCCACATTGATTACATTTGACGATAGGGAAAACATCGAGGTCGAAAACGCCTTTTTGATGATTCTGGACAGGTGCAGCAAAAAGGCAGCAATAATTGGAAGTGTCACAAACACAACAATCCGGGTATTCTAAACCGCCATATGTGCCTGATTGTGTAAAATCTGAAGCAGAATCACTCACTAATCACCTCTCAAGATAAAAATATACCACATCCAAAAAAGCAATACGGATAGAGTGATAGTGGAAAATTCTTGAGATGGAGAAACCCGGATCAACTTAATTTTCTGACTAATCGAGGCTTTGTAGTGATTCCTAGAATTGTCAATTGTGTATAATTACAGAAAAGGAATCCTCCATGAAAACCTCTACGAAGACATCTCTGTTGCTGTTACTTTTAATCTGTGTGTTATCTGGTTGTAATAAGATTGGTTCTACCGCGCCACAATCAACATTTTTGGCAATACCAACAAGTACAGTAGTTCTTGAAACGCCGACAATCCCGAAGCCAGCTGAAGGAAAAGGGGTGGTTTGTGGTTACCTTCTAGACAAAGAAACAAACCTACCTCCCCAAGCAGCTCTTTTCCTTTCAGAAAATATTGCTGCTGGCAGAAAGGATTTGCCCGCTATGATGTCTTTTTCTTACCAGACTAATCCAAGATCTGAGATGAATGAAGAAGGGTATTTTTGCTTCACTGATGTCGAACCTGGTATTTATGCTCTGACCTTATGGACTCCACCAGGCAACACAAAGTTTGTCGAGAATACAGATGGACAAGACTACTTGTGGATCGTGGTAGAGTCTGGATCGATTATCGATTTGGGTCACCTCTCAAAATAGCATAAGCAATTGGAGAATCACTTAAAGTGAACTTTACAATAGCAGTGGTAATAGTTGCTTGGAATAATTACCTTGATACCCAAGAGTGTATAGATTCTATATTTGATCAGCAAATTGTAAAAACAAAAATCTTTCTTGTTGACAACGGTTCGGATATTGAGCCGCTGGTAAATCTTAGTATAAAATACCCAGACATTAACTATATTCGCTCGGACACAAATCTTGGTTTTGCGGGGGGGTATAACCTGGGACTGCAAAAAGCGCTGATGGGGGATTATCATTTCTTTCTAATAATCAACAACGACACCAAGGCTGACCAATTCATGATCTATGAATTGGTCGAAGCGTTTAAAGACGAAAAAGTGGGTCTAGCTGCTCCAATAATTTACTATTATGATGCCCCTAATCGGGTCTGGTCCAGTGGTGGGAACATTAATAAGTTATTTCTAATGCCCCTGGAGTCCCACAGCCAACGGAAAAAAATTACGAGTCCAACTGAGCGAACCTTTATATCTGGTTGTTGTTATCTTCTAAAGCGGGATTTATTAGAACAGGTCGGATTATTCGATGAGCGCTTCTTTCTATATTTTGAAGACCTTGACTTATGCATGAGAATAAATAAATCCCAGTGGAGAATGATCGTAATTCCTACTGCAAAGTTGTGGCATAAAGTTTCGCGAAGTAGTGGCGGACAGGACAGTGAGAGAGAACGTTATCATTATGCTTTGTCCAGTGTACTCTATTTCCAAAAACACATTAGTGTCGTCAACGCTATTCCAATTTCATTATTTCGCTTGGGAAGCGCACTGAAGACGACAATTACGTTGCTGCTTCGCGGAGAGACCAAAGGAATATCTGGTTATTTCAAAGGAATTTACATGGGTTTGATAAAAAAGAAGTCAGCTTAGAGCGGTAAAAATTAACTGCAGTCATTTTACAATTCCCGGAAGTGATATGGAATAAATCATCCTATAACCCAGCAGTTGATCGGAATTTGTTCCATCGGTATTATTACCGCCCAAAATGTATAGCTCCCCGCCAATGACGGAGCATCGTGAGTCTTTTGTGTTAAGCGACTTGTTGTTGCCTATTGCACTCCAAACATTTTGTTGGGCATCATAAATAAAGAATTGTGTGCCTTCTTCACTATCAACGGCCGTATAAATCTCTCCAAGAAGTTCGAACAGGCAAGATACTGAACCGGTGATTGGTAAACCTGCTCCCTCTTCCCAGGGATTTTCACCAGTCTGATCACGATCCGGGAAATAATTCAACATAGATAATTGTGAAGTCGTTTGTTCCGAATTACCTATTAGAACAATTCTATTTTCACTTTGAACCGCAATCGCTGAAGTAATTGAATGGGGTAAACCAGTTAATTCTGACCATTTGTCTTGTTCCGGATTGTATTTGAGAGTGATATCGCTTGCTTGCGACCCATCCCAACCTCCAAAAAGATAAAGGCTTCCCCCGAATGTCGCTAAAGCGTAATCGCTCAATCCAGTCGGGAGACTTGCTTTCTCTTCCCAGAGGTTTCGTCTGGGATCAAAAACTTCCAATTTATCCGTTACCACACCGTCTTTTGTTTTTCCACCCGGTACAAATATTTTCTCGCCTACCAATTCAGCTGTTGTTTCGGTCACGGGCGTGGGTTTGTCCTGTAAAGTTGTCCAGCTATTTGTAGTTTGTGAATAAGCCTCGACTCTGTTTGAGATTCCGTTATCTGAGACGCCAGAAATGACATAAATGGTTGATTCATATGTGGTGACAGCCATATTTGATCTTGATGATGGGAGGGGGGCATAGGTAACCCAGCGATCTTCGGTGGTGAAATCGACCATTAGTGTTGCAGCGGGTTTTGTGGGCTTGTTTGGTCGGCTTAACATGAACATAACGAAGGAAAAGATGATAATTGCCAATATTATCATTCCCAAAATGGTTGTCCTGTTAAAGAAAGACTTCATTTCGGCTGGTAAACTGTCGGATTCAACAGTATTGCTCTCAGGTTCCTGATTATCCGGTGGAAGAGCAGGGCTGATAATGCCATTTTCGATGGCGTAAAGTGTTGCCCCAGTGCGAGAGGTTACGTTAATTTTTTTGAATATTCTGCTAATATGCACATGTACCGTATTAACGCTAATATCAAGATCCATGGCGATCTCTTTATTGCTTTTCCCTTGGCCCACCAGCCGCAGAACCTCGATTTCGCGGTCACTCAGTAAATTGGCATCCATGTCGTTTGTTGTTGTTTTACCAGTTCCTCAATTTTTGTCTTGATTGAGATTTCTCTGCACAAAAAGCCAGACTCTCACCTAACCTGACCCAGCCTTATCATTTTACCGCTTTAAGGAAGAAGTTAGCTTGTTTTTGTAGCGCGTCTTTGCCAGGTAACGATTCAAACCGCAGGCAGTTGCCGGGTTTGAACAGGTCAGGTAAAAACGAAAACAGACTCTGGCTCACAATCAACGAAAAACGAGTGGAATGATCCGGCTCCATGGTCCTGCTCTAAATGTGTTTCCACTGGCATAGTTGGTCCTGCCTGAGCCGCCGTACCACTCAGCCTCAGCTGCCAGGCGCGGGCGGCCGCCCTGTGTGCCGGAATGCCAGTTGATGTCCACATCTCTAAAGGTGATGTCCATCGCCTTGCCAAAGCAGTAATTCTTGCAAGCGTTGAGCGTCGTTTGTTCGACCACCATGAAATGCACATGATGCCCGGTGCTGGCGCCCGTGTCATCTACATTCGCGATTTTCATTCCCTGCCAAACGTAAACACCTCTGATTTTTACACTTTTTGGAATGCTGTTCTTGGCAATATGCAGGTAAATCTGGTAGGTCCAGGGGTTGGTGGACCGATCTTGCAAGGTGATGCTGTTGGTGCAGCCAGAGTCGCCATTGTTGCAGGTGTCGCGCCAATGATAGACAAACCCACCTTTTGCTGCCGTTAAATCAAACATAGTTCCATCAGCAAAATCGAAGGCGTAGGTGCAATAATACTGTGGCGTACAGGAGCTATGCCCCACTGACCAGGTCAGGCGTTTGGTCAGACCACCCTTCCAGGGGAGCTTGTAACCCCCGTAGACCACGCTGGTTGGTCCGGCTTTGGGGTCTGCCTCAAAGTTGAAACGCTCCGCGATTTCGTCATCTTTAAAATCGGTCGTCATGAAGAAGTCATTGAACTCAGGGTCGGAAGTGAGATGCAAATTCCAGCTGCCGGCAGCTTCGTCCCAGACTGCCAGGACGATTTCCGGCTCCCTTGCGAGCGTTTCACCGGTCTCGGGGTCGTTTTCTGCCATCCACAGCACAGCCTGCGTTTTGTTCTCATTGAAATGGACATCATCAAGGGTCCAGTTATCCTCTCCCACGTTGTGGATCAGCTCTGGCAATTGGGTGTAGAGCAGTGTTTCGAGTGGCGATTGCTGCTCCAGTGGAGGCGTTGGAATGATGATGTCTTTGGGGGATGTAATTGAGTTGTCACTAAATATCAAATAGCCCGCCACCGCTGCCAGCAGGAAGATCGGTATCCAAAGCTTGGTCGCATGGCTCTTGCGCGGCGAAGGCTCAGTATTTGGAGTGTAAGTTTGGTTACTCATAAGTCCACCTTATGCTATAGATAATGTTCATGGATTATGTTGCAAGTATCTTGCCAGAAGATTGCTTCTCATTTGCCGCCTCTCGAGTGTCCACCATGTGCGAAAACTTTGCCCAGTCCTGGCATTGGAAGGTACAATAAACTTGTTATGCGATGACGATATCACCTGATCCTCCACCCCCGTCTGCGAAACCCACATCCCTTGCCAGGATGATTCTTGATGATATCCTGACTACCCTTAACGTCAACCGGGTCAAAGCGCTGCGCTACTTGGTAACGCTTCTGGGGAGCAAGACCACCCGTTGGCTGGCGGATCTCCTCAGCCGTTGGGACAGGCAGGTCGAGCGTAGCTCATTCATTGAAACAGCCAGGGATGCGCTTTCCCTTTTCACAAGTGGATTTGAATTAACTTCTGCTGATGACATCCCCAAAACCGGGCCACTGCTCGCCGTTGCCAATCACCCTGGTATGTACGATTCAATTGGCGCGATTGTCACAGTGGGCAGGGAGGACGTGCGGGTGGTCGCTGCGCGGAGAGAGTTTTTTCGGGTCCTGCCAAATATTAGCAGGCACCTGCTAACCATTGAGAAAGATACCAGCCTGCGCCTTGAAGCAATGCGCCACATCATCCAAGCTCTCAAGGATGGACAGGCTGTGATCATCTTCCCCAGCGGCAGGCTTGAACCAGAACCGTCATTGATCCCCGGGGCGGCAGCTGCGCTGGAGCAGTGGTCTGGCAGTGTTGGTATCTTCCTCAGCAAGGTGCCCGAGACGCGCTTGTTGCCGATCCTGATTAGCCAGACTCTCAGCCCAAAAGCCTGGCATAGCTGGCCGGCGCGCTTGCCAAAGGCGCAAAAACGCCGACACCAGGCAGCCATGGGCTGGCAGTTTGTCAAGCAGCGCGTCAGCAATGACCCCGCCTGGAGGTTGCCTCTGCGGATCGACACCGGCAAGGTAAAGACCGCCATCGAATTAGATCCCTCACTTGACCCCAAAAAGCTTGCCCAGGCAGTGCAGGATGAAATGAAAGCCTTATTAAATTCCATTTACCCGGAAAATATGTAGGGAAAGTTGCAAGGTTGGCAGAGGACGTGGTCAACCCTGCAAAGGCGCTCTCTCTACGTAGGGAAAAGGCCCGCCTTTTCCTCACCATCATGGTTGAGGAAGGCGTCAACCCTACAAGATAATCGTATTTTGGCCTTGGTGGGATGATTTGATTTTGCATACCATCCGTAATCCGAAACCCACGCCAAAATCCAATCCCCAACCCGCTCCTCCTTTTGCGATATACTAAGGAAGTCAAGCTGCCATGCTCACCCAATATGGCAGAAACTATTACTTATCAGGAGGATGTGCATGCCACCCAAGGGATGGGTAGAAATTAACGAACTGTATTGTAAGGCTTGTGAAACCTGCGTCACCGATTGCCCCACGCAAACGCTCGCGATTGACCTCACCAGGCTGACTGTAAAGGGCTATCACCCCGCTTTTATGCTACACCCCGAAAACTGTACCGCCTGCGGCACCTGCGCCGTGGTCTGCCCGGACGCAGCCATCACGGTCTTCCGCGGTGTGCGGCCTGGAACTGAAAAAGAAGGGGAAGGCGCGTAATGGCACTCGAACTGATCAAAGGTAACGTCGCTATTGCTGAGGCAGCCCTGCGGGTTGGCCTGGTTTCGTACTTTGGCTATCCCATCACCCCCCAAACCGAGCTGCTCGAGCACCTCAGCGCGCGCATGCCCGAACTGGGGCGTGCTTTCGTGCAGGCTGAGAGCGAACTTGGCGCGATCAACATGGTCTATGGCGCCGCTTGCACCGGTTTGCGCACCATGACCTCCAGTTCCAGCCCCGGCGTCAGCCTGATGCAGGAAGGTCTCTCTTACATTTCCGGCACCGAGCTGCCCGCTGTGATCGTGGATGTTGTCCGCGGTGGTCCGGGCTTGGGCAACATCGCCCCCTCCCAGGCTGACTACACCCAGCTGGTCCATGGCGGCGGTCATGGCGAATATCACCTGATCGTGCTGGCGCCGGCTTCCGTGCAGGAAGCGGTCGACCTGACCGGTCTGGCGTTCGATATCGCTGAAAAATACCGCATGGTCGTCTGCCTGTTGCTGGACGGTTCCCTGGGGCAGATGATGGAACCCGTGCAATTGCCCGAGTTCCAGCCGCTGCGCACCACGCCACCAGCCTACGCTGTTGGCAGTCCCGATTCCAAAGAACGGGTCGTACTGACCTCGATCAACATTGACCCTCCCACGCAGGAACGCTTCAACGTCAAGATGATGACGCGCTGGCAGGAAGTTGAAAAGAACGAAGTGCGTTACAAGGGTTATTACCTTGAAGACGCAGAATATGTCGTGATCGGCTATGGCACCGCTGGTCGGATTGCCCTCTCGGCGGTGCGAGCCGCGCGTGAACAGGGTCACAAAATTGGTCTCCTGCGCCCCATCAGTCTCTCACCCTTCCCCACCACGGCTGTGGACGAACTGGCAGACAGGGTCAAGGGTTTCCTGGTGGTCGAAATGAGCAACGGGCAGATGCTGGATGACATCATTTCCATTGTTGCCAAGCGCGCACCCGTGGAATTCTATGGTCGCATGGGCGGCATGGTTCCTTACCCCGACGAAATCGCCAATGCCATCAATGGCTTGATCAATGGCGAGCATGATGTGAACGCAGACGCGCGCGGAAAATGGCTGGCTGATATGCGCGCGCTCGTGGGAACAGGAGAGTAGATCATGACAGACACAGATGTGAAAGTTGTCGCTAAACGCCCGCTTGGTTTCACCGACCGCGTCACCCACTATTGCCCGGGCTGCACACACGGTGTTGCCCACCGCCTGATCGCGGAAGTCCTCGAAGAGATGGGCGAACTGAAAAATACAATCGGCGTTGCCCCCGTGGGATGCGCTGTTTTTGCCTACAACTACTTCAATTTCGATTTTGTCGAAGCCGCCCACGGCCGCGCGCCTGCCATGGCCACCGGTATCAAGCGCACCCTGCCCAGCAAGATCCTCTTTACCTACCAGGGTGATGGCGACCTTGCTTCGATGGGCATGGGCGAGATCGTTGCTGCCGCATCGCGTGGTGAGCAGATCACCGTCATCTTCATCAACAATACCAACTATGGCATGACCGGCGGTCAGATGGCCCCCACCACCCTGCCCGGTCAGAAAACTTCCTCCTCCCCCCTCGGGCGCGACGTGGAAACCCAGGGTTACCCCATCCGCACGGCTGAGCTGCTTGCCACGCTGGATGGCGCCGCCTTTGTGGCACGCCGTTCCCTGCACGACGCCCGCAGCATTCGCATGGCAAAGCGAGCCATCCGCACCGCCTTTGAGGTGCAAAAGCAGGGCTTGGGCTTCTCGATGGTGGAACTGCTCTCCATCTGCCCGACCAACTGGGGCATGAACACGGCAAGCGCCCGCCAGTGGCTGGTCGATCGTATGCTGCCCTACTATCCCGTTGGTGATTTCAAGGTATCGTCCGCTGTGAGCGAAATGAAGACAGGAGGAAATTAGCATGCAGGCTGAAATAATCATTTCGGGTTTTGGCGGTCAGGGCACGCTTTATGCCGGCCAGGTTTTGGCGTATGCCGCGATGGACGAAGGCAAATATGTCACCTGGATCCCCTCGTACGGTCCTGAGATGCGCGGCGGCACAGCCAACTGCACCGTGGTGATCTCGGATGATGAGATCGGTTCGCCGACTGCGCTGCATCCCACCGCTGTGATCGCGATGAATCTCCCCTCATTCGACAAGTACGAGCCCATGATCAAACCGGGCGGATACCTGATCGTGAACGAGAACATGGTCAATCGCGCCGCTGTTCGCGAAGACATCCACGTGCTGATGGTGCCCGCGAGCAAGATCGCCCAGGAGATTGGCAACGAACGCGCCGCCAACATGGTGCTGCTTGGAACCCTCGAAGGCAATATGCACTTGCTACCGGAGGGCGCCCTTGAGCGCGCGCTTGATGCCCACACCGCTGCCCGCCTGAAGAAGTTTGTCACAATGAACATCGAGGCTCTGCACCGCGGCGCGGAGTACCAGGCAGGATAGTTTTCATTTGTTTTGATGGAAAAGGCGCTCAAATTGCTTGAGCGCCTTTTTTCGCCTCCGTTTTAGTGTAGGAAACGGGCTTGAGTCAAGAAAATGATGGTTCCACCTTTGTTTAAGGTGATTGTTTAAATTTTTAAAAAAATATTACAGAACATCTCAGATCATAAAGCCAAGACCATTTTTGCCATGCAGCGGGTAATCACGGGGGATTACCCCTGCGCTTTGGGGTTTGAAGGAGGGGGAATTTCGTAGGGTCAGACCCCCGTGTCTGACCTGAAATATGTAAACGATCCTCCTGCATAATGTCTAAACAATCAGACTTGTCTAAACACCCTGACCGTTCCTAATGTGCGCAGAATGAGCATCTCCGTCATCGCGAGCGAAGCGCCGCGATCTCTCTCATTTTTGAGCCGGTTCTGAGTGTACTTTGCGTAGGTCAGGTTCCGCTTCTGAACCTGACGTCACAAATGTTAGCAAATAAAGTCCTCATAAATCTAAGCTTCCAATGTCAGGTTGAACTGCGCAACCTGACTTACGACTAAATGTGTTATCTATGACTTGTCACGCTCTGTAACTTGTCTCCTGGCACCATAAACCCTGCTCATTCCTCGACATCGTCCCCCTCAACCACCATGGTTCGATGCTGGTGGAAACTTACGCCGTATAAGTATCTCCGTCATCGCGAGCAAAGCGCCTGTGCCCGCGAAGCAGGGTACGGCGATCTGCCTTTGTTCTCAAAAATTGCTTAAGCGCCTTTTTTCCCCTCCGGTATAATACTTTTAGATATGGATCAAATCTACGAACCTCCACGCCGTGCCAGCCTGATCTTCAACCTGAGCCTGGGTCTTCTTGCCTTGGTTGGGGTGTTGGTGCTGCTGATCCTCGGCTCGGGTAATACCGCGCGTGATCCAAATCTGCTGCTTCTGATTCTGGCAATTCCCCTGCTGGTTATTTTCATCTTTTTGAGTTATCGGGTTTTTTTGGTCCTCACCACTCGCTACCGGCTCACACGTTCATTAATGGAACTCCACTGGGGTTTTCAGCGTGAGATCATCCCATTAAACCTGGTCGAATGGGCACATCCTGTCTCCGATTTTGATTCTCCCATGCCTCTGCCTGGATTTTTCTTACCCTGGCATTATTTCGGCAACCGCAACATACGCGGGCTAGGTCTGGTTGAATTTGCCGCCACGAACAAGCCCAATATGGTCCTTATCCGGGCTGGGGAGCGCAACTTTGTGATTTCGCCGCTTGACGCCCACGCGTTTGCGAAGGACTTTGAGAATGTGTCCGGGCTGGGAGCGGCGGATGAGGTGCAACCGATCTCACAAAACCTGCGGTCCATGCTCGCGGAGATTTTGCAGGATGGAACCTCCAAAAAACTGCTCCTCGCCGGACTGGCGGCGGTTGTGCTGTTGGCACTGGTCACCATCGCGCTCAGCGCCACCAGGCAGACTGTCACTTGGATAACGCTTGAGCTGGTGCCCTCCAACCGCCTGTTGTTGCTGCTGCTGGTGGGCGTGCTGGACTTGCTGCTAAACACCTTTGTGGGGGCATACTTTTACCTGCGGAACCTGCTGCAAAAGCGCTGGATCTTCCTCTTTTGGAGCTGGAGCGTCCTGATCAGCCTGATCCTTGCCGTTGCTGCCATCTTCATGAGCCTCGGAAACGCGTAGTATGTTTCCGATCGCACAAGTCTCTCGACCGCAATCGCGCCGGCTTCCCGTCTTTCGGTCTTACCTGGATTATCCCAATGCAAGCCTCACTCGTCTTGCAGTATCACCTGAAAATCGTTGGCAGATAAGTGCTGGACGCTTTGCACGCCGAGAACTCGGACTGCCCATTGCTGGGTCCCCAGGCTATGGCGGTATAGTACATATAGGCTTCCGGCAGGGGCAGGTTGATCACAAATTCTGCCAGCCCACCCACGGCAATGTCCGTCACATGGCCCAGGTACACCTGCCCTTCGCCATGACCCGAAGGATCGCAGGTGTCGCTTGCAAAAAGTGAAACGTCTACCTCTTCACTCTCGAGCGTGGGCACTTCCACCGCCAGCAACACCCCTCCCTGGCTTGGAAAACTAACTTTCTTGATGACGGGGAAGTTTTGGATGTCGTCGCTCTCATCCGGGTCGTTGGGCGTCACCCCTTGTTGCGGGGTCTGCCGCCAAACGTCAATGCCAAGCTGGCTGTTCCCATAGATCTGGTTACCCATCACTTTGGTATAAGCTGATTCGATTTCAATCCCATTCCCGCCGTTGTACGCGATGATGTTCTCGTAGGGGTCGTTGATCCCTCCAATGTTGGTATCGCTTGCGTATTGCACCACGATCCCATCCATCCCGTTCCCAAAAGCCTGCCCGGAACTGTTGACGCCAATAAAGTTACCCCGGATCGAGGTATTCAGGCAGTCTGACCCCACAAAAATACCCTGGCGCGTGTTCCCCGAGATAACGTTGCCTGCCCCCGCAACTGTTCCGCCTATGAAATTGTTCAGCGCGCTGCTAAGCGAGATCCCATAATTGTTTGGTAATGCGGTGGTTTTCGTGACGTCCAGGCCGATCGTATTCCCCTGGATGGTTGTGAGGTCGCTAACTACCGCTTGAACCCCATACGATCCATTCCCTGAGATCAGGTTCCCCTGCCCAGCTGCCGACCCCCCAATGATATTTCCGGAAGACACAGCAGCACCGCCGTTACCAATCCGAACACCAATGTTTCCGTTTGGGATGGCGACTGTCCCGCTTATGTCGGTCCCAACGTAATTCCCCATCACGACGTTGTCATTACCAACCACGTAAATCCCATTGCTGGTATTGCCGCTGATAACGTTGCGCCTGCCGGCCGTGATTCCGCCGATCGTATTGCCAGTCGAGTTCGAAACATACACCCCGCTGGAATTGGGCAGGGCGGTAACACCATCCGCCTTTACACCTATGTAATTACCCCTCACCAAGTTGGTAGCGCTATCCAGGATGTAAATGCCGTATCCTGTATTGCCGGCAATCACGTTGCGTTCTGCGGCGGTATCCCCTCCAATTACCGAAGAGCCCGTATCCTGCAGTTTGATCCCTCCTCCATTCGGTTTGTCAACAATTCCCAGCGGAATCATGTTTCCGATCTTGTTGCCGGTGATGAGCACCCCAGTCACAAACTCCCCAGTGGGTGGCCGGACCGATATGCCATAGCCGCCAAAATTGGCAATCGTCAGTTTCTTGATGGCGCAATTGTTTGCTCTCACTTCCAGCCCGGCATAACCCCCTCCCGTTCCATCCAAAACCAGCACCGACTCATCGTGCAGGTTGGGTCCCTGGATGGTCGTTCCGGCTACCAGAAGTCCAGGCAGGGCTGAGCCGACATCAATGATAGTTGGGGCATAAGATGGACTGTGGTCGATGTCAAAGGTGATCAGCGTACCGTTGATTGATTGCAGATAGTTGGCATGCTGAATTGCCGCGCGCAGCGTGCAGACCCCATTGCCGGTAGCAGTTTCACAAACACTGTTATTAGCGAAGTCTGGTGCATCCCCGGTGGAATTGACCACGATCGTGGTGGGCTCCAGCGCGCGCACAGGCGAAGCCTGAACCCCCAGGCAGAGGGCAAACGTTAGCACGATGCAAATATGAACCATTTGCTTCAAGGATTGCTTTGGCATTGATTTCCTCCTGGTGAAAGATCAAATCGGGTGTAGTTCTGGTCACATCGGCTGGCCAGGTCTTGAACGCGCATCGGCTCAAGAATATTCAGTTGAATGAGAGGTTGATGTTGTAAAAAATTATACAGTATTTTTTGCCATTAATTGAGAGAACCGTAACAATCGGTCATTTTCAAAGCATACCATCTGCGCTCGGTTTCTCATTGGCAGCAACCAGGATTCAGGCGTAATCTGCCTGATCCTCGCTGCCTTTTTAGTCTTCATGAGCCTCAGCAGCGAGTAGTTATTCTCAATGTTTCATCTCAGGAGACAAGGGGCAAAAAATTCCGAAAGATAGCAGATTTTTCAGAGTGTGGAATAATATGCCAAATGATGTGGAACAAATAATACAGTTAAAGCAAACCGCCCGAGTAAAGCTACTTGGGCGATTGCTTACAATTGATTCTACGTCATGCGGAGATTGTCATCTCACCTACATGACGGCCACAATGTGGACTTAACGGTCTGATGCTTACGCAGAGCAGGAACAACATTATTATACATTAAAACGGTGTGGAGTCAAACCAATTATCAGACTCTCGAGAAATTCCTAATCCGCAAAGAATTGCGTCTTCGATCTTCGTCATCACATCGGCACTAACAACTTGTTTGTAATAGACTCGATTCTTGTTTTGATCAAATTTTGATGGTCTATCCAGCCTATCTATAGAAACTGTGTATAACATATCCGCTTTAACCCATGCTATTGGATTGTTATATGGCTTCCTTAAAGGAGGTTTAATTAATATTTGTACATGGTAAGCTTGTGGTGGAACCGGTGGCGTTGTGCTTAATGGAACAATAGTGCATACCTTTGGTCTATTCTTTAGCACTGGAGACACGACAATACAAGGGCGTCGCTTGGTCATTTCGGGTGCAGCAAAAGGAGTGAAATCACAAAAAACAATCTCGCCTTTGTCAGGGACTACCGGAATATGAATAATTTGTGGCATTCAGTAATTTTACTCGAAAGTAGCTTCTATGTAGGGAAATCGAACGTTATTCTAAATTAATAAAGGTGATAGCTTTTGTATATTAATACATGAGAAATTCAGATTAAGAATACGGATCTATATTACCCTAGTATCATTACTTGACCAAACCTGGAAGTGTTGATCACTTACCATATAAAAATATGCCAGTAATCTGAGATGGAAACCTCACATATTACTGATAACTGATACAATTTGCCTATGAATACGCTTTATTATGGGGATAATCTGGATATACTCCAGCGGTATATCAAAGACGAGTCGGTTGACTTGGTGTATTTGGACCCGCCTTTCAATTCCAACGCGAATTACAATGTGCTCTTTGCCCAAAAGGATGGCTCGCAATCCAGCGCGCAGATCCAGGCATTTGAAGACACCTGGCAGTGGGACCAGAACGCCATCCAGACTTACACGCACGAAGTGGAAAAAGGAGGTCCGGTTGCGGATGCCCTGAGAGCGTTCAACCTGATCCTGGGCGACAGCAACATGATGGCTTACCTGACCATGATGGCGCCAAGATTGCAGGAACTGAGGCGCGTGCTAAAGCCTACCGGAAGCCTGTACTTGCACTGCGACTCCACCGCAAGTCATTATTTGAAGGTCCTGCTGGACATGGTGTTTGGGGCTGAGAATTATCAAAATGAGATAATTTGGAAAAGAACTAGTAGCCATAGTGACTCGAAACGCTATCCAAAAATTACTGATTCAATCCTCTACTATTCGAAGTCAAAAAATTACTGTTGGAATAAAACATTCTCCGAATATGATGAAGCGTACCTTGAATCCCATTATTCGAACATTGATGCCAACGGAAGACGCTTTCAATATGATAATCTAGTAAAACCTAAGGGTAGTATAGGGTATTTTTACGAGTTATTAGGCTGCCCTCCACCTCCAAATGGTTGGAGAATGCCTGAAAAGCGTGCTTTGCAGTGGATTGCAGAGGGAAGAATCGCAATACCGCCTAAAGGTAAGGTTCCACGGTACAAAAGATATCTGGATGAAATGTTCGGAACGGTCGTGTCGAATCTTTGGTCGGACATTCCTCCAATAAATTCACAGGCTAAAGATGCATTAGGATATCCCACTCAAAAACCCCTTGCCCTGCTTGAACGTATCATCAATGCCTCGAGTAATCCCGGTGATGTGGTCTTGGATCCGTTCTGCGGCTGCGGAACGGCTATTGCCGCCGCGCAAAAGCTTGGCAGGAATTGGATCGGGATTGATATCACCCATCTTGCCATTGGTCTGATCAAAAGACGCATGGAAGATGCCTTTGGAGATTCTCTCAAATACGAAGTTGTTGGTGAGCCAACGACTGTTGAAGGCGCAAGATCCCTGGCGGAGCAGGATAAGTACCAGTTCCAGTGGTGGGCGTTGGGTTTGGTGGGTGCCAGGCCCGCTGACCAGAAAAAAGGCGCGGACCACGGCATTGATGGCCGGCTTTACTTCCATGATGACAATTCCGGCAAGACCAAACAGGTGGTCCTTTCGGTCAAGGGCGGGCAGCATGTGAACGTCAGCCATATCCGTGATCTGATCGGCGTTCTGGAACGGGAGAAGGCGGAGATCGGGGTTTATATTTCCCTTGAAGAAAGCACAAAGCCCATGCGAGCCGAAGCTGCCGAGGCAGGCTTTTACCACTCCGATACCTGGAACAAGGATTATCCGAAGGTACAGATCCTGACCATTGAAGAACTTTTGGACGGCAAGCAGATCGACATGCCGCCAATCCAGCAAGTGAGTCAGACCTTCAGGCGGGCGAAGCGGGCAAAAGGGAAAGGCGCAGACCAATTGGGGCTGTTGGACGGAGTGTAACTCCTTAAACGTGCCGGTCTAGTGAGCGCAAAGCTCTTGGTGCGATCACTTGCAAGACTCGAGAGAAAGGGGAAGAGATATGAAAAAGAAACGAATGCTTTTGTCTCTTGTGTTGGTAATGTTGTTGAATGGTTGTGGTTACATAGTTGAGGGACCTAATACTCAACCGAGTGAAACACCCACAACAGTCTTTACTAATACAGCAATTCCAACTTCTACTCACACCCTTGAACCAACTTCAACACCCACGCAGACTCCAAAAGACACACCTACGCCAAGTCCAACGCCAACATTGGTTCCAACCCCAGCCTTCACATCGGTAGAGAATGACCTAAGCCCATCTTTTGCTCAGTCAATCTCCATAGAGTATATGGGTGTTAAGTTTAACCTTGAACTTATAACGGACTCTTCGTTAGCTCCGGCGATCACAAAGATTAGATTGGAAGATGGTTTTGAACACACGCTTGCAGCAGTAGTTGCAGTAGACATGTTTGAATTATGGTGGGCAAAAGGCCCTGTTCCGCATAATTTTGATCCGCATACTATAGATCTGAGCGAATTGAGAGAGGAATTTGCATCTTTCATGTCCTTATGGGCAAAAGCTCAAGAGACAAATAACCCTGAAGATTGGGGAAAGGTTCAAATCGATAGGATTCTCGCTAATGACTTGAATGATGGTAATGGTTACCAAATGAATTACCATAATTTTTGGATGATGTATGATGGCGAAACTCCCGCAGGAATTACAGGTGTAAAAACATTTTCAATCGCTTTTGTGTATACCACAGGAGTAAATAACATACAGGTTGCTTGGACTAGCAGCTATTCTGGGGAGTTTATTAAGGGGTATGGGATGAATTTGGATAATGACAAGTTAATCGTGTATCTGGGAGATACAGATTTTCGGCTTGCAGGAGATGTTCCTTGGGGTTGTGGCGTTTCTTGCATTCCTGCTCAGTTAGTCCTCAACTTTATTCCCATGGCTCTGAAATCTTCAGTAACGACAGGCTATAAAAGATTCCCTAATGATGAGGATAGATTGTTTGTGTTTGACTTACGTGACCATCTGTTTGTTACACCTAAGGAATATCCTTGATTTTTACATTGACCCAGTTTCCAAACGTAGTGTGTTTCCTTTTCTTAACATAAGTAAACAATAGGGGTTACTTACGTTTCAGCCATCATCAAAGCTATCTCAGTGAGACGTTCATTGACACCTATGTTCAATTGGCACCGGATGAGTGGAAAGACATTGTGCATGTACACTATCGTAATTTCGAAATTGCTCAATATAACCTTGCTACAGGAGAAAGAATTATGAGAAGACCAAGAAGGATCAACTTGAGCTTATAATCAAAAGTATAACCCATGTCCTGTCACAAATTGACACCTATGTGGTGTCATACGCCAGAGGCCATCCCTACGAAAAGATTTTTCCCCATCCTTGCACAGTCTTCGCAACCCAACTTCTATCCTGGGCTTCCCCCGAGTGGAAGCTGGGTTCTGCCGCAACGCGGACAGGAGACTGAAGAGAGTCTTTTCAATAATGGGGTTTTCGGATTACATGATTTGGTAAAACAGAACATATGTGCTATAATGACCTCAATTGCATCGATTTGCAGGAAAGCACATTAAAAGCTCGGATTTGCACTCAAACCGCCCGATATGCACCATCAAAAAACACTGCAATTCTTGCAAATCTTGCAAATCGCACCTTAACAAAAGGAGATTTTACACTCAAACATCCATCCGGCGCTATCAAAAAACAGCGGAAATAGCGGAATAAGTGGAAAAACCCCCATACATGCCAGGAAACAGAAGGATGCCATCACAGTCAGGTATTACTCAATAAATCGCATCACTGATTCAGATGATATTGACTCTCGCTGCCTATGCTATAATCTTTAGTCTGGTGGGGTGTTTATTCACCCTGCGTAACGCTATGAAAACGACCGGAACCTTACCAATTCATCGCCGTGTCAGAGCTTTGCTTGCAGCCGGGGTGTTGGTGGCCTTGGTGCTGATGGTCAACGCCTGCGGCTCCGCTGGGGGCAGACCGCCAGAAACGGCAAGTGACCAGACTGTCACCCCCTGGTCCTCCGCCACACCCACCGCAACCGCACAGCCCAGCGCAACTGCAACCCCGGATGTCTGGCCGACCTTTGCGCCGCCCAGCAANNCCCAGCAAACCTGCTTCCACCGCCATCCCCCCCGCCGCTCCCCGGCTGGAGCTGGATGAGGACGTGAAGATCTGGCTGCTCCTGGGCACCGAAGCCGAAAAACCCTTCAGCGGTCGCACGGATGCAATCCATCTGCTGCTGATCAATGAGCGGCTTTCTAAGGCGAGCGTCATCTCCATCCCGGGCAGCCTGTTTTTATATCTCCCTGGGCAGACGATGCAGCGGCTCAACACGGCTTACGCCCTCGGCGGCATGGAACTTGTGCGCGATACGCTTGCGTACAACTTTGGCATCCGCCTAGATAAATTCGTCCTGGTCCATCCAACCGAGTTCAAATGGCTGGTGAATGACCTGGGCAATCTGGACGTGAGCGTGCTCTTGCCGATCCGCGACGCGTGCGGAGGGGTGCCGGCTGGCACCCACAGCATGAATGGCGACAAGGTTTATTGTTATGTGTCATATTTTGACGGCGATGAGGTCTATCGCACCCGCCGCCAGCAGCAGGTTTTGCAGTTGCTCTTTAATAAATTAGTTCAAAATGGCAGATTAGCCCGGTTGCCGGTTTTGTATGCTTCCTACCAGGATCACCTGGAGACCGACATCTCCCTGGTGGATCTCCTGCTGCGTGTTCCCCTGGCACTGCGCCTTGGGGATCCGGACAGGGTGAGCTACTTCGTGCTTGGATGGGAGCAGCTAGAGCAGTGGGAATTGCCTGATAACACGAAAACCCAAGTCTTGCTCCCGCGTGAAGAGGAGGTGGCAAAGATTTTTGATCAGGCAGTGGCGACAATCAGTGAATCCTCCCCCCTTGGGGAGATTGTGCTGACTTACGAAGCCCAGGTGACCATTGCGGTTGCCCTCACGCAAACCGCGCAGGCAACGCCGTATGCGACAATATGGCCGACGAATACGCCAGTATGGACCAACACACCGCAGCCGACTCAGAGCGGTCAACCGACCGTAACGGGCACACCGACACCAGTTGGTCAGCCCACAGCGACGCGCACATCAACAGCGACCATCACGCCAACCGGCGCTGCGACGCCCCAGCCAACCGCCACGCAATCAGGTCCTTACCCGATACCGACTGCTACGCAATCTGAACCTTATCCGGTACCGACGGCAGTTTTCTTTACACCAACACCGTACCCATAAGGTATTAGGGAGAAAATGTTTAAACAGATCAAACAACAGCATATAGCCTCACTCCTCAGAGTCCTGATGGTGTGTGGTCTTCTGCTGGGTCTGCTTGGACCTGCTCCTGCAAAATCGATTTCATTACCTTCTGCTGGTGTACACCGCTTTGTGACCATTGAAGTCGATTACACCATCTACGAGTGGTGGCTGCTTTCCTGGAAAACCTCGGAAATTGTTTGCCAGATTTACACCGAGCACGATTCCTGGCCAGATAACTCTGAAGTGCTCTATTACTGCGGGGCAACTATTCAAAAACAATGGACGAGTACCAGTGCCTGCGACGAGAACATGACCAACCCCCAGGACTGCAAAGGCTTGTATCTTTACAGAGCAAGTGAGACGCCTTCCAAACGCATGGTTGAGATCAGCCTGCCTTCACCGGAAGTTTTTGTTTCCATTACTAATTGCAACCAGGAGCCTGGGCAAGCCAACTGTACCACGCTGCCCTATTTACGCTTGCAAGCGGTGGAGCCGCTCCCTAATGAACAGATCATCCAGATCCTCGGCACCGTTAACGGTGCTGGTTTTAGCTGTCCCGGCAGCGCTTGCGACTTGCCGCTGAGTCCGACGGGCATGGAAGGTGTGCAGGTTGAATTCTGGGCAGAGTCGAGCTATGGCGACTCCAGCCAACGCTACAAAGCGCAGGTACGCGTGATCCCCTGGGGTGATTTTGCCAATCCCGACCAACCCGCCACCGACAAACCCAGTTATTACGTGGACGTGCTCAGTTCCCAGTGGTTGGGCGAAGGTCAGTCCACCTGTTCCGAAATTTGGCAGTCCTTCTTGCCGGTGGATGGTCCTCCATCCTGGCTCCGGACGCCCGAACTAGCGGAGGAATTGGTGTCGACCAATGAGTATTTCCTCCTGGCAGGGATGCTCATCCAGCAGGGGCTGGTGGATGCCAGTTCTAGTCCCTCAGGCGGGCTTGAAGCAAATGGCGCCGCGAACGTTTGGGGCATGGAGATCGCCCAACCAGTGGTGGACGACTGGCAAAATCAATTTGACGCAGAAATTATTCGTGTTGCGGACGATACGGGCGTTCCTGCACAGTTGATGAAAAACATCTTCAGCCGCGAGAGCCAATTTTGGCCTGGAATCTACGAAAAAGTCCGCGAGGCAGGGCTTGGTCACTTGAGTGATATTGGCGCGGACGCAGTGTTGCTCTGGAATCCAGCTTTCTACAGCCAATTCTGCCCGCTGATCCTAACGGATGAGACCTGCCAGCGTGGGTTTGGTAACCTCGATCCTGCTCAGCAGGAAATGCTGCGCGGAGCGCTCGTCCAGAAGGTCAACGCCGCCTGTCCGGATTGCCCGGTGGGGATTGACCTGACCCAGGCGAATTTTAGCATCAGCATTTTTGCCCGCAGCATTCTGGCTAATTGTGAGCAGGTGCGCCAGATCATTTTTAACACAACTGGTCGCCAACCCGGTCAGGTTGCAAAGTATGAGGACCTTTGGAAATTTACTTTGCTGAATTACAACGCTGGTCCGGGCTGCCTGGGCAACGCCTTACAGCGTACCATCAACAATGGCAATACACTTACCTGGGAAAATGTCTCATTCAATTTACAAGAAGCCTGCCGCCCTGGGATCGAGTACGTTGATGACGTTTCAGGCATGCCACTACCAGAAGAGGGTGGCATTGGTGAACTGTTGAGCACACCCGAACCAGGCACTTACTTGCCCACCCCTACAATTTCACCGACCCCGCGCCCGATCATCCTGACCCCCACGCCCGGGCCTACCTCAACTCCTGGACCAACCTCTACTCCTGGACCGACCGCCACACTCAGCCCTACCGCCACTTCTGGAGCTACCGCGTATCCCGGACCAACTGTTACCACCGGACCAACCCTAACCGGCACTCCTTATCCATAATCCTGATTACAATAGGGGTTAGGCTTTTCCTGAACGTAGCTCCTCGAGCTGTGTCTCAAGTTCAGCTCTCTTCTCGACACCGGCTTGCTCCACTTCGTAGCGCACATTCTGAACGTAGTCGCAGATCTTTGCTTTTAATTCTTCACCCGAGTAAGGCGCATACAGGCGGGCTAAAGCGGTGCCTAGCAGTCCACCAAGCATCGCGCCAAAAAACCAACTGGAACTTTTGCTCATTTCATCTTCCTTTCGAGAATAACTGTCTCAATTATAAAGTATTGCTGCTGGTTAATAACATTGCTTGTTCCATGTAATATACCAAAAACCCATTTCACTGACAGGCCTGGGCATTACGCTAATATCCGTCCGATAAAATGTTAATATCCCTCTATCAAACAAATATTATCCTTTAACCACTTTTATTATGTTAGTTTTTAGAACAACAAGGAGTGAACATGGGAAAAATTATTGGAATTGACTTGGGAACCACCAACAGCGTCGTTTCCATCATTGAAGGTGGATCCCCCACTGTGATCTCCACTTCGGAAGGGTCGCGTTTACTGCCTTCCGTGGTGGCGTTTAACAAAAACGGTGAACGCCTGGTGGGTATTCCCGCCAAGCGGCAGGCAATTGTTAACCCTGAGAATACCGTTTCTTCCGTGAAGCGTTTTATGGGGCGCCGCTACGACGAAGTGGCGCAGGAACGCGCGATGGTTTCGTTTAAGGTCGTTGCCGGACCCACTGGCGATGCTCGTATCCAGATCCCCGTCACGGGGCAGACCTACACCCCACAGGAGATTTCTGCCATGGTGTTGGCCAAACTCAAGACGGATGCCGAAGCTTACCTGGGCGAAAAAGTGACCCAAGCGGTCATCACCGTGCCGGCTTACTTTAACGACAGCCAGCGCCAGGCAACCAAAGATGCCGGCAAGATCGCTGGTTTGGAAGTGATGCGCATCATCAACGAACCGACCGCATCGGCCCTGGCATATGGCCTCGATAAAAAAGAGAACGAGATCATCCTGGTCTTCGACCTTGGCGGCGGCACATTTGACGTTTCCCTGCTTGAGGTTGGCGGCGGTGTGGTGGAAGTGAAAGCCACCAATGGCGACACTCACCTCGGCGGCGATGACTGGGATAACGAGATCGTTAACTGGGCAGCGGAAGAATTCCGCAAAGACCAGGGCATCGACCTTCGCCAGGATCGCCAGGCGCTCCAGCGTCTGCGCGAGGCGGCGGAAAAAGCCAAGATCGAGCTCAGCACGGTGCTCGAAACTGAGATCAACCTGCCTTACATCACAGCTGATGCCGGCGGACCCAAACACCTGCTGCTAAAGCTCAGCCGATCCAAATTTGAACAGATGACCGAAAAGCTGCTTAACCGCTGCCTTCTCCCCTTCCAAGCTGTTATGAAGGATGCTGGTGTGGGTATGGACCGCATCGATGAGGTTGTCCTCGTTGGTGGTTCCACACGTATGCCGATGGTGCAGGAATTTGTCAAGAAGCAGACCAATGGCAAAGAGCCCAATAAGGGCGTCAACCCGGATGAGGTTGTCTCCGTTGGAGCTGCCATCCAAGGCGGCGTGCTCGCTGGCGATGTCAAGGACGTACTACTGCTGGACGTGACCCCGCTTTCGCTGGGTGTGGAAACCCTTGGCGGCGTGATGACCCGTTTGATCGAGCGCAACACCACCATCCCAGTCAAGAAAACCGAAACCTTCTCGACCGCAGAGGATAGCCAGACTGCTGTGGACATCCACGTTTTGCAGGGTGAACGCCCGATGGCTACCGATAATATGACCCTGGGTCGCTTCCGCCTGGACGGTTTGCCGCCGGCGCCGCGCGGCATCCCGCAAGTGGAAGTTACTTTTGACATCGACGCTAACGGCATCCTGAGCGTTGCCGCAAAGGATAAAGCCAGCGGCAAAGAGCAGCGGGTTACCATCACCGCTTCTACCAACCTCAACAAGAATGATGTTGAGCGCATGGTACGCGAGGCCTCGCAAAACAAGGCGGAAGACGATCGCCGCAAGGCAGTGATTGAAGCTCGAAACATGGGCGACAGCCTGGCATATCAGTCTGAAAAGACCCTGAAGGATTTGGGCGAGAAAGTAGATGTTTCCTTGCGCAATGATGCCGAAGCCAAGGTCCAGGTGCTGCGTGGAGCGCTCGCCGGAGATGACGTCAGCGCTATCACAAACGCTAGCAATGCCTTGCAGGAAGTGATGCAGAAGATCGGCACCGCCGCCTATCAGCAGGCCGGACCCGCCGATGGCGGCCAGCCGGGAGCTGGATTTGGCGGCCAACCTGGCCCCCAACCCGGCCAGCCTCAAGGCAATGATGAAGACGTCGTGGATGGCGAATTCCACGAAGCGTAGAAGTACCGTTTAGAGTGCAAAGAGCCTGTTCATGTTCGAGCAGGCTTTTTCTTTACCAGACGACAAAAATTCTTTATCTTCAGTAGATGTAGCACGTAGGTCAGGTTCTTCTGTTGAACCTGACATCACGAGGGCTGGCAAATAAAGTCCTCAACAAATGCAGGTTTCCGACGTCAGGTTGAACTGCGCAACCTGACCTACGACTGAGGCTTCAACATTCAGAAAACTTGGTGTGCTTCCAATCCGCCAATAAAAAGCAATTTGGGGATATTCGGCGGATTGAGGGCACAATACACTCGTCCATCACATAGTTCACGGTGCCCTCAATCCCACCCTACGAACCAACCTGCTGCGGACTTAGTTGTCGGCGTAATGGACAAGTAAACGCATTCGACCTTACCCCATACATTATAATTACCCCATGATCAAACTCCTGCACTTTGCTGATGCTCACATCGACATGGCCAATTACGGTCAGCACGATGCCGCGACCGGTCTGCCGCAACGCGTGGTGGATTTTCTGAAATCCCTGGATTTCATTGTCGACACCGCCATTAACGAAAAGGTTGACCTGGTCATTTTTGCTGGCGACACCTACCGCGATCGTTCCCCCGCGCCGACTTTCCAGCGCGAGTGGGGCAAACGCATCATGCGTCTTTCGCGCGCGAAGATCCCCACCCTGCTGCTCACCGGCCNNGCTATCCAGGAGTTCGACACGCTCAGCCCGGATTACATACACGTTGTCAGTTCCCTCAAGCTGCTCAGCCCGAAGGATCTCGACGACGTGCCAGTGCAGGTGGTTGCCATCCCCTGGATCACCCGTTCTGGCATCATGGCCTCTCTAACGGCGGACTCTGCCAACGAAGAAAGCCCACAGGAAGTCATTGAAAAAATGTTGAATGACTGGCTCAGCCAAACCATTGCCGATCTTGACCCGAACCTACCCACCATCCTGACCGCGCATGCTTCGATTGCCGGGGCAAAGTTTGGCAGCGAGCAAACTGTAATAATCGGTCGGGATGTGGTCCTGCCGCCAGGGTTGGTGGCAAATCCCGCGCTGGATTACGTGGCGCTGGGGCACATCCACCGCTACCAGGACCTCAACCTTGACGCGCACCCTCCGGTGATTTACCCCGGTTCGATCGAACGCGTGGATTTTGGTGAAATTAACGAAGGTAAGGGTTTCATCATTGCTGAAATTGCTAAGGGTCAAACAACTTACCGCTGGCAGCAACTGCCAATCCGCCGCTTTCAGGATTATTGGGTTGAATTGGACGACCTGCTGGGCGTCAACGAGAAAATCATGGCTGCAATGCCAACAAGTGAGGAGCTGGCAGACGCGATTGTGCGGTTGACGATCGTCTATCCGAGAGACTTGGAAACCTTGATCGATGAGGCGCGCATATATGATCATACGCAAAAAGCTTTTGCTTTTCAGTTGATCAAGAAACCAAAATCGGAAGCACGAACGCGGCTTGGCGACAGCTTTGAAGCCAGCAGCATGACCCCGGCGGAATTGCTGGAGCTCTACTGGAAGCGTCAGCACATAGAAGATGAAGACGAGCGTGAGCGCCTGCAGAAACTGGCAGAAGAACTTATCTCCCAGTCACAGAGCAATTAATGCAGCTTTCCTGTACATTAAGGCGTCCACTCATCGTGGATGATCGCCGAGAGGTAATAAGCTCCATCTCCGCTTTGCTGGAAACCCAACCTTAACGACTGCCAGTCCAGGTAGCCATAGGCCTCCGTTCCGGGCTGGAGGTACTCAACGTAATGCCCATCCGGGTAAACCTTAGCAAAATTATCGATGGTATTGCTGGCTTTGCGCGAGGGATCCAGCAGCAAGCCCCATTCCTGGGTGGGAGTTGCACTGGTGACATACTCCGGCCAATATTCCGCAACGGTCAGGTTTATGGCCATTCCGCTGCCCGCCTGCACACCCCAATGGTAGAGTTCCTGGTTGCTTGCGAAACCCGCCACCTGTTCCCGCGTGAAAACCTGGTCCAAGTCCACATTTACGTAGCCATATGGAGAGATCCGCACGCCAAGTTCAGGGTGGATGAAAGGTGCCAACGCGGCAAAATCCTGGCTTTGCAGGAGCGGCAGAATCTCTGCAGCAAGACCTTCAAAAGAAGCCTCAACAGGCTCCTGTGGGGAACTGGCGTTTTCGAGTGCGGCAATTTGGGTTGAGAGAGTGTTATTTTGCTCCTGTGCAGCCAATAGTTGGTCTGAAAGCAATTGGCTTTGTTGTCGAAGCTGCTCAAGTTCGGCACTTTCGCTTGGGGTCGCTACCACGCAACCTGTCAGGGTCAGAATGAAAACGATCAAAAAGGAGACGAGTTTCTTTTTCATGGGTCCTCCGGATCGGGGCGTAAAATTACGCCCTTGCATTTAAGACGGACTTCCGCTAAAAATGTTCCAATTATTGGAAAAAAATTGTCACCTCCGCCTTATCCGTCTATAAATTTGTGAAAAAGCTAAGGCAGTTCGCTGAAACGGATCGCGTCCAACATGCGTGCCAGGCGTACCGTCTCCCTCACGTCGTGCACGCGCAGAATGTCGGCTCCATGCAGCACGCCCCAGGCGTTGGCGGCCAGGCTTCCTTCCAAACGCTCTCCCTGCGGTAGATTGAGCGTGTGCCCGATGAAGCCCTTGCGGGAAATTCCCAGCAAGATCGGGAAACCCAGGTCTCGCAGCATATCGATGTGTTTGAGCAGGAATAGGTTCTGCTCGATAGTTTTTCCGAAACCAATGCCGGGGTCGATGATGATATTATCTGGTCTCACGCCAGCTTCAATAGCCAGGTCAACAGCCTCGCCCAGCCAGTCGCGCACCTCGGTGACGATATCGTCATACTGCACACCCTCATAACGCCCTCCGAGTTCACTGTTGACTGCCTGAGCGCCTTGGGTGCGGTTGTGCATCAGGATTGCTGTCGCGTCTGCTTCCGCGACTGTGCTTGCCATGGCAGGGTCGAAGCGAAACCCCCAGATGTCATTGATGATGTGTGCGCCTTCCGCCAGGCAGACACGGGCAGTTTCAGCTTTGTAAGTGTCGATGGAAAGAAGCGTGTTTGGCATTTCTTCGCGCAAGGATTGCACCACCGGCAATAGTCGGCTCAGTTCCTCATCCGCGCTGATAGCAGCTGCACCAGGGCGGGTGGATTCCGCACCCAGGTCGAGGATGTCACAGCCATCCTGGATGAAATGCTCCGCCTGCAGCAGCGCCGTGCGGATGTAATCTCGCTCTCTGAGCAGCCCATCGCCAGAAAAACTGTCTGGGGTCAGGTTGATGATGCCCATGATGTATGTTTTTTTACCGAGTTCTGGCAGGAGCTGATTTTTCATATTCCACCTCAAGGAATTCTGGCGTGTGCTTCAACGAACAATTTCAAGTCTGCAATCTCCCCCTGCATGGCATAAATCATAAAGTCGAACGGGATGGAATTGCTGGTGGATAACGGAACTTCTGCTTCCCAGCGGCGCAGCCCAAGCACCTGACCATTGAGGTCATAAACCACCCCCAACACCCAGACGTATTTCGCTTCCCCATCTGGCATATCGAAAAAACCCGCAGCTTCCACGAAATTTGTACCATCGGTAATGACTGGCTGATCAAATGTAATTCCCACTTCCAGGTAACGCGTGTCATCCGGCATAACCGGCAGCCAATCCGTGATTCGGACAGTAATTTCGAAACCACCCTGGATTGGTGAAGGGAAATATGCCACTGCAGGAATCGTCTCCTGGGCTGGGAGAATGTTGAGCGGCAGAATGCCGTCCATCTCAATCGTAGTGGCATCGGCACCGCTGAGTACAAAGCGCACGGTAGGATTTTCCACAGGGGAGTTGCTGGTATTTTCAAGCTGAGCGAAGCAGTAAGCGCCTCCAAGCGCGTCCTGGTAACAGACTGGTGGCATGGCCAGCTGCAGCGGGCTGAAGGGGTCTGGCGTTGGGGTGGGATTCCCCTGACCGACGCCTGTTGAAGGCGGAGTGGGAGTGATGGGAATGATCAGCACGGTCCCGACGCTCATCATATTGGGGATCACGGTCGGGTTGGCGGCTTTGAGTGCGTCCAATGAAACGCCGTACCTCAGTGCCACGCCAAACATGTCGTCTTTTTCGGTGACGGTGTAAGTGACTGGTTCGGGTGTGGGAGTGGGTGTGGGAGGGGTTGTGGGGCTTGGCGCAAGCGTGTTCGTTGGCTGAGGGGTTGCGCTGGGGGTTAACACAATTTTGGGTGTGTCTGACGGCAATGGCACGATCGTAGGCAAACTCACATTCCCAGCCACACAACCAGCCAGTGCCAGCATCACAATCATCCAACAAATCCAACCAGGTTTCCACTTCATTTTTTGCATTATACCCTGCCCCCTCGATCTCCATTTTTCCGCAGCGGGATCAGTCCGGCATGGATAGCCCGCCCGTGGCTTCCATCCAGTCCACAATGGTCTCCACGGCTTTGGGCACATCGTTATCACTCACGTCAACCCGCAGAACCGGCAGGCGGGACTGCGCCACCAATTCCTCGAGCACCTCCTGCTCCCGAACGAATCTTTCCAGGTCATCGTATTGGCTGGGATTACCCGAGACTTTCAAGCGCTCCTGGCGGGCATCCGCGAAGGATTCAGGTGAGCGTGTGCAAAAGATCAGGCGGAAGTTGAGCGGCAGCAACCCTTGCTCGAGCCAGGTGAAGTCATAGCGCTTTCCGTATGTAAGCCACTGAACCATCTGGGTGGAGATGTGGAAGCGGTCGATCACCCAGGAATAGTAACGGTTGAGTTCAAACAGATGCAGCCAGGTGCGGTAAGTTTCCAGTGCCTTGGCTTCTTCTTCCGGGGTGAAGTTGATCAAACCTCGTCCCCAGGGATAGTTGGTGAAGGTGCACCACTCCCCGGAGATGAGGGGTGAATGGTAACGATACTTGCGCGGTCCAGTGAAACGCGGGTGATCGTTCAGCGCAAAGGCGATTTCGGTCTTAAAGGTAAGGCGTGTGCCTTCCAGGATGACTTTTGGGGTGAGCTTGGGCATGGGTTTCCTTTCTGGCTGGATAACAATATTTTACAGGAAAGTAGTAACGTCCGGTGTCTGTTTACATTCCACAAATCACCCCAAATTGCCCATCATTGAGTACAATCCAAGCATGACACAAACAAAGAAACCCCAAATTCTCCTGACTAATGACGATTCAATCAATTCCCCCGGGCTGTGGGCGGCTGCGGAAGCGCTTTCGGAGCTTGGATTTGTGCATGTGGTTGCACCGCGTGTGCAACAGACCTCCATGGGCCGTGCTCTGCCACGCGACACCGACGGGTTTATCCGCCCGCAAAAGTTGATCGTGCACGGAAAAGAGTGGGAGGTGTACGGCGTGGGTGCAACCCCAGCTCAGGCCGTGCTGCACGGTATGCTGGAAGTGATGGGATTCCCACCGGATCTGCTGGTCTCAGGGATCAATTACGGGGAAAATTTGGCATCGGGGATCACGGTCAGCGGCACCGTCGGAGCCGCGCTTGAGGGGGCATCGCTGGGGATACGGGCACTGGCGGTTTCGCTGCAGACGCCGATGACGGAGCACTTTGACCTTTCGGATCGGGTAGACTTTTCAACGGCTGCCTGGTTCACCCGCTTCTTTGCTGAAAAACTCCTGCAAAAGACCATGCCATTCGATGTGGACGTGCTTAAGGTGGATGTGCCTTCCAACGCAACCCCGGAAACGCCCTGGGTGGTGACGCGCCAATCCCGTCAGCGCTATTTTTACGCCAAACCGAGAGATCCATCCATACAGGAAGGATCACGGAATATGGGCTATGAGGTACGCGTTGACCAGGAAGGGTTGGAAGAGGACGGAGATCTGAAGACCGTGGTGATTGACAGGAAAGTTTCTGTCACACCCGTCAGCCTGGACCTGACCTCGCGGGTGGATCTGCAAGACTTCAGACGGTTGCTGGAATCGTAATTACCCCGATTTTTTTATAAATGGGGGAGTTACAAACGCCTAAATATTAAAGCGGATCTCGATGATATCGCCGTCTTCGATGATGTAATTCCTGCCCTCAACGCGCAGGCGCCCTTTGTTGCGGGCTTCGGCGGTGCTGCCGTAGGTGACCATGTCCTGAAAGGAAAGGATTTCCGCGCGGATGAAGCCTTTTTCCATATCGGAATGGATCACGCCAGCCGCCTCGCGGGCGTTGGCTCCCCGGCGCAGCGTCCAGGCGTGTACTTCCTTCTCCCCGGCGGTAAAAAATGAGTGCACTCCCAACAGATCGTACGAAAGCTTGATCAGGCGCGACATGCTTGGCTCAGCAATGCCATATTCTTCCAAAAAAATGGCAGCATCTTCAGGATCCAGCGCGATGATGTCTGCTTCAAGCTTGGCAGGCAGGCTGACCGCCTGGGTGTGGGGGTGAGGACTGGAGTAGTCCACGGCGGGTTGGTCTTCAGACTGATTGAAGACCACGATCTGCGGCTTGCGGCTGAGGAAGCCAAAACTGGAGAGAATCTTGTCTTCTTCGGCGGTGAATTCGTAATGGCGCAAGGGCAGCTCCTGGTTGAGCACTTCCTGCAAACGTTCAAAAAGCTCGATTTCAGCCTGGATGACATCCCGCGGGCGGCTCACACCGCGCCGGTGTTCTTCCTTCAGCCTTTCCAGGCGGCGTTCGACCATCACCAGATCGTTGAGCATGAACTCGGTATCCATGGTCTGGATATCGCGCAGAGGGTTCATGCTGCCGGCGAGGTGGGGGACACTGGCGTTTTCAAATTGGCGCACAACGTGCAAAAAACCATCCATCTGCGCAAGTTGATTGACCATCACTCCAGGCAACCCGGCGCGACCTGCGCTGCCATCCAGGCCGGCAATGTCGGCATACGTGACTTTAGCGCGCACGATCTTCTTGGGTTTGTAAATATCGCAGAGCTGATCCACCCGCGGGTCTGGCACGTCCACCACGGAAGTGTGAACTTCCATCTGACCGGTGGACATGTCGGTGGCAATGTCTGCGCGAGTGAGCGCTTTGTAGAGAGTGGTTTTGCCCGATTGAGGTAAGCCGATAATTCCAAGCTGCATAGTTACTCCAAAAAGATAATAGTGGATTATACCCCAGCGGCTAAACACTTTTTGGAGTGAGAAAGTTCAATCAGTTTGGTTAATGTTTGGGGAAAATGTATTTTTTCTGCGTGGTAGAATTTGAAAAGTTATCCCCTACTCATGCCTGGAGGAAAAATGAAGAAGAAACTTTTCTTGATTGGTATCATCATGATGCTTGGTTTGAGCGCATGCTCAACGCCGAAATTAGTGAAAAATGATCCAACGGCAACCCCCAAACCGAGCCAGCCCACAGCTCAGCCGACCAAGCAAGTTGAGCCGACAGTGGCACCGCCGACTGCAACCGTTCCTGTAATCCCCACTAACACCCCTACAACGGTCCCAACTGACATACCGTTAATCGTTTTTAAACCAGAAATACCTGCTGAGTTGGCAGAAACTGTTAGTGTGGGTGATTTCCTGTGGGGTGAAACGTTTTTCCAACAAGGTTTGTGGTCAACCAGCGACGACCAGGAATACGGTGCGGATCTGGTCGATGGCGTTTACCGCATGTACCTTAACGCAGCCAATTGGATGGTCTGGGAGGAATCCAGCAGAATAGCGGATGACAATGTCATCATGGACCTCGATACCGTGTTGGTTAGCGGATCGGTGGAAAATAACCAGGGCATGATGTGCCGCTATGTAGACGACAACAATTTCTATAATCTCAACGTCGGCAATGATGGCTGGGTTGAAATTATGAAGGTCTATCAGGGTGAGCAAACATCCCTGTTTGGAGAATTTATTGACGGTATGGTTGATCCTGTACGCAACCATTTGCAGGGTTTTTGCATTGGAGACCGGTTGCTTCTGTACGTGAATGGCAAGCTGGGGGCTGACGTGCGGGATAGTGACCTGGCATTTGGGGATGCTGGCTTGATCATTGGCAGCTATGATGACCCGCAAGTGACAGTTGATTTTGATAACTTCTACGTTTACGAAGCTGTTGGCGATTTTAGAGCCAGCCCCGCCCCCGAACCAGTTGAAGAGGGAGTGGTTTTACCTGACCTGGCTAACGATTGGGAAATTTTTTATTCAGACAATTTCGACACACCCGATAGTGGAAATTGGACGATCTTTAATGAGTCTGCAGTGGTTTCCGAGTGGCGGAACGGCAGATTTGCTTTTGATTTCAACGAGTCGATGATGACAGCAACCTCACCCACNNAAACGATCTAGGCGTTAGCGATGTGGTCGTGCAAATGGAAGTCTACCGTGTGGGGGATGTGCTAGAGAATGATATGGGGCTGGTATGCCGTTATCAGGATAAAGACAACCTTTACAGCCTGAGTTTTGGCAATGATAGCTATGTGACTATCTACAAGAAGGTCGACGGAACCTGGACTGCTCTGTTCAACGAATTTGTGGATGCCGACTTATCCGCTGATTATCACAAAGTGGCGATCAGTTGCATTGGCACAGAGCTTTCCATCTTCATTGACGAAGAGTTAATGGCTAAGGTCAATGACAGCGAATTTTCCGCAGGAGATGTTGGGATTATTTCTGGTTCTTATGAAGAACTACCGGTCGTCATTGAATTTGATAACTTTTTGGTCTACACGCCAAAGTAAGCCCAAGCTATCTGATGCCCTCCCGATTGCTGGGAGGGCTTTTTTAAATCGATTTAGGTCAATGCTTGGTCAGGGTGATGACATTCTTGACCGGCAGGGGGCATTGCGAGTATACTACTGCAACGAGCCGGAGTGGCGGAACAGGCAGACGCGCACGACTCAAAATCGTGTACCTTCGGGTATGTGGGTTCGATTCCCACCTTCGGCAAGAAAAAAGCCCCTCAGTTTTCTGAGAGGCTTTTCGTTTCCTTCATTGGTCTGCTTGATGGGTAATTGAAGTACTAGCTGCCGATAAGGTGTGCGTGGTCCTTGCAACACCGAACTTTGCATTTAGGCGACTGGCAAGGCTGCCATTTGATCTGGGAGAGGATCTGAGCCCGGTTTAGATGTGCATAAGAAGGTCCAAGTGCTTTGTGGATGTTACTCGCGGAAGATTTGAGATAGCGAGCTTGCTGAGGATCAAAAACGTGGATACAAGCTTGGAGTTTGACAATATTCATGACCGAATCCTTTCTGTTAAGGTGCAGACCAACGCTGTGTCAGCCTGGAGTGAAAAACGCCAGGAGAACAACACAGTCGGAGTCGGTTTATGGATCAGATCATGAGGTTTGCATTCCCACTTCTTGTGGAATACAAAGTATAGCAGAATAAGCAGAAAACATGGTGAAATTGATAGATTCTAAAAAATGAGATAGGAAGGTACTGAGCCAGCAGATGGTATCCACTCCAGTCACCGAGCTGGACAGCGATATTGTCC